>Ga0209258_100266_pt1 | contig 89929 bp, 78 predicted proteins | sample Araplaol_mTSA_r2_FD_184281 | JGI IMG/M metagenome (GOLD analysis project Ga0209258, IMG submission 184281) | Arabidopsis root microbial communities from North Carolina, USA - plate scrape CL_Col_mTSA_r2 (SPAdes) (version 2) | ecosystem: Host-associated > Plants > Roots > Endosphere | place: USA...
ACTTAACAGGGCTTAGAATGAACCTTTTTTATGGCAAAACAAGTTGGTATTTTTCGCATCTCAGGCAGATTAGGCAATCAGGTGTATTACTACCGGAAAGATAAAAAGAACCGGAAGCAATACTTAGTGCGCCGTGCCGCTGAAACTGTCAGGCAATCTGCTGCTACCAAGCGGGCGGCAACAGATTTTGGCATTGCCAGTAAAAGCAGCCGCTTGATTCGCCATGCTCTCCATGAATATACCCGGCACTGCTATGATAATACGCTCCATTACCGTTTGAATGCCACAATGCGGAAGATCTTACATGCAGATGGCAACCGGATATTAGCAGGTACCAATATGCAATCGCTGAAGAATTTCCAGTTCAACAAGGAAGCTGGTATTCATCACCTTTTAAAAGCCTCTCCTGTCATCGAAAGAAATGATCAGGGAGAGTTGAATCTGTCATTTCCGGGTAGTTTCACCAATAGCAGCCATGCACTAAGAGGCACCACCCATCTTTTCATAAAGGCAATTGCTTTATCTGTCAATTTCACGACACACACTACCCGGCAGGTGACAAGCGAAGCCATCGTAATCAAACGCGGAGAAAAGTATCCTCCTGTTATCTTTAAGTTAGATACAAATAATAAAAATATTACACTTATCCTGCTGGAAGTACAGGCCATGTATGAGGTGAATGGACAGTTTCATCTATCTCAGAACAAGACAGCTTGTGCCCTGGATGTAATAGCTGTAATGTCCCCACAGGAGCAGTTAAAAGAAGTCAAAAAACAACACCGTAATAAAGCGCCCAGGCTATGGACAATCCCTCCATACCCTGCACCTGTCAAAATGATAAGGTCTGTTGTATATAATTCTCTCCCCGAAGGATAATTATATCCACTCTCCTCAAAGTAAATATGAATATTGTATATCGTGGAAGGATACTTCCATGGCCCATTATGTCCAGAAAAGACATTTGCCAGTATTTTCTGCACAAAAGATGTCCTGTATAGTACATCAGGAACTATATATATCCCTGCAATTGAGTTTTAGTATAATCTACCTATGAGAACAGCTTACTTCGGTATAGGTCCAACCTTCCTCCATGTCTCCTCCTACTCTAAGCCTACTTATCCCCATGGATCATTAAGGGTTCAGCTGTTAAATCCCCAGGAATACAGCTTAATTCCTGAAATCGTTTCTGGTGGCTGTCGTCTACACAAAAAAGGCAAAACTTACGTTGCGCCTTTGGGCACTGTTAGGACAATTCCCCAACCGGTTTACTAGCATTTAAAGAATCCTACAGGCATTTTCTTTAACCGTTGTTAACGCCTGAGGGGTTTCAGCGATACAACAAGTATACCTTTATGTTTATATGCAAATGTAAAGCTGTCATTACCCGATCTCATAGGGAAATCAAGCGTCATTCCTTTTACACTGTCAAGATAATAACTTATCTCTACGGGTGCCAGATATTACACGGGCGACTGCATGTCCGTTACAGTCCTGTCTGCTTATCTTTTCACTGATATTCTGTCACACCTTTTACAATAACCCCTCGTTAACTTAAAACTTTCCCACATGAACAAACATTTATACCTGGCTATTATTACCTGGCTTATTGGTATGAGCACTGCCCAGGCACAAAATGCGGATCAGCTGTACTACAACAACTTTGCATTGCAATTCCACTACAAAGCAACAAGTTTCGTCGTAGACACACCATTGGTAGCTTCTGCTCAACAAGCCTTTTTGTTATGGAGCGCCAACGTGTACCAGGATTCCACAAAAAGTTCTTTATCCCTCGATCAGTTTGATGCCAACGGTAACTTCATCTCCGAGCATGTGGTACCACAACCCGGCAAGCTGTTACCTTCCTTGCTGCCAAAGAAAATCTTCCGCATGAAAAGCGGTAAAGGTTATTATCTCTTAGGCCACGTAATTCAGTCCATTAACCTGATCAATGGCTTCCCCGTATACTCTACACCAGTACTCATCCGCCTGGATCAGCAGCTGAACCCTATCTGGGTACAGAAGCTGCACTTCTCTGCGATTAGCACTGCCAACGCCAACGCGCTCATTGAGTACAATGATCTTATCGAAGCTATTAACGGGGACGTGATCATTGCGGGCCGCTATAGCCCAGCGTCAGCAGGTCAGCAGCTCAACATACTGGCAACCCGCCTCACCAGCGCCGGTACCATCGTATGGAACTACCAGTACTCCACCAGCTTCACCTGTAACGCTAACGCGCTGGCCCTCACAGAAGCCACCGATAACAACATTATCCTGACCGGCTATGTAGAGCTGTGTACCAGCGGTTTTGGTGGCCCACGCCAGGCACTCTTCCTCTGTCTCAAGCCTACCGGTACCCCGGTCACTGGTTTCGCTTATCTCGGAGCTACGACTGAATCTGCCGGCACTAAGATTGTTAAACGTACCAACATTGCTGGCAACGATGCCTTTTTCATCTCCGGGTTCGCCGATGTTACAACCCCCACAGGCACAACTAACAGACAGGTACTGATACTGGACGTAAAAGAAAGCGGCACCATCATAGGCTCCTTCCATGTTGGCGATGCCGGCACAGAAGAATCCAACGACCTCGTTATCCGTAACCTGGGCAACGAAAGTTACTTCCTGTATCTCACAGGCTTCACCACCAGCTACTATACTGTCGTGAGCAAAGAAGTATTCTACCTGCAACTGCGCTACCTGCCTGGATCGCTTGGTCTCGTGGAGTTCAGCACCTTCCCGCAGACGGCCAACTACACCGAAAGATACGGTCTTGAAATAAAAGCTGTCGGCAAAGACAAATTTGCGATACTGGCCAACGCCAGCTACATCACCAACAGCACCGGCAGCACCAGTACGTTTACCCACATGCTTCTCCGCGATCTCAGCACCACCAACCAGCAATGTATCAAATTACATCAGCCACCGGTAAGTATCATCAACCTGAATCCTAAACAACTCATGATATCACCGATAGCACTCTCTTTCAAACCTTATGCAGAGAAATATACCGTGTTCCAGAAAGTATTTCCAAAACTGCTCTGTGGACAGTTCATCGTCAACGCATACGATGCCCTCAACAGCAGCGTGATAGAACAACGGGTAGCTGCACCAACTCCGGCACTCAACAAAGTGACACCAATAAGCAAGCCGGAAACTGTGAGCATCTATCCTAACCCGGCCAGCAACTATGTCTTTATTGAATACAGCAAACCTATCACCTCCAAAGTGTTGGTGAAAGTGTTTGGTACCGATATGCGCTTGCTGAAAACTATTGAAATCAATGACAACAACAGAAAAATGTTGTCACTCGATGGCCTCCCATCCGGCTTATATTTTATACAGGTGGGCGATAATAATAAAAACGAAATCTTTAAGATAATGAAAAACTAAGGATCACTTGATCACATAAAAGAGGGTCACTTCAGAAGTGAAGTGACCCTCTTTTTATGTGTTGTAAAATTTTATCGGTATCAATGCCATCAATTGTAAGGCTTCCCGGCCAGGTAAGGATATGAAGCACCCATTTGATGGACCCCAGTTGGACAATTCTCGAACCGGTTCTATCAAGATTTAAAGACCCTTTACGAACTAAAAATGATGATAATCAAAATAGATATAAATTTCCTGTATCTCTGATTAAAAATGATTTCTTAGTTAAAACACGCTTTTTCCCGCCTTGGGATCTTCGCTGGATAATGTAATCTTTTCCAGGGAAAACACTCAACTTCACATAGTTTAATGCCATTTATGTGAATTAAATCACAAAATTGGCATTTAAAATGTGTAAACATGGAAATAAAAAGAGTACTATAAAGCTTTAAAGATTCGGCCTGCTCTTTTTTGATGATTGATTGACGGTCGAAATCTTTTTTAACTGTTGAACTTGTGCTATAGCCTTCGCATAAGAAGTTTCTGGTTGCTGTGCAATGATCTTCCGCCCCTTCAACGACAATTCCTCGAATGATATTTTCAAGTTTTTCTCGGGTATCATGCTTTAACATTTACAACAAAAATAATGCAAATCAGCCAATTTTACAACCAGGTACAGGATGGTCATAACCGTTTTTAGCAGAATATATAGCATGCGAAAGTGCAATAAATGGAAAAGGTGCGATTAATCGCACCTTTGTGAACCGGATTGGATTCGAACCAATGACCTGCTGCTTAGAAGGCAGCTGCTCTATCCAGCTGAGCTACCGGTCCGATTCCCAAATTTCCCGTATATTTAACGTTTTATTTGGGAGTGCAAATCTATGTAAAATAATTCAAAATTTCAGCCATTCTTAAAATTAAAGACATTTATGGACGTAAAAATCGAAGCTAGTTGGAAAGAAGTCCTGAAAGATGAATTCCACAAATCTTACTTTGATCAGATCGCAATGTTTCTAAAACACGAAAAAGCGCTCAATCATGTTATTTACCCACCAGGGAATCTGATATTCAATGCTTTCGACAAAACACCCTTTAATAATGTAAAAGTAGTGATATTGGGACAAGACCCTTATCACGGCCCCGGACAAGCCCATGGCCTTTGCTTTTCCGTTCAGGACGGAGTAAAACCTCCTCCTTCGCTGGTAAATATATTCAAAGAATTACGTGATGATATAGGTATGCCTATCCCCCAAAGCGGTAACCTCACTAAATGGGCAGAACACGGTGTACTGCTGTTAAACGCTATTTTAACCGTAAGGGCTAACGAACCAGCTTCCCACAGCAAAATAGGCTGGGAAAACTTTACTGATGCTGTTATAAAAAAGATATCGGATACGAAAGAGGATATCGTATTTATGCTCTGGGGACGCTTTGCCCAGGATAAACAGGTGCTGATAGACGCTACCAGGCATCATATCCTCAAAGCAGCCCACCCCTCCCCCTTCAGCGCAGATAAAGGTTTCTTTGGCTGCAAACACTTCTCAAAAGCGAATGCATTACTTGCCAAAGCAGGTATTGAACCCGTAGACTGGAGATTATGAGAAAAATCTATGCAACATATGCACTGATACTCTTTATCAGCACCATGCTGATCATGTTAATACCTATGTGGCTGGTTTCCCTGCTGCCTGCCCCACTCAATATCCGCTGTTTCATGTGGCTGGGCCGCGCCTGGATGCACGTATACATGCCATTGGTATTCTGCCCTGTTCATGTAAAAGGACGACAGTACTTCAAAAAAGGACAGCCTTATATCATTGTATGCAATCATAATTCATACGTAGACATCCCAACAACTACCTACGCCATCCCGGGTGCCAGCAAAAGCCTTGCAAAGCAGGAATTAGCGCGTATACCTGTCTGGGGTATCATGTATAAGATAGGCAGCGTATTGGTGAACAGAGACGATCCTGAGAGCCGTAAAAGAAGCTTTACAGAGATGAAGGAGGTGTTGAACATGGGCGTACATATGTTGCTCTACCCAGAAGGCACCCGCAATAAAACAGACGATCCGCTGAAATCATTCTATGACGGCGCTTTCATATTAGCCATAGAGACTAAAAAGCCCATCATTCCTGCTGTATTATTCAATACCCGTAAGATATTATCAGCAGGTAAGTCATTCAGCGCATGGCCACACCGGATAGATGTTCATTTCCTGCCTCCTGTAGAAACCGCCGGATTAACAGCGGATGATGTACAAGCGCTAAAAGAACAGGTGTTTAAAATAATGTGGGAGCATATAGAAAAAAGCCGTTCTGTTTAAAACAAAACGGCTTTTTCATGCGCTACAGATCATAGAACGATCGCGATCGGTTAATCCTCAGGTCCCGTAAAATACCCGATTTAGGACTGATCGTAATACTGAACTGCCTGAGGGTGCCGATAGGTATAAGGTTGATAGACATCTGCCAGCAATGCAAATCGCGCGATATATAGATGTTTGTATAAGCTAATTGTTTGCGAATAAAGTCTACACCACTATTCACCCCCACTTTCCACTTCGGCGTTAAACTGAAATCACCATTAAAACTCAGGTACTGGTTAAAGCTGATCACTACTCCACCAGAGTCAGGAATGATCTGTTTACTGTAAGATAAACTATATGAAAGGTCCACTTTCCACGGAATATCAAAATCCACGTATTCCCCCGGGTTCTTCCGGACCGCTGCCAGCTGCCTTTGCTGTGCCTGGAATGCTGCATCCGTACTCTGCTCGTTCTCTATGTTATTGATCTTCTTCTCTTTATCCTTACTTTTTTTATCAGACGACTGGAACGAGGTACTCATCGAGATATTCGCATTCGTCAAACGCCCCAGACTTATCTTACCTGCCTGCCACACATATGCATCCAGTCTCCGGCCACGGGCATTCACCTGGTAAGGATCAATGGAACCACTCGCTGATACATTAATCTTATCAAACAGGTTGGTACGGGCATAAATACTGAATGTAGACAACCTGAAACTATCCGCCAGCATATTGTAAGATGCATTGATCCCAAACCCGTCCAGCAACTTGATCTTCTTCTCATGATTCGCTGAGGTATCCTTCTTCGAAAACACTTTCATTTCCAGATTGTTATCCAATCCAAAGGAGATCGATCCCGCCCGCCCTTCAGAAGGTACCCCTACTGATGAACTGGTGAAATAAGACTGCCGTAAACTATCACCTGCCTTATTATAGCGCAGATAATAATAAGCATTCTTAGCAAGGTCTGGCTGGAAACTGGCACTGATGGTAGGACGCATAACGTGACGGATCGCCTTGATCTTCGACGTCTTACTGAACTGGTACATCCCATATAACGCTGTCGATAAGGAAAGACTTGCGCTTGCCTGCCTTGCTGCAAAGAACCCCGAAGAATAAGTAGTATCAATACCCCCTAATGAATCAATGTTCACACGCTTATTAGGATTCCAGGTACGCACCGTTTTCTTCGTATACCAATATTCCGCATAACTGATACCCGGAGAAAGAGTGAAATTCTTAAACACCGGAATAGAGAATGAAATAGGAACATTATGCTTCATCCCCGACTGCAATGCATCAAACATCTTAGACTTCCCAAACACAGAATCTTTGAACATAACACTGTTATTCAGAACAGTAGAATATCCGATACCTAACTTATAATACCACTTGGATGGCCCCACCAGCTCCTTAGGCTGGAAAGGATACAATGTGTTTACGTTAAATGTAGCAGATGGGAATGATATAGACACATCACGCGTACTCAGGTTCTGAGAGTGTGTAAGGCTGGAGGTAAAATTGAAAGGCTTACCCTGCCAGGTCTTGGAAAAACTGATAGATGATCCAATATTGTTATTTACACGCGTCGCATAATCATAGACGTTATAAGTATTATAGCTCGATGTTCCGAAGTTCACATTCGCGCCGAAGTTCACACCGGGACGTGCCTTACTGTCCATACTATGGTTCCAGGTTACACGGAAGTCACGCGAGCGGCTAAACTCTGTTTTCACGGAGGGATCCCCAAAATGTGTATTTGCAAAGCTTAGCGTCATCCCCCCGTTATAATGATAACGTTTACGGTAGGTAGGACTGGCTGTCAGCGACCAGCTGCCATAAGAATAGATATCACCGCGCATCGTCAGGTCAAAGTTATCTCCCAGCCCTAAATAATAACCACCGTTTTCAAGCCCCATCCCCTTCTGCGCATTTACCACATAACCCGGTATCAGTATCCCCGAACGCTGTCCCTGTGTAATAGGGAAGATGGCAAATGGTATGAATAAAGGCGTCGGCACCCCCTCTATCTCTAAGTTAGCAGGGCCCGAAATCACCAGTTTATCAGGTATCACCTTGATTTTCCTGGCCCGGAACTGGAAGTGAGGGGTGTCCAGGTTACACGTAGTATACCCGTTCTTAAAACCAAAAATACTGTTATCAGGCTCCCGCTTCGTCTGCTGGCTGGCCACAAACCCCTCTCCATATTGAGACCGGGTATTATATATCTTGGCTTTTTGTGTATTAATATTGTAACGCAAAGTATCGGAATCGAAACTCTGGCCCCCGTCATTCAACTGCGGCCTGCCATAAGGTTTACCGCTGGTATCCAGCGCAGTAGTGGCTTCCATGATCCCTGTACTCTGGGTGAAATTCATTCTTTCCGCAGTAAGGTCTACCTTTTTGTACTTGGTATTTGCAGTACCATAGAAGAAAAAACGTTTATCCGGCACCACCAGTACAATGGAATCCTTAGCTTTATAGTTAACAGGAGCATCCAGGCTATCCTTAGACAGTTTCGGCATATTCAAACTATCAACTCCTGTACTATCTGCCGGAACAGGCAGGGAAGTGTCTTTTTTTACAGATATTGCATCTTTTTTCAGTAACAGGGCCGTATCTTTTACAATCGGCACGGTATCTGTGAAACTTTTGTTAAAGTAGGCAGGAAGATGTGGCGCGGGAGTTGCTACTGCATCTATAATAAAGGGAACGACAATTAATATACCGGCAAATAGCAGGTATATAGGTCGCAAAAACTTTTTATAATTATTTTTGTGATTCAGGTGCATGTCTTGATAGCGGGCACAAACCTACAAGATTTTATACAAATTATTATCAATCGTAAAACGAAAAGGATATTTAACATCTTATGTACCGACGAAATAACGAATAACTATGACGGATCAGATGGAATAAAGAAGCGGGATACGTCGTTTATTAATATTACTAACTAACGCCCATTATATTAAAATAAAAATTGAGTCATGCGCTGGAACCGATTTTGGATCTTAGGATGTAGCACTTTGCTAGGACTTTTTTTCATTTATGCCAAAGAAGCCCCCGGTGGCACCAAAAAGAATCCCCCAATCAGGACAATCATCATAGACCCGGGACATAGTGCTCAAACCCCCGGTGCTCACGGCAAATTTTCCACGGAAGAAGGTATTGTGCTGGATGTAGCCCTGAAACTGGGTAAACTGATTGAAAACAATATGAAAGACGTACGTGTGGTATATACCCGTAAAACGAGTAATGCCCTCGCATCCACCCTTAAAGCTGATCTCAACGAGAGAGCGATCATCGCCAACAGGGAAAAAGGAGATCTCTTCATATCTATTCACTGTAACTCTGCCGGCCCTTCCCACCACATCGTCGGTTACAAAACCGTTATGGTGAGGAAAGGGAAACATAAGGTGGCTACCAAAAAACCTATATATACCACCTCCCCCAGTACCGCAGAAGGTACGGAAACGTATGTATGGGCTACCGGTAAAAACACCGCCAAAACAGAATCCCTCCGGGAAAGCCCCGTTATCCTGCTGGATAATGCAGAAGGTGCGAACACCGTCATGGATATGTCTGATCCTGAAACATTTATCTTACTAAATACATTACGCAACACCTATTTCGACCAGAGCCTCCGCCTCTCTACCCTCATAGAAGACGAGTTCACCCACGTAGGAAGGATCAGCCGTGGTGCAAGACAACGCGATGAAAAAGGGATCTGGGTACTGCAGGCAACCGCCATGCCCAGCGTACTGGTAGAATTAGGTTTCATCAGCAACCCTGAAGAAGAAAAATACCTGAACTCGGAAGATGGTCAGCAGGAAGCTGCTACATGTATATATAAAGCCATTCAACGCTATAAAGATGAACTGGGCCGCTACAGTAACCCGGAATCTACTGAACCGGCTACCATGCAGCCTACTCCCATCAGTTATAAAAAAGGCGCTGGTCATCAGCCGGTTATAGCTAAAGGGAAAACGACCACTACTAAACTGATCGCCAGAAAAAATACCAGGGAAAAAGATAAACAACTGGCTTCCAGAGTGAAACCATCAAAAACACCTGCTAAAGCGATAGCCGCCAAAAAAGTGATAGCCAAACCTTCCTTTGCATATGATATCCAGTTGATGATCACAGATAAGAAGTACCATTCCGGCTCTTCTATCTTTAGAAAACTGACAGGAAATATCAGGCAGGAGCAAATAACGATTAATAATAAACGGCTTAATAAATACATCTGGGGAAGTTTCAGGTCCGAACCGGAAGCCAATACTGCTTTGCGTAAAGCAAAGCAGCTTGGCTTCTGGAACGCCTTCCTTTTACCTTTAAAAAATAACAACCGGCTGGCAAGCAGATAACATTTAGCGATACACCACCCCACAGATTATACCCCTATCCCCCGAAAAATCCCTTTTTTACTCATATATTGTCCCCTTAAATACCAGGAATTGAAAACCCGGTATCAGATTTGACTATTTGTAATTCACAGGCAATTGATTGCCTGCATCCTTTTTTGTTTATTTTTGCAAGAACGTATAACGTATTCTCATGCTTAAAGTATCTAATGAAACCAAAGTAGGCGTTCTTACAGCGGTATCTATCGCATTGCTTTTTTTGGGTTTTAATCTTTTAAAGGGGAAGAGCCTTTTTTCAACAAGTAAGACTATTTACGCAGTATATACACAAGTGAACGGATTACAACCTTCCAACGGCGTACAGGTAAATGGCCTGGTAGTAGGGAATGTAGCTAATCTGGATGTGATGAATAAGAATGCAGGAAAAATACTTGTTACGCTTAGGATCACCAAAAAAATAGATATCCCCCGTAACTCCGTAGCCCGTATTACCGGCGATTTATTAGGTACAAAAACCGTTCAGATCGATTTTGGTAACGCTAATGATTATCTGAAAGATGGAGATACAGTATATGCTGCAGTGGATGGTTCTATTACCGATGCCCTCAAGGAACAATTGAAGCCGCTGGTAGGCAAACTGGAAGTTACATTAGGATCTGTAGACTCTGTTCTGCTGACCGTCAACTCCATTTTTGATCCCAATACCAAAGGCAACCTGCGTGAAGCTATCGCCAGCCTCAATACTACCATGGCTAACTTTAGCAAAACATCTGCTTCCCTCAACAGGATGCTGGACCCTAAAACAGGCAGCGTATCAGCTACGATGAGCAACCTGGAGTCCTTTTCTGGTAATCTGAAGAATAATAATGAAAAGATAACCGGTATCCTGACCAACGCAGAAAAAACCACTTCTGCCCTGGCCAACGGGCAACTGGATAAAACACTCCTTGAGCTGCAGCAAATGGCTACACGCCTCAATGAAACGATAGGAAAGCTGAACAGCACAGACGGTTCACTGGGATTGCTCATGAACGACAAAAAGGTATATAATAACCTGCAATATTCACTGGGCAACCTGAATAAACTGCTGGAAGACCTTCGCGTGAACCCTAAACGTTACGTACACTTCTCTCTGTTTGGCAAAAAATCAAAAGCACAGCCATTACCATCAGATACCGCACAGGCACAATGATTTTGAAGATACAGCAATTAATAAAATACGGGCTCATCCTCACAGGGATCTGCCTCGGTGGTTTCTTTCCTGCCATGGCTCAGCAACCAGGTAATACAGATTCTACCAAGGTGATTCATATCATTCAGTCAGATAAACTGAATGTGATCACTAAAGATACCGTCCAACTGAACCGCTTTATAGGAAATGCCATCTTTCGCCAGGGAAATACCCTTTTCTATTGCGATAGTGCGCTCATTAACAGGGCTTCCAATGTACTGGATGCTTACGGTCATATACACATTAACCAGGCTGATAGTATCAATATCTACGGAGATTACCTTCATTATGAAGGAGATACCAAACTGGCTACCCTTCGCGATAACGCCCGGCTCACCGATGGAAAGATCACCATCACAGGCCCGGAACTTAAATACGACATGAATGCCCGCATCGGTACTTATGAACAGGGTGGTAAACTGGTAAATGGCAAAAGTGTACTCACCAGCCAGGAAGGGTTCTACTATGCGGATACCAAAGATGTATACTTTAAGAAGAATGTAGTGATGATAGACCCGGAATACACCTTGTCTACTGATACACTTCTTTATAATACTGAAACCAAAATAGCTACTATCGTAGCTCCTACTACTATCAACGATGGTAAAACCATCATGTACGCCACCTCTGGTGAATACAATACGGAATCCGGTCAGGGTAACTTTGACAGCCGCCCTACCATCCAGGATAGTACTGCTACCATTACCGCAGACAGGATCACCATAGATAAACGTACCGGCTTTGCATATGCCATCGGTAATATGATCTACCGCGATACCGCACAGAAAATGACATTGCTCTCTAACTATGGTACCGTTAACCAGGCACAGAAAACCGTCCTGGCAACCCAGCATCCGCTGATGATCATGGAAAGGCAGAAAGATACACTGTACGTGTCTGCTGATACCCTGTTCTCGGGTATCGTAAAAAGAGATACTAGCACAAAAAAGCCGGTCATTGTTACATCAACAACAGATTCTACCCTAATAGGGGTTTCTGTACAGAAAGATTCTCTTACCATAGATTCAGCGGGTAAGCATAATGCATTTGCATTAAGACTGGATAGTGCCTTAAATCCTGCCGATAACACGATGAAACCGCTGTCCATAAAAACTGATAGTACATCAAAGCCTGCTGATAGCACTTTGAAAACATCGTCAAAAGATACGGCTGATAAAGAACCGAAATTAAAACCAAGGTCCGCCACAGACAGCGCGCTGGCGGCCCAGCCATTGGCGCCCCTGGCTGATACTGCCCAGGCAAAAGATACCACAGAACACCGTTATCTGATGGCCTGGCACAATGTCCGTATCTTCTCTGATTCTCTTCAGGGGGTTGCTGACAGCTTGTATTATACTTCAAAAGATTCTATCTTTCGCTTTTATAAACAACCCGTATTATGGGCTACCGGTACACAGCTTACCGGAGACACTATCTTCCTGTATATAAAAAATCAAACTGCTGATAAAATACTACTGGACCAGAACGGACTGATAGTAAAAGAAGCAGGGAAAGAATTATATAACCAGATAAAAGGCAACCAGATCACCGGTTACTTCGTAGGACAAACCCTCGACTGGATGCATGTGGATGGGAATGCAGAGAGTATATATTATATTAAGGATGATGACGGTGCCTTTATCAGTGTAAACAAAACACTCAGCGGCATCATCAATATCTACTTCAGGAATAGTGAGTTACATCACGTTACCTTTATCAAGGATCCTGAAGGAACAATGTATCCCTTCTCCCAGCGACCACAGGATCAGTTACTACTGGAAAACTTTCATTGGGAGATAAAACGGAGACCCAAAACAAAATACGAGTTAATGGGTACTGCCAATACAGTCAAAGTAACACCTGAAAAAACAGAAGATAAAGAAATTCAATAAATATGATCAGAAAATTCCTATCGCCAATCTATCAGTTTTTGCACGACAGCAGGGCGGTAGGGAGCATCCTGATCCTTTGTACCATTGTATCCCTGCTACTGGCTAACTCACCCTGGCAACAGGCCTACATAGCATTCTGGGATATTTCCTTACACATTGGCGAACATTTCCCGCACACTATACTGCACTGGATCAACGACGGTCTGATGGTCCCCTTCTTCTTCCTGGTAGGAATGGAGATCAAAAGAGAATTGACTACCGGCGAATTATCTTCCATCAAAAAATCCATGTTGCCCGTACTGGCAGCCATTGGAGGAATGACTTGCCCGGCAATTATCTTTCTCATATTCAACATCAACACCCCTTATTCTCATGGCTGGGGAATACCCATGGCCACAGACATCGCTTTTTCACTGGGCGTTCTATCCTTATTGGGAAAAAAAGTCCCTCTCACGCTAAAAATATTCCTCACAGCCCTGGCCATCATAGACGACCTCGGTGCTATACTTACCATTGCTGTTTTTTACACGGCCAGCCTGCACACCGGTTACCTGCTTACTGCTGCAGGTATCATGCTACTGCTCATTGTGCTGAATCTGTCTAAGGTGCAAAACCTGGTGTTCTACCTTATACCCGGCTTAATATTATGGTATTGTATTTACAACTCCGGCATCCATGCTACTATCGCTGGTGTGCTGCTAGCAGGCTGTATCCCGCTCACCCGGTTACCGGCGCTCATCAGCCGCCTGCATGATCCTGTGAATTTCTTCATCATGCCCGTATTTGCACTTTCAAATACGGCCATCATATTCCCGCCAGACATACTCAACACATTCAACAATACCATCAGTTATGGTATTATGGCAGGGCTCATAATCGGTAAACCATTGGGAATATTCGGGTTCTCTTATGTTGCTACTAAACTTAAACTGGCGGCACTCCCGGCTCAGACCAACTGGTCACAGCTATTGGGTGTAGGCATTATCGCAGGTATAGGCTTCACAATGTCCATCTTCATCTCCACCCTCGCATATCCGGAACCAGCCCTGCAGATTACTGCTAAAATAGCCGTAATAGCGGCTTCCCTCCTGTCCGGGCTTATAGGGTACTTTTATCTTGTCATCAAAAAATAACAATAATTGCCACACTGGCACCGTTATTGCAGAGCATTCCAACTAATATGAAAAAGACGCTGTTCATATTTATGCTCCTGGTATTGGGCCTCAATGCTGCAAATGCACAGTTAAAAGGTAATCCTCAGGTAGGCCTTCGTTTAGGACTCCCATTCGGTGCTACTGCACGTTACTTTTTCGACGACGCCAATGCAGTGGAAGCCATAGCGGGAGTATACGCACATACTTTCACTATCACCGGTTTATATGAAAGGCATTTCGACCTTTCCGCTTTAACAACTGAAGGATTTGGATGGTATGCAGGAGGTGGCGCACATATGGGCAGCCGTAAAGAGAATGATAACGTGAAGTTCATTGCGGGTGTAGATGCTATCGGCGGAATTGATTATGTTTTCCCGGCAGATCTGAATTTACCAATAAATGTAAGCCTCGACTGGAAACCGGCTATTCACTTCAATACATCATCAGATCTTGCAGATTTTGCCATATCAATAAGATATACTTTCGGACGTTAATCTTTTTTTAAAACCAGATATATATATGAAACAACTTGTGTTATTCTTTGGCCTGTTCGCAATGATCTCCTTTCAGGCAAGTGCACAAAAAAGAAGCAGCTCTATCGCTAATTATTCAACAGCACTGGGTGTAAGGGTAAACCCTTTCCTGGTAGGCTTTACTGTAAAACATTTTATTACAGGTCCGCATGCCATTGAAGGCATCGTTTCTACCAATGTAAGCGAACAACAGAACATTACATTTACCGGCTTGTACGAGTACCACTGGAATGTTTTCGATCAGAAAGAATTTCTGATGTATGCAGGTGGTGGTGCGCACATAGGTGCTTATGACCGCTACGACTATTATCGTGATGATTACAATAGAAATGGCAAAGGTTCTTATGTAACTGCTGGCCTGGATGGTATCATCGGCGTAGAATACACATTCAGAAAAATTCCGCTGGTAGTGAGCGCTGACTTGAAACCATACGTTAACTTCACAGGTGGTGTTCATCACTTCGGTGAAGAGGTAGGTGGTATCTCTGCCAGGTATACATTCAAATAATAAGACTTCATTTATTTAAAGCCGGATCGCAAATTTTCGTTTGCAATCCGGCTTTGTCGTTTTAGGAATTCTTATATTTAAGCAGGATGAAAATATTTACTGCTTTACAGATTCGGGAAGCCGATACTTATACAATTAAACATACGCCTATAAGCAGCCTGGCGCTAATGGAAAAAGCTGCGCTTGCCTGCACGGACTGGCTGGCAGAACAGCATTTTGTTAAATATCCTTTTGCCGTATTCTGCGGGATAGGTAACAACGGCGGAGATGGCCTCGCCATTACCCGCATGCTGCGCAACATGGGCTGCAACGCACACGCATACATCATACCTCATAGCCGGCAGGCTTCAGAAGATCATCAGGATAACTACAAATCCTTACAACGCTATTACCCTGAAAGCCTGCATACACTGCAAACATTCCCCCAACTGGCAAAAGATACCGTCATTATCGATGCTATCCTGGGTACAGGGTTAAACAGACCTGTCGAAGGACTTATTGCAGATACTATCAGCCGCATCAATAACTGTTATGAACAGCATACCATCATCGCTATCGATATGCCCTCCGGCCTGCTGACAGATACCTCCAGTGTAAACCAGCTCTCTGTACAGGCTCATCATACCCTCAGCTTTGAAGTACCTAAACTGGCCTTCTTATTACCTGAGAATGCGGTTCGAATAGGGGAAGTACATATACTGCCTATCGGCTTGCATCCCGATTACATCGCTCATACACCGGCAAAATACAATATCACGGATGGCGCCATGATGCGGGATATATACAAACCACGCAAACCCTTTTCACACAAAGGCACCTTTGGACATGCACTGCTGATTGCCGGTAGTTATGGCAAGATGGGCGCCGCTGTATTAAGCGCTAAATCCTGCCTGCAGGCAGGTGTAGGCTTACTCACCTGCCATATACCTAAGTGCGGTTATGATATTATGCAGATAGCCGTTCCGGCAGCTATGTGTATTACGGACGAACAATTCGATCACAGCTCCACCTTTCCTTCCGCAGAAGAAGCTGAAAAATATAAAACGATCGGGATAGGGCCGGGTCTTGGCACTGCCGCCGGCTCCATCTGGGCGCTGGACCAGCTGCTGGACCATTACCAGCAGCCAATGGTAATAGATGCCGATGCCCTCAACCTGTTATCAACAAACCCTAAAACGTTTGCCAAAGTACCTGAGAATTCTATCCTTACCCCTCACCCTAAAGAGTTTGAACGCCTTTTTGGTAAAACGGACAATGATATAGCCCGGTTGGAGCTGTTGTCTCAAAAAGCAGTTGAAAAGAAATGCTGTATCCTGCTGAAAGGCCGCTATACCGCCATGGCCACTCCGGACGGCGAACTCTTTTTCAATGCCACAGGCAACCCCGGCATGGCCACAGGAGGCAGCGGAGACGTTCTTACCGGTATTATCACCTCACTGGTAGCACAAGGGTATTCTTCCAGGAATGCCATGCTGCTGGGTGTATACATTCACGGCCTGGCCGGCGATTTTGCCGCAGCCGCCCTCTCACAGGAAGCCATGACGGCAGAAGACATTCCCGCTTATTTAGGCAGAACCTTCCTCTCATTGCATAAAAATCAATAAAAACCTACTCATATTATCCAAAAATCAATAGATACCGTTTCCGATAAAAGTTTATATTTATAGAATTGTAAAAATTCCCGATATGACTATTGTTTATCTCGTTCCATGTTTTGGATTATTAGCGTTACTATTCACAGCGATCCGAAGTGCCTGGGTATCCCGTCAGGATGCAGGCAACGAAAAAATGCAGGAAATAGCCAGGTATATTGCTGAGGGCGCAATGGCTTTCCTGAAGGCAGAATACAAGATCCTCACTTATTTCGTTATCATCGCGGCTCTTTTGTTAGCCTACATGGGTGCGTCTCACAGGAATTCCGACTGGACCATCGCCCTGTCCTTTATCGTAGGGGCCGTATTTTCTGCCACAGCTGGTTTTATTGGGATGAAGATAGCCACTAAAGCAAACGTACGTACCGCCCAGGCAGCACGCAGCAGCCTGGCCCAGGCCCTTAAAGTATCCTTCACGGGAGGATCTGTAATGGGAATGGGGGTAGCAGGACTCGCAGTACTGGGACTAGGTTCCCTGTTCATCCTGCTTAAGGCATATTTTGGCGCAGAAGCCAATACAGATGAAATGATCAAGACAATTGAAGTGCTGACCGGTTTCTCCCTGGGCGCTGAAAGCATCGCGCTCTTCGCCCGCGTTGGTGGAGGAATCTACACCAAAGCCGCAGACGTGGGAGCCGACCTGGTAGGTAAAGTGGAAGCAGGCATCCCCGAGGATGATCCGCGTAACCCCGCTACCATTGCAGATAATGTGGGCGACAACGTAGGTGACGTGGCTGGTATGGGCGCCGATCTGTTCGGCTCTTACGTAGCTACCGTACTCGCTACCATGGTTCTTGGCAGTGAAATTATTTCCCATGATAAATTCGGCGGACTCGCCCCTATCATATTACCGATGCTGATTGCGGGTATGGGTATCGTATTCTCTATCATTGCTACCTTGTTCGTACGCATTTCCGATACTGCTGGCCTCAGCACCGGTGTTGTTCAGAAAGCGCTAAACATGGGTAACTGGGGTTCTATCGTTCTCTCCGCCATTGCCAGCGCTGCACTGGTATATTATATCATGCCTGCAGATGCTATCTATTTAAAACGTGATTTCATTGCCGGTACTGATCATCAGCTGAAAGACGGGGCAAAAGCCATTACACAGAACGGTGTGGTAGGCGCCATCTTCGTGGGCCTCGCCGTAGGCACACTGATGAGCATCATCACAGAATACTACACTGCCATGGGTAAACGCCCTGTAATGTCTATCATCCGCCAGTCTTCGACAGGCCACGCTACTAACGTGATCGGTGGTCTGGCCGTGGGTATGGAATCTACGTTCCTGCCTATCCTGGTGCTGGCTTCCGGTATCTATGGCTCCTTCTATTTCGCAGGCTTATACGGCGTGGCAATAGCAGCAGCAGGTATGATGGCGACCACTGCCATGCAGCTGGCAATTGACGCTTTCGGCCCTATTGCTGATAACGCGGGTGGTATCGCTGAAATGAGCGAACTCCCTAAAGATGTACGTGAAAAAACAGATATCCTGGATGCTGTAGGTAACACCACCGCTGCTACCGGTAAAGGCTTTGCCATTGCCTCTGCAGCCCTCACCTCACTGGCCCTCTTCGCCGCCTTCGTAGGAGTGGCAGGTATCAGTGGTATCGATATTTACAAAGCCGATGTACTGGCAGGTTTATTTGTAGGCGGTATGATCCCGTTCATTTTCTCATCCCTGGCCATCCGCGCTGTGGGTGAAGCGGCTATGAGTATGGTGGAAGAAGTTCGCCGCCAGTTCAAAGAAATCCCAGGGATCATGGAAGGTACCGGTAAACCCGAATACGATAAATGCGTAGCTATCTCTACCCAGGCTTCTATTAAAAAGATGATGCTGCCAGGCGCTATAGCGTTACTGTCGCCATTGATCATGGGCTTTATATTCGGGCCGGAAGTATTAGGCGGATTCCTGGCAGGTGCTACCGTAAGTGGCGTACTGATGGGGATGTTCCAGAATAATGCCGGTGGCGCCTGGGATAATGCCAAGAAGTCTTTTGAGAAAGGAGTTGATATCAACGGCGTTACCTACTATAAGAAATCAGAACCACATAAGGCTTCCGTTACAGGAGATACCGTAGGAGATCCTTTTAAAGATACTTCAGGTCCTTCCATGAACATCCTTATCAAACTGATGTCTATCGTATCCTTGGTAATCGCTCCTACCCTTGCGGAACTTTTCCATACTATTAAAGTAGAAGAAAAGACAACCGTAAAAACAGAGCAGGTAATTCAGGCGAAAGTAGTGGCATTGAAAAAATAAATTCTTTTGATAAAAAAAGGCTCCGCTGGATATCAGCGGAGCCTTTTTTGTTAACAATATGCCACTACGGAATGTTTATTGTACTGAATCACATTAAAACAGATAAACATGAAGATTGCCATTATCGGAGCCTCCGGCTTCATAGGTTCAGCCATTTTAAAAGAAGCATTAGACAGGGGACATAGTGTAACAGCAATAGTAAGACATGCTGAAAAGATCACCACTATCCATCCAGAGCTTATCATCAAAGAAGCAGATGTAACCACCGCAGACATTGCCAGCCTGGTAGCCGGCAATGAAGCGGTCATCAGTGCCTATAACTCGTACGAACCTGCTACCTATGTAGCTGCTATTAAAGCGATCATCAACGGCGTTAGAAAAGCAGGTATCAAACGCTTCCTGGCGGTGAGCGGCGCTGGTAGCCTGGAAATAGAACCTGGCTTACAGTTACTGGATACCCCCGAATTTCCGACAGAATGGAAAAGTAATGCTTCCGCTACCCGCGAAGCGTTCTATGTGATAAAAGAACAGGACGACCTGGACTGGACCGTGTTAAGCCCGGCCATGATGATAGAACCGGGAGAGCGTACCGGTAGATTCCGTTTAGGGAGAGACCAGGTAATGGCAGATGAAAAAGGAGATAGCAGGATATCTACCGGCGATTATGCGGTAGCCATGATAGATGAACTGGAAAAACCAGCCCATATCAAAGAAAGGTTCACTTTAGCATATTAAGAGGTATGCGGCCAGCCCGGCCGCTACCTCATTTTTACAGGGCTTATCCCAAACTTCTTCTTAAACGCAGTACTGAAATGCTGTATAGAGGAGAATCCATATATATCTGCGATATCAGTCAGAGACATCCTCCCCTCAAGTACCAGTTTACGGGCATGCTCCATCCTGTGATCATTCAGATATCCGTACACTGTATTATCAAATACCTGCTTAAAACCATTCTTCAGCTTAAATTCATTCAACCCTGTTAACCTTGATAACTCCTGTAAAGAAGGGGGCTCCTGCATCCGCATCAGCAGTATATCCCTTGCATGATAGATCTTTTCTTTGTCCATCTTCGAAACAGTGCAGTGCAATTCCGTCCCTCTCTCATACTGCTCACATTGCAAAGCCAGTAATTCCAATACCTTCGACTGCAGGTACAATTTCTTCAATCCACCCTGAAACTCACAGTTCTTCACATCGTCCAATATCGCCAGCATCCTGGTGGTAATAGGCTGATTGCTGTTTTTATTCAGTACGATTGCCTTACCACCTGCCACTTTATTAGCCAACCCGTCCAGCACCCGCCCGTTATTGACTGCCAGGTCCAGGAAACGCTCAGTGGAAAAATTCAACGCCACCATTTCCATATCATTCTGTTTGATCACGGAAGCGTTTTCCGTCTCAAAAGGATTGTAGATAAGATTATGCTCCAAAGAAGAAAAACGACGTTTTCCTGCAGCTTCTATATCTGTATCGATCTGCCCGTGTATCAGGAACATCAGAGATACAGCATTAATATTGTCTGTAGATTCTATATGCAGATTCTGGTAGATCTGCGCACTTCCCATTGCAATATGATAACCATCAAAATACATCTCCCGGAAGGTTGCCTCCCCGAAATCATGGTCCATTTGCTGCGTTTCTTCTATAAGGGAAGAAGAATATAGCTTATCCGAAGGGAAAAGGTCATCTTCCCGGAATAATACCTCATGTAAGTCATTACATATCTGAATGCCCATAATAATCCGTTAAATATAAATTTTAATCCTTCTCGTATAACAGGTAACCGGACAAAGTGCTTCAAATTTGCACAAAAATATTCCCAAATATTTAATAATTTGTTATGATCGGAATATTCAGAACGAATATTAATACAACACAGGATAAGATAAATGTACTGGAAGCCATCTCCGCTTCATTTAACGTGGCTGCCTGCAGTATTGATATGGAAGATTGTGATAAAGTATTAAGAATTGTTGCCCAAACTAAACCAATAGAGGAAACTGCCATTATAAAATTAGTACAACACATGGGTTATCAATGTACTGTATTAGAGTAGCCGGGGAATACCGGGTGGCTAAATTCCGGTGTAGCAGCCAGCTTATCAATGTACTGTATTAGAATAGCCTTACATATTTGAAAAAATCTCTTCTCTCTCATAGGGGTATTTTCCTCCACCTACGTTATATATGCGTAAATAGGCCAACTATCTGCTAAATAACAACATTAAGATCCTTTTATGAAGACAAGGTTAATAATGCTGCTGTTTCCGGTTCTGCTATTATTACAGGGACAGTATGCACAAGCTCAACAACGGTACACTATAAGTGGTTATGTAAAAGACCAGCAAAGCGGGGAAAGCCTCATCGGGATTTCCGTTTCTAAAGCTGGTACCGGATTGGGTACAGTTACAAATGAATTCGGTTTCTTCTCCCTCACTTTACCTGCCGGAGATCATGAACTGCAATTCTCTTATTTAGGATACACAACCTTAAAATTGAATGTATCCCTCAGGTCCAATAAAACAATAGATATTAAACTGGAGAAATCCAGCAGCCAGTTAAATACCGTCACAGTAAAAGGTACCAAACAGGAAAAAGCAGTGAATACGCTGAGTACCAGCCTTAACCGCCTGGACATTGCCCAGATGAAAAAAATGCCCACGTTCATGGGTGAAGTAGACGTACTCCGTTCTATACAGACCTTACCCGGCGTAAACACCGTAGGTGAAGGCGCCAGCGGATTCAACGTGCGTGGTGGTGCAGTAGATGAAAACCTTATCCTGCTGGACGATGCACCGGTATATAATTCCACCCACATGCTGGGCTTCTTCTCCGTATTCAACCCGGATGCAGTGAAAAGCATCAACCTCATTAAAGGCGGTTTCCCGGCTGAATATGGCGGTCGTACTTCCTCTGTACTGGATATACGTATGAAGGACGGGAACAACCAGAATGCAGTCGTAAATGGCGGTATAGGCAATATTTTCAGCAGGTTATCTGTGGAAGGTCCGATCAAGAAAGATGAATCCTCTTTCATCATCGCTGCCCGCCGCTCTTATATTGACATCCTCATGAAACCTTTCCTGAAAGGAGACATGAAAGATACCAAGCTGAATTTCTACGATGTTACCGCCAAGGTTAACTTCAAACTGAATAAGAACAATACACTGTTCGCCAGTGGTTACCTGGGACGCGACGTATTTGGTTTCGGTACACAGGTAAATATGAACTGGGGAAATAAAACAGCTACTGTAAGGTGGAATCACGTATTCACCAACAGGTTGTTCCTGAACCTAACTACCTTCTACAGTAACTACGATTATACCCTGGACTTCAGCAACAGCAGTAAGAAAGATCCCGGAGATAATCTCCAGAAATACAAATGGACTTCCAACATCATTAACTACGGTGTTAAACCTGCCCTTACTTACTACATTAATGCGCACAACAGTGTCCATATGGGTGTACAGGGCATCTATTACACCTTTAAACCCGGTACCGGTACAGCTGTAGATGGCCCAACCACCAACGTAACAGAAATAACACAACAACATGGCCTTGAAGCAGCTGCCTATATTGATCACGAGTGGAAACCCAGCAGCAGGTTCGGTGTACAATATGGCTTACGGTTCTCTGCTTATCAGTACTTAGGTAAAGGCAACGCTTACTACTATAATGATACCACACCAGGCATCCGCAAAACGTTAGCCGGTTACAAAGAATATGGTACCAATGAACTGATAAAAGCATACAACTACCTGGAACCAAGGATCACAGCACGTTACGCGCTCTCAGATAACCATGCCATCAAAGCATCTTATGCCCGTACCACACAGTTCATGCATCAGCTGTCCAACACGGCCTCTCCTACTCCGCTGGATATCTGGACACCAAGTACCAACAACATACAACCTCAGGTGGCAGACCAGTACACCGTAGGATATGTATACGATGCACCGTCTAACGTGTATGAGATCTCTGCCGAAGTATTCTATAAAAAAATGGAACATCAGCTGGATTATATAGACAATGCAAGCCTGCAACTGAACCAGCTCATAGAAGCAGACTTACTGCCTTCTCACAGCCGTTCATACGGACTGGAAGTAATGGCCAAAAAAGAAATAGGCGCTACTTCAGGATGGATCAGCTATACACTGTCACGCACAGAGCGTCAGACAAACGGTATCAGCCTGAATGAATGGTTCCTCAACCGCTACGACAGAACACATAACCTGAACCTCGTATTAACGCACGACTTCACACCAAGGACCACACTGTCTGCCAACTGGGTATTTGCATCCGGCACACCCGGAACTTTTGCAGACAGCCGCCTCGAATTCCAGGGCTGGGACATTCCATACAACAGCACCGATAAACGTAACAACTACAGGTTGCCTGCTTATCACCGCCTGGATCTGTCCTACACCATCAAAGGTAAACAACTGCACCGTTGGAAAGGAGAATGGGTATTCTCTCTGTATAATGTGTATGCACGCAGAAATGCCTACACCATCTACTTCCAGCAGAACAAAGATGATCCGTCCAAGAAAGAAGCAGTACGCCTCTCTATCATAGGCTCTGTTATTCCAGGTATCACTTATAACTTCAAATTTTAACCGGTACTTACATGAAAAATTTACTCATAATAGCAATAATGATGGCAGGATTAAGCGCCTGCACAGATACGGTAGATGTGAAAGTGGCAAAAGGTACTTCTTATCCTGTACTGGATGCATGGATCACCAATGAACCAGGCCTGCAGGTAATCAGGTTAACACAGTCTGTTCCTTATACAGATCAGGCGCCTGCTCCTGTTATCAAGGATGCCATCATTACACTCATCGATGAAACAGCCGGACAAACATACGCGTTCAACTTTAACGACTCTGCCTATACGTTCAATCCGGGAGACAATGCATCAGTTGGTGTAATAGGCCATGCATACAGGTTACGTGTAGTATACAAAGGCGAAACGTTCGAAGCCATAGATACTATTAAAAATGTACCTCCTATTGATTCCATCACTTACAAATACAAAACAAAAAGTGAAAATGCAGTGCCTGAAGATGGCTACGAGGTAAGGTTCCATGCAACAGATATAAAAGGCGAAGTAAATTATTACTGGATCAGGTCTTATCGCAACAATTTATGGCACCGTGTAGAAGATGTCTATTCTGTAGATGGTTCCTATGATCGGAGTGTACTCGATGGCACCGCTTTCATACTTCCCATCGAGCAGGACATTACCGACCGGGAGCACCCTTATCAAAAAGGTGAAAAAGTAATCGTAAAAATCCGCTCGCTCACTTACCAGAGCCACTTCTTCCTTACACAAGTAGATACACAGCTCAATTCAGGCGGACTGTTTGCCAGCGTACTGGAAAATGTAAGATGTAATGCAACAAATATCACTCCCGGCGGTAAACAAAAACTGCTTGGCTGGTTCGGGACTTCTGCAGTAAGCAGCAACGAAAAAGTAATACAATAGTTCTCTCTCCACTATAAACAGCAGGCTGGAAAGTCTCTTTTTCCAGCCTGCCTTCAAAAAAAAAATTATATGAAAAAAGCGCTGATGGCGCTGCTGATACTGATTACAGTACAGCAGGCCCGGGCACAGCATGCCCAGATTGAAACATTATTCTCCAATAAAGGTCAACACAAAACCAGAATTGCCGCGTATGGGGCGCCTGCGGCTAAATTTACATCCATAGATGGTAAATTTGGAGTGCTGACAGGCGGTTACGGCGGAGTGCTTTTTAACAGTAAATGGATGCTGGGAGCAGGTGCCTATTCACTTGCCAATAATATCGCTCTCCCCGGTGTAAATGTCAATGGTACCACAGACTACCTGAACCTATGGTACACCGGCCTGGTAGTGGAATACATCCACAATTCGGATAAACTGATACACTGGACTGCCGGTACACTCATAGGTGGTGGCGGTGTTTCCAGGAGGAACAAGCACAGATTCGACGGAAATGACGATCATAACTATTATAACTATAACAAGAGCGGATTGTTTGTAGCAGAACCCTTTGCCAACCTGGAAATCAATATCATCAAAAACCTGCGTTTAGATATAGGGGCCTCTTACAGACTGGTTGCAGGAACAAGCACCACAGGTATCACAGATAGTAAACTCAGTAATCCATCCGTACATGTAGGCTTGAAAGCCGGTATATTTTAGTCCTCAATCCAACAACATAAGACTTGTGCCAGGCATAGCTGCCTCTTCAGACGGAACGATTTCCAACCGAAGGGCGGCATGCCTGTTTTTTACACCACTTGGGCATCGTGCAGCATGCCTGTTTTAATTTATTCCCATAAATATTTGGTGATTACGAAAAGTATCGTACATTTGATACGAAGATATTCGTACATCAATAATCATTGTAATTATGAGCACTGCCAAACAGACGAAACCGACGGAAAGCGAACTGGAAATATTGGGAATACTGTGGGATAAAGGTGCCAGCACAGTCAGAGAAGTGCATGAGATATTAGAAAAGACCAAAGACGCAGGATATACTACTACCCTCAAGCTGATGCAGATCATGCATGAGAAAAACCTGCTCAGAAGAGATACGACCAGTAAAACGCATATATATGAAGCTGCCATTTCACAGGAAAGCACACAGCAACAGTTACTCAATAAAATGATTGATACCGTGTTCAATGGTTCTGCCTCACAACTGGTGCTGCAGGCATTAGGCAATCACCGCTCTTCAAAAGAAGAACTGGAGAAAATAAAACAATACCTGAACGACATAGAAAATCAACAGAATAAGTAACCCGCTGCGCTGCGGCACATAAAACAAGACTATCATGACTGCGTCACTACCCTTCACTGCAGATCTGATCCAGGCTTTCGGATGGGCCCTGCTGCATTCTCTCTGGCAGGCATTACTTATATATGCCTGTTTACGACTGGTACTGCTCCTGTGGCCACAGGCCAGCTCCGGTATCAAATACAATCTTTCTTTTATCTCTCTCACAGGTATTTTCGGATGGTTCATCATCACCCTGTGGGAACAGTTGCACACAATCAAAAAGATCCATCTGGTTGCCATACAAATGGTAAATGAAGGCATCCGGCCTGCCAGGCTGGAACTGCCGGCACTCTATCATAGCCAGGCACAGCTGACGGACCTTTTCCCTCGTCTCGAATTCTTTTTCCCGTTGCTCATCGTTATCTACATCACAGGGGTAGCTGTGATGACAATAAAGCTGACAATGGACCTGCTGCAACTGCAACACATCAGAAGAAAGCAGGTACTGCCTATCGATTCCGTATGGCAACAACACCTCGATAAACTGTTGCTGCAGCTTCAGCTATCCAGGAAAGTAAAACTGCTGATTTCCCAACACATACAGGTACCTGTCATGATCGGCTTTTTAAAACCACTGATCATACTGCCTGTCATCATGTTTAACAACCTGACGGCCGAGCAGCTGGAAGCAATTCTTCTGCACGAACTGGCTCACATAAAACGCAATGATTATCTACTGAATATCTTCCAGTCAATCGTAGAAACCATTCTGTTCTTTAATCCCTTTATATGGCTGATATCTAAAAATATACGCATCGAAAGGGAACACTGTTGCGACGATCTCGTAATAACAGGTAAAGTACATCCGTTGCATTATGCCAAAGCCCTGGTAGCATTAGAAGAATACCGGTTAACTGTCAATACCCTGGCTATGGCGGCTGCAAATAATAAACAACATTTATTTCACCGCATTAAACGCATCATGGAAATGAAAACTAAAAATATTAACTATACGCAGAAATTATTAGCTGTACTGATTATCGCCGCAGGCCTTATATCCATTGCATGGCTTAATCCTGCAAACACAATGGCAGCAGCGGCCAAGAAAGATAAAAAGGTCGCAATACCCGCCGCTATCGCTCCTGCCATCGTACCTGCTACTATACATCTTGCAAAATTCAGTACCGATACAGTTCCTGCTACTAATGCGAAACAACAGGCAGAAAAACAGCATGCAGAAAAGATTGCAGCAGAAAGTGAAGAGACCGCAAAACAGGCCATGGATGCAGCTAAAACAGGTATGGATGCGGCTCGGGAGGAGATGAAAAACATCGACTGGAACCAGATTAATACCGATGTGCAAAACGCCATGAAAGATATAAACTGGGACGAGATCACAAAGAATGTTACAGAAGAGATGAAAAATGTTGATTGGTCAAAGATGAATGCAGATATTAAAGCGGCTATCGGAAATGGCAAATTCATCAACCCAAAAGATATTGAAAAAAGTATCGCCATAGGATTGGAAAGCGCTAAAAAAGCGATGTCCTCTGAAGAAATAAAGAAATCTATAGCCATCGCTATGGAAAGCGCGAAAAGAGGTGCAGAGCAGGCACAGATGAGCATGAACATGAGCGTAAACAGCAAGGTCAACAGCAAGGTCAACAACAGCGTGAACAGCAATGTAAACAGCAGTGTGAATAGTAGTGTGAATATTACAGCGCCACATACATTGGCATTAAGTAAAAACAATGCTGTTCCTTCCAAATACAAAGCACTGGTACAGCAGATGATAGAAGATAAACTGATAGATGCTGAAGAAGGATATACCATAGAAAAGAAAGAGGGCGTATTATACATCAACAAAGTAGCACAACCCAAAGCTATTGCAGATAAATACCGCAAAGCACTCAGCGATGTTCAGACACTCCTCATACAAGGACAGAAAGATGACCTGAACGTCGTTAGCACCACTACAACCGAGCAATAACCGCCCGATTTTACAATTATACATCGCTACTGCCGTTCATACAGCAGTAGCGTTTTTTTTCGCCCTTTCCCCCTTACCTTTAGGCCCTAAACCTCAAAACTGATATGAAAGCTTTTTTAGGTATCCTGGCGATCTTCCTTACAATGGAAGTACAGGCACAGGACTTTACCGTTGTTAAAAATAATGCTGCTACTCCGGTTAAGAACCAATGCCTGACCGGTACCTGCTGGTGTTTCTCTACCACTTCCATGATAGAATCTGAATCCCTGCGGAAAGGACAACCTGCCCTGGACCTCTCCGAGATGTTCACCGTACGCAATATCTACATAGAAAAGGCAAAGAACTACATTCACCGCCAGGGATTCGCCCGCTTTGATGAAGGCGGACTGGGACATGATGTGCTCTACGCGGCTGCTCATTATGGTATCGTTCCCGAGAGTGTGTATAGCGGGCTTAAACCAGGCCAGACAGAACATGATCATGGCGCACTGGTAGCTGCTATGAAAACATACCTGGACAGCCTCCTGAAGGTTAAAAGACCCCTTCCGGACGACTGGCAGGTACACCTGGTAGCTATACTCGACCAGTACCTGGGCGCTCCCCCTGCTACTTTTACTTACAACGGCCATACTTATACCCCCCTTACCTTTGCTAAAGAAGTGGTGAAGTTTAATCCGGATGATTATGTGAACCTGACATCTTTCACAGATCACCCCTTTTACAAACCCTTCATTGTGGAAGTACCGGACAATTTCTCCAATGGTACTTACCTCAATATTCCGCTCAACGAAATGATCACCATTGCCAAAACAGCGCTGACCAAAGGGTACACCGTACTCTGGGATGCGGATGTTTCCAACAGAGGCTGGCTGACGGGTAAAGGATATGCCATCTATCCTGCCGTTGATACCATCGGAAGAAGCAGCGCTTTTAATGCAGATGTGGAGGAAAAAACATTTACACCTGAAGGGCGTCAGAAATTATATGAGGAATTAATTACGGAAGATGATCACCTGATGCACATCACCGGTATAGGTAAAAGCAAACAGGGCAAAGACTTCTTCATTGTTAAAAACTCCTGGGGAAATAAAGCAGGTCCTTTTGAAGGATATATGCATGTTTCTATCCCCTATTTTGCTATTAACACGATTACGATCGTAGTGCCTAAAGCCGCTCTGGATAAATCACTCAACAGCAAACTGATAGCTGCTAACTAAATATAATCATAAGATAAAAAGAGACTCCGTAAGCACTACCTTCCAGGTATTACCTACGGAGTCTTTTTTTAAAGTTATCCCTGCCGTATAAACAGGAAGCTCCTGGCGAACCGGAGCTATTTAGGTCAGCAGTATGGAGCTGTCTGATCCGGCTCCCGCAGGAGCCACCTGTTTTATAGGATAATCATAAGGATGATCAATGGATAACTTTAAACCCTTCAAAATTTTGTAGCTCTCCTGCTGTAACAGTGATATCTGTCACGTTTGCTAAAGGCGGACCCTGCCGGCACCACGCAATGAATTCTTCCATTGCAGGCGGTTCTCCTTCTGCTGCTATCCATACACTACCATCGGGTAAGTTCTTCACTTGCCCCCGGATACCTAAGCGGTCGGCGGTATGTTTGGTGCTCGCTCTGAAAAAAACACCCTGCACTTTTCCTTTAACAATAATGATTGAATGTAGTTGTTGCATATGCATGCTTACATTTATGAAGCACCAAAGCTACGAAACAGGTTAACTATTCACCGGGTTTAATGAACGATTGAGGGAAACACAAACAATGAATGATACAGACCGGGGTTTATAATATGACATATTCAACAGTTTTTATTCTGACCATTTATGACTCGATTATTATACTTAACTAAACAATGTATATTCTCTTTCTATACCGTCCTGCACTCATCTCTACGCTGATGATCCATACAGTACAGCCTTTTCTATGCTGCGTAATTAAACAGTGTCTTCTCTCTCTGCACCTCATGTCCAAACACAAAATCCTTTACTACCTCATAATTACCACCATGCTCAGGTTTCCTCAGTAACGTGAAACTTCTGCATTGAAAACTGCGCACAAATATCTGGTTATTGAAATGATCATATACTTTCTGAAATTCAGTAGTAGTGATCGCTCTCGCTAATGCTATATGAGGTTTATATGCTGCGGGCTTTATATCAAATTCCTGCAGGATCTTTGTATGCAATTCAGCTATCGGTTTAGGATTAGCTACGTTCACATAGATAGTATGCTTATCATTACCCTGATGAAAATGATCAAAGCGCGAAGTATACAACGTGAAGTTAGATTGCTTCTTTGCAATACTGTCCAGCAGATGAATAAAATCATCCTGATACTTCTCAGGAAATACAGAGCGGAACAGACTAATATGCGCCTGTGAAACCCTGCTGCTGTTCAAACCCAGCTCCTGGGCTATTAATTGCTTCATGGCCTTCACATCATTGTTGATCTGGGTGCCCGGTGTTACTACCAGCAGGTAATCATACAATGTTTCCTGCTCAAATGTTAAGTTGTTATTTGCTTGCATAACCAAATAAGTTTAAGACTTAAAGTGTATTGGTTATTTGAATATTGACATCACAAATGTACGTTACAATAATCACATTTACTAACTTTTTTAGTATTTTTTGCTAAATAATAACGCAAACGGGGCACTGCCCGCTTTTGCGAACAGTGCCCCGCACTATATCTCTGTATAATTAAGCCAGTTTCTGAATGATAGCAACAAAATCTGCTGCTACCAGGGATGCTCCTCCGATCAGACCGCCATCTACATCAGGAGAGGCAAACAATTCCTCTGCATTGGAAGGTTTAGCACTGCCACCATATAGAATACTCACATGTAAAGCCGCTTCCCTGCCATATTTTGCAGCTATCTGCGAACGGATAAAAGCATGCATGTCCTGTGCCTGCCCTGCACTGGCCGTTAAACCGGTACCAATCGCCCAGATTGGCTCATAAGCAATTACCACGTCTTTCAGTTGCGCTGCACTCAAATGATACAGGCTTTCTTCCAGTTGCTTAGCCACATAATCATTCTGCGTTTCTGCCTTCCTGATTTCCAGCGGTTCTCCGCAGCAGAAAATAGGCTTTAATCCATTTGCCAGCGACAGGTCAATTTTCTTAGCCAGCGCTGCATTGCTCTCCAGGAAATACTCCCTTCTTTCAGAATGACCGATTATTACGTAATCAACTCCAACAGATTTCAGCATCTCTGCAGATACTTCTCCGGTATAGGCGCCGGACTTCTCAGAAGCAACATTTTGCGCTGCCAGGTAAAAACCAGGATTGTTCTTTAACAATGACTTTGCCTTCAACAGGTAAGGAAAAGGAGTGGCTACCACTACTTCCTGACCGTCCTGCAACTTCAGGCCGGCCTGCAAAATGTCATTGATCAACTGTTCGCCCTGAGCCAGTGTCAGGTTCATTTTCCAGTTTCCAGCTACAATTTTTTTTCTCATGTCTATCTAATTGAATAATTAATTACCGGTTTGATTGATACACCGCTGCTAACAGCCGTTCTTCCACTTCTCCCAATGTCTGTCCTTTAAACTGCATCCACACTCCTGCATCCCGTAAAGCTTCTTCCAGCCTGTATTCCTCTTGTACTCCCCAGGTAAATGAAGGCACAAACTTCGGCTGAAAATCGCCCCCAAAGATATTACTCGAAACACCCACTACAGTACCCGTATTAAACATGGTCCCTATTCCACAACGACTGTAATCGCCCATGATCAGACCACATTTCCGTCCTGCGGGGAAAGCCTCCTTACGGGCCTCCAGCCACACTTTCACTACACTACCATTGTTTTTCAGGTTAGAACAGGTGGTATTTCCTCCCAGGTTACACCATTCTCCCAGCACCGCATCTCCAAGGTAACCATCATGCCCTTTATTAGAATATCCGAACATGACTACGTTCTTCATCTCTCCACCTCCTACACAACCAGGCCCCAGTGAAGTGGCCCCGTAAATTTTAGTTCCCATTTTTAATACGCCCCCTTCTCCCAGGGCAAAAGGCCCTCTTATTAAACATCCTTCCATCACTTCTGCATTACGTCCTATGTAAACAGGCCCTGTACTGGCATTCAGTATACTGCAATTCACTACTGCGCCTGGCTCAAGAAAGATGTCCCCGCGCCCGCTTACCTGGTTATTCTCCGGCAAAGGAGCAGATTCCCGGCCGGCAGTCAGCAGCTCAAAATCATCCCGCAATGCCCGATCATTCAGCAAAGTAATATCCCAGGGATAATTAATCATGCTTACAGCATCCCTGAAAACTATCCTGGACGTTACGTCCGGCATATCCGCCGCTACTACCTTAGCCAGTACCGTATTATCTTTATATAGCTCCTGCCCTGTTTCCAGGGAAAGGACCGCTTTCACCAAAGTTTTAGAGGGAAGTATATGCCCATTGATCAGGACATTCACGGTATGCTGCTTTATCGGATATTTCTCCTGTAAATGGGGAACAGTAAAATAACTGGTACCAGTACCCAGGAACAGATCCCATTTTTCGCGGATAGTAAGAATACCCACGCGGCAAGCCGCTACCGGTCTTGTGTGAGTAAAGGGGAATAACAAATCGCGTGCGGGTGTGTCGAAAAGAATGTAATTCCGCTCCATAAAGGCTAAAAATAAAAAATCCCATCGAAAAAGTCGATGGGATTCTATAATTATTTTGAAAGAGGCCAGACTAGGCTTTCTTTGCGTAACGTTTGTTGAACTTATCGATACGACCAGCTGTATCCAGCAGGATGTTCTTACCAGTGTAGAACGGGTGAGAAGTGTTGGAGATTTCCAGTTTAATTACCGGATACTCATTACCATCTTCCCATTTCAGCATTTCCTTAGAACTGGCGGTAGAACGGCTTAAGAAAGCAGTACCGTTAGACATATCTTTGAATATTACAAATCTGTAATTTTCCGGATGGATTCCCTGTTTCATTTGAATTAATTTTCTTTAGTTATCGTACGCTAACCTCACACCTGGTTCGGTCTCATACGAATATTATTATAATACAGGCTGCAAAGGTAATAATATTTTTCAAATTCAGACCGCTGCAACCGAAATAATTTTTAACTCTTCATATTTACAAACTGGAAAGGCACACCCAGGTCCGCTTCCCTTACTTTCTGCATAACTTCCTGTAAATCATCGATCTTCTTACCCGTTACGCGTACAATATCATCCATAATGGCAGCCTGTACCTTGATGCCGGAATCCTTTATCAGCTTCACTACCTTCTTGGCATCTTCCTGTTTGATACCATTCCGCACCGGGATCTCCTTCTTGTAGACCTTGCCACTCTGGTAAGGCTCCTTGCTCAGATCATAAATATTCGCATCCAGCCCATGACGCATTGTCCGGCTGATCAGTACATCTATTACCTGGGTCAGTTTCATATCACTCTCCACCTCCACATTCAAAGTAAGGTCCTTCTTATTCAACTCCATTTCTACATGGGAACCTTTAAAATCAAACCGGGTGGTGATTTCTTTCTTTACAGTATTTATAGCATTATCAAGTGTTTGTGTATCCACTTTGCTAACAATATCAAAGGACGGCATAATTGAAATTATTTAGGAACAGCAAATATACTTGAATAGCATGGAAACAAAAACCCCGGGAATATACCCGGGGTATGTTAGCAGATTGAAGTCTGCGAACATGGGTCACTTTACAAGCGACCAACAACTGATCTATTAATCCTTTTTGGAAACTTTTGACATACCGGAAGATGACTGGCTGATAGACGCATTTCCTTTGTAACGCACATTTCCCATACCAGACACACTTATATCCAGCTTCTTATCTGCATATACATCCAGCTTGCCACTACCCGAAACCTCTACCCTTACATTATCTGAATGCAGATCGAACGCATCAATATCTCCTGAACCGGAAATTCCATAATTGGTGGAAGGGATATTCCCTTTCAGATTCACCTTGCTGGAACCGGATATCCTTACATTCAGTGCATTGGAAGTAAGGTCCATATTTGCGATGGTACTACCACTGAAGGTAAAAACCACCTTATCCCCTTTCAGGCCGCTCTTACTGTAAAAACCACCACTTCCACTGGAATTCAACGCTTCCAGCTCTTCTACCGTCACATAAATATTGATCGTCTTCGAAGGCTTGATCTCATACCCTTTCTTTGTATTGATGCGCAGTTCATTGCCATCTACTGTAGTGACGATATACGGTAACAGGTTATCATCTGCCTCTATCTGTATATCGTGCTTACTACCCTGTTGTATATATACATTGTAATTGCCGGAAGTACTGATACTCTTAAAAGGATTCTGCGTACGCACTTCCTGTTTGATAGTGCCGCTTCCTCTAACGTGTTCATTACGGTCACCTATAGTAAAAGAGGAAAGTACAAGCAAAGCGATCACTAACGGCCCATAAAGGGACCGGCCAAAAAGTTGCGTTTTCATAATAAGAATTTTTTAATTGATGGATTTGTGGTGATAAAAATCAGCGACTGCTTAAAGCAATATCACTATATACTCCCTGAATATTTATTGAAGGTGACTGCTCCCCGCCATTGCCTGATGTTGCGCTGTATACAAGGTTTGAATTCTTTTTAATGGAATTCACGTTTTTCAATGACAGCTCACCTGTTTTAAGCCCTCCGCTATTAAGCGTTGCCCTTAGCTGGAAACTGGTACTCTGTAAAAACCCAAGCTTTACATCGGCATAGGTAAGATGCAAATCGACGCTTTTAAATCCTGACGATACATTTTTCACTTCCATATCTCCATACACCAGGTTCGCAGTGATATCTGTCTGTACATCCGTAATATGAAAATCAGTATAGGTGCACTTCGTTGTAATAGTACCTACTTTTGAAATAGTATAGTCGTCGTAGTTACCCTTTGCTTCCAACCTGCCTACTGATCCCAACACATATTCACTGTAATTGGAACTGGTAACAAGGGATGCGAGAGATTCACCACGGATATTAGAATAATTTGCTTTTACGATTACCGCTTCTGCTTTTCCGATCTTCCCTTTCTGGCAATAATTCATATGCATTACCAGCAGTTTCTGTGCTTCCTTGATATCGTAGTTGCAATAGTTCATAGTGAGTACTGCTGGAAAAGAAAGTACATCAGTTATAACATCTCCGAAATTATTCTCAATATTTAAACGTCCAAGATCGTCTGGTACATACACCTCATAATCTATGTTCACATAATCTTTGGAATCTTTCCTGCTGCTTCCCCAGGCAAACCACTTGCTGCCAGAACCTGAAGGATTATACACCGTTTGCAGATTCACCGCATTATCACCTGAATTATTGGCAATATCTACCATGTCATTCGTCTCCTTTGCTTCATCTATTGTCTTACCAAAACCTGTAATCGTAATTGTTGCCTTTATCGTGTTCTTAGACCAGCTATGAATAATGACCTTACCATATTTATTGGAAATGTTCAACGTTGCAAATGAATTATTACTATTGAACTCTTTAACAATAACTCTTTTAAACTCACTGTCTCCTTTGGCACCAAACGCAAGCACTGGCAATAACAGCAGTAACAGTATTTTAAATTTCTCTTTCATAATTTGGTTGCTTTTGTGTAGCGGGCTGTTTTTCACGCAGCTCGTCCAATATTTTATCCAGCAGGTCCATTTTCAACTGATAATAATGTATCATGGCTGCTTTTATACGTTCATTTCCGGGATTTTGTATTAACTCCGCTTCCAGCACCTGGTAAGTTTCATTACGTAGTTCCAGTTCTTTACGGGCGGAACTATCCAGTCCTACTACGGAAGGTGGGTATGCTTTAATAGCTGTTAACCGTTGCTCTATCTGGGATGTATAATACATTTTGGCATCCTGTAACTCAGGCGATACATTTTCAAGGTGTTGCGCCTTTTTCATCTGCAGAAACTGAAAGATCATTACACTGTTCACTACCAGCACCAGCACGGCGGCAGCTTTCAACCAGTGGCGTCCCAGCATATGTACGAGCCCCTTTTTAGGAGGCGACAACTCCTTTTCCAGTTGCGCCCAAATGCCCGGCCCCGGGCCCTGCTCCTCAAAATCAGGCCGGTGTTGACTGATAAAATCCTCAAAACTCTTTTCTGGCATCAGCGAATTACATTTTTTTGTTTAACGATCTGCCTCACTTTATCTTTTGCCCTCATATACTGCGTTTTCACTGTAGACTCCGAAATATCCAGCATAACGGCAATCTCCTTATGCGAATACTCTTCAAAGATATACAAGTTCAATACTGTACGGTAACCTTGCGGTAATACGTGTATAGCATCTTTAATCGCAGCCACTGTCCAGGCAAAACTATCCTCATCTACTGCTCCACGGTCTTCTTCCACGTCTATATTGTCCACTTCTTCAAAATACACTTTCTTTTTACGCAACCTCGAAAGACAGTGGTTTACCACAATCCTCTTGATCCAGGCAGTAACACTACTGGCACTCTCCAGACGCTCAATGTTCTTGAATATCTGCATGAAAGCCTCCTGCAGCGTGTCTTCCGCATCTGCAACATTTCCTGTCATGCGCAAACAGATATTGTACATAGCCGCTGAATAAGCGTTATACAATTCCCGAAATGCACGAACATCTCCTTGCTTACACCTGTCTACCAGGTGGTCTGTTATGGTTGTCTGGTTCAAGTTGTTGGCGAATGCTTGCATAATAAAGACATTATTTTGTAAAAAGGTTGCACTAGACAGGAAAAAAAATTCTTCCAGATCGCAACAATCGCTGATAACCAATTAATTGAGAGTTTAAAAAAGGACGCAATCTAACGAGAGATCACGTCCTATCCATCCTTATATGTACCTAAAACCTAGGTCGAACTTAATTATCACTCTTCACCCTGTTCTGTTCGTCTTCCAAACCTGTCTTACGGGTCCTTGCTGCCTTAATGTTGGTATTCCCGAAACGGTAAGTGAAATTCAATCTCACCTGCTGGCTTTCCCATTTACTTCTTACGGAAGTGTAATGGCTACCATTTTCAAATGTGCCACGGAATACCTGGTTGTTGAAAATATCATTTACACTCAGCTTTAATGAGCCCTTATTATGGAGGACCTGTTTCGATACTCCCAGGTCCATTGCATACATTGGCTTCATCTTAAATAATCCTTCATCTGCAATCTGTGAAGACAGGTAGAAGAAACTCACTTCAGTAGAAATACCTGCGGGCAGGGTAAAAGAATGCTGTGTGCGGGCCATAAATCCGCCGCCGTTAATACTTACTTTTTCTCCGTTTACTACTGTTTGATACTTGCTGTAGTTACCGGACAGATAAGTAAAGCTGTTCCACCATTTTGTAATCGGGACAGGGAATGAAATATTCATTGTAAAGTTGTCCGACTTGGCCACATTCAGGTATTTATATCTTAAAATAGAGCTGTCGCCGGTTACAGGATCTTTCCCTGCTTCTATGATCTGCGTCATCAGGTCCTTTGTATGCGTATATCCGATAGAGGTAGTTAAAAACTCTTTGAAAGTATGTGTCAACTCTATACCATTAGCATAAGAAGGACGCAGGTAAGGATTACCGGACAAAATGGTGTACCTGTCCACGTAAAACTCAAAGGGGTTCAAATCTTCGTAGCTGGGACGTTGTAATCTTCTGCTGTAAGACAACCCTAACTGATGGTCCTTCGATACTTTGTAACTTAAAAAGACACTGGGGAACAGGTTAAAATAGCTGGTATCCGTTTTACGGTTGATCGTTACAGAATTACCTTCTACCTGTGTAGCTTCTCCGCGAAGACCTACCTGCAGACTCAGTCTCTTAAACTGTTTATGGAAATTGATATACCCTGCCTGTACATTTTCTTTATAAATAAACTGGTTGGAACGGTTCACGTCATACACCCAGTTATCACTGCGTAAAGAATCGAAACGGGCATTGTTATCTGTCTTTACAAAAGAGAACTTTAACCCTGCTTCAAACTTAGCCTCATGCTTCAATGGATTTACATAATCAATTTTGATCGTTTTAATATCTATGTTAGATGGCTGTAAACTGCGGGAAGTATCACCATGCATATAATGCTTACCAGCAGCGTCCCAGGTAGTAGAAAAGATATTGGCCGTTTTCGTTTCCTTGTTCAGCGCATAATCAAGGTCAATGTTCAACTCTTTACCCATTGTATCCAGCACGCCTTTGTAGTTAATATTATATGCCCAACGGCTCCATTTGGAAGTATTTTCTGAATTCGTTCTCAATGTTGAATCTATTGATTCCTGTCCACCAATCAGCGTAGTACCTGCAACAGGTGAAGTTGAATTCCTGAAACCGGCATCTACCATTACTCCTATCGTGTGATTTTTGCTGATAAAGTAATCCATCCCCACTTTCACTCCATGATAATTGGGTGTATTGGTATTTAAGTTTTGCTGATCAAATTTGGAAAACTTGCCATTTTCAGTACTGGTACGGTATAATCCAAGGTGTTGTTCGTTCGTACGGCGGTTATAATTATAAGAACCAAAAAGGTTGAACTTTTCATTACGATGGTTCAGGTTCAGACTTGCATTGTATTTTGGTGTAAGTCCGTAAGCGCCACCCAGGCTCAAATTACCATTGGTACCTACTGTTTTGTTCTTTTTCAGTTTGATGTTAATGATCCCGGCGTTGCCCGCTGCATCATATTTGGCGGAAGGATTAGTAATCAGCTCTATCTGATCGATATTGCTGCTTGGCATACTCTTCAGCAGCTGGGCAACGTCCTGGGAACTCATATTGGTAAGCTTACCATCTATCATTATTACAACACCGTTCTTTCCTTTCAGATTGATGTTATCGTCTTTATCAATTGTTACACCCGGTGATTTTTCCAGTACTTCCATGGCAGAGGCACCTGCACCGATAATACTGTTATCAACATTCACTACCATTTTGTCGGCATGCTGCTCAACGAATGGTTTTTTACCTGTCACATTCACCTCTTTCAGATTCTTAGCATCTGTACCAAGCGATAAAGTGGCTATTTTAACGGTATTGCCGTTTACTTCGAAAACAGGGCTGTAAGCTTTTTTCAAACCTACATAAGCAGCAGCGATCAGGTACTTACCGGGTTTTATTTGCTCAAATTCATACTGACCACTGATATCGGCAATTGCGCCTTTTACAAGTGTAGAGTCCTGTGCCTTTAATAAGGTGATGGTGGCAAATTCAACAGGTTTGTTACCAGCCTGTATTACCTGACCGGTAACTTTAACTGGAGGGGTTGTTTGTGCGAAGGTCTTACAGACCAACATGCTAAGGGTAATAAATGTGGCAATAGATTTCATATAAAGGAGGATTAAGATGTATATATAGTTATCAGTTGTTGTATTAGTATGTATAGTTCTTTCGTTGCTACAGTTCCTTTCTTTCTAAACTACAGTGTAAAGGTAAGTAGTGTGCATCGCATAGTACATGTTTTTACATAAACGGTTCCCTGAGAGGGATGATTGGTAATTTTTAAATTAAAGACGCTTCTACGTAGATTTGGTTACAAACTTTAAAGAGCTGGATTAGTTCATTTATACCTTGAATAGCTTCTGAATAGTTCTAAAATAGGATTATATCAGGACTATAAGAGGATAATAAAAGGCTTATCCTCCGTTCATCCTCCGTTAATTAGCGAAGGATAAGCCTTATCATAACCTTATCATAACCTTATCATAACCTTATCAGACCCTGATCATAACCCTGTCAAATCCTGGTCAGATCATTGTTATAACTTTACCGGGCCCTTATCAGCTCCCTGTGTCAGATCCTTATTACAACTCCACCAGACCCTAATTATTTATTTATCAATGTTTTATAAAACCATAAAAAAGCCCCACAATTCATCATTGTGAGGCTATATAATAATGTATAGTAAAATTATTCCCAGCTGATCTGTTCCAGTACCTGCGGTAACAGCAACTGCACTTTCTCAAAAAAGACCCTTTCCTCTTTCCGGATATGTTCTTCCAGGCTTCTGGCCAGCAGGTCCATCGCCGCTATCATATCCGTAGTCTCTGTAAGGGCACTGTACATACGGGATATTAAAGAATGTTCCCGGGTCAGTTCATTAATAAGGGTATCAATTTCTTCATTTTTTCCCATACATAACTCAAAAAGGTATTCTTCTTTCTGGATATGTGGTACCATTACTTCCTGGAACACTTTTACGATGTAAGCCAGCTTCGCATCTGTTTCCAGCGGAAAGCCTTCATAAGGGGCTGCATCTTTTTTCAGATAACGGCATACAAACAGTAAACGTTGATGTTCCTGAGATAAAGGTATTAGAGTGGTATGGCGTTGCATGGTCAGGACCTCGTTTTAGCTGCATTAAATACTTTACGGCTATACCAGATCAACACGGCTCCGCCAATTACCAACAAGGTAGAGATGATTTCAGCCTGAGTAGGATGAAATCCGAAAATATCATATTTAGTATTTACTCTTATCTTCTCTATAAAGAATCGTTCTATACCATTCATCATCAGGTAGATGCCGAATATGACACCCGGTACCGTAATCTTTTTACGGATACTCCATAATATAAGGAACAATATCAGGCAGGCAATGATCTCGTACAACGCTGTAGGATATACAGCTACCGGTAACACACTGCAATACTTGCCGGTACAACCCGCCATCTGCACTCCTTCATTAATTACGTTATGCGGATAGCCAAATGCAAAGAACCAGTCGGGCAAAAAGCTCAGCGCCCCCGGTTTTACAAAAGGTGCATGTGGGATATGTTCCAGACTGGCATACTGCCTCACAAAGAACTGCTCACTGCCTTTTACAACTTCCTGGAACTTAGCAGGATCTACCTGTGCTACCTTACCGGTAGCATCGGTTACATAACTGCTGTTATAGATACCCCAGTCTCCGTCTCCTGAAAAATGACAGCCCATACGCCCAATACCGTAAGCCAGCATCAATGCCGGCCCGGAGCTATCTACTAAATGAAAAATATTGATCTGTTTTGATCTTGCATAACGGATGATGACCACAGCGGCAACTATCAATCCACCATAAAAGGTTAATCCGCTGAAAGAGGTCAGTGCCCCGATAGGGTCCTGTACGAAATCGCCCCAATTCTCCAGGTTATGGAAAATCTTGGCGCCTATCAAACCGGCTACTGCTGCCTGTACCGTAAAATCAGGTACACGCTGGTGAGGCATCACCATGATCGTACGCACTTCCTGTTTGGGTAATTGCTGCTTTTTAGCGCTTCTGTACTTAAAGAACCCGAATACGATTCCCAGTACGATACCACCCTGCCAGCTCCCCCTTGTAGATAATATAAAAGACTGGAAATCCTGGGAGGCTTCTGTCCAGTCCAATGCTACACCTAATATTTTATATCCCAGCACAAAACCAAGCACCGCATGAAGGAGTATTTCCGTCATACCCACTGGTTTACCTACTGTTATTTTCTCCTGCACACCATGCAACAATCCCATTTGCTCCTTCCTTTTCAACTCGCTTGATAAAACATAAGCAGCTGCCAGGAATGCAATGGCTACAAAGAAGCCAAATGTCTGAAAGAGTTTGAAAAAAGGAAGATCAAGACCGAACAGGTCTTTAAATGCGTAATAAAGATTAGGATACATAGCCAAAAAAAATTGGTGATCTGAATTTCCTATGAACAAAGCCGAATTAGTCGAAAGGAAAATCAAACCACCAAAGTAAGTTGGAAAAATTACAAATTCCAAATGATATTTATACTTAACGTCAAATGCTTAATACAATAACGTATTCTACGTTCCTGTATTAAGCATTCCTATACGTCAGATATTAACAGTATTGTTCAAAAGCATCTACCAGGTTAGCCGCGATCATCTGAGCCGGGCGACCTTCAATCATATGACGCTCAATAAAGTGTACTAACTGCCCGTCTTTAAATAAAGCGATAGCCGGAGAGGACGGAGGGTAAGGTAACAGGTGTGAACGGATCTGCTGGATAGCAGCTAAGTCAAAACCTGCGAAACTGGTAGTCAGCCTGTCTGGTTTCTTTTCGCTATGCGCTACAGCCAGTAATACTCCCGGACGGGCAGTACCTGCAGAGCAACCACATACAGAATTGATCATTACCAGAGTAGTTCCTTCCTTCTTCAATATCTCGTCAACCTTATCAGATGTCAGCAATTCTTCAAATCCGTTATCTGTTAACTCTGCCTTCATCGGCATTACAAGTTCTGCTGGATACATATTTATACAATTTTTTTTGTTCTTAAGTTTTTACAAAGTTAATCAATCAGCGGATAAATAGAAAAACTTGAATGAATATGACTTTCTGTCAACAATTCAAAGCAGTAAGTGACAAAAAGTCTGCACGAATGACGGATTTCATAGCAAAATAGCAGGTTTAATGGCATGGTATCGTGTTTGCTTTGTAGTAAGCATCAAACTAAATTTTCAAAAACATTAAAAACTTATAATCATGACTTACGTAAAATTCAACAACACTCCGGTAGCAAAATCATTTGGTGGTCTGGTAGAAGAAATATTTAACGGCACCAACCTCAACAAGTTAATCAGGGACGATTTTAACACGGCTGATTTCTTCGGCGCTCATCCTCCTGTAAACATCGTTGAAACAAAAGAAGCCTATATCCTCGATCTGTTAGTACCAGGATTAAACAAGGAAGACTTTAAGATCAGCCTGGACAATAAGGTATTAACTGTCAGCGCTGAAAAAGAAAAAGAAGCAGAAACCAAGGATGAGAGCCAGAAACAGATCCGTCGTGAATTCAGCTTCCGTTCATTCAAACGTTCCTTTACCTTAAACGAACAGGTAGATGCTGCTAAGATCCAGGCCAAATACGAAAACGGTATTTTGAAAGTGACCTTAGCCAAAAAAGAGAATATACAAGATCCAGTGAAAGCCATTGTGGTAGAATAGGTTGTGAGAAAGATGTGCGGAACAGCAATGTGAGGAGATAATGTGTTAAAGATGAGAAGGTTGGAAGTGAGAAAAGGAATGTGAGGAGATAACGTGTTAAAGATGAGAAGATTGGAAATGAGAAAGGGATGTGAGGAGATAATGTGAAATTGAACGTGACAGTGATGTGAAGAGATGTGATACAGTTGTATATGTCCTTCCCGGGTAAACCGGGAAGGACTTCTTATTTATGGGCCTTTCCATAATTCACACAAACGTTGAACAAGTATGCTGTTTTTATAGAATAATTTGCCATATAACCATAAGGCCTATGCCGCATTTATTCAATATGATAAGATCATTGATTATAAAAGTCTATAACGCTGCCGAAAATGCAGTGATAGGCAATGCTTTGCAGTCAATTACCGACAGCCGGAACCACTGTAATTATAAGCTTATATTCGATTATCTGTTCTTCCAAATACTGCTTTTAATACCAGAATCCCTTATTTCACTATATAACCAAAATACCACGGATTTGCTTTTATTACCAGTTTTCATGATATGTTTATTATCTGGTTTACTACTTCTTAACAGGGGAGTATCCAGTAAAACCGTCAGCATACTGGCTACTTTAACCACGCTGCTCATCCCGATGGCTTCGTCCTTTTTCAATAACCAGGAAACGACTTCTCCTTATATAATGATATGGTTGTTAAGTATCCTGTTCTGTTTTATTACTACTAACATGATTACAGCCCTTTTAATGGGTGCCCTGGTATGTGGTTATCTTTACCTGGCTGCCTGGTTGAACGTACATCATATAATACCTGAACAGGTAGTTGAAACAGGTGTCTTTACAGTGCCACTGATGTCCGGATTATACATTCTGTTCCTTATAAGGGTACTGGGTGCGCATTACCGTAATATCTTCATCCATGAAGAGAAACTGACCCTGCAAAAGCAGAAACAACACTCTTCTCTTCTTAATCAACATCTTACAAAACAATTCATTATACTGAAAGGACTGTCCCGTTCCGGCAAATCCAAATATCTGGATGGTAACAAGGAACTGCTGGAAGCCTGCCTGGGAGAAATCGAAAAGCAATGCGAAAGTGCGATCGATTACCTGGATGCGGGAAGATTACCGGAAAACTAATCAGGCTCCTACACGAGCGTGTGAGGATAAGACGCATACTGTTCTTCCCCAATAAAAAAATTACAACTTTCGGGTATTTCTTAGTTGCTTAAGTCAAGCTACCTTTGAATCATCAAATCAGCCAGTCTTATTGTTCCTATACCAGTCACCTTTTAAGTCTTATTTCCCCTATACATAACTCCATTTATCCCTTTGTCTTATTGTTCCTATATCCCTCATCCTTTTAAGTCTTATTTCCCTATACACCACTTCATTTATCCCTTTGTCTTATTTTCCTTTATGCTTTTGATATAACCTATGCCATGGAATGGGCTCTTCTGTTATGCAGGGGAGCCTTGTTTTTTACTTTATAGGCAAAAAATAACCCCGCGAGGAGTCGCGGGGTATTTAAGTGGATTACTAACCCATTTTTTTAATAACCCAAAATCTTTAACATGCTCTGGGCGGTCTGTTCCTTGGCATACAGCCAGTCTTTCAGTTGCCCATTCTTGTCATATCCTACAATTACGTGTTTCGGTGATGGGATCAGGCAGTGTTTTATACCGCCATAACCACTCAGCTGGTCCTGATAAGCGCCTGTATGGAAGAACCCGATATACAACGGCTCTTCATGTCCCTGCTGCTTTGGCAAAAACACTGCGTTGATATGTTCTTCCGATGTGTAGAAGTCATATCCGTCACAGGTTAACCCTCCCAGGTGGACCTCCTGGTATTCCTGGTCCCATTTATTAATGGGTAACATCAGGAACTTCTCTCCAATGCCCCAGGTATCCGGTAAAGTGGTGATAAACGAACTGTCTATCATATACCAGATCTCCCTGTCATTCTGCATCTTTTCTCCAACCACACTATATATTACCGCACCGCTTTCGCCTACGGTAAAGGAACCGAACTCTGTATAAATATCAGGCACCGGTACCTTATTCTTCTTACACATGCTTTTGATATTGGCTACAATCTCGTTTACGATATAATTGTAGTCATAGTCAAAACCAAGGGAGTGTTTAATCGGGAATCCACCACCAACATTTATACTATCCAGTTCCGGACAAATCTTCTTCAACTGGCAGTAAAGGTTGATCACCCTGTTAAACTGGCTCCAATAATAGATATCATCTTTGATACCTTTATTCATAAAGAAGTGAAGCATTTTCAGCTCGAACTTCTCGTTGCCTTTGATCTTGTCCACATAAAACTCCAGTACATCACGGGAAGGGACACCCAAACGGGAAGTATAAAAATCAAAGCTAGGTTCTTCTTCCGCTGCAATACGCAAACCGAGTTTTACCTTGTCTTTTGACCGTACAAACTTCTTATAATCGTCCAGTTCCTCCCTGTTATCCAGTACCGGTATTACATTTTTAAACCCGCTGTTAATCAATTTAGCAATTGCACGGGTATAAGGTTTTGTCTTGTAACCATTACAGATAACCTTCGTCTCCTTATTGATCTTCTTACGCTCATATAACTTATTGATAATATCAATGTCATATGCAAAAGACGTTTCAATATGAACGCCATGTTTAAGAGTCTCCTCCATTATAAAGGAGAAGTGTGAACTCTTGGTACAATAGCAGTAATAATAATTGCCTTCGTACTTGTTCTTTTTAATTGCATCCTGGAACATCTTCTTGGCCTTATTTACCTGCATCCCGATCTTGGGGAGGTAAGTTAGCTTGAAAGGTGTGCCGTACTTGTCAATCAATGCCTTGATATTCAAATCATTGAATTCAAGATAGTTGTTCTTTACATCAAAGCCTTCCTGCGGAAACTCAAAGGTTTGATTAACGAGATCTGTGTAGGTGCTGTTCATTTAAACCCGGGAAAAATTTTAAGGATTAGAAAAAGCAATCACAACCCTCGCTGGAAAACTCCTGGTTTACACACCTACGTCAGTTCGGAACCCAGCAAAATTGGTTGCAAAGCTAAATATTTTGTCCTATTGACGGGACAAAAATTTTTACTTTTTTTTAAACGGTTAGATATTAGCTTAATTCACTCCCTATCAATACTTTAACGACTTTTACATATCTGCATTTTCTATAATTTAAGTAACTCCAGACTACGTCTTCCCTCACAGAAAATAAGGTCCAGGATACTCAGATTTGGCATAAAACCTACCCTTTCCTGGAAAACCTGGGTATAAACAGGGCTGGTATCCGCCGAAATGGTTGCAGACGGAGACAAGGCATCTCTTAAATCGGTCATTCCGGGGCCCGGTTCCTTATTATAAGTATCTGTAAAAGCTACCGGATGACTTAAACCAATTACATTATTGGCCCATTCAAAGCATGCCATGTTCCAGTCAAGCAGAAACTCAGCAGGCTGTTCATATAATTTTCCCAAAGATTCTTCATGATATTCAAACCAGGGAGAACGACGGTAAGCAGATACCAAAGTCTTCCAATGTTGTCCCTGCCACTTTTCTTCATTACTGATCCTTACATCCTTCATCACCGTTCGCTGGTTCTTTCCTCTTGCCAGCGGAACGCTCAAAAGAATGCGTCCGTTTGGTCCGGCGATATAACAACGATTACGGAAACTCACCTTCTGATAGTGTTCATATCTTTCTATCAATAATATATCTAGGTTGATTAAAGTTTTATAATAGGAAAGATTGGGAAAGTATTGAGATTCAATCAATAATGTTGATTTTGTAGTATCAACTGCCATATCGTCTAAATTTTGTGATGATTATAGATATACCGGTATTCTGAGCCATTATATCAGTTATGATTAATTACTTAACAATTTATTGTAAGTGGTTGTAAAACAATTCATAGAACAATTTAAAAGATGCTATTCCCTTTAGTAATTCACATTGTAAAGCCTCCCAATGGTCCGCCGCAAATTTACTAAACTATTTAGTACCTTTTTTGTTCATTTTCAGGAGGTTTTGTACTTAAAGTAAAATGTTAAACACAGGTTTTTTATGGTTAAAACTTTCATAATTCCCCGGCCTCTTTTTGAGATCTATGTACTTTCATGTAGGTTTGATGAAATATCAATTAGATCATTTGTCATGAAATATATCAGACTGAGCATTTTCATTTTGGCTATCTGGGGAATGGCCGCTTCCTGTGAAAAAGTGAAGGACCTTCAATTTGTGAGGGTAGCAGGATTTAAAGTAGGCAACCTCGGCTTTTCAAAAAGCATCGTTGAGATGACCTTATCTTATTACAACCCCAACAGTTTCAACCTGAAACTCAAAGACGCCGACTTTGATCTTTTCTTCGATGATACGCAGGTAGGTCATTCGGTACAGGATACGATGATCTATATTCCGGCAAAAGACACTTTTTACTTCCCGGTAAAACTGGAGATCAATATGGAGAATGTATTCAAAAATGCTCTTGGCGCTTTCATGAATAAAGAGGTCACTATTAAGGCAACGGGAAATTGTAAGGTGGGTAAAGGAGGGGTGTTTTTACCTTTCCCTATAAAATGCGAGACAAAACAACCGCTGAATTTCTTCTGATAAAAAGTATAAAAATCAAAGACATATATAAAAAAAATCCCCCTGGTTTTAAACCAGGGGGATTTTTTTTATAATGACTTAGTGCTTTTTCTTGTTTTCTCCACCCCCATCTTCCGGCTTCTTACAGCAGGTCGGTAACTTGGCATAAGACTCTTCGTTCGCCTTTATGTTATCAGCATCATACCCTGCATTTGCAATAGCCGTTTTTACATTCTCGATGTTGGTACGGTCACTGAAAAACTTCACCGTAGTGATACCATGTTTGTAATCTACCTTGGAAGAAGCAACGCCCTCTTCCGTTAAGAGGTACCTTTCAATACGGCTCTTACATTGTTCACATTGTACAGTAGGGGTACTGATCTTTGCAGTGACCATAGTACCCTTTTTTGCCTGGGCCATAGTAACACCTACGCCCACAAATAATAATACCATTACAAGTTTGATGATACGCATAACTTACTTTTTGTAATTCTAATATAATAAATACCTTTCAATTGATAGTCGCCTTTATAAAGAATGGTTATACCGTCTGTAAATTCCATTTATCCGGAGCGCTTCTCCAGGCTTCCAGGGTAGCAAGCTCTGATGCAGAAACTAACCCTTTTTCTACTGCCAGTTCAATTAACGCGCTGTAATTACTGAGAGAGTAAAAAATGACGCCTGCTGCTTCAAATGCTTTTACGGCTACGTCAAATCCATAGTTAAAGATGGAAACCATTCCCACTACTTCTCCACCTGCTGCCCTGATAGCCGCTACAGCTTCCAGGCTGCTCTTACCTGTAGAGATCAGGTCTTCCACAACAACAACCGGCTGGCCTGGTTGTAATACCCCTTCTATGAGGTTTCCCATGCCATGCTCTTTGGCTTTGGCCCGTACATAGATAAATGGCAGTTTCAGCTGATCTGCCACCAGGGCGCCCAAAGGAATACCACCTGTAGCCACTCCTGCAATCACGGCTGCATCCGGGAATGTCTCAAATACCACATTGCATAACTCAGACTTTACGTAGTCCCGCACATACGGGAATGACAATATCTTACGGTTATCGCAATAAATAGGCGATTTCCATCCGGAAGCCCAGGTAAAAGGTTCTGCGGGGCGCAGTTTTACGGCCTGTATCTGAAGTAGCTTCTCTGCTATCTGTTTTTCGCTGATCTTACTCATAGAAGGCAAAAGTACTTATTTCGGAATTATCTTTTATGCTCACCATGATAAAGAGTAGTATCTCAGTTTAATCTTCGCGCCAGCTGTTGTTAAGGATAAATACCTTATCTGACGTGACTATCAGGTGAGGTTAAATTGAAAAACAAACCCTGTACCCATATTCTAAAGCCACATCAGGGAATTAAACAGTCAGATGCAGTGTATTTATGCTGTACAACAGCTCCAAAAACAGAGACACTACCCGATAAAGAGTTAATCTGGAATTATTGATGAAACAGTAATTTTGCAGCATGCAAAAAGACTCAATTATATATCTCAACGAAAGGCCATTGGTCATAGTGCCTGCTCATCAGGCTATTCCCAATAAATATAAAGACGCGGTTTTATATGACCTTCCGGACCGGGTAACGATAGAAAGTACACTCCAGGCATTGGAAACCGGTAAATTACCGGCAGCCATTTTCATTAATCCGGATACAACTGCTATGCTGGATACGGTGAAAAGCTATTTTAATATATTAGTGGCAGCCGGTGGTTTAATTACTAACCAGGAAGAAGAAATATTGCTGATGTTCCGCCGTGGTAAATGGGACCTTCCCAAAGGGAAACAGGATGAAGGGGAAAACCTGGAAGCATGTGCCTTACGGGAAGTAGAAGAAGAAACGGGGTTGCATAGCATTACCCTGGAACATAAAATCACTGAAACCCTGCATTTTTATACTTACAAGGAAAAGAAAATCCTGAAGCATACTTACTGGTATAAAATGAAGTTTACCGGAACAGAACTCACCATTCCGCAGATAGAAGAAGATATTGTTGATATCCAGTGGGTAAAACCGGAACACCTGAGCAAGTACCTGAAATTCTCTTATCAGAACATTACAGATGTATTTGAGAAAGAGGGGTATCCTGTATAAATAACAGCTAACGGAGATCGCGGTCTCCGTTATTCTTTTTTATCTCTGATGGCTACTGTAAGGCGACTGATACAAACCAGCTTGTTATGTTCATCGCAGATACGGATATCCCATACATGGGTAGTAGATCCTATATGCAGGGGCCGGGCAATCGCATGTACATATCCGTCCTTCACTCCTCTTATGTGGTTGGCATTAATATCCAGGCCCACACAGATCTGTTTCGTGGTATCAATGATCAGGGATGAACCAACGCTGCCTACCGTTTCTGCCAGTGCTGCTGAAGCACCTCCATGCAATAACCCATAAGGCTGGCGGGTAAGGTCATTTACCGGCATGATCATACGGAGGTAATCAGGTCCTATTTCCGTAAACTCCATGCCCAGCACAGCAGACATGGTATTTTTACCAGCGTCATTAAGTTGGTCCAGGGAAACATTCAGTGAGTGCCAGATTGGTTTCATATTGTTGATTTGATGCTGTTTAACACTTTTTCAGGTAATAGCTGTGACGCATTTCCTCCATATCGCAGCACATCCCGTACCAGTGTAGAAGCAATAGTAGAGTATTTTGGGGTACAACTTAAAAAAATTGTTTCCACCTTGCTATCCATCATGCGGTTCACATCAGCAATCGCTTTCTCGTATTCGAAATCCGCAATACCCCGGATACCTCTTAAAATGAAGCGGGCATTAATCTGTTTACAGAAGTTGATGGTGAGCCCTTCATAGGTAACCACCTTTACTTTAGGCGTATAACTGTAAATATCTTTAATCCACCCGATGCGTTGTTCTAACGGGAACATAGGTGTTTTGGCAGAATTGGTACCAATGCCTACTACCAGTTCGTCGAATAAATCCAGTGCGCGGTCTATTACATCTGTGTGTCCCAGTGTAATCGGGTCAAATGTGCCGGGAAATAAACAAATACGTTCCATATTATTTCTTCAGTTCTTCCCTGTTGATGAAAATAGAAAAGATCGTTGAGCCATAGTTCCGCTCACTACGATAATAAGAATGTTTCTTAAAATCCATGTTCCGGGTATGTTCTATAACGAACCATCCTTCCGGTGGTAACAATTCCCGCTCAAAAACAAGCGGAGGTATTTTGTCCAGTGCAGGCATTCCGTAAGGCGGATCTGCAAAGATGAAATCAAACTTTTCGGTACACTGCCCCAGGAAGCTGAACACATCCATTCTTTGCACCTTGATCTGGAAATCCATTTCGGCCGCAGTCTTTTTAATAAACGCTGCCATGTCTGCATCTTTCTCTACCGCAGTAATATCTGTAGCGCCTCTGGAAGCCAGTTCATAACTGATGCTTCCGGTACCGGCGAAGAGGTCTAGTATTTTAAGAGAAGGAATATCCAGATTATTTTCTATGATATTGAACACTCCTTCCTTGGCAAGATCTGTAGTGGGGCGGGTATGCGGCATATTAGCCGGTGGCTGAAAGCGCAATCCTCCTTTATCTCCTGCTATTATACGCATAATGCGAGTGCATATAAATTGTTGAAATAATAAGCGGGGATCTCCTGCATTTTATTGATGTAACCAAAACCAGGCAGGCGCTGCATCCATTCCACCTTAGGAATGAAACGGTGTAATTCTTCATAGATCTGGGAATCCGCAGTAACGGCCCCTCCTACTTTTACCTTGGCGAATTGCTCATTTAAGCCTGTTTGCCGCAGGGCGTTAATCAGATGATAGACTACATCCAGACCATTCTGACAAGCGATTTCCTGCTGCGACAACAGTTGTCCTAACTTATATACAGTGAGTGTAAACTTATGTTGCTGGATATCAATAAAGGCTACGCCATTAATATCGCGGTAGTCGTTATCGAAAGAGTATGATTTCAGTAAAGCGGTGTTGACATGTAATGTATTGTCGGTAGCAAATTCCTTGCGCAGGTAACCCAGCAGGTCTTTATCTACTGCATAGATATTTACCATCTGCTGTTCGTGCATGATATCTGCCAGGATGACTTCCTGTGTTTTCTCGGGGTAGATCAGCTCCAGGTAATCCTTTTTAAGAGAAGGATGATAATGCTTTTCAGGCACGATAGTCGTATCTCCTCCGTCGAAGGCCAGGTATACCGCTTTGAAATGTGTGAATAACAGTTTGTCGGCATCAAATACCTGCTCTATCATCTCCAGTTCTGCCGTAGCTCCTTTCTGCGTCTGAAACCGGTAAGATTTCAGCGCCATGAACTTTTTGGCAACCGGATTATAGACTACATAACTGAAAACGCCTTTCCCTGTAAGTACCAGCAGCTGACAGGTAGTAAGGTCTGTTTCCAGCAAGGAAGAATCATCCACTGCAAAGGCAGGATGTATGTTATATGTAACAGACATTATTAATACATTAGATATGGCACAATAATAACTAAAAATAGTGACTTTGGGGCGAGTCCCTTGTTATTCCGGCCGTTACAGGGCGTTTTGCCTGCAATGGAGTTGATTCTTATGTTGATTGATCCCCCTGTATGTTTATTCCAATCCTTCCAGCATCTTTTTGCACTGGGCTTTGAGCTCCGTATCATCCTGATATACGCTTCTCAGTGATACGGCCTTCTTCAGCACTTCTATTGTTTTGTCCTGCTCGTCATTCTCTTTATAAGCCCTGGCCAGTTCCAGGTAGTTCAATACGAAGGAAGGGTCCAGCTTGCGGCACTTTTCATAATTGCTGATAGCTGAGGCAAGAGAACCGTCCGGCAAACCACCGAACAGCATTTTGGCAGCTGCCTTTTCAAAGGTATTGAGGTTGGCGACTTCATAGTTCCACTTCCCCAGTACATGATAGGCCTTCGCATAGTTGGGATTGAATTTGATAGCCAGCTCCGCATATTTCTTTACTTCCTTTGAGGCGGCAACTTTCTCTTTCGCACCGGAGATCAGGGCTTTACGTCCCATTGCCACGGCCATTACATAGTTGGCATCCGCATTTTCAGGTGCCAGTTTAATGGCTTGTTCTGCATATGTCTTTGCTTCATCGTAATAACGGACCTTCTCATCATTATCTTTCTGACGGTAGCCTTCGCGGGAACTAAGTTCACTGGCGCCAATAATAGCGGCAAGATTATCCGGCTGAATCTTGATGGCATCCTTGTAACGGGCAAGCGCAACGCCCTCATTCATTTGTTTTTCAAGCTGTTTGGCCTGTTCCACCAGTTCATCAGCTGTTTGCGCATACAAAACACCGGAAAATAACAGCAGATAAGCAAAGGCCCATACTTTTTTTAACATAGGATGGAGTTTCTATATATATTAAAAATACTAATTTAATACCAACAATGGTGTACCGGCCATCACTACTTTAGTAATTTTTTTCGAGTGACACCAGGGAATTACGCACGGAAGCACCCATAGGAGGGTTCATTTTGCGTAAGGAAACATTGGATTTCTGTACTTCGGGATATTTCAGTTTGATAGCATCGGAGATAGCATAGACCACCTGTTCCAGCAGTGGTTGGGGTATTGCCATGATCTGTTCTACAATGGTAAAAATGCCTTGGTAGTTAACGGTTTCCCTGATACTGTCTATAGGTGTGGTACCAGGAATAGTAACATATACATCGATAATGAAATCATTGCCGATTATGCGCTCTTCGGGATATAATCCGTGGAAAGCTCTGAAGTGAACGTGTTCTAAACCGATTGTTAACATCTGAATGCTATACTTAATATTCTTCTATAGTAAAAGGCTCCATCAGGAGCCTTTTACTTAATTAATGATGTCCTTTGGCCGACAGGTAACGTTCTGCATCCAGGGCAGCCATACAGCCACTACCTGCAGCAGTTACTGCCTGACGATAGATCTTATCCTGTACGTCTCCACATGCAAACACTCCTTCCAGGCTTGTACGGGAAGAACCTGGTACTGTTTTAATATAACCTTGTTCATCCAGTTCCAGTACGTCTTTAAAGATATCTGAATTGGGCTGGTGACCAATTGCCACAAAGAAGGCGCTTACCGGTATGGTAGTTTCTTCCTGTGTTTTATTGTTTAAGAGTTTCACGGCTTCTACCTTGTTCTCCCCTAATACTTCCAGGGTTTCTGAGTTCCAGTAAACCATGATATTGGTCGTCTTCAGTACACGGTCCTGCATAATCATAGACGCGCGCATTTCATGACGGCGAACGACCATATGCACATTGTTACACATCTTAGACAGGTACAATGCTTCTTCAGCAGCAGTATCCCCTGCACCAACGATCACCACGTCCTTACCACGGAAAAAGAATCCGTCGCATACAGCGCAGGCAGAAACGCCGCTACCGTTCAAACGTTGTTCAGAAGGCAATCCAAGCCATTTGGCAGAAGCGCCTGTAGCAATGATTACGGCATCCGCGGTCATCACTTTTGTTTCGTCTATCGTTATTTTATATGGCTGGCTGCTGAAGTCTACAGAAGTGGCAAGGCCAAAACGTATATCAGCACCCATGCGGATAGCCTGTTTTTCGAAATCCACCATCATTTCCGGTCCCTGCACCCCTTCCGGATATCCTGGATAATTCTCTACCTCTGTAGTAATGGTCAGTTGTCCACCCGGTTGTATCCCCTGGTAAAGCACCGGTTTCAGGTTAGCCCTGGCTGCATAAATGGCAGCGGTATAACCTGCCGGTCCGGAACCTATGATCAGTAAATGCACATGCTCCTGCTGTTGGTTAGTTTCCATACTTCCTATGTAATATTAATAAGGTATAAAATTCTTATAGCGCCTGCAAAAATACGCTTCCGCTATATATAAAAAACACCGGCCATAAAATTTACAGCCGGTGCATTTATAGACATAATAGATTTTAGATGTAGTAGACAAATGGTCAGATCAGACAACGTATGGATAACGTTTCAAACAGCTCTGTAATTTGCTTCGTCCAGGACCTATTATCCCAGGTAAGATTTTAATGCACCGCTATAGCGGGCCTTCTGTAATCTTTTAATAGCGCGTTCTTTGATCTGACGGATCCTTTCCTTTGTCAGATCATATTTCTGCCCGATCTGTTCGATCGTAGCACCGTTTTCACCATCCAGACCAAAATACGCGTTCACGATTTCAGCTTCGCGGGGACTGAGGGATTTCAGTACTCTGCGAATCTCTTCACGCAATGAATCACGCATAACGTCATCATCAGTAATATCACCACCTTCCAGTAAATCTCCCATGGCAACATCTTCTGCTTCGTGTACCGGAGCATCTAATGACATGTGACGGGTATTACTCTGAAAAATATTATTGATCTCCGATTCAGACATTTCCAGGATTTCCGCTAACTCTTCAGTAGAAGGTTCTCTTTCATTTTCCTGCTCAAACGCCATATAGGCTTTATTAGCCTTATTATAGGTGCCAATTTTATTTTGAGGCAGACGAACCAGACGGCCCTGTTCCGCTAAAGCCTGCAGTATAGATTGACGGATCCACCACACTGCATAAGAAATGAATTTGAAACCTTTGGTTTCATCGAAACGCTGCGCAGCTTTAATCAAACCTAAATTGCCCTCATTTATAAGGTCGCTGAGGCTGAGCCCCTGGTGCTGATATTGCTTTGCTACGGATACAACGAAACGGAGGTTACCTGTAGTTAAACGTTCAAGAGCCTTTTGGTCACCCATTTTAATGCGTTGCGCCAATACGGTCTCTTCTTCAGGGGTTAACAAAGGGATCTTTGAAATCTCCTGCAGGTATTTTTCTACCGCCTGCGAATCACGGTTAGTGATCTGGGTGGCAATTTTGAGTTGCCTCATATTGAAAGTTTATTAGTTTACTAAATTTAATAACGTTGGAAAGAATTATTTTGTTGAAAAAGTTTTAATATTTATCTTACAAATTATTCCAACTCCAATATTATCGTTCTAACAAATTAGCCTGCAAAGATCGTGCTAATAGCCCATACTGCCAAATATCTTCGCAAACCTTTTCATTCTAGTAACAAAGTACTGTATATAAACGAAATTTTATAACCCTTTATTCAGTAATTTGAATGGTTTAAATAAATTTTAACAATTGATAAGTAATCACATTCAAATTAATAACTTCACTAATTTATTGTTCAATACATTGCAAATTCTTCAAGGATGACAATCGATTTCAGGAGTGATACTTTTACCCGTCCCACTCCCGGTATGTTGCAGGCCATGACCAATGCAGCCACCGGTGATGACGTATTCGGGGAAGATCCCAGCGTTAACAGACTGGAAGCCATGATGGCAGATTATTTCGGCAAAGAGGCAGCTATATACTGTCCTTCCGGCACAATGAGCAACCAGATTGCCATTAAAGTACACACCCAGCCAGGTGATGAAGTCATTTGCAGCAGCCTTGCCCACGTATATATTTATGAAGGGGGTGGCATTGCCTTTAACTCGGGCGCCCAGGTACGCGCTATCGAAGGCGAACGTGGCATGATCACTGCCGCACAGGTGGCTGCCGCTATCAATCCCGATGATGTACATAAGGCCAGCACCTCCCTGGTATGCCTCGAAAATACCTCTAACCGCGGCGGTGGCTGTATGTATGATATCGAAGAAATTAAAAGGATCAAAACCGTTTGCCGGGATAACCACCTGAAATTACACCTGGATGGCGCCAGACTCTTTAACGCCCTGGTGGCGGGCGGAGAGAATCCCAAAGTCTATGGGGAACTGTTCGATAGTATCTCTGTCTGCCTCAATAAAGGCATGGGCTGCCCCATGGGTTCCGTACTGTTAGGCAGCGCTGCTTATATCAAAGCGGCCCGCCGCATCCGTAAAAAATTGGGTGGCGGATTACGCCAGGCTGGCTTTATGGCAGCCACCGGTCTGTACGCCATGGAACATCATATTGCCAGATTGGCAGATGATCACTATCATGCCAAGCAAATTGCTAATGCCTTACTGGAGAAATCCTTCATCGGACATATGCTGCCGGTAGAAACCAATATCCTCATCTTTGAGGTAACAGGCGACTGGACCCCTGTCTTCTTCGCTGATTACCTGAAAAAACATGATATACTGGTAATGCCCATCTCAGAAAACCAGGTGAGGATAGTGACACACCTGGACGTGACACCTGCCATGATAGAAAAAACATGTACCGCCATTGCAACCATGCAATAATGTATAACATTAAAGCCCCTCTGCAGCAATTGCTACAGAGGGGCTTTTTCTTTTTGGGGCCAGATCTCATGGATGAAGTTATTTATCCTCTTCATCAAAATGCTTCGGTTAATCTTTAACAATACTAAACTAACACCTTCCTCTTTTGTACACAACCGGTAATGCATTTCCGGTGTGCTTTCTTTAATATCCGGCAGCTTTGGCAGGAAAACTGTCCGTATCATCGGTTATTCTCTTATTTTTGCAGACTTATTTAAACAAGCATGGAACTCTCTAAAAATTATACACCTGCTGCTGTTGAAGGCAAATGGTATCAGTATTGGATGGATAATGGCTATTTCCGTAGTAAACCGGACAACCGTCCTCCTTTTACCATTGTAATTCCTCCACCTAATGTTACAGGAGTACTGCACATGGGACATACCCTGAATGAAACCGTACAGGATATCTTAGTGCGCCGCGCACGCATGACAGGCTTCAACGCCTGCTGGGTACCAGGGTCAGATCATGCATCCATTGCTACAGAAGCCAAAGTAGTGAACATGCTCAAAACGGAAAAAGGGATCGAGAAATCCCAGCTTACCCGTGATGAGTTCCTTAAATATGCCTTTGAATGGAAAGATAAATACGGTGGTATTATCTATAACCAGATCAAGAAACTGGGCTGTTCCTGCGACTGGGACCGTGTGACCTTCACCATGGATGATCATTACTATAAAGCCGTTATCAAGGTATTCAATGACCTTTATAATAAAGGACTCATCTACCGCGGTGCAAGAATGATCAACTGGGACCCCAAAGCCAAAACAGCTCTCAGCGATGAAGAAGTACAATACAAAGATGTACAGGGTAAACTCTACTACGTAAAGTATGCCATTGCTGATTCCGAAGACCAGCTCACCGGCGACTATATCACCATCGCTACACAACGCCCTGAAACCATCATGGGCGACAGCGCTATCTGCGTAAATCCTGATGATGAACGTTACCAGCACCTGGTTGGGCATTATGCTATCGTTCCGCTGGTAAACCGGCGCATCCCTTTCATCTTCGATACTTACGTGGATAAAGAATTTGGTACAGGTGCACTGAAAGTAACGCCTGCACACGATATCAATGACTATAACCTGGGCCTGAAACACAACCTGGAAATAATAGATACACTGAACGACGATGGTACCCTCAGCACTGCTGCCGGTGTATTCATCGGTATGGACCGCTTTGTTGCCCGTAAGAAAGTGATCGCTACCCTGAAAGAACAGGAACTCCTGGATAAAGAACAGGAATACACTACCCGCGTAGGTTACAGCGAACGTAACCCCGATACTGTTGTGGAACCCCGCATCAGTACTCAGTGGTTCGTGAAAATGGCAGAACTCACCAAACCTGCCCTGGACGCAGTAGTGAATGGTGATGTGAATATCCATCCGGGCGACCGCTTCCTGGCTACCTACAAATACTGGATGGAGAATGTGAAGGACTGGTGCATCTCCCGTCAGCTGTGGTGGGGGCAACGCATTCCTTCCTATTATGCACCGGATGGTACTTTCGAAGTAGCAGAAAGCATAGAGGAAGCAGTGGCCCAGTTTAAAGCCAAAGGCGTAACACTGGAAGCTGCCGACCTGCGCCAGGATGAGGATTGCCTGGATACCTGGTTCTCTTCCTGGTTATGGCCAATGGAAGTGTTCAACGGTATTTCCCAGCCTGATAATGAAGACATTAACTACTATTACCCAACATCCGTACTCGTTACCGGGCAAGACATCATCTTCTTCTGGGTGGCGCGTATGATCATGGCTGGTGAGGAATACAAGCATGTAAAACCTTTCAGTGATGTATACTTCACCGGTATGGTACGCGATAAGCTGGGCCGTAAGATGAGTAAACAGCTGAATAACTCTCCCGATCTGCTGGACCTCATAGAAAAATTTGGTGCTGATGCGGTACGCTTCGGTATCATGATCTCCTCTCCTGCCGGTAACGACCTCCTGTTTGATGAGGCTTCCTTAGAACAGGGCCGTTTCTTCTGCAATAAAATCTGGAATGCACTGAAACTGGTGAAGATGTGGGAAGAACGTGGTACTATCGCGAATGCTCCTGATGCGAATCACTTCGCAGTTGAATGGTTCGAAAACAGATTGAACGAAGTACAGACAGAAGTTGCTGAACTGTTCAAAGACTTTAAATTAAGTGAAGCACTTAAAACGATATACAGCCTGGTTTGGGATGACTTCTGCAGCTGGTACCTGGAATGGGTGAAACCTGGTTTTGAACAGCCAATCGATGCGGTTATCTATCAGAAAACAATTCACTTCTTTGAACAACTGATGCAACTGCTGCATCCGTTCATGCCATTTGCTACCGAAGAGATCTACCAGCTTTTACAGCCACGCACGGCCGGTGATGACCTCATCGTGAAACAATTCGCTGCACCTGCTGCTGCTAACGCAGACATCCTGTTACAGGGGGCATTGGCGAAAGAAGTGATCAGCAGCATCCGCGATGCCCGTAATAAACACCAGCTGAAACCTAAAGATACGATAGGCATATACATCGATACATTACAGGAAGATGTATTCAAACTGATTGAAGATACCCTCTCCAAACAGGTGAATGCAAAGTCCATTACCTACACTAAAACGCCGGTAGCCGATTGTATTAACATCGTGGTACAGCAGGATAAGTTCTACCTGGAAACGGAAGTAGTACTGGACCCGGTTGCACAGAAAGAAGAATTACTGAAAGAACTGACCTACCAGCAGGGATTTTTAGTATCTGTAGAGAAGAAGCTTGGTAACGAACGTTTTGTACAGAATGCCAAACCGGAAGTGGTTGAAGCTGAACAGAAAAAGAAAGCGGATGCAGAGGCCAAAATAGCGGCCATTACGGAAAGTTTAAAATCACTATAATTTTCAGCATCGCCCGGACGTTAACTATTCCGGGCGATGTTTTTATATCCCATTTGTACTATGCGGAAATATTATTTATTATCGGGGCTTTTTGTTGTTTTAGGCGCTATGCCGTTGTATGCACAATCCGGCAAGTCTAAAAAACCGGCTGCAACTGCTGCTAAAACAACCTCTTTGCGGTTCCGCAGCACCTGGGGCATATTCCTCAGCGATACCCTGCCACGCCCGGAATTATTAAAATTGCTCGACTCTGCACTGGTAGTAAGGGATGAAAAGAATAACAAATACCCTGTGGTATCCTTCGACTTTACTTATGAAAAAAAGGAACCTTACCTGAATGATACCACCGGCAAACCCGGCATTTATACTGAATTTGTCGGCGATAGTTTTGACGGCGATAAGCTCTCCCTTTTCTGGGCTGCCCGCATTAAAGAGACATTGTCGAAAGGAGAAGTCCTCTATTTCGACAATATCACGGTACGTTATACCGGCGATAAATTATACCGGGCACCGAAACTGAAATTTAAAGTGAATTAATAACTGAATAACTGCTGAAGCGGTATGATAAACTCTATACGCTGCTTTGCATTATCCGAAGGGTCCTGATCAAATAAATGGCTGAAACGTACGCCAAAGCTAAAGGGCAGTATGTTACCAATCTTCGTATCAAAGAACATTTCCGCACCCGCAGAACTGTACCGGTTATTGATCTTATCAATATAATCATAGGCCCTGCTGTAATCATAGAACACATTCCCCCTTATTCTCATGATATATAACATCTGTGCAAAGCCCCAGTCGGGATACGCAATAGGGAAATGATAATTAGCGCCCAGCTTATAAACATGTGAATAGAAAGGCGTATTGTACCCTCTTGCATACACGAAGTTATCCGAAAAGGAATACCTGCGCATGGTATCCCGCTGTTGATAAGAAGCGTTTAACACAATGCTGTGATTAGGAGAAAATCCCGGCAAGTAAAGGTCCAGCCTGGTGAAAAACTGTTCTGAATATACGCTGCTTAACGAATGACTGTACTGTGCTATGAAATACTGACCAAAATGAGAGAAGATATTCTGTTGCCCCTTAATACGGAAATTGGTGAATACAAATGTATTCCCCAGGTACTGTAAGGAAGGATTAGTGAACTTGAAATTTCCTCTTGGATATCTGTCCAGGTAATGGTAAGTAGATGTAAGTGACATGGTACGTCCATATAAACCGGAAGAGATATTCAGCGGGATAGTGATCCCTGCATGTACATCCGTTTCATCCCAGTATAAGCGCCCTCTGTTGCGGAATAGGTCCGAACGGTTGAAGGTATAGGAAGCTCCCGCCTGCAAATAGGGAAACCAGCCACCAAACAGCATATTAGCGCTTAAAGCGGAACTCCCTTCATTGCGGTTATAGGCATAACCAATACTGGTACTGGTAGTGTTCAGGATGTTATTACCAATTAAAGAGAGGCTGTAGGTAGGATCGTAAAAAGCAGGTATCCAGCTGTGAAACTTAAAGAACTGGAATGTTTGCGGATACTTTTTAACAGGGAAAAGATCATGTGGTGTCTTAGCCAGTATGCTACCACCTTCTTGTAAATCCGGTCGTAGCCAGGCACTATGATAATTACGGCCGGTATCTATGGGTTCCCACGACTGTGGCGCCTCGTACAGTTTATAGCCTTTGCTGGTAAAGCCGGTATAGACTATTTCCTGTGTGGCAGGATCTATAGCTGCATGCAGTACACCATTCGCGTTTTTAGTCACCTGGTAAACTTTCTTATCCGACTGCGTTATAGCGTATACGTTATCTACATCTTTATAAGACGCAGTATAATATATGGTATCGTGTTGTACTTCAGGAATACCCAGTACAGTGTATTTAAAAGGCGTTAGCTGTTCTGTTTCTCCTGTTGTTACAGACTGGCGGACCATCGCCATTTGTCCCTGCTGGTTACGAACATTACTGATGATGTATTGTTCATCTGCAGAGAACTTTGGATAGGTGTAATACCAGTTGTTGGGGTTGGGCAAAGTCGTTTGCACCTTACCGGTTTCCCCATCCAGCAGCTGTAAGCTAAACTGCTGGGAAGGAAGTGTCAATACAGCTACGATACGTTTTCCGTCTGCGGTGATATCCGGAGAGAAATACCTTGTACCATGGGTAATGGTAGTGCTGCGTTGGGTAGCCGTATTATAGAGGCGGATAACGGAGTAATCTCTCCATGACCAACGGGGATGGAAGCGGGCTTCCGTCCATATGATCCTGCCGTTGCGGTAACTGAAATAGTCATCGAAGTTAACGCCCGGGCGGGTAAGGAGTTTTTGTTTACCGCTGCTGTCCAGGAGGAAAAAGCCCGGCACTTTATTGTAAGCATCTTTGTAGACGATCCATTCTCCAGGTTTTACGGCGTAAATGTATTTATAGTTGGTAACGGTTTTAGGGGTTGGAATTAACAGCTTTCCGGGAACACTGTTTTCTGCGGCATAGTTGTTCCATATGGGCTGGTACTCCTGCAGCATAGCCTGATAGAAACCAGTAACATTTTTACCGGTACGTCTTTTCAGGCTCTGGGAGAAGGGGTAAAATAATCCTTTATAACGCACGGCATCTGTAGTAACGTCTTTCCAGAAGGTACGGCCGTAATGTTCCCGTCCGTAAACGCTCATCAGGTAACCCAGGTTATAGTGATTGGGCATATAATCTACATAAGAACCGTTACGTATCTTCATGTAGCTGTAATGCTTCTTCTCTAATGAGAAAGCCCTGAACCCATCGAAGAAAGACGGCAGCCGTCCTCTTCCCTGCGGACTGAGGGCTGTTTCCATGGTAACGGCGTCACCTTCCCAGAACCAGTTAGGAACGGCGATATTGGTAACGGCAGCCTGCCCCATTTCACCCAATACATACGAGGCTACTTTGGATACTCCCTGCCGGAAGTTACTATTCTGTAATACGTGGCGGTACTCATGCACGGCCAGTTGTTCTTCCCAGTTCAGGGACCCCAGGTCTGTGGACGATGGAGGTGGTGTAAGATAAAATTCTGAGCGGAAAGGTCCCAGTTGTACGTATCCGTTAGATTCCAGCGTCTGGTTCTGTAATACGATGTTCACTTTCTTCTGCAGATTACCTATAGACGGGCGGGTATACCTGTTGATGTATTGTACAAGGTTTGCCACCCGTTGCCCCTGTGCTTCCAGGCCTTTTGGGAAGATAATACGAACGGTATCGGTATTGATCTGGTTCCATTTCATGGATGGAGGATTACCCCCAAACGACTGTGCGAGTAAGGATGCAGGGAATAGTACCAGGAGGAGATACGTTAAAGCTCTCATAACTTTGCTGTAGGTATAAACAAACAATATACGCAAATAATGCAGAACGCTTTATGCAAAACGATTAATTGCATAAAGCGTTCTGTATAAGTTCCATATTGGTAGAGAACTCAGTAGATTCCATCTCTGGAAGGTTATTATCACTTATCTATCGGGAAGACCTCCATTAACATTCCGGTAAACTGATAGGGATGTTAACCGCCAGTCCTCCATCGGAAGTTTCCTTGTATTTACTGTTCATGTCCAGTGCCGTTTCCCACATCGTTTTTACAACGGCGTCCAGCGATACTTTGGCCAGTTCGGGGTTGCTTTGCAATGCCAGCTGGGAAGCAGTGATCGCTTTGATGGCCCCCATGGTGTTGCGTTCTATACAAGGCACCTGTACCAGGCCGCCAATAGGGTCGCAGGTAAGGCCAAGATGGTGTTCCATCGCAATTTCTGCTGCCATGAGCACCTGTCGCTGAGAGCCCCCCAGGCATTCGGTAAGCGCTGCCGCAGCCATGGCAGAAGATACGCCGATTTCAGCCTGGCAACCACCCATTGCAGCAGAGATAGTAGAGCGTTTCTTAAAAATGCTACCGATTTCAGAGGCAGTAAGTATGAACTGGATGATCTTGTCTTCAGCGTACCCGTCGCAGAAGATGATGAAGTACTGTAATACGGCGGGGATCACACCGGCAGCGCCATTGGTAGGCGCCGTTACCACACGTCCAAAGGACGCATTTTCTTCATTTACCGCCAGGGCAAAACAGCTTACCCAGTCCAGCGTATAGGCAAAGTGGTTACCACCCTGCCGGATAGCTGTTACCCAGGAGTCATAATCTGAATAGGTGTTGCCTTTGATCAGTCTTTTATTAAGCGCTGCCGCACGACGGGCAACTTTTAGTCCGCCGGGGAGTTCCCCCGTGGTATGAGAACCACGGAAAGTGCACTCTTTCATCACTTTCCATATATTGAGAATACCGTTCCTTGTTTCTTCTTCTGAACGCCAGGCATGCTCATTTTCCATTACCAGTTCGGAAATAGAATAGCCGGTTTTGATACAGAACTGTAACAGCTGGCGTGCCGTGTCTATCGGGAAAGGCAAATCTACCTGTGCCGTATTCCTCCCTTTCTCCTCTCCTTCTCTTACTACAAAACCGCCCCCAATAGAGTAATAGGTAACCGCCCGTTGTTCACCGTCCCGGAAAGTCACCAGAAAAGTAAGGGCATTGGGATGGAAAGGCAGTGATTCTTCATAAAGGAAAGTAATATCTTCCAGGGGATCGAAAGTAACGGGGTGACTACCACCCAGTAACATGGTTTTATTACGGCGGATAGTATCTGTTTTTTCATTGATCCGGTTTACATCAAATGTAACAGGATCATCTCCGCAAAGACCAAGGAGAACAGCGATATCTGTACCATGTCCATGGCCTGTTTTAGCCAGGGAGCCGTATAATAGAACACTTACATGCTCAACGTCGGATAATTGGTGTCCGTTCTGCTGTATCTCCTGCAGGAATTGTAAAGCGGCCCGCCACGGACCTAATGTGTGAGAACTGGAAGGGCCTACGCCAATTTTAAAAATGTCGAATACCGAAATACATTCGTGTGCCACGTGGTTGGTAATTTGAACAAATTTAATGCATTCCGGGTATGAAACGACAAATCCCGGTACTGTGTACCGGGATCTGACAATTATATTAATGAAGCTTATTGCGGGTTCTTCAGGTCTGTCAATTCAATATCAAATATCAGTATAGAATTGGCAGGTATACCAGGCAGTGCTTGTCTGCCATATCCCCAGTAAGAAGGCAGGTACAATGTTATTTTACCACCTTTGGTGATCCTTGGTAATTCAAGCTGCCACCCACTTATCAATTGTCCGAAAGTAAACGGATGGGGAGTAGTACCTGTAGAATCAAATACGGAACTGTCTGCCAGCAGGCGACCTGTATACAATACGTTTACTGTTGTTCCGTAATACTTTATACTGTCTATACCATTACCTGGCGCTGTGATATTGTAATAAATCCCTCTGGTAGAGTCCAGCATAGCTGTCAGGTGATGCGTTTCAATGTAGGCCTTAATAGTAGCCACATCCGCAGTCAACTGTGGTTGAGGATCGTATTCTTTATCCTTTTTACATGCTGCCAGTGATACGAGGAATAATCCACACAACAATACTAAATTTCTCATGCCTGCTCTTTTCATGATTTTGAAAATATAAATTATAAAGTTACTTATTTGAAATCCACTACTTCTATTTCACAAACTAGGATAGAGTTGGCTGCAATGATGCTGCCTACTTCTTCTTTGCCGAAGGCAAGCGGAGACGGGATGATCGTAAAGATCTTTCCACCCTTCCCTATTTTCTGTAATACTATCTGCCAGCCTACTATATGATCTTTCAGTTTACGTCCGTCGAAGTTAGTACTGCCAAAAGAGGCATCCAGCAGACTATCTTTAATATTACTACGTGAGTAAATGATCGTAGGAACGGAGTTGAGGGTCATGTGAACAGAATCCCCTGGTTCCTGGATTTTGTAGTACAGTCCACTGGAATCTTTTACCATATCAGTCAGGTTATGCGCTTCAATATACGCCCGGATAATTGTATCCTCTTTAAGGAGCGTACCCAGCGCATCGATGTCAGACGAGTCTGTTTTGGAACAACCCGACAGGACCAGTAATAAGAGACAATAGCGTAAAATTATCTTCATGACAATATAACGGCTAAAAAAGGGCAAAGTTACAGCTTAATAAATGGAAAAGGGAGAAAGGCTGATGCCGTTTCTCCCTTTTGATTATGTTCTGAAGTACTGATATTAGTAGTCCATTCCCATACCGTGACCACCTGGCATTGCAGGAGCAGCGGATTTAGGTTCTGGTTTGTCTGCTATTACACATTCAGTAGTCAACAGCATACCAGCAATGGAAGCTGCATTTTCCAGAGCGATACGGGTAACTTTAGTTGGGTCAATAACACCAGCTGCCAGTAAGTTTTCGTAAACTTCTGTGCGGGCATTGAAACCATAGTCACCTTTACCTTCTTTCACTTTCTGAACAACGATAGAACCTTCGATACCTGCGTTAGCAGTGATCTGGCGAAGAGGTTCTTCGATAGCACGTTTAACGATAGTTACACCGGTCTGTTCGTCTTTGTTATCTACAACCAGGGTATCCAGGCTAGCGATAGCGCGGATGTAAGCAACACCACCACCAGGAACGATACCTTCTTCAACAGCAGCACGTGTAGCATGCAAAGCATCGTCTACGCGGTCTTTTTTCTCTTTCATTTCCACTTCTGTAGCAGCACCAACGTACAGTACAGCAACCCCACCACTTAATTTAGCAAGGCGTTCCTGCAGTTTTTCGCGGTCGTAGTCTGAAGTAGTTGATTCGATCTGAGATTTGATCTGGTTGATACGGGCCTGGATCGCTTCTTTTTCACCTTTACCACCAACAACAGTAGTATTGTCTTTATCGATAGTTACGGATTCTGCACGGCCGAGATAGCTCAGGTCGGCATTTTCCAGTTTGTATCCCTGTTCTTCGCTGATAACGATACCACCTGTAAGAACAGCAATATCCTGCAGCATTTCTTTTCTTCTGTCGCCAAAGCCAGGAGCTTTCACAGCAGATACTTTCAACTGACCACGCAGTTTGTTTACCACCAGGGTAGCTAATGCTTCACCTTCCAGATCTTCAGCAATGATCAGCAGTTGATGACCGTTCTGAACGATTTTTTCGAGGATGTGCAGGATATCCTTCAGGGTGCTGATCTTCTTATCGTAGATCAGGATGTAAGGATTCTGCAGCTCAGCGTGCATTTTTTCGCTGTTGGTGATGAAGTAAGGAGACAGGTAACCACGGTCGAACTGCATACCTTCTACTACTTCTACAGTAGTTTCGGTACCCTTAGCTTCTTCTACAGTGATAACACCATCTTTGGTCACTTTATCCATTGCTTCAGCGATCAGTTTACCGATCGTTGCATCATTGTTAGCAGAGATAGCAGCAACCTGTTCGATTTTCTTGATATCGTTACCAACGCTTTCGGATTGTTTCTTCAGGTTCTCAACAACAACTTTAACAGCTTTGTCGATACCACGTTTCAGGTCCATCGGGTTAGCACCGGCAGCTACGTTCTTCAGGCCTTCACTGATGATGGACTGAGCAAGAACAGTAGCAGTAGTAGTACCATCACCGGCAATATCTGCCGTTTTGGAAGCTACTTCTTTCACCATCTGGGCACCCATGTTCTCAATAGGATCTTCCAGTTCTATTTCTTTGGCAACGCTCACACCGTCCTTAGTTAAGGAAGGAGCACCGAATTTCTTTTCAATTACTACGTTACGACCTTTAGGTCCCAGGGTTACCTTAACGGCATCAGCCAGGATATCTACGCCCTTCTTCATTTTGTTGCGGGCCTCAATATTGAAAAATATTTGTTTTGCCATAATAGCTTGTGATTTTAACGATTTTTAAGGATTCTTTGGGTTCAGCTGTTAATTAAACAATTGCTAAAATGTCAGATTCACGCATGATTAAGTAATCATTACCTTCGATACTGATCTCCGTACCTGAGTACTTGCCGTATAATACAGTATCGCCCACTTTAACGGTTACCGGTTCATCTTTTTTACCAGGACCTGCAGCAACGACAGTACCTCTCTGTGGTTTCTCTTTTGCAGTATCCGGGATGATGATACCACCAGCAGTTTTCTCTTCAGCAGCTGCGGGTTTCACGATCACCCTGTCAGCCAAGGGTTTAATACTTAAATCTTTTGCCATATAATTATACTTTTTAAAAGGTAAGTTGAGTATTATGCACTGAGGCCCTCGATAATTGTGCCAAGGCTTTTTTCGGGTCAAATTTTCAGTTATCGAATATGGCTTTCCCAGGCTCACTGACAAAAATGCCATTTTTTCAGACAAAACCTGACACCGGCATCAAAACAATATGTACACTGAGGAGCTGTTCAATTATTCCTCCCCTCCCGGAAATTTAGAATATGTACCCGCAGCGGAAAGTTTGGAGTTCAGTTTTTTTCCCTAGCTTTGCGGCCTCATACAGTTCTTGATTATAAGATGATTAGTAGAAGAAATATCCGGGTTAAGGTGATGCAAACCCTTTATGCCCTGGAAACGATGGAGCCAGGTACAATAAAGCCAGGTGCGGCAACCAGCCTGTTAAATGAGAAGCTGGACCAGACCAGTCAGATCTTTACTTATTTACTCTATTGCCTGACGCAGGTGGCTCAGTACGCTGAAACAGATTCCCAGGCAAGAGCATCCAAGCACCTTCCTTCTGCAGCAGATCTGCGGGTGAACACAAAAATCGCAGGTAACGAATTCATTTTCCAGATTATTAATGATAAAGGCTTCCAGGTAAACCTGGAACAGTGGAAGCTCAAATTCCTGCCCGAGCCGGATATGTTGCGGAAACTGTACAATGAGCTGGCAGCATCTGATACGTACAAGGCTTATATACAGGACCCTTCCCGTACAAAAGCTGCGGAAAAGGAAATCATCGAATTCCTGTATAAAGAGATCCTGTCAAAAAGCGAATTGTTCCTGCAGCATATGGAAGACAGCTTCCTGCACTGGGGAGACGATGAGGAGATGATGACCCTCCTGATCGCCAACTACATGCATAAGCCACACCTGTTCAACTTCCTGCAGCTTATCAGCAAAGAAAAGCTGGACTATGCGAAAGAACTGCTGCTGACCGTGCTTGACAAGAAGGATTACTGCCTGGAACTGATAAAACCTAAATTACAGAACTGGGACCCGGAACGTATCGCTGCGGTAGACATGCTGCTGATGGAAATGGGGGTATGTGAATTCCTCTACTTCCCTACTATTCCTACTAAGGTGACAATCAATGAGTATATAGACCTGGCCAAAGCATACAGTACCCCTCAGAGCGGTCAGTTTGTAAATGGTATCCTGGATAATATACTGAAAGACCTTGATGCATCTGATCAGATAAAGAAGGTTGACCGTACAAAAAAATAGTTATTTTTGAGGTTAAGCATCTATAATATGAAAAAACTATTTTTTATACTCGCCTGCGGCAGCCTGTTTTTAGGTGCCTGCGGCTCAAATAAGGGCAAAGGTAGCGATCAGCATACTGCTGATGCGGATACCACAAAAGGTACTGCTAAAATCTCCTTTGAAGAACCCGTTCACAACTTTGGGAACGTTACGCAGGGAGAGAAAGTGGAATATGCATTCAAATTCACCAATACCGGTGACAGAGACCTGCTGATTACGGATGCAAGTTCCAGCTGCGGCTGTACCGTACCTGACTGGCCTAAAGAACCTGTAAGACCCGGAAAAAGCGCTTATATGAAAGTAGTATTCAACAGTGCCGGCAAAGAAGGCTTCACTGAAAAGGAAATTACGATCAGGGCGAATACTAATCCGCCGGTAGTACAGGGACCTAAAATACAATGTACTGTAATCAAACAGTAAACATACAAAACAACAAATACAAACTAATACAATGTACATGAACAATCTGGGCGTTTTATTGATGCCAACTGCAGGTGCCGGCGGTGGTGGATCCGCTATGTCTTTATTATTTTTCGGGGGTATGATAGTGGTAATGTGGTTATTTATGATTCGCCCTCAGACTAAGAAAGCAAAACTGCAGAAAGATTTTATCAACAACCTGCGTGAAGGTGATAAAGTAGTAACCATTGCAGGTATTCACGGTAAAGTGAAAAAGATTTACGATAACAATACATTACAGATAGAAGTTAGTCCGGGTACATTCTTTACCATGGAACGTTCTGCTATCAGTATGGAATATACTTCAGCCCAGCAGAAAGCAGCTGAAACAGCTACAAAATAATTGCAGTCTACAGATTGCGTGTCCCAAATTCCCTTGCGGAGTTTGGGATTTTTTTTTGAATTTGCAGTCGTATGTTAAAAGTAGGTATCACAGGAGGTATTGGTTCGGGCAAGAGCACCGTCTCCCGGATCTTCGAATTACTGGGCATCCCGGTATATTATGCAGATACTGCTGCCAAAGAGATCATGCACACAGACCCTGCCCTGAAAAAAGCAGTAAAAGAACATTTCGGAGCAGATATCTATGGGCCGGACGGAAAACTGGACCGGGCGGCACTGGGCAAAATCGTGTTTAATGATACAGACAAACTGGAACTGCTGAATTCCATCGTACACCCCGCTACCATCAGGCACAGCGACGAATGGGCCAACAGGCAAACCAGCCCCTATGTGATCAAAGAAGCTGCCTTGCTGTTTGAATCCGGTTCCTTTCAGTACCTGGATAAAATTATCGGTGTGTTCGCCCCGCAAGCTATGCGGATAGAACGCGTAATGAAACGCGACCATGTAACCCGTGAAGAAGTACTGGCACGTATTAATAAACAGATAGACGACAATATCAAGATGCGATTATGTGATTATCTGATCCATAATGATGAGCAGCAAATGGTTATACCCCAGGTGCTGGCTTTGCATCAACAATTAATTTCAATCTATGGGTAAAACCATCAATTCCGGGAAAGCGGTACCGGTGTTACTTTTAGAGTTACAAACCAATCACCCTACCCCGGTAAGGATCAGTGCAGGATTATTGAAGGAAGATGCCGGCGGGCGTACCTGTCAGCGTATGCCACTGAATGATAAGAAATCCCTTTCCATTTTTAATATCCTGCCTCCCAATGTACAATACCTGCTGCAACCCTGTACACAGGAAGCCATGGTATATAAAGAGCTGCAACTGAAGGAGAAGTTCCGGGATAACCCCGTAAAATCGCAGACACTACAGCAGTATATCCAGGAAGGTATGCAGCTTTACCTGTATAATACCCTGCAGCAACTGCGCTCCTTAACACCTGTGCTGCCCTGGTATACCATGATCACAGACGAGAGTATGCTGCTGAAACATACGCGCCCTGCTGTAGTGAATAACTTCCCTCCCCAGCTATCCTTTGATCTGGTGCGCACGGATACTGGCGGATTGCGGCTTACCGGTACCATGACCGTCAACGGGCAGGCTTATCCCCTCTCCGACTTTGAACAATATGGGTTTGTGCTGCGCAGCCGGGGCGAGTTATTTATCCTGCCACCATCCACCACAGATATCCTGGCAAAACTACCAGGCGGGTTCATGGACATTCCTGCTACACAGGAAGGAGATGTTTTACAGCATCTTATTGAACCATTGAGCACCACTTATCCGGTGAATAAGAGCATACTGATGGACAAGGCCTTTGTGGAAGCAGAGCCTGCGTGTAATATATGGTTAAGTGAACTGAACAAAGCGTTTTTAGTGCTTACCCCACAGTGGCAGTACGGCAACTTTACCTTAGAGGCGGGTGGGCCTCCTGTAGTAATACGTACAGAAGGGAATACGCAATATGAGATAAAAAGAGATATTGAAGCCGAGAAGGAAGTAACCTCCTTTATCCGCTCCCTTCATGCGCGGTTCGCCCAACAACAGAACGGATACTTCTACCTGCCTTTTGCAGATGCTGAAAAGAGCCAGTGGTTAGTGAAATGCTACCGTAAACTGACAGACCGTAATATTGGGGTTTACGGGATGGACCAGCTCCGGCATTTCCGCTATAATACCCATGTACCGGTAATGGATATCCGCTGGCATGGGGATGACAAAGACTGGTTCGACCTTGAAATAAAAGTGCATTATGGGGATATCTCTGTTCCCCTCACCGATATACAAAAGGCATTACAACATAAACAACCTCACCTTTTATTAAAAGACGGTACTATCGGGGTGATCCCTGAAGAGTGGCTGCAAAAATACGACCTGCTGTGGAAACTGGGGCAGGTACAGAAGGATAAGCTACGGTTGTCCAGACTGCACTTCACAATTGCACAGGAGATGCTGGAAACCCAGGATGCCCCCCTGGATACAATGACGAAGCTGCAACTGCTGCAGGCCCAGCCTTCCCAACACTTCCCCATCCCGCCTGCTATCCAGGCACAACTGCGTAACTATCAGCAGGCTGGTTTCGAGTGGATGTGTTTACTGGATGCGATGCGCTGGGGCGGCTGCCTGGCAGATGACATGGGTTTAGGTAAAACCTTGCAAACCATTACGTTCTTACAACACCTTACGGAGAAATATCCCGGGGAAACACACCTGGTCATTTGCCCTACTTCACTGATTTATAACTGGGAGAGTGAATTGCAGAAGTTCGCCCCTGGTTTACGCTATACCGTGTACCACGGCGCAAACCGGCAATATGATGCAGATCTGTGGCGGGAGAAACAGCTTATCATTACCAGTTATGGTACGGTACGCAGCGATATTGAAACGTTCAGCTCACATGTTTTCGGATATGTAGTCCTGGATGAGAGCCAGGTGATCAAAAACCCTTCTTCCCAAACTACACGGGCGTTGCAGGACCTGCAAAGCCGTAACCGCCTGATACTGAGTGGTACGCCTATTCAGAATAATACGATGGACCTCTACGCGCAAATGAACTTTGCTAATCCGGGCCTCCTGGGGAACCAGGCCTTCTTCCGTTCTGAATTTGCGCAACCTATTGATAAATTCGCGGATGCAGAGAAGGCAGGCCAGTTGCGCCGGCTGATCTATCCTTTTTTATTACGCCGTACCAAGGAACAAATTGCGAAAGACCTCCCGGATAAAACAGAGATCATTATGTGGTGTGAGATGGGCGACGAACAACGCCAGGCGTATAACCGTATCCGCGATTTCTACAAAGAGAAACTCCTAAACCGTATTAAAGAAGATGGGATGGCTTCCAGCACGATTTATGTACTGGAAGGTCTGACCCGTTTACGCCAGGTATGTAATGCCCCTCAACTCATAGAGGCAGAGGCTTCCGTGAAGAGTTCAGTGAAGCTGGATGAACTGATGCGGGAGATTACAGAAAATACAGGGGCACATAAAGTACTGGTATTTTCCCAGTTCACGGGAATGCTGCAATTGATTTCAAGATCGATGGAAACTGCCGGCCTTCCTTTCCTCTATCTGGATGGGGGAACGAAAGCGGAAAACCGCCAGCAGCTGGTGAAGCAGTTCCAGGAGGATGAAAGCGTACGGGTGTTCCTGATCAGCTTAAAAGCAGGAGGCGTGGGGCTTACGCTTACTGCGGCAGATTATGTATATCTTGTAGATCCGTGGTGGAATCCGGCAGCAGAACAGCAGGCGATTGACCGTACACACCGGATAGGCCAGCAGAACCCCGTTTTTGCTTATAAGATGATTTGTAAGGATAGTGTGGAAGAAAAGATACTGGCTTTACAACAGCGAAAGAAAATGATTGCGGATGATCTGATCAGTGAGGATACCGGTTTTGTAAAAAAACTGACAGAGGAAGATGTGGCTTTCCTTTTCAGCTAAGTTTTATGGCCTCATTAAGTTATTTACGAAATTTGAATTATGTTATCCAGAACCATTCTTGCCGTTTTCCTTTTTGCATATACTGCTGCGTTAGCACAACCTCCTCAGCAGCAAAAACCGGAAGGGTTTAATATCCAGCGTGGTGTGAATATCAGTCACTTGTTATCCCAGACAGGGGGCCGCCGGGGTATTTCCCAATCAGAATATTTTACGGAAAAAGATATGGCTTTTATTGCGGAGAGTGGTTTTGATCATATCCGTATCCCTGTTGACGAAGCAGAACTCTGGGACTATAAGGACGAGAAGTTTAAGGATGCTTTTAACCTCTTACATAAAACGCTGGAATGGTGTAAGCAATACCACCTGCGGGCCATTGTAGACCTGCATATCCTGCGCAGCCATGATTTTAATGCGCAAGACCAGCCCCTCTGGGACCGGGCTGCTGCTCAGGAACGTTTCCTGCAGGTATGGCGCGAGCTGAGCGCTGAGCTGAAGAAATACCCCGTCAGCCAGGTAGCCTACGAGCTGCTCAATGAACCGGTAGCTGACAGTGCCCAGCAATGGAACGATCTGCTGGCCAGAGGAATTCAGTTAATAAGGCAACTGGAGCCCAACCGGGTGATCATTGCGGGAAGTAATCTGTATGAATCTTACAGTACTTTACTTCAGTTGAAAGTTCCTGCAGGAGAGAAGCGTGTGATTTTAAGTTTCCACTATTATAATCCTATTTATTTTACCCATTATGGAGTAAGTGGTACCCGTTATAAGGATTATAGCGGACCTGTTCATTATCCTGGTGCCACTATTACGGAGAAGGAGTTGAATGAACAGCCAGCAACAATCCGGAATCTGCTTCCCGGCAGTACACAGGAGTATAATGATGATGTGATAAAGGAACAGATGGATCTGGCTGTGAAAGCAGCCAGGAAGATAAAGCTGAGTCTTTATTGCGGGGAGTTTGGTTGTGTTAATACAGTTTCCCGGAAAGACAGAATCCGTTGGTTTAAGGATATGGTATCGGTGATGGAGAAGAATGGGATTGCGTGGACGTTGTGGGATTATAAAGGCCCCTGGGGGGTTGTAGATGATGATGGGAATGTGGATAAAAAGCTGCTGAAGGTATTGATGAAGAATTGATTAAAAACCTTATTTTTTGATGTATTTATTCAGTTCTTCTACAAGTTCATAGACTGTTGTACAGGGATTCATCTGGTGATGAGGGCGACCATCACTTACGGCTTTATGTAATTGCTTTGCATTAATTATTACGGCGGGTTGTTGTGGCAATAATCTTTTATAGATACCTCCGCTGCTATAAATAGTCATTTTATACTACTTGAGGGGAATTAACTGCTAATAAAAAAAGCCCCGGGATAATCCCGGGGCTTTTCTGTATCAAACATTTTAAAGTAGTCTTACTTTTTAGCGGTAGCAGGTTCAGACACAACTTTCGCAACGATCGCTTCGCTTTCGTCAGAGAGTTTGTTCTTCTTGTCGAAGTCTACCAGTACCGGTGCTGCCACGAAGATGGAAGAGTAAGTACCGGTTACCACACCTATCAGCATGGCGAAGGCGAATCCACGGGTTACTTCACCACCGAAGATGAACAGGATCAGGATGGTCAGGAATACGGTGAGGGAAGTCATTACGGTACGGCTTAATGTAGCGTTAATGGCTTTGTTGATCACGAAGTCCCTGCTTTCACCCTTGAATGTTCCGGTACGGAAGTATTCACGGATACGGTCAAATACGATCACGGTATCGTTCATCGAGAACCCTATTACCGTTAGTATAGCCGCAATGAAGTGCTGGTCAACTTCCAGTGCAAATGGTACGATATCGCGGCAGTATGAGAATACGGCCAGGGTTACCATTACGTCATGCAACAGGGAGAAGATGGTACCTACGGAATATTGCCATTTGCTGAAACGCAGCAGGATGTACAGGAAGATTACCACCAGGGATAATATGGTTGCTTTCACCGCACCTGCACGTAAGTCGTCCGAGATGGTTGGTGATACTGTCTGAGAAGCAACAATATAACGGTTGGAGAATACTTCATAGGTCACTGAAGGATCATAGAATTTCTTCAGTCCCTGGTACAGTTTCTCACTCACTTCCTTATCCACGACCAGGCTCTGTTCATCAATCTTATAGTTAGTAGTGATGCTGAGCTGGTTGGTGTTACCGATTGTTTTCACATACGGTTCAGAACCATATATTTTCTCCAGGTCAGCACGTACTTCTTCCGTTTTCATTGGCTGTTCGAAGCGGACAGTATAGTTACGGCCACCGTCGAAGTCAACACCGTGACGGAAACCATGGAAGAAAGAAGAAGCACCTAACAGGATCATGATGGTAGAGATCACATAAGCATACTTTCTTTTTCCTACGAAGTCGAAAGAAGCATGTTTGAAGATCTTACGGGAGATCGGTGTGAAGTATTCGAAGTGTCTTTTCTTGTTTGTCCAGTAGTCGGTAACGATACGGGAAACCATGATACCACAGAACAGGGACAGCAGCAAACCGATGATCTGTGTGGTAGCAAAGCCTAATACAGGACCAAGACCGAAGTAGAACAGGATACAGGCAGTTAACAGGGAAGTGATGTGACCATCCAGGATAGGCGCATACGACTTCTTGTAACCGTCTTCTACTGCCTGCTGGTAAGATTTACCGCGGGCCAGTTCATCCTTGATACGTTCGAATATGATTACGTTCGTATCCACTGCCATACCGATGGTTAATACCAGACCGGCGATACCAGGCATTGTCAGTGTTGCACCAAGTGATGCAAGGATACCGAAAGTGAACAGTAAGTTCAGGATCAGGGCGATGTTAGCTACCCAACCTGCGCTGTTGTAATACACCAGCATCAGGACGAAGATAACAACGAAAGAGATCATGAATGATTTAGCACCAGCGGCGATAGATTCAGCACCGAGGGTTGGTCCAACTACCATTTCCTGCACAATTTTAGCAGGAGCCGGCATTTTACCGGATTTCAGGATGTTGGCAAGGTCTTTCGCTTCTTCCAGGGTAAAGGAACCCGTGATAGAGGAACGGCCACCGGCTATTTCATTTAATATAGATGGTGCGGAATAAACGATGCTATCCAGCACAACTGCTACGTAGTTAAAAGTAGAACGGTCTTCAGGATTGGAAGGCGCCAGTTCCCCGGTCAGCTTTTTCCATTCCCTTGCACCAACGGCGTCCATCGTCATACTGATTTCAGGGCTACCGTTCTGGTCAAAGTCCTGTCTTGCATCTACCACGCTTTCACCACTCACACGTGGAGTAGGGTTAGCAGGGTTTATTTTCAGTGCGAACACTTCCAGCGGACCATGCTTGTCTTCTTTATTTTCAGGACCATATGCGAATACCAGGTCTTTAGGAAGGATATTCCTTACGGCTGGTAATTGCAGGTACTGTTTGAAGGTAGCTGTATCTGCCGGAGAGATCATACCTACAGTAGAACTGGGGATGATACGGCCGTCCTGTGTAATATAAGGATGCAGGATAGCAAACAGCGGGTTAGCCGCGATTGCTTCTTTTTCCATAGCAGCCTTTGTTTTGGCAGAATCAGCAGCGCTCTTTGCCTTACCGGAGTCTTTAGAGAGGTAAGAAGCAAGGCTACCGGTTTTAGAAGTATCAGCTGCAGCTTTAGCAACAGCAGCTGTATCTTTTTTAGTGGTATCTACCGTTTTTTTACCGCTGAGCGAGTTCTTTATGGCCTCGTTCATCGGCTGCAGAACGTTGGTCACGAAATCCTGACCATTCTTGTACACTTCGCGGAATTCGAGGTTTGCAGTTGCCTGCAGGTATCTTCTTACACGTTCCGGGTTGTCAACACCGGCCAGCTCTACAGAGATGATGCCTTTGTTTTCGTCCAGACTGATGTTTGGAGAAGCAACCCCGAACTTATCTATACGTTTCTGCAGTACCAGGTAGGTATTTTTGATGGCAGCATTTGCCTCACGGCGAATGATGTTCAATACCTGCGCGTTACTGCTGTTGAAATTAATATCCTTCTGGTAAGCGTTAGCGAAGATAGTAGCCAGACGACCCTCAGGCTGTACTTCTTCATATGCTTGTCCGAACAATGTTACAAAATCAGACTGGCTGTTCTTTTTACGTTGGATGGCCAGGTCCAGTGCTTTGTTAAAAGCCGGGTCCTTGGACTGTCCACTCAGAGAACGGATTACATCCTCCACACTAACATCCAGTACTACGTTCATACCACCCTGGAGATCAAGTCCGAGGTTCAGTTCTCTTTCCTTTGCCTTGGTATAGGAAACATACCATGGGAAACCCGCTATCTGTTTGTTGCTGGTGCTATCTAACAGTCTCTGTCTCCTGATTTTTATCAGCTCAGTCAGAGAATCCTGGTAAAAAGCCTGCAGCTCCTTATTGCCGGGATATTTCTGTTCGGCACTGGGAAATGCTCTACTGATGTCGTTCAAGGCTTGCGCATCTACTTTCTTCTCGTAGTTGCGAACCAAAAACGTGAAAGACAAATAATACACAGAGATAAGGATCAATGCACCGGCAAAAAATCTAACCAGTCCTTTAAGTTGCATATTGTTTCGGGTTTATAAAAAATTTTTAAGAGTTGCAAAGATAGAATTTAAATTGATATATTAAAGCCGTACGAACATAGAAAAGAAAAAAGGTAGAAAATACTGATTATCAATACTTAACCTTACTTTTCTTTTTATAATTAATCCTTAAGTTATGCGTTTTTGCCATTTTTTTTGGTTGATTCTATTCCTTGCAGCCTGCAATACTAATAAATTTATGCAATCCACCAATTATACTCCTTCAAACTCTTTTTTAGATACGCTTTTAAAAGCTCATTTACAGGAATTTACACCTATATATAATGATGCCGCCAGATACCGGCTACAGATCATCTATACCCGCATAGACAGGGATGCTCAAAACCACCCCCATTTTTATGATTACTCCTTCCGGGTGGATACCGCTGAATACTTCTATCCTGCGTCCACAGTGAAACTACCTGCTGTTGCGCTTGCCCTGGAAAAGCTCAATGACCTCCATATTGACAAAAATACGCCTATGTTCACGGATAGTCTGCCTGGTATCACTCCGGCAGTAACAGCGGATAGTTCAGCAGAGAACGGGCTGCCATCCGTAGCCCATTATATTAAAAAGATCCTGCTGGTGAGCGATAACGATGCTTTTAACCGGCTGTACGAGTTTATAGGACAGGAATCTTTTAACAAAAGCCTCCGGGCAAAGGGCTACCCCGCTACTCAGATCCGGTACAGGGTAGGTCTTAGCGGGATATTGCCGGAGGGGAACCGGCATACCAATGCTGTTTCCTTCCGCAAAGACGGGCAGCTGTTGTACCGGCAGCCGGCCCTTTACAGTTCAATGGTATTCTCTCCCCGGCACGATCAGATGGGCAGTGCATATTACAATGATCATCATGCACTTGTGAATAGCCCGATGGATGCTTCTATGAAGAACAGGATACCACTGGCAGACCTGCATCAGATGTTACGGAGCATAATTTTTCCGGAGGCTGTAACAAAAGCACAACGTTTCCGTTTAAGGGAAAGCGATTATCAATTTTTATATCATTGTATGTCAATGCAACCGGAAGAGTCTGTCTATCCTTCTTATGATACGGCAGAATATCACCATAACTATGTGAAATTCCTGTTGTTCGGTGGAGAAAAGCAACAAAACGAAACAACTGATATCAGAATATTCAATAAACCCGGCTGGGCATATGGGTTTTTAACAGATGTAGCGTACATCGTAGATTTTGACAATAAGGTAGAATTTATGTTATCAGCCACTATATGCGTAAATGACGATGGCATTCTCAGTGACGAACATTACCAGTTTGATACAACAGGCGAACCCTTTATGAAAAGATTAGGCACCATTATTTACCAGTACGAACTTCAGCGCAAGAGAGAACATCTGCCGGATTTATCCCGGTTTAAAATGAATTACAGCAAATAATCACCATCAAATATTAATTTAAAGAGAGCGTAATGGCAACAAAAACAAATCGTTTATGGGCAATAGCGGCCCTTGTGGTAATCGGGACCGGATTTACCGCGTGCCTGAAATCCGTTGATACAACTCCTTCCAGACCAGTGGCAGCATTTGCCGTTATTAATGGCATTGTAAGCAGCGTTGCAGTAGACTTTTATGACAATGGCAGTAAAGCTACGAGCGTAGTTCTGCCGATGGGTTTCGCCGGTAGAAATTACCAGGCATATGGCGGTCAGCACAAATTCGACTTTGTCAAGACAACTACATCTACAGTATGGGCTACTTCCACACTGACATATGATTCCCTGCAATATTATACATTAGTCACCTACGGAGATTCATCTGCGGCGAATGTCAGAGCAATCCGTGATGATTTTACAGGTATCTCCAATACCAATATAAATATCAGGTTTTTCAACCTGAGCCCTAATTCAGGTGCCGTAGACCTGTACCTGTCAGACACAAAAGTAGACAGCAACCTTACCTATGTGGGTTCCAGCTCCGTAAGTACACTGTTTAAACCGCTGACCGGTATTTCCACTGCCAGTACTATCAAGGTAACAACTGCAGGTTCTAAGACGGTCCTGGCCACATTCAATGGTGCCAGTATGCAGGGTGGGTATGCATATACTCTTTTCCTGGCGGGTATGAAGGACAGCGTTGGTCCGCTGAAACCGGCAGTAAGTTATATACAGAGCCTTTATTAAGTTATTTATCAAAATATAAGAGAAGGGATAACGAAACAAGCCGTTATCCCTTCTTCATTTTCTCCTGTTTAGCTTTAGATTCATGGTACGTTTCTCAGCGGTAAAGCAGGTTATAATTAAATTCCCTTCTCCTAAGAAACTCCTCACAATTGTTTCTATTTCGATTCCAAATTTATTGTACGTTTGTCTTCAGTTAACCCAATAAAAAAATTTTACTATGACGAAGCAATTGGAATTAGCAGAAAGGCTGTCGAGGATATCCGAGCCACAAACGATTAAAATGGCCAAATTAAGCCGTGAGCTGAAGGCGCAGGGAATTGATATTGTAGACCTGAGTATAGGAGAACCTGATTTTGATACTCCGGCGCACATCCGGGAGGCTGCCAAAAAAGCTATAGATGAAGGATTTACACATTATACACCGGTGGCGGGGTATGCAGATCTGCGCCAGGCAGTGGTAAAGAAACTGCAGCGTGATAACGGACTGGAATATACGCCTGAACAGATTATCGTATCTACCGGTGCGAAGCAGAGTATTGCGAACACCGTGTTAAGTGTTGTCAATCCGGGCGATGAGGTGATCATCCCTACCCCCTACTGGGTAACTTATTCCGAATTAGTGAAACTCTGCCAGGGCGAAGTCGTATTTGTTCCCTGTGGAATAGAGAATAAATATAAGATCACGCCTGCACAGCTGGAAGCGGCTATTACCCCAAAGACGAAGCTGTTCATGTTCTCCTCTCCCTGTAATCCTACGGGTTCTGTATATTCCAGAGAAGAGCTGAAAGCGCTGGCTGATGTATTTGCACGGTATCCCGGCATTTACATTATGGCAGATGAGATCTATGAATATATCAACTATGTAGGCAAACATGAGAGCATTGCACAGTTTGAAGGAATGCAGGAACGCACGATCATTATCAATGGCTTAAGTAAAGGTTTTGCGATGACCGGCTGGAGACTTGGCTATTTAGCCGCCCCTAAAGCGGTTGCCAAAGCTGCTGAAAATATACAGAGCCAATTTACTTCTGCTACCTGTTCTATCACACAAAGGGCAGCTGTGACCGCACTGACAGGTGACCTGAGTACCGCGCATACCATGGTAGCGGAGTTCAGGGAAAGACGCAGACTGGTATACGATCTTTTAAGGGTGATCCCGGGATTGAAGCTGATAGAACCGGATGGCGCCTTTTATATGTTCCCGGACGTAAGCGCTTTCTTTGGTAAGTCTTTTGAAGGAGCTGTTATTAATAATGCGGACGACCTTTGCATGTATCTCCTGCACAAGGCGAATGTGTCACTGGTAACAGGTTCAGCGTTTGAACAGCCCGATTGTATCAGGATGTCTTACGCAGCTTCAAGAGAAAAGCTGCAGGAAGGGATCAGCAGACTGGCGAAAGGATTGGGACAATTAGTGTAAAAACAGATAATGCGATCTATATAAAAAAAGCTCCCGGCGGAGCTTTTTTTATTTCTTTTAACAAATGGCCTGTAGCAGCATATTAATTGATTTATATATATTTGCATCTGTAAATAATAGAACTACATGACGTTTCCTTCTCCTCAAACATTGCTTTACCTGTTATTAGCGATAGGTGTTTTAACAGTGCTGTACATGGCTGTAAAAGATCTGTTCAAACCAAAAGAAGAGACTGTTGCTCCGGAAGCGGCACGCAGTACAGACAAATCTGTACTTCCTTTCCAGTTACAGGCCTATGAACGCCTGGTGTTGCTGGTAGAACGTATTAACCTGCAGAACCTGATCAGCCGCATATTCCAGCAGGGCCTGTCGGCTACAGATATGCAGATTGGCCTTATACAGACAATTAAAGCGGAGTTTGATCATAATGTTGCCCAGCAGATTTACGTTTCCCCTATTGCCTGGGAAGCAGTTAAAACACTGAAGGAACAAACGATCACTATTATCAACCAGGTGGCTAGTCAATTGCCTGAAAATGCTACTGCCATGGACCTGAACAAACAAATACTGGAAGTATTTTTACAGGCGGAGAACTCTCCTTCTGAACTGACTTCACAGATATTAAATGCAGAAGCAAAGAAATTATTCTGATTACTTTTTGTCGATCATTATCACTCTCTTCGGCCTTATTACTTCGTACAATAAGTATCCTTTTTTATTGAAGTGAATATATAGTGGGGGCGACTGAAACCAGGGTACTCCCGGTGTTTTCACATGCGCCTGTATATGCAGGTGAGGTTCTGTGCTAAAGCCGGAATTACCTACGCAACCCAATGGCTGACCATAGGTAACGATATCGCCCTGCTTTACAATAACACTTCCCTTCTTCAAATGGGCAAGGAATACGAAGCTGGAATCGGTTTCAATCAATACCTGGTTGGTGTTCTGCGGCCCCCGGCTCATATCGGGCGGGATATTATCCGGGTTATCCCCATAAGCCTTTACCACACGGCCATTACAGGGACTGTATAGCGTATCGCCAAAGATTTCGTAGTCTTCCAGGCGCTTGCTGAAAATAGCGTTCGCCCTGCTGCCATTAGGCTTTAGTTTTACAATATCCATCGCGTAAATGGCACCGCGCAGGCTGTAATGAAACAGGTTGGTGGGCAACCCCTTGCCTCCCTGTAAAACAAAATAACGCCCTGTTCTGAGCGGGAAAGAGAGTTCTATCGTCTTTGCCTTGCCAGTTGTACCCGTAAAATACAATATACTTAATGTGATCAGTAAAGCGGAAAGCAGACAATTGGCGCTGGTTTTCCAGGTCCGCGGCTTCCTGGCGGGTTTCTTTTTACGGAAGAGCGACCACAATAAACAGATCAGGAAACAAATACCGAACGCAAATTTCGCATGTATAGTGAGGTACACCCAGGTACCATACAGGTAGATAAATACACCCAATGAAACAGCCAGCAACAAGCGGCTCCAGCTATCCCGCAAAAGGATCCCACCGGCAATAAATAACTGGAAAAGGCTTAACAGGGCCAGAGCGAAAGTGAGCAATAACAATCCGTAAATGAACATGGCTTTTCTAAAAAATCTTCTGCAAATTATCAATTATTTACCCGTTATAGCTATAACGTAATAATTATGTAACATTGCTGCTACTTCATTATTCCACCAAGTGTTAAATTATGGAAAATATTATCAAAACAGATGCCGGTATCACTATAGCGCCTGTATATACCCAGCCGGTCCCGATGAACGAACTACCAGGGGAATATCCTTTTACCCGCGGTGTACATGCTTCCATGTACCGCGATAAACTATGGACCATGCGTCAGTATGCTGGTTTTAGTACGGCAGAGGCTTCTAATCAACGGTATCATTATCTGTTGAGCCAGGGCGTAAGCGGACTGAGTGTGGCTTTTGACCTGCCTACGCAAATAGGGTACGATTCTGATCATGCAATGTCCGAAGGGGAAGTGGGAAAAGTAGGCGTGGCCATTGATTCCCTGGAGGATATGGAACGCTTGTTCCAGGGAATTAACCTGGAAGAGATCACAACCTCTATGACCATCAATGCAACAGGATTCATATTACTGGCACTTTATATCGCATTGGCAAAAAGACAGGGGGCCGACCTGAAAAAGATCTCAGGAACGATACAGAATGATATCCTGAAAGAATATGCTGCCCGCGGGACTTTCATCTATCCTCCCAAACCTTCTATGCGCCTGATTACCGATATCTTTGATTATTGCAGCCGGGAAGTACCTAAATGGAATACGATCTCCATATCTGGTTACCATATACGCGAAGCAGGTGCCAATGCTGTACAGGAGCTGGCCTTTACCCTCTCTAACGGCAAAGCCTATCTAATGGCTGCCCAGGAAAAAGGACTGGATATCAATGTATTTGCACGTCGCTTATCTTTCTTCTTCAATGCACATAACCATCTTTTTGAAGAAGTGGCCAAGTTCAGGGCTGCCCGCCGTATGTGGGCCCATATCACCCAATCACTGGGGGCTACAGACCCTAAAGCACAGATGATGCGTTTCCATACACAAACAGGTGGCAGCACATTAACAGCCCAGCAACCGCATAACAATATTGTAAGGGTGGCAGTGCAGACACTGGCAGCGACACTGGGCGGAACACAGTCCCTGCATACCAACGGGTATGATGAAGCGTTATCCCTGCCTACAGAAGCAGCGGCGCGTATAGCGCTGCGTACACAGCAGATCGTGGGGTATGAGAGTGGTATTGCAGATACCGTAGACCCGCTGGCAGGATCTTATTATGTAGAAGCACTCACGAATGAAGTAGAAAGCAGGGCCTGGGAGCTGATTAACCGGATAGATGCAATGGGTGGGGCCGTGAGCGCCATTGAACAGGGATTTGTACAGGATGAGATTGCGCGAAGTGCCTATCAGTACCAGAAAGATGTGGAGAATGGTAAGAAGGTGATCGTGGGAGTGAATAAATTTGTGGTACCGGAAGAAGTGGCCCCGGAGTTATTCAGGGTAGATGACAGTATCAGGCAGGTACAGACAGAAAAGCTCAAGTTGCTGAGAAAGAAAAGAGATAATCAGATGGTACAGAACATTTTACAACGGCTGGAAAATATGGCACATACCACGGAAAACCTGATGCCTGTTGTGGTGGAAGCAGTAGAAAACTATTGTACACTGGGTGAAATTGCAGATACTTTACGGAAAGTATGGGGAGAACACAGATAGAAAATATGACGAGTGTCATGGGAGAAAGTATCAGGGATACGTACGAACATCCTTGATAGTATTAAAATTCGTATTATTTTTAGGCCATGTCTTTTATCTACCATAACACTTGCCCGGTATGCGGGTCGTCTAATATACACAAGGTACTGACTGCGAAGGATTACACCGTATCCCTGGAATCGTTTGACATATTTCATTGCGGGCATTGCAGCGGGCGTTTTACACAGAATGTTCCTAATAACCAGGAAATAGGACGTTATTATCAGTCTGCAGCATACATTTCGCATTCTGAAACACGTAAAGGATTAATAAACCGTTTATACCATAGCGTAAGGAAGATCACTTTACGTTCCAAACAAAACTGGGTGAAGGCCGGTACAGGTCTCAAGCAGGGTAATTTACTGGATATCGGATGTGGCACCGGCGCCTTCCTGCATTATATGAAACTGGCAGGATGGGAAATTACAGGGCTGGAACCGGATGACAATGCACGCCATAACGCAAAAACACTGTACGGCATAGAACCTTTGCCATCTTCAGAACTGTTCCGCTTACCGGCACAGCAATATGATGCAATTACGATGTGGCATGTACTGGAACATGTACATGGACTGAATGAATATTTACAACAGATCCGTGTTTTACTGAAACCGGAAGGTACTTTACTGATAGCAGTACCCAATTATACTTCTCCCGATGCGGAACATTATGGCGCTCATTGGGCGGCTTATGATGTACCCCGTCATCTCTATCACTTCTCCCCTTCTTCTATGGAGCAGTTATTAAAACAACACAAAATCCGTATTGTTAAAAAACACCCGATGGTGTTTGATGGTTTTTATGTGAGCCTGCTGAGCGAGAAATACAAAACAGGACGCAGCCGCCTGATACCGGGGTTCTTACATGGTCTGGCTTCTTACAGAAGAGGACTAAAAGATGTGGACAGATGTAGTTCCGTCGTGTATGAATGTAAAGCAGATTAAAAAAGGAATAGCCGATAGTCCGAAGACTATCGACCATTTGCTCATGCATCAGCCAATAAGGGATCTTATCTACTAATACAAATAGTTCAAGGCAACGATATCGTTAGAATTAAACGTACGGTTTCCTCCGTTAGAACATGCCAGCATAAATGAATTTGCAGCATTTGTTGCTGTAGATGGCGTACCTGGGATAAGGATAGCACCTACACCGGCAGTACCTTCGTTTGAAGAAGAACCACCGCAGCTGATAGCACGGTTGTAATAATCTGTGTGACGGAAACCAAAGCAATGTCCTAATTCGTGCTGAATTACAGAACCTACATAGTTAACGTCAGGATTGCTACCATAAGCAGCAGAATTCGTGTTCATCTGAATAGAGTTGTAAGGATTACCAGAGCTGGTAGGGAATCCTGAAGAACCTAAAGTAATGAAACCACCGCTCGGACCCTGATTAAAACCAGAGATCGTAACGTCTGCTGTACCGCTGGTAATACGCTGGAGCGTGATGCTCAGCCCCAGTGCATTATAACGGGAAATAGCCAGGTCTGTACCTGATACGAAAGCTGAACCCAGGCTGCTTGCAACCTTGATTTTAATCGTACGTGGTAGGTTGGTTACCAGGTTTGTAGTTCTGTACTGTTCAGCGTCAACAACACGCAGTACGGGACCGCTGAAGCCTTTGCTAAGATCTGCTTTGGAGAGACGGATATCACCTTCTACCAGGTAATCATCACCGAATGTGTGTACATCAGCAGTACTGAATCCCAGACTCGCAATCTGGTTCAATACTGACTGTGGGATAGCAGTTGTTTGCTCAGGAGTTTTTGCTACTTTCTCTTTCTGGCAAGAGTAAAAGGTAACGACAGAAGCGCCTGCTATGAGGCAAAATAAGGCTGTGAATGTTTGTTTGCGCATACATTTAGATTTGGGTTTCAAGAAAAGAGGATATTATTAGCTGATAAGCTGAAAATAAATGCAGATATGCAGCGGCAATACCGGCATACAGACATTATTCATCAGTAAATACAGCTAACGCTGACATTTATTGCTCATGATTTTAATAGTGCTGTCTATGACGTACAGTAATAATATTAGTACTGTGTCAGTACAGGGTTTTCGAAAATTAAGTTCAGGTTTAATTAATCCTAGTTGGCCATACCAGTTTGTAAGATTGCTCTTCAGGTCAAATATTCGACGTTTAGATTTCAGTTGCTCAAATCAATATTACAACTTTCCGGGATACCAAAAAAAAAATTGTAGATTTAAAAGCAAAATATGTCAACCTAAAATCTTTATGAAAATAATCCTTGTTTTGCTCTCAATTTTATTATGGCAAAATATATCAGCAAGGCAAGTACAGCCACCAGACAGTATTGCGCTAAGGTACGCAGTAACTGATACTGCAGCACGTACGGGTAATTCACTGCGTTATTATCTGGTGAAATTCAGCGTATATCCCGGTAATACTGTAAAAAATTATGGAGTAATAAAAACACTGAGCCCATACCATTATATTTTAAAACGGGTTGATTTTGATACATTGTTACAACGCAAAGTGGTATATAACTATCCTGCAAATAACAACTGGAAAGTAACTGCGCTATTATTACAACAACTGGTGCATTCCGATAGTATTGTATTGCTGGCCGGCGTACGCAATCCTTCCTTAAATTATTGCAGGATAATATCTCAGTCGGGCGCTGTATTGCGTGTAAGTGTACAGAAAAAAGACTGGGATGACTTTATAACGCAGCCGGATATACTTTTTTTAGAGAGCATCCGGAAAGCACATACAGAAATACTGATCAATGATGCTGATCCTGCTGCTAACGCAGTGAACACAGCACAACAAAAATATCTTTCTGTAAGAGGTAAAAATATCACGGTATCATTAAAAGAAGATTTATTGGATACAACAGATATTGATTTCGCAGGACGTTATATCCCCTCTCCTTTCGCTGCTACGCAGCGCTCCTCTCATGCTACTATAATGGCTACAATGATCGGCGGTGCAGGCAATACAGGTACAAAGAGTTTAGGTGCTGCACCGCAGGTGCTATTCACTTCTGCAGATTTTAATACAAGCCTGATGCCGGAAGGTCCGGATTATTTTAAGCAATTTGATATCACTATACAAAACCACTCCTATGGTACAGGAATAGAAAATTACTACGGCCTGGAAGCAGCCGCATTTGATGAACAGGTATATAACACAGATACACTGCTACATGTTTTTTCTTCCGGGAACATAGGTACTGCTACTGATTCCAGCGGCATCTACCAGGGTATGAACGGATATGCAAATCTTTCGGGCACTTTTAAGCAGGCAAAAAATGTGCTGGTAGCAGGTGGTACGGATAATTCCTTACATGTAGTGCCTTTAAGTTCACGTGGCCCAGCTTACGATGGAAGGGTAAAACCGGAACTGGTAGCATTTGGTATTGACGGGACCTCTGGTGCATCTGCCATCACAAGTGGGGTGGCGGCGCTTCTGCAGGATGCATATAAACAAAAGTATGGTGTTGCTCCTTCTGCGGCACTGGTAAAAGCATTGCTGGTTAACAGCGCAGTAAAAGTGGACCATATTCCCTTAAGTTATAAAAGCGGATACGGTAGCCTGCATGCACTGAACGCACTGAATACACTAACTGCGGAACAGTTCATAAAAGGCAGCGGTAGCCGGCAATTTACCGTACATGTGCCGGCAGGAATGGAACAATTACAGGTAACGCTTTGCTGGAATGATCCTGCAGCGGCAGTGAATGCATCCAAAGCGTTGGTAAATGACCTGGACCTGTCTGTTACAGATGCTGCGGGACAAACTTTTGCTCCCTGGGTACTAAGTGCTGTTCCTTCTACCGATTCGCTGGGGGCGGTGGCAAAACGCGGGCGGGACAGCCTGAATAATACAGAACAGGTAACAATTGATCATCCCGTAGCGGGCGATTTACAGATCCATGTGCATAATCCTGCTGCGGAGCAAACTTTTTACGTCGTATACCAATGGACGCCTTCCCGCCATTTTGAATGGCTGAACCCCGGAGACAGGGAAGTATTATATGCCGGCGGGAACGCACCACTCCCCTTACGCTGGGAAAGCAATATAACAGGCAATGGCGACCTTTCCTATAGTATAGACAGTGGTATTACCTGGAAGCCGTTAATGTCGGCTGGGGCGGCTGAAAACGGGCTTTATTACTGGACTGTGCCTCCTCTGTTCAGTGCAGCCTTGCTAAAGTTTACCCTGCCTGATACTTCATTTATCAGTGCACCCTTTTATCTGTCTCCCCGCCTTACTTTGCAAACAGGATATAATTGCGGGGACAGCGCTTTTATTTACTGGTCTGCTGTGCAGGATGCTTCAGCTTACCAGGTATATCATCTGGGAGAACAGTATCTCAATCCTTATGCTTTACCTACAGATACTTTCCTTGCTATCAGCGGAGGTTCTCCTTATTTCGCAGTCAGCCCTGTGCATAAGGATGGATGGACAGGATTAAAGAGTTACGGAACGAATTATACGGTACAGGGTACCGGATGCTATGTCCGGAATCTGATAGCAGACCTGAATGCAGATGGAACAGTGACGTTATCACTTAATCTGGGGACAGCCTATAAACTGCAACATTTGTATTGGCAGCGGTTAACGGACAGTGGTTATGCTGATATCTCCGATCAGTTGATTGCAGGAGTTGAATATACTTACCAGGATCAGCATGCCCCAAAAGGATTGGTGTATTACAGGGTAAAGCTGGTAACAGATGACGGGAAGATCATCTATTCTGATCCTGTATCTGTTTATTTATTGAATGATAAGGAGTATCTGTTCTTTCCTAATCCTGTACATAGTACGCTATCAGTACTAAGTAAGGAACTATATGGTATGCAGTTACAGGTGTATGATATGAGTGGGCGGTTGGTGTTGAGTAAACTATTACAGGATCAGTTGGAGAGCATATGGGTAGAAGACTTACCTGCAGGGATATATACAGTCGTGTTGTTCAGGGACGGAAAGAAAATAACAGCGAAGAAAGTGGTAAAGGAATAGGAGTCACTTAGTTTGATGATGTAAGCATCCGGTAGACAGCATCTATGGTGTGTAAATGTCAGTGTTTATTTTTGCCTCAGTTTAATCAATTTGTATGATGCAATCCACCAGTACATTGAGGGGGCGTTCCTTTACAATATCAGAGAA
>Ga0209258_100274_pt1 | contig 87617 bp, 87 predicted proteins | sample Araplaol_mTSA_r2_FD_184281 | JGI IMG/M metagenome (GOLD analysis project Ga0209258, IMG submission 184281) | Arabidopsis root microbial communities from North Carolina, USA - plate scrape CL_Col_mTSA_r2 (SPAdes) (version 2) | ecosystem: Host-associated > Plants > Roots > Endosphere | place: USA...
CGGGTACAGGAACACCGGGGCCTGGAACACCGGGGACAGGAACACCGGGTACAGTAACACCGGGGACAGGAACACCGGGGCCTTCTGTACAGGACAAGCACCCTTTCCTATTTTCAATCAGCCTTCTGACTGGACAGAAGATCAATTCAAAAACAGCAAAGCATATGAGCTGCTGTGTCAAGTAGACACAAAACAATGGGTGCCTTCATCACATATGTCAGAAGAGGAAAAGGCAAAATATCCAAGCCATGCTATCGCAGAAGGCTACTTAAAGGATATTCCCTTCAAAGAATCATTCCAGAATGCATGGCATAATTGGTCAACAAGTAGTCACCAGGCTTTCATTGAGTTGCCAAATTTCAATGCTGAAATCTTCTTCGAAATCACTGGTGTTAAGATTGCTTAACCGATTGAAAATATTATCAAAATATGGAAGAGAAACTAATTTACAAGAAAATAATTGAAATACTCCGTGCAGTATCCCCGATTGGGAAAGATCGAAAGAACACACAGCAGAATTACAATTTCAGGGGGATTGACGATGTGTATAATGAGCTTCACAACAGTTTTGCAGAGCATGGTGTTTTCATATCCCCAAACGTCACTAATACACGCAGAGAAGAAAGGCCCAGTAAAGGAGGTGGCTTATTAATATGGACTATTGTTGATGTTATTTTTTCCTTCTTTGCTGAAGATGGGAGTTCGGTACAAGTGGCTATGGTCGGAGAAGCAATGGATAGCGGGGATAAAGGGTGCAACAAAGCAATGTCAGCTGCATTAAAATATGCGCTTATGCAAATGCTACTTATCCCAACAGAGGATAAAAAGGATGTTGAAAATGATACACCTGAACTAAAAGATCCTAAACAGATATTAAAGGAAGAGTGCCTGGATCTTATTAGTAAAAGCAAAGAAGTCGAAGATCTTAAGCAACTCAAGTCAATGTATAAAGAACTCTTCCTGAAAGATAAGGATGTAATTGAGGCAGGTGTGAAAAAGCATAAACAAATTACCTCACAGCCAGTACCGGCACAAACTGCATAATCATGGGAGCAAGTAAAGAGCAATTCATAGCCGAAAGGGAGGACCAAGAAAGCGCCGCCCCCGCAAAGAAATCATTATTTAATATTCGCCAGGATCACCTTACCCTCCTGGCATTGATCGAAGAAGTAGAGGGAGAACTGACGCCGGAGATGCAGGAAGAACTGAAGTTGAATGAAGAAGGGTTCAAGGATAAGGCGATCAGTTATGCATATGTAGTGAAAAAACTGGATTCTGAATCTGATGTAATCGCTACAGAAATTATGCGTCTGCAAAATCTTAAACAGCGTGCGGATAAAAAGTCTGATCTGTTCAAGCAAATGCTGGATGAGGGGATGAAACAATTTGGCTACGATAAGATTGAAAGCGAATTGTTGAAAATCACTTATCGAAAGTCTACACCGATAGAACTATCTGAAGGCTTTGCTGATAGTATCCTGAAGTATGCTGACGTTTCGATCACTCTTAACGAAGATAAAATAAAAGCCGCATTAGAAGCAGGAGAGCAAGTGGTAGTTAATGAAGAGTTACTCAGCCTGTTTAATATTGACGCATCAGTCAGTAAAAAGCGCATAGGTGAAGCTCTCAAGCAGGGGGTAACTATACCAGGTGCGAGTATGCAGGAAAAGAAAAATTTACAAATCAAATAATTATGTTCCAGGCAACAGGTATTATATCCCCCGAAGAGTTATTCAAGTTGGCCCAAGAATTTGAGCCCACAATTAAGATGCAGGTAGTTACCGACGATCCAGAAGCGCTTGTGAACCGCGCTACTCATATCGCTTCCATCATGGCTACAACAGGTAAGATGCTGGCAGATGCAAAGTACTGGAAGGATAAGGCGATGAAAGAGAGTGTTCTTACTCAGCTGAAAGATGCAAAGCGTAGCAGCTTACCGGCATCAGTTATGAACGAACTGATTAAGGCAGAATGCCGGGATCTTAATTACCTGGTCAACTGGATTGAACAACAGGATAAAGATTGCAAGTATCAAATAGAACTTCTCCGTACGCTGATCAGCTTGCGTAAACAGGAAATGGCAACTTTTAACCAATAATACTTAAAAACCTATGCCTTATGCAAAACTTAATCGGGCAAACATTCACCTACTCAATCCGGAATACTACTATTACCCGGAAGGTACTGGCTCTGCTACGGGTCAAGGGAGAACCGCAATATGAGTTACTTGATCCGGTAACACATGAACATCATATGGCTTATGTAAGCATCTTCAACCGGATTTTCAAAAGCCACCGGGGATCAGTTAAGAAGAAAGGGTCGAAGGGGAAGGCAATCATAGGCAAACAATCATTCACTGCATAAATCGTAAACAATGCCAAGAAAATCACAAACAGAAAGAATCCTGCACTGGTTAAGAACCGGGCATAAGCTCACTGCATTGCAGGCACTACGCAAATTCGGTTGTCTGCGTCTTTCTGGACGTATTAAGGACCTACGGAATGCAGATTGGGGAATCACTACCCGGATGGTAACCAGGAATGGGAAGAGAATCGCAGAATATTCATTATAGGAATTCTAACAATGAACGAGAAGGGTGGATATATCGCAATTAGTAGAAAATTGTTTCAACACGATTTGTTCACTGAAAAAAGAGAATACAGTCGTTTTGAGGCTTGGATGGACTTAATTCAGTCATGCGCATTTGAAGAGGACAACTCAATGCTACATAAAGGCAGAGTAATCAAATGGGGACGTGGTCAGACAATTGCAAGCGTCCGATACTTACAACAACGCTGGACATGGAAGAGCGTTGATAAAGTATTCTGCTTTCTTGAATTATTGCGTAGCCAAGGGATGATTCAAACAGATAAAGAACAGGGAATCGGACGCATAACTCTTTGTAAATACGACGATTACAACCCTAAGCCGAACAAAAACAGGAACACCGACCGAACACCGACCGAACACCGACCGAACAAATTAAAAGAATATAATAAAGAAGAATTAATAAAAGAAAGAGAGGCACGAGCCCAAGCTTTTTATTCTTCCTTAGTTCCTTATGTTGAAAAGTACGGTAAGGATATGGTTAGGTCTTTTTATGATTGCTGGTCAGAATGGAATAAATCAGGTACGAAAATGAAATGGGAAATGAAAGAAACTTGGGAAGTAGCTAAACGGTTGGCTAATTGGAGTAGAAGAGAAAACGACTTTAGGGGTGGGAAGATAACTACCAAACCAATTGCGCCTGCTCCATCAGCACCACAAGATCAGGTAATGAAATCAATAGGGCTATGAACGACATGCAGAACGGAACACAAGTACTTTTTGATAAACAGCTTGAACGGGTCATACTTGGAGCCATAATGCTTGAGAAAACAGCAATTGCCAGGGTTGCACCACTTTTCAAACCGGAAATGTTCTATGTAAGTCAAAATGGAATAGTCGCAGAAACTATTCTAAGGCTATACAAGGCCGCAACACCTATTGACCTTGCGACTGTATGGTCCGACCTGAGAAAGTCCGGGAAACAGGAGCAGATTAGCGCAGGAGAGCTTTCTTCTTACACCAATGATGTCGTAAGCTCTGCGAACCTGGAAGTTCACATGATGAAGCTCACGGAAATGTTCATGTCAAGGGAGCTTCAAAAGATATCCGGGAAGGTATACGGCCGCGCAGGGGATTGGTCAGAAGATGTCTTTGACCTGGTGAATGACTTACAGCGGGAACTTACAAACCTGTTGGCAGGTACAATGCAGGGAGGGTTAATTGGAGTTGATAGGCTAATTACCGGTACCCTTAAGTATATCGAATCAATCAAGCCAGACGTGATATCAGGAGTTGCTTCTGGGATTGAATTAATAGATAATATTTTTTATGGATTCAAGGAGCAGGAGTTGATCATCATAGCAGCACGCCCATCCTGTGGTAAGACGGCATTTGCTCTACAATTAAGACGGCACGCTGCCAAAACCGGTAAGCGGATGGCGCTTTTCTCCCTGGAAATGAGTGCTAATAAAATCCTTCAAAGGGATCTCTCTGCTGAATCTGGAATTCCATTCGCGAAAATTCAGCGGAATCATCTTGAACCCTTTGAGTGGAATTTGCTTAATGATGCCGCAAGTAGCTTAGCAAAGCTACCAATGAGCATTGATGACTCATTCACTCAAAGCGTTCAGGTATTACATAGTAAGTGCATTCAGGAGAAGTTCCGGCACGGGCTTGATGGAGTGGTTGTAGACTATCTGCAATTAATTGGAGGCGGCAAAATAGCAAAAGGTCAGAATCGGGAGCAGGTTATAGCTGAAATATCCAGGGGGCTGAAAGGGCTGGCAAAGGATCTGAACATTCCGGTTATAGCTCTTTCCCAAATGAGTCGTGACGTTGAGAAAAGAGGCAGCAAAGATCCCCAATTATCTGACCTGAGGGAGTCAGGAGCTATTGAGCAAGATGCAGATGGAGTAATATTTCTTACCCCAGAAGATGAAGAACAGGAAACATTTGGAGGGCCACGGAATATCAAGGTTAAGATTGCAAAAAACAGGGACGGAGCAAAGAATACGTTCACCCTTCAATTTGAAGGAAATTACATGAGATTTTCCTCCCCTGTTCAGGAAGCGAAACAATCAACCGGTACTTGGTATCCAGTACATAATTCGATTGAAGAAAATGAAGAACCATTCTGATGAAAGATGCACGTATGACACTGGCAGATCTGAAGAAGACTAAAGTGGCGGGGATCAATAAGCAAATAATTGAAGATGTACAGAAACCAGCTAAGAAGAATCAGAATCAATTACCTGGCCAGTCATGTCAACAGGTGCAATGGATGTGGGGACAACTTGCATGGTGGTCATTGGACACCGGTATAGAAGTAGTGAAGGAATTGAAGTTTCATCCGGACAGAAAATGGCGGTTTGATTTCGCGGTACCTATTAAGATGATTGCGATTGAATATGAAGGATTGAATAGCGCGAAGTCAGGGCATACTACATTATCTGGATACACAAAAGACACTGAGAAGTACAACGCGGCGCAGGCATTAGGATGGAAGGTGATCAGGTTTACCGTTAAGAATTACAAAACAATATTGAAGGAACTGGAAAAACAATTGATATGAGGAAGGTATATTTTATAGATCTCTTTTGCGGTGCTGGCGGCGTTACCACAGGCATACATAGAGCAAGGTATAAAGGAATGGAATTTGCAAAGGTTATAGCATGCTTCAATCATGATCCTATGGCTATTTTTAGCCATGAAAGCAATCACCCGGATACAATACATTTTCTTGAAAACATACTGACTGCTGACCTCTCAGATGTTAGAGAAATTGTTGAACGTTTACGGAAAGAAGATCCTTACTGCTTAATATTTATCTGGGCATCTCTCGAATGTACAAATTTTTCTAAAGCAAAGGGCGGCTTACCTCGTGATGGTGATAGTCGCACCCTGGCCGATGGATTGTTCCGCTACCTGGATGAGCTTAATCCTGATGGACTATGGATTGAAAATGTTGAAGAGTTTATGTCCTGGGGTCCGCTTGATGAGAATGGCAAACCAGTTAGCAAGAAATCCGGCCAGGATTACATGCGGTGGATTAATGCCGTACAGGCATATGGGTACTCATTTGATTGCCGCATTCTTAACGCAGCTGATTATGGTGCTTATACTTCCCGTAAAAGATACTTCGCTCAATTCATGCGTCCGGAACTGCCTATTGTATGGCCGCAAGCTACACATTCAAAGAAACCCGTTGGAGGCTGCTTTGGCACTCTTGAAAAATGGAAAGCAGTAAAAGATGTATTGGATTTCAACGATGAAGGGGAAAGCATCTTTACCAGGAAGAAGCCATTATCCGATAAAACAATGGAGAGAATTTATGCTGGGCTATTAAAATATGTAGCAGGTGGGAAGGATATGTTTATCGCAAAACAATTCTCCAGCCGACCTAAAGGAAAGGTTATACCAGTAGATGGACCTGCAGTGACAATTACAACTGTGAATGGACAATCATTAGTAAAAGCATGTTTCATTGCTAAATACTACAGTAATGGAGGACAGTTAAATAGTGTTGATGAACCAGCATCAACTATTTCTACAAAAGATAGGCTTTCCCTTATTCAGCCAAAGTACTGGATTGACAAACAGTATAGCGGATCAGATAATCATCAATCTGTTGAACAACCAGCGGGAACTATCCTTACAAATGATAAGCATTCATTAATTAACGCATCATTCCTAATGGGAACCAACTACGATAATAAGCCTACCAGTTTAGATGCGCCTGCGCCAACGGTTACAGCAAACAGAAAATGGTCATACCTAGTTAATCCCTCATGGGGAGGTCATCCTACTTCAATAGAACAACCATCACCGGTGATCGTTGCGAGGCAAGATAAAGCACCTATGTATCTGGTAGTTTCTGAATCTGGACAGCTATCTATTGAGGTTTATGAGACGGACAGTTCTTGCGTAAGGAATATTAAGGAATTCATGGCTGCATATGGAATCGTTGATATCAAAATGCGAATGCTTAAAATACCTGAACTGTTACGCATACAAGGATTTGGAGATCAGTATATACTGCAAGGAACACAGGCTGATAAGAAGAAATTCATAGGTAATGCAGTAGAAGTAAATCAAGCAACAGCATTGATAGAGGCAAGCTATGCCGGTATAATAGATTCACTGAAACTTAAAGTAGCATAGATGAAAGAACTAAGAATATGTAGTGTAAGTGGAGGCAAGGATAGTACTGCATTGTATTGCTTAATGATTGAGACATATGGTCAAGACTTTATTCCAGTTTTTGCTGATACGGGTAATGAACACCCTGTTACAATTAATTATGTTAAAAACTTACACATCATGGCCGGTGGTCCAGAGGTTAATATCGTCAAATCTGATTTTACAAAAAAATTAGAAAATAGAGGTAAAGAGCCCACTGGTAATCCATTTCTTGATATGATGATTTGGAAGGGACGAGCACCAAGCTCAAAAGCGCAATTCTGCACAGAATGGGTTAAGCTTTGGCCAATCAGCCAATTTCTTTGGACACTTCCTCTTGAATTGCCTTATATAATGTTCATTGGAATACGCGCTGGTGAAAGCACAAATCGTGCAAAGCGAGAGCCATTTGCATGGAATTCATATTTCTCTTGCATGGAAGTATTGCCACTATTATATGAATCAGAGGATAACATTTTCGGATATCTCAAAGAAAAAGGTGTTCCACCTAATCCTCTATATACGATCGGAGGAGTTGGGAGAGTTGGCTGTTATCCTTGCATACATGCGAATAAAAAGCAACTCCGCACACTTGAATCTTGGGCATGGGATAAATTAAAAGAATGGGAATCAAAAATAGGGAGATCATGGTTCTCTTCAGGCATTCTCCCCGGAAAACCGGATGGTCATATTCCGACAATTGCAGAAGTAAAAGAATGGAGCTTGACCGTACGTGGGGGAGTACAGTATGATTTATTTGCTTCCACAGATCAGAAGGACGTTCCATCATGTATGGGAACATGGGGTATTTGTGAATAATCTTAATAATTAGTAATGAATGACTACATGATATACCGGCTCGCCCTGAAAAATGGAATGAAGCCAGCGGAGAAAAAGAAACCTGGGAAGATAGCTCAGTACAGTAAGAAGCGTCAACGTGCTAACAGGGAGTATTCGGAGATATCCAGGCCACTATGGGTGGGCAAACCGTGTAAAGTAAATGTACCAGGTTGTACGGGGATAGCTCAGGGAATTCATCATCCAAAGGGGAAATCAAGTATCAAACTCCTACTTGATAAAAACAACATGATTGCATGCTGTAATCAATGTAATACCTGGGTTGAAGTAAATGATAAACAGGCAAGGAAAATGGGATTAAAAAAATCAAGGTTAAAAAAGTAATAATGGAATATCATGAATTCATTGAGCGGAAGATAATTACAAATATTAATTCATTATTTGATATTGATGATGCTCGGATCAATCAGTCCTTATTCCCTTTCCAGAGATTCTGTGTCAAAATGGGATTGAAAAAAGGCCGCTTTGCCCTCTTTGAAGATTGCGGATTAGGAAAGACTATTCAGCAGCTTGAATGGGCAAATAATATAGTATCCCATACGCTTCAACCAGTGCTTATTGTCTGTCCATTGGCTGTAGTTGGACAAACTATCAGGGAAGCGAATAAGTTTTGTTATCAGGTTGTCCGAATAGTCCCTGAGATGTATACTCTTGAAGAACTACCGGCAGGCATATACATCACTAATTATGAACAGCTTAATAATATTAATGCAGAATTATTCATAGGTGTTGTTCTCGATGAAAGTAGCATACTGAAAAACTTTGAAGGTGCATATAGAAATCTAATAATTGAATCATTCGCAGATACACCATATAAGCTGGCATGCACTGCTACTCCCAGTCCTAATGATCCTATGGAGCTTGGTAATCATTCCGAATTCCTTGGGATAATGAGTAGGAATGAAATGCTTGCAATGTTCTTTGTTCACGATGGTGGTGATACATCAAAGTGGAGACTTAAGAAGCATGCAAAGAAAGACTTCTATCGGTGGATGTGCAGCTGGGCTATTATGCTATCAAAACCTTCTGACATTGGATTCTCAGATGATGGATACGACTTGCCAGAACTAAATCTTATTGAATGCAGGATTCAAACATCAGCACGTGAAGGTGGAGGACTATTTAACTCAATTGCTGTATCTGCAACAAATTTCAATGCGGAATTAAAACTGACAATTATTGAACGGCTAGATGAAGCGGTGAAAATAATATCTGAAACAAACGAAAAATTTGTCATCTGGATTAAGCAAAATGAGGAAGGAGATCGCCTTAAGAAATTATTACCAAATGCGATTGAAGTGAGAGGCAGTGACTCCCCTGAATATAAGGAAAAGATGTTACTAGGTTTTGCAGAGAACAAATTTGAAACTCTAATAACGAAAGGAAAGATTGCACAGTTCGGACTAAACTATCAAAATTGTCACAATACAATATTTGCTTCCCCTGATTTTTCCTTTGAAACAATATACCAGGCTATAAGAAGGTTCTTAAGATTTGGACAAGAGTTTACTGTTAATGCATACCTCATCACTACTGACACAATGGAAAATGTAATTGAGGTTTTCCGTAAAAAACAAAAACAACAGGAAGAAATGTATAATGAAATGCAGGAGGCAATGAATGAGGTATTCAGTGAACAACAGTCTGAAACCGCACAAGAGATTCAGGAAGTAAAGAGCTCTAATTATCTGCTACGTCGTGGTGACTGTGTGCAGCTCATTAAGGATCTGCCTAATGAAAGCATAGGGTTCTCCATATTCAGCCCTCCATTTGCAGAGCTATATACTTATAGTTCACATATTGAGGACATGGGCAACAGTAAGAACTATAATGAATTCATCCAGCACTTTGGATACCTGGTACCTGAACTGTATCGCGTATTGTGGTCCGGGCGAAATGTAGCTGTTCATTGTATGGATCTGCCTGTTCAAAAAGGCAAGGAAGGATATATCGGCCTGCGTGACTTCTCAGGAATGATCAGGGATGTGTTTGAGGCAGCAGGATTCATATATCATTCAAAGGTTACTATCTGGAAAGATCCTGTAGTGGAGATGCAACGTACAAAGGCGCTTGGATTGCTTCATAAGCAAATCAAGAAAGATGCATCCATGTCTCGGGTAGGGCTTCCAGATTACTTAATGGTTTTCAGAAAGCCAGGGGAACACCTTCACCCTGTCATTCATCAGGATACCGATTCCAATAAGCCTAATTACCTACCTGTTGATCTTTGGCAGAAATATGCATCTCCCGTATGGCATGACATTAATTATTCTGATACACTGAATTTCAGATCTGCCCGGGATAATAATGACGAGAAGCATATATGTCCTTTACAACTGCCTACTATAGAAAGGGGAATCCATCTGTGGACTAATGAAGGAGATACGGTTCTAACTACTTTCGGTGGCGTCGGTAGTGAAGCTTTCCAAGCAATTAAGATGAAACGTAAAGCTATTCTTTTTGAACTGAAACAAAGTTACTTCAACCTGGCGGTAAAGAATTGCAAAGAGGCTGAAATGATGGGGGCAGCAGCAACATTATTCGATTAAAATGAAGATACGTCCGCGCAAAACATTAATTGCACCTATTCAACTTACGCCGGAAGAGCAGGAAGCAGAAAATCTGCTTAAGACTGTAAGTTATCACTGCAAGGGTGCAAAGGGAACGATCATACACAAAGCGCACTGTAAGGAGGTATTAGGGCTTGTTATTAATATGAAGCTATCATCAATGCCTTACACGGATAGTGATGGTAAACGATCTGAAAAATATCATTACTGGGAAAAAGTAAAATCAATAATTGAAAAGATATGAAATTATTAAATAAAGTTTCTTTTAACGAAGTGGTTAATAGCAAAAGCGAAATAGTTTATTATTCTACTCGTACGTTCTGGTGGACTGATGATCCAGAAGATTTACACAAAACAAAACCATTACCATCCAACTTGATACCTGCCGGTAGTTCAGCAGGATTTGGCAGCGGATTACCCTGTGATGTTTTTGGATGTGTTTTATATCAAATTGAAAAGAAGAAATGGGTTGGAGATGTAACTAAAATCATCAACCACTATGGTAGCATTGATATATTGATGGCAATGCATGCGAAAAATTTCATCCCAGATACTGGTGATCCAATTAAAATGTTTGCGGAGAAACAAACATTCATTGATGCTCTTAATTCAAAATAAAATGAAACTACAAGATCAATGTTGCACCAGAGAACAGGGCCAGCGCCTGATAGAATTGGGGGTAAAGCCGAATGCTGCCTTTTGGTGGATGCCTAAAAAAAATCATATTCACGGAGAATGCATAAGATATGGCTACCACGGATATGCAATAGCTCCGGCTTTTAATGTAGCAGAACTGGGAGAGATGTTACCAAGTATACCAGCAATTTCACCTAAACGTGATTACGCATGGTATCATAGGAATAACTGGAGAGGTCATTCTGTAGGGTATAGTCATGTTGGAGGTGAAGAGCATATAGAAAGTGACTGGTACGAAACAGAAGCACAGGCACGTGCCGCCCTGCTTATTCACTTACTCGAAAACAAACTGATATGCCTACAAGAAAAGTAAACGTAACTGTAGATCTTAATGCCACTCGGATTAGACTGGCTGAGGGATATAATAACATTGTTACACTGCTTAATGATCATACTGATAAACATAGAGATATATGCATTAATACTGAATACCTGCAAGAACAGTTGGAAGATCTTCGTAGAAACATTGCAATCATCTGCTTTACTTACTTTAAAGATAATGAAGAATACGCTTCTATTGATGATCAGGTGCCTGACTTCGTAGAGTTCAACCCGAACGATTATTAACAGGATACATAGTATCCACAAAAAATAAGTAATGAAATATAAAGATGGTTTTTACTGGGCTGCAGAATGCAAGGGAGATGAATTAGAAGTTATTCAGTATAAGGATGAATGCTTTTGGCGTTCTGGAAATGAACATTCATATCAGCAGGATGATTTCTTTTTCATTAATACTAGTCCGTTGTTTGAGAAATTCGAAACACCACGTCAGGTATTGGGAAAGCTGCCAGAACCGTATAGTTCACAGGCAATTACAAACGCACTTAACCACCGTGGAGAAAAATGGCTTGATCAGTTAAGAGAACCACAGGATGCATTAAACTTATTACAGGGAGCATTTCCTTTTTACAAGTCAAAAGAAGGAAGTGACTATTGGTATGAATTTATTGAAGGGTAAAATATCATTCATTATGATAATTTCTATTACAAAACCGGATGCATAGTATCCAAAAAAGATAACAAATGAGCGAATTCAAATCAGAAGTACTTCCGAGCGGAAGAATATTAAATGACTATGGACAAGGACGCTTCTCTGTGTCTGGAAAAGACAAAACAATCTCAGTAGGATTAAAACGTGAGGATATCGCACGCATGTATGATATTGCATATCCTGCAAATCCAATTGATGCATGGCAAGCATGGCATGATGTTTCTCAAAAACTGCTTGAATCAGAACTTAAGCAAAGAACTACAAACAATTGCATCGCCTGCACAATACAGGAGCGTAATGAACAGGTGAAGCAAATGCCAGCACACACCTGCGGTATTGACGGCAAAAGGAATGATCAGGCAGAAGAGCTTAAGAACGTATACAAGTCTATTGTAGAACAGAAAGCAGATGCATATGAGACAGAGACAAGGAGAATTGCAGAAATATTAGCAAAAGTTCCTTATAATCCTGAAAAATGGGAGGGTATTGAGCATTTTGGACATCAGTTAAAGGAACAGATTATTGACGGTAAAATGGAAGAAGCCCGTGCAATGATGTTGGAGATGGCTAAACAATATGAGTTCGCATATTTCAGCAATTATCATGGGGACGAGGATTCGGAAGATTACGCTTTATGGAATCGCAATTGCATATATGAGATGCAGGATCGCGGATTAATCCCAATGACCTAAAAAATAACATAACCATGGATAAGAACGAACTTAAATTTAGGGCTATTGGACTCATGGCTGATCGTGATCAGGATGTGAGGTTAAGTAATACTATAGTAGAATGTAAGACCTGCAAAGAAGGCAGCCTACTGACTTTCGGCATTGACGACGCGACAGGACAGATGCTTCGTAAACAAATGGCAGGCATAAAAGCTAATACACACATCGTTGTCTGCTTGGTATTGGATGCCGCGCTGCTGGATGCGACTATTAAGGAACTACAAAACGAACAGAAATGAAACAAAGTATCGGGAAAGCTGTAGGGGTAAGAAATAAAAAGGGTGATTATTTAGGATTGGTCGATAGGACAGGAGAGAATTTACCATTTGATAAAATCATATACGTCAGGCTTCCGTGTGGGTTTTCCTCTACCTTCTTTCAAGTAGGACTATCAGATCGTGAATATATCCGAAGAACAAAGTATTTTAAAAAGAATAAAATATAAAACGCGTCCCGGCGTTCCGGGATAAATAGGTATGTGGAATGTATATACAGCATTAGGCGATCTGGTATTTTCTGGCTCTCATAAAGATTGCAATGATTACGTGAATGAAAGACCAGAAGAATATTTATATATTAAAATAGGATCTTAAAAATGCAACAGATACAGCAACATGAATGGATGGTGTATGGGAATCCACAAGAGAATATGTCACTATGTCCGCACTGTAAAACTATTATGCAATATAGAGCATTTATGAACCCTCTATATTTTGATTGTCAAGGTTATGGACAAGTTTTAACAGAAGAACCGGACTGCATTAGTAGGCCAATAAACGCACCGCTGCGTAACGCGGAGAAATAGATATGAAGTATTACATCAAAATATCAGGGAATCTATTTGTGTGGTATATAGGACGCGGGGATTACTGCTTTGCCGGAGTAGGAACAAATTGGTTATACGAAATAATATCATTCATTCAATATTGGGTGAAAGTCAAACGCTACCGCCAGCGATAAGACGGATAGAAAGCAATGATAGGAAAGAAAATTATATACGGCTGCGAGGCTCGTGGCGATGCGGACAAGCCTTATCTAACCCGTTACACTTTGATATCTCGACCTACATGGCAACTATGTTTACATATCTTCCATCGGTCTGATGCCGATGATCTGCATGATCACCCATGGAATTTTACATCCTTCATATTATGGCGTGGATACATTGAAGAAATAGAAGGTGGAGAAAAGAAACGCGTATGGCCAGGTATGATCTTACGCAGGAAGTCAACTCATAAACATCGTGTTGAGCTTGTCAACGGTAAGAAGGCGGTTACTCTCGTAATTATGGGAAAGTATTGTAAGAGTTGGGGCTTTTTCACAAATGGCATATATACCGCATGGCGTGAATACTTTCAACAAAAAGGCTGTTGATGGATAGATGCTACTGGACTACTCATAAAGGTAAGAGATATCGTATTCCCGGTTGTTGGCCAGCCGTGATACATGGAGATGATTGGTGTACCTGTTATGATACCGGTAAAAATAAGCGAAAGATCAGCTACGTAAAGAAATTAAAACTCACAATTAAGAAACTGAAAAAGGAATTACAAAAATGCAAACAGCGATAAAACAACGCCCGATTCTCTTCTCAACAGAAATGGTCAAGGCAATACTGGAAGGACGAAAGTGCATGACCAGGAGGAAACTTAAGATACAACCAGATCCTCCGCGTGCCATCTATTCTGAATCAGATGCAATACCCATTCTCAAAGAAAATGGAGATAATCTATTATTAAGATTTAACTGGAAGACTGAAAAGTACTTCCCTAAAATATTTACTGAAGCATCTTTCTTTGAAGGCAAATGTCACTGTCCATACGGCAAGATTGGTGATGCTCTTTGGGTTCGTGAAACTTTTGTCCGTGGTTGTGAATGGGATGGAGAAAGCCCTATGCCACCTGCTAAATATTGGTATCGTGCTGATGGTGATTGCCCAGGAGAATGGCATAATGAAAAGAAAGGAGAACCCGGTAATATTCCATGGAAGCCCTCAATCTTCATGCCCTACCATGCATGCCGCCTGTTCCTGCGGATAACAGATATCAGGGTAGAACGCCTGCATGATATCAGCAAAGCGGACGCTATTGCGGAAGGTATAGAATCTTGGAACACTGCCTCTCATTTCAAAAACTATTCTATTAAGGAAGAGGATAATGAGGGATATGGGTATTTCACTGACCCCATTCAATCATTCCGCACTCTATGGAAATCAATCAACGGCCCGGAATCATGGGAGCAAAACCCATTTGTCTGGGTAGTGAGTTTTGAGCGAATAGATAAACCCTAATAAGTAAATATTAAAACATGAAAAGATCACTTTTATTTCTCTCATTATTAAGCATTGCTAGTTGCGGTGTTCAAATAACAACAGAGGAAGAATTTAATGCGTTGAAAAAAGAAAATGAAGACTTATCTCTTCAAGTTCATTCTTTAAAATTGGATACTATGTTTAATGGAATTGACAACCGTTTAAGAGATAGACTAGAATTTATTTCGGACAGTATGCTCGATGAACAATTCAAAAATATCAAATGACAAATCTCACAGCAAATATTAGCAGGCCAAACTCCCGCAAACCGGTATATAAATTCAATCGTGAAGGGAATATGGTGCATACATATGAGAGCATGACCGATGCGGTAAAAGGAGAGCGTATCGCACATGGGAAGCTTAAAGAATTGATCTCCAGTAAAAACATGTTGCGGGGTCATTACTTCTCACGAACTGCTGATGAAAAGATCAATGCGCATTCAGTGTCATCTTCATTACAGAGTGAGGACCTGGAATTGTGGGAGACGGAGAACGGAATGTTCGACATTAACGGATGGGGTAAAGTTTGCTTTTAATATAATTTAATTATGAAATCAGAAACGAAAGATTTGGCGAGAGCGTTATTCATGGAGTTTGCAGCAATGGCAGATATGCCAAAGTGTGAATGGATAACTGAGAAACAGGCAGTGGATGAATTCCCATACAGCCTGGATCAACTTCGCGACATGCGCGGAAAAGGAGAGCTGGTATTCAGAACTCATTGGAAATATAACAAGGTCGCGAAAGACAGCAGGAAGAAGCCAGGTGTAATATATCACCGGCAGAGAATGATCGAATATGTTGAGCAGCTATGAGTGCAACTTCATCATCCATTGATCAGCATTAGAATTACTTATGTGATAATAGACGGCCGTCGTTTTCACGTTTGTATGCCCCATCAGACGGGCACATACCTCGATAGGCATATTCGCTTCAGCGCAACTATATCCGAACGTATGACGGGCACAATGGAAGGTTAATAGCTTGTAGATCTTAGCCTTCTTTGCAATTGCCTTTACGGCCCTATTACATTCCTGATTTGTTGGCATCTTCCCTTCATAGTCGGCAATGTGATTCAATGCTTCACGTATCTTTGCAGTGATGATCATGCTTACGTCTTCCTCCGTCTTAATCATATTGAGTAGCAGCCGCTTATCTTCAATGATATGCTTCTTGCTACTGAACTGTTCACAATCGCTATATCTTAACCCCGTATAGCAGGAAAATACGAAAAACCACCCGGCTATTATATCGGCGCCGGTCACCTTTCCTGATTCCAGAGCCTGAACGAATAATGGCAATTCCTTGGCTGTTAAATGCTGCCTGCTGCCCTTTTTGTAAGTTGGATTATCGTATTGCGTAAAGGGATAATCCTTAATAATACCCTGCTTAATAGCAGTGTTGAAGAACGTCTTCAAATTCTTGAATGATCGCCATACCGTATTAGATGTATTCCCAAGTTTCTCCCGCTGGTAGGCTTCATATTCCCCTAACCATTTTACATTCACATCTGAGAATTGAAGATAAGGGGCATATTTCTTAAGCTTGGAAAGTTCATGAGTATATTTTGAAAGGGTGCTATCCTTTTTCTTCCCCTTCCAGGTAATAATCATCTGTTCACAGGTTTTATAGAAATCCTGCTTTATCTTCGGTGCAAACTTCTTCTTTACCACTTCGGCGGTAACAACATTGTCCTGTAGCTGCTCCTTAAGCAATTCAGCCTTAATTTGGGCAATAGCCTTATCAATCTTGTCATTAATTAACCCAGCATTCGGATGGCTCCTGATTACTGCTCCTTTCTTCCAGCCTGATGCTGGTACTTTTTCATCCGTGGGTTTGAATATCCGTTTCCCATCAATGTGGATTCTTATTACAATAGGACAATTCCCTCGGGCATCTGGCCGATGGGAATATATGATTGGGGTAATTTTCATGTTTGCACTTTTGCAGTCACTAATATACCACTTTTCTCTATTTACAAACACATTCCCCCATTACAAAAACATGTTGAAATCAGCCACCAAACAAAGAAAGCCGCCATTGTGGCGACTTTCAACTTTATCTTTCGGAGGTTTCGAGCGGATTCGAACCGCTGTAAAAGGTTTTGCAGACCTCTGCCTAGCCACTCGGCCACGAAACCATCTTTTTGGCCCACCAATTTTGTGGGACTGCAAAAGTAGTAAATTTTCGATATTTGCCAAATCTATTTCATCATTTACTTGTTTACCATGAATGAACGTATTGCAGAATCAGAATTAATATTGAATGGCAGGGGTGCCGTTTACCACCTCGATGTAAGGCCGGAAGAGCTTGCAGGCACTATTATTACCGTAGGAGACCCCGATCGCGTTCCCGAAGTGAGTAAACATTTCAACCGCCTGGAAAGCGTACACCAGCACCGGGAATTTGTCACCCATACCGGGTATATCGGTCAGAAGAGGATTACGGTGGTATCTACAGGGATTGGTACAGATAACATTGATATCGTGCTAAATGAGCTGGATGCACTCGCGAACATAGATTTTGCCACCCGGACTATCAAACCGGCGCTAACAAGCCTTAAAATCATCCGCCTGGGTACTTCCGGCGCTTTACAGGAACAGGTACCCGTAGATAGCTTCGTGGTATCCTCTCATGGCCTTGGACTTGATAACCTTATGCCCTGGTATCTCTTCGAAAATACAGCCGAAGAAAAAGCACTGCTGTCTGCCTTCCGGGAACAGGTATTCCTGCGGCCAGGGACTGCCAGCCCTTCTTTATTCAGTGCGGCCAGGACACTGGCAGATAAGTTCACGACCGGATTTCATACGGGGATCACTGTTACCTGCCCGGGATTTTATGCTCCCCAGGGCCGGGCGCTAAGAGGCCCTCTTTCCCACCCCCAATTACTGGAACAATTGACCGCCTTCCGCCACGAACCTCACTATATCTCCAACTTTGAGATGGAAACATCCGGGATTTATGGTTTAGGACGGGTTTTAGGGCACGACTGCCTGTCTATCAGTGCAATAGTAGCCAACAGGGTAAGGCAGGAGTTTTCCAGGGATGGGGCTAAAGCAGTGGATAACCTGATAAGAACATCTTTAGAAATAATAGAGAAACTGTAACTTCTCCCTGTTCAAAGCCTTTCAAAACAGGATCATCCTGCTTAAAGCGAGGCATCTCTGTGGCTACTTCCGGCCCTGCAAAAACAGGATCATCTTAGATAGGATGATCCTGTTTGCAGGGCTTCTCCATACCTCCTCCATGTCTCCTCCATACCTCCTTCATGTCTGAAGCATATCAACCGCGTACTTTGCCACCTTTCCAATAATTCTTACTTTTGCGCATTATGTCAGCAATCCATTTCTATAAATACCAGGGTACCGGCAATGACTTCGTCATAATAGACAACAGGCACGGCGTTTACAATGATCTCACAGAAGAACAGGTCCATCATCTCTGCGACCGCCGCTTTGGTATCGGTGCAGACGGATTAATGCTGCTAAACCAACAGGAAGGCTATGACTTCGGCATGAAATACTACAATGCCGATGGTAAAGAAGGCAGTATGTGCGGCAATGGTGGCCGCTGCCTGGTAGCTTTCGCCCGTAAAATGGGCGTAATTAAAGAACACCTGCACTTTCTGGCCGTAGATGGCCCTCATGAAGCTACCCTTAATGGAGACGACTGGGTAAATCTTAAAATGCAGGATGTAAATGGCGTGGAAATGGGCTCCCTTTACTATTATCTGAACACAGGCTCCCCTCACTTCGTGAAATTCACGGAAGATGTACAGGCCGTAGACGTATACGAAGAAGGCAGGCAAATCCGCTATAACGACAGGTTTGCCAAAGAAGGCACCAATGTGAATTTCGTACAGGATACCGGTAACGGGATCTTCGTCCGTACCTACGAACGCGGTGTAGAAGACGAAACCTACTCCTGTGGCACCGGCGTTACCGCAGCGGCCCTGATGACTGCCACGGAAGAAAAGGACTATATAGTACCGGTACAGACACTCGGCGGCGCACTGGAAGTACGCTTCACCAAAACAGGAGAAAGGTCATACACTAATATATGGCTCTGTGGCCCTGCTACCCTTGTTTATGAAGGAGATATCAAAAAGGGACATTAAATAATGGTTAACACCCATCCAGATCATTAATTATTCTACCTTTGCGGCCGGATGATCAAATATTTCAAAAATATAGATGCTCGTACAGTAGAAATCGAAACGCCTGAAAACGGTGCCTGGGTAAATATTACCCCTCCCCTGAAACAGTCAGAATTCGAACTGCTGTCTGAAGAACTGGAGATCCCCCTCGACTTCCTCATGGACTCCATGGATATTGATGAGAAATCCCGTTATGAGCTGGAAGACAATGTCAAGCTCATCGTCATCAAAACACCTGCAGGAAACGCTTCTATCAATGAAAGCGATGCGTATTACATTACCATACCCATCGTCATCATCCTCACCCATAACCAGATATTGACCGTCAATTCCTTCGATAACGCGGCTATCAACCGCTTCCTCGATACCTTCCATAACCGTCACCCGGAAAAAAGGGCTATGATGGTGCTGAAGATCTTCGAAAAAGTGACCATGAACTTCCTGGATTACTTAAAAGAGATCAATCAGCTTAGAAATACCCTGGAACAAAAGCTCTACGACAGTAACAGGAATGAAGAACTGCTGTCCATTATGCGTATCCAGAAAAGTCTTGTATACTTCCTCACAGCACTCCGTAGTAATGAGTTACTGCTGATGAAGCTGGAACGTACCAACTTCCTCGGGTTAAACGAAGATGAGAAAGAGTTCCTGCATGACCTCATCGTAGATACTTCACAGGCCCTGGAAATGGCCAATGTCTATACCAATATCCTCAGCAGCACGATGGATGCCTTTGCCAGCATCATCTCCAATAACCTGAACATCGTGATGAAACGCCTGACCTCTATCACCATCGTACTCACGTTCCCCGCTCTGGTGGCCAGTGTATACGGGATGAACGTAGAGATCCCGTTTGCGCATTCTGCACATGCTTTCTATATTCCCATCGTACTCTCTATAGTGGTTTCCGTTATCATGAGCTGGTACTTCATGAAGAAGAAATGGTTCTGATTATTTCGGATAACTGATGCATAATAGCTGTTCCATCTGCATGCCAGTTCATGCTTTTATTACATGCGTGCGCTCCCTTTTCTTTTATAAGCTGCCGCTGATCATATAATGACAGGATCGTTTCTGCTGCTTTATCTTCATTAAAATCCGGTATGGTCCAGCCTGCGTCTTCTCCTACAAACTCAGGGATACCGCCAGCTTCTTTAAAACAGATGGCAGGCACTTCCATGAATCCTGCTTCTAATACTACAAGCGGATAAGGATCTTCACGGGAAGATAAAAATAACAGATCAAAAACAGCGGGGTTATAGTAATGATGAGGCAATGGTCCGGTAAAGATCACGGCACTGTTCAATGCCTTCAGTTTTTGTTCCACTTCATCGTTCTCAAAACCCCCTATCCAGCAGAAGGTGATCTGATCATTTTTACTGATCACTTTCTCACATACACGTATAAAAATATCAGTTCCCTTCCGGTCTGATGCTAGTCCCATCCCCCCTACTATCATACCTTTCAACGCGTATTTCTCTTTGAAATGCTGTACAAAAGAATTCCTGGCTGTTACATCGTTTATCAGTGATTTATTCACCGGAAAATAGTACGACAGGCGATGTAATTTTGTTTCGGGGATATTGAATTCCTGCTGTAATACTTCTTTTACACGCAGTGATGGATATGCAAAGGAAGTAGAGTACTTTATCGTATCTCCTGCTATGCCGGATAATACAAATTTCTGCAGTACTTTTTCCAGTTCATGTACATAGGTAACAACAGGCTTTTTCAGGAATGACAGCATTTTCAGCAACGCTCCGTTCGTGATCGTATTGCTGAAGATCAGGTCTGCGGAAAAGGCCAGCGTAACAGTTCTTAGCAGTTTCAGACGGTTTTGCAAAATTCCCTTTCCACGGCCAAATAAAGACCCTTCCTGCGCGTAACCATCTGGTTTTAAGATCAATACTTTAAAATGCTCCTGGTATTTCTCTGCAAGGGGCCCACCTCTTCCCAGTACGATGGTAAAGCGTATATCCTGCCGTTCTTTTAACAGTAGTAACAGGTTCAACAACAGCACAGGTGCGCCGCTTAAGCTCCCTTCATGACCGATAAATAAAATGTGCTGTTTACGTTTACCTAACATTTCTCTGCAACGATAACATTGTTCAAATAAAACTGCTTATTTACAGGTAGTATACGGCTGAGAGCCGCTCCTATCACATTAGGCAATGCAATAAAGAAAGTTTTGGCTATCGTGTTAACAACAGGAATATTGGCTACTTTCCTGTACCAGTTATCATAAAAGTAAAGCACTTTCAACTGCCACAATACTTCTACGAAATTGCCGCTTTTATCCAGTGTTTTAATACGGAAACCGTTCTTCTCGAATAAATGTTGTAAGGCAAAATGAGTGTAACGGGCAAAGTCGTGCGGTACTTCATGTTCCTTCCATACGAACGGACAGGTAATCAATAGCGTACCTCCGGGCTTCAACACTCTATGCAGTTCTCCGAGTACCTCTTCCAGGTTAAAGATATGTTCGAACACTTCACTGCTGAGTACAGAATCGAAGTAGCTCGTCTCGCAGGGAATGCTCTTCCCATCGTAAAAAATGTCTATCTGCTCGTTTACATGCGAATGACCGGGGTTTTCATAGTCTACCCCTACATATTCTGTAGTATGCCCGAATAATGCCTTGTATGGCTTGGAGCCACATCCAAAGTCAAGTAGTTTCCCTTTCAGCTCCTGACTATACTCGGTTACTTTCCCAATAAGTCCACGCCTGATAAAAAAGTAAGGATGAAAATATGATGGCTTGAATTCCGGATTGATCATACTCAAAGATATTATAATTTTTTTTCTCCGTGCAATGCCCGATTTTTGTCTTATGAGTTGTTTTAATGTACGCGTATACGGTATCCTGATCAATGAACATAAACAGGTACTTGTAAGTGATGAATTTATAAGAGGGGGATATTACACTAAATTCCCCGGTGGCGGGCTGGAATTCGGGGAAGGGACTTTGCAATGCCTGGTAAGAGAGTTTCAGGAAGAGTTAAATATGGACGTAGAAGTAGTAGAACATATTTACACGACAGACTTTTTCCAGATATCGGCATTTGATAATAAATCCCAGATTATTTCTATCTATTATCTTGTAAATCCCATATCGGCCTTTACGGCTCCTATATTAAAAGCACCTTTTGACTTTATCATACCCGAAGGAGTAACAGAAGTGGAAGGGGTAAGATGGATCAATAAAGAAGACTTCTCATCAGGAACTGTCACCTTACCAATAGATAAGGTAGCGGCAGATCTGGTAAAGGAAAAATACCTGTAACTACTCTTCGCTCTTCCCCATTGCTGCGGCCTTCATCTTTGCGGTCACTTCATGCCCGAAATAACGTTCTATCATGCCCTCTATTAAATAGATCAAAGGCGTTAATAAGACCGCCACTGTAAATTTATACGCATAATTCACCAGGCAGATGGCCAGTACCAGCTGCCAGCTCCAACCCTGCCCTATCTTAAAAGCTATAAACAACACGATAAAACTATCCACCAGCTGAGACACGATCGTAGATCCGGTAGCTCTCAGCCACACGTATTTTTCCCCGGTAGCCCTCTTAATCCTGTGAAACACTGTCACATCCACGATCTGGCTCACCAGGAACGCCACGATACTACCAAAAATGATCCACATCCCCTGTCCGAAAATGCCATTGAATGCGTCTTGCATATTAGGCACACCGTTTTTCACCCCGGTGCCTATCCAGAAGTCTGCAAAAGGCACATGAATAGACACATAAAACATGATAAATGCATACGCAATAAGACTTACAGCGATATAAGAAATACGGCGTACCGCCTTTGGCCCGTAGTATTCATTTACGATATCCGTTAATACGAACTCCAGGGGCCATAACAATACCCCGCAGGTAAGATTAAAGGATAATCCACTCTGCCCGAACAGCGTAAACGTATGTACGGGAATCCCCAGCAGCTTCTCCAGGGAAAATATCTTTCCCCCTATACATTCCGCTATCAGCGCATTTGCAACAAAAAAACTGCAAAAAATAACAAATAACTTGGTAGGGCGGTCTTTAAGGATGTTGTTGATCATCAGAATAGAAAGAAAAATTGAGAAACTAAGATAATGATATTTACTATAAATACATAAGGAGGGAGCTCCTTCCAGGCTATCCGCTTCATAATAAGCATCACCACAGCGAAAATCAGCGTTACCACGTTCAGCGGGAATGCCACCATCATACCCAGGGGAATAATGCTTTTGATGACCGCCTCAAATCCCTTACTCATATTAATATACCTGGAAAACTGCACCAGTAAAAAACACAGGTTGCAGATAAATGCCAGCTTTAAAAGGAATCGTAACCTGCCCATATTGAAATTTCGGATAAATTACAGTTATTTTGCTTTCCTTGATCAGATATTTTAAATAAAACAGATGCAGATAGCTATATCGGTAGTCATATGTTCATATAACAGGGAAGCCTATATTATAGAGGCCATAGACAGCCTGTACAAACAGGATACAGATAAAAAGCTGTATGAAGTGATAGTGGTGGATAATAACAGTCAGGATGATACCGCGGCCAAAGTGAACGCCTACATTGCGTCTCATCCGGACATGCAACTGTATTATCACCTGGAAAAACGCCAGGGGGCTTCCTATGCCCGTAATACCGGCGCTGATCTTTCCAAAGGGAAACTCATCTGCTGCATGGATGATGACGCTGTGGCCATGCCCGGTTACCTGAACAATATCATCCGCTTCTTCGAAGAACATCCCGATGCTACCGGCCTCGGTGGCCGTATCATCCCCCGTTATATTCCTTCAGAACCCAAATGGATGTCACATTACGTGTCTTCCCTGGTGGGTAATTTCGATTACAGCCCGGTAACAAAGCCCTTCGATAATGGCCGTTATCCACTGGAATCCAATATGATAGTGAAAAGAGAAGACTTCTTCGCCGTAGGCGGGTTTAATACCAGTCTGCCCGGGGTGAAAGGTACCTTACGCATCGGCGGAGAAGGGAAAGAGTTCTTTTACAAGCTGATCTCCAGGGGTGGTATCATCTGGTACGATCCCCAAGTGATCGTACATCATGTGGTAGAAGTAAAGAAATTAACATCCGAATACATGTATCGCGTGGCTTCGGGTATTGGCCGGGGGGAAAAGGTGCGTATGCATACTGCCGGCCGGGGGGCCGTTAGCAAAAAAGGAGTGGAATACCTCTTTAAACTGGGCGCTTCGGTGCTGATAGGCGGATGGTACCTCTTACAGGGGAAACCCGCTAAATCCTGGCCGGTGATACAATTCCGTATCGATGTGCTGAAAGGATTCTGGGAACCGGTACACCTTCCTTCCAACTGATAATATATATTATTATCTTTATTCACTTATTAACTCACTAAGCGTCACGCATATGAAACCAGACTGGTTGAAAAAAATACTGCCACACGTCATCGCAATAGGTATTTTGCTGTTGCTGGCTATTCTCTATTGCAAACCTGTACTGGATGGTAAGGTCCTGAGCCAGAACGATAATATCCAATGGCAGGCAATGGCCAAGCAATCGCTTGACTATAAAGCTACACATGGCACTACCCCTCTCTGGACCAACAGGATGTTTGGTGGTATGCCGGCTTACCAGATCGCACTGGAATCAAATGAACCTTTCGGTATTTCCTTCTTTAACAGCCTGTTTTCATTATGGCTGCCCAAACCTATTAACTTCTTCTTCCTGGCCGCACTGGGCTTTTACTTCCTGTGCAGCGTACTGCGTGTGCGGTCCTGGATCGGGGTGCTGGGGGCCGTGGCCTACGCTTTCTCTACCTACGATCCCGTCATCATAGGTGCGGGGCATGATACCAAAATGATGGCTATCGCCTATATACCGGCGGTACTGGCAGGGATCCTGCTGCTAACGCAAAAGAAATACCTGCCGGGACTGGCGGTCACCACCCTCTTCATGTCCCTGCTCATCACCATGAACCACTTACAGGTAACCTACTACTTCTTCCTGTTATTGGGAGTGCTGGGCATTGTATTCGCCGTAGTGACCATCAAAGCGAAAGACTTTAAACACCTTATATTAACGGCTTTATTAGTCGGCGTGGCATTGGTCATCAGTATAGGCGTCAATACCATGAACCTCTGGACTACCTACGAGTATTCCAAGGAAACCATCAGGGGTGGCAAGTCCGAGCTCACTAAAAACGTAGAAACCACCAAGGGCAGCGGCCTGGACAAAGAATACGCCTTCCGCTGGAGCTATGGCATCTTTGAAACATTCACCTTCATGGTGCCTAACCTCTATGGCGGCAGCTCACAGGCGCCCCTGGATGAAAGTTCTGAAACATACAAGACACTGACCAGCCTGCAGGTGCCGGCTGCACAGGCCGAATCCATGATCAAAGCATGGCCTTTATACTGGGGAGATCAACCGGGTACTTCCGGTCCGGTTTACCTGGGCATCATCACCTGCCTGCTGGCCATCCTCGGCTTCCTGACCATCAAATCATGGCATAAATGGTGGCTGCTGGCTATCAGTATCCTGGCCATCCTCATGTCCTGGGGTAGTAACCTCTCTGCGTTTAACTATGCACTGTTCGACTACCTCCCTTTCTATAATAAGTTCAGGGCGCCATCCATGATCCTCATCATTCCGCAGCTCACGTTCGCCATCCTGGCGGTACTGGCGCTACAGGCTTTAATAGAGGACAACAACAAACAATCCCTGTTCAAACCACTGAAACTGGCAGGTATGATCACCGGCGGTATCCTGGCGCTGTTGCTGCTGGCCTCTGCGACGCTCTCCTTTGGCAATGCCAATGATGCAGCCATGCAGGCCCAGTTTGCCCAGATGGCTGGTGGTAACACAACCGTAGCAGATTCCCTGATGCATGCTCTGCATGCCGACAGGGCTTCTATTTTCCGTTACGACCTGTTCCGCGCTATCGCCCTGGCTGCTATCGCCTACTTCCTCATTTTCTATTACCTGAAAGGTAAACTGAAAATGCAATGGATGGCTGGTGCATTGGTAGTACTGATGCTGGTAGATCTGTTACAGGTAGACGCCCGTTACCTGAACAGCGACAACTACTCTGAACAGATGAAATACAATAATGAGTTTGCCCCTACTCCTGTAGATCAGCAGATTATGCAGGATAAAGATCCTTATTTCAGGGTGTTCAACCTCACACATTCAGATCCGTTCAGCGATGCCATGACTTCCTACTTCCACAATTCCGTGGGTGGATATCATGCAGCTAAACTCACTCTTTACCAGGACCTGATCGAGAACCAGTTAAGCCATAACAATCTGCATGTATTAAACATGCTGAATGCCAAATACGTGATCGTTCCGGGCCAGCAGGGACAACCGGTGGTACAGACCAATCCGGACGCATTTGGAAATGCCTGGTTTATCAAAGGCATCCTTTGGGTACCGAATGCAGATGCCGAAATGAAAGCGCTGGATAACCTGAATACGCGCGATTCAGTAGTAATCGATCAGCGGTATAAATCTGCTGTAACGGCAGATCCCGTATTCGACAGCGCAGCTACTATTAAACTGGTGAAGAACGACGTAGATTCCATCTCTTATACCTCCACCTCTAAAACACCTCAATTTGCGGTGTTCTCCGAAGTGTATTACAAAGAAGGCTGGAAAGCATTTATTGATGGTAAAGAAGTACCGTACGCCAGAGTAAACTATGTACTGCGCGGTTTATCCATCACGGCTGGTACTCATACAATAGTGTTCAAATTCGAACCTAAATCATATTTCCTGGGTGAGAAGATCTCCTTTATCAGTACGCTGATAGTCGTTTTATTGTTGATAGTGGCTGCCGTGGTGACTTATCTTAACAAGAAGAAGAAACAGGCTTAAAGTATTTTAAAAAAGGGACCTGAGGATCGCTTAAACGCTATCAGGTACCCGGATAAAAGGAGGCTGTGCTCATGGTACAGCCTCCTTTTATTTCACTGTAACCCCTTAAAAATATATTTTTACCCCCAGGCAACCTTTTTACGCAACCCTTCGTATTACTACTATATAAGAGCAGTAATCGTGGAAAGCACTAAAAAAATAGTCCCTTTGAAGGGATATAATCTTGCCAATATTCTGGATGGTTGCCGGCGGGGAATACCCGCCTGGCAAAAAGCCCTGTATGAGCAGTATTACGGATTTGCAAATTCTATCTGTGTCCGGTACGCATCTACAGACGAAGATGCCCGGGAAGTGCTGAATGATGGCTTCGTAAAAGTGTTTAAGGGCATTCTGACATTTGTAGTGTATGGTGATGAAAGTACTTTACCCATCGTTTTTATGGCATGGTTAAAGCGGATTATGATCAATACCAGCATTAATCACTCAAAATTGATGGCAAAACGCATTTCATGGACAGTTGCAGATAATAATGCATCTTACATGGAAGATCCTATAGAAAGCATGGCTTACAACGATTTGGTAAAACTGGTCCAGCAACTGACTCCGGCTTATCGCAGCGTATTTTGTCTATTTGCAATTGACGGCTTTACGCACGAAGAGATTTCAAGGATTCTAGGTATTTCCCTGGGAACGTCCAAATCAAATTTATTGAAAGCAAGGAGGAATCTGAGAAGGATGCTTGAGCAGCAAACGCAAATGGTAATGGCGTCATGAGAGAAAGAAGTACAGGAAAAATATTTTTTATGGGAGCATTACGGGCAGGCAACAATATTTATCCGCTTCCGGGAAGCAATGAACTTGTTGAAACTGAAATCATGAACCTGCTGAAATATTTCAGCTTTTTCAGACATCCGCTTAAACTGAGTGAGATCTATAAATTATTGCCGGATAATATTAAAGAGCTGGATGCTAAATTTGCACTGAGGAAGATGGATATCACCGGTACCATCAGAAAGATCGATGAGTATTATTTGTTGGCAACAGACGATGATGCTATCATTGAAAAGCGTATTATAGGAGAAGTAAGGGCAACCTATTTATTCCCCAAAGCTAAAAGAACGGCTCATTTCATTTCCCTGTTCCCCTTTGTTAAATTCGTAGGTATCTCAGGCTCCCTGTCCAAGAATTATGCTGATGAAAAGACAGATTTTGATTTCTTCATTATTACAGCTAACAATACTTTATGGATTTGCCGCACTATCCTGCACCTGGTAAAGAAATTGAGTTATATAATCGGCAGGCAGCATTATCTTTGCATGAATTACTTTATTGATGAACATCACCTGCAACTGGATGAAAAGAATCTTTTTACCCGTATAGAACTAAGTACGCTCATTCCTGTTTATAATAAGGATATTTATAAAACTTTCTTATTAAGAAATCAAAGTAATCTCACCAACATTCAACATCTGAATGTTGATTTTGAAGGTGCTGCGAAATTTAACCTGGTAACACTGGGCAAAAAGAATCTGTTTTGGAAATCACTGAATCTTTTTTTGATGAACTTCACAAACAGGAGATGGAAACATAAGTGGCAGAAGAAAGGGTTTCCAATGGAGGATTATCAGCTGGCATTTAAAACCACACCCTATGTTTCCAAGAATCATCCGGCTAATTATCAGAAAAGAGTATTAGAACAATTACAAAAGAGATAAAATTGAAAGTCTTATTCAGTCATTCTTACTTTCTTCAGTTCGATCCAAAGCAGGTCGCACATGCAAAACCTTATCCACCATTAGGTACAATACTGGCTGCGGCTTTCCTGAGAGAAAACGGATACGAAGTTGCTTTGTTCGATACCATGTTCGCCAGCGCCCCGGAAGAATTGATCCCCCTGCTGAAAACATTTAAACCCGATGTTTTCGTGATATACGATGACGGCTTCAATTACCTGACAAAAATGTGCCTGAGCAATATGCGCGAGGCAGCATTCCTGATGCAGCAATATGCCAAAGCTTACGGTTGCAAGGTAATCGCTACCAGCTCAGATGCTGCAGACCATTATGATAAGTATTTACACAATGGGGCAGATTATGTGATCTCCGGAGAAGCTGAATATACCCTGCTGGAAACAGTACAGCAATTAGAAAAGAATTTATCTCCCGCTGAAAATATAAAAGGCCTGATCTATGCAGAAGCAGGTGTTGCAAAGAAGAACCCTTTAAGACCTCTTTCAAAACACCTGGATGAACTGCCGCTGCCGGCCTGGGACCTCATAAATATTGAACTATACAAAAAAGTATGGCTCAGGAAACATGGCTATTTCTCTATCAATATTGCTACTACAAGAGGATGCCCCTACAAATGTAACTGGTGCGCCAAACCTATTTACGGCAACAGCTACAATATGCGCAGCCCCGAAAATGTTGTGAAAGAAATAGTGTGGCTGAAACAACTGTTTAATATGGACCATATCTGGTTCTGCGATGATATCTTTGGTCTAAAACGTAGCTGGGTAAAAGAATTTGCAGACCTGGTAACATCAGCTGGCGCAAAGACCGCTTTCAAGATCCAATCACGTGCAGACCTGCTGGTACAGGAAAAATATGTGACAGACCTCGAAGATGCGGGGTGTGAAGAAGTATGGATGGGCGCCGAAAGTGGTTCCCAGAAGATCCTGGATGCAATGGACAAGGGCACAACCGTTGATGAAATTAAGCAGGCCAGGAAACTGCTGAAACAACACGGTATCCGGGCTGCTTTTTTCATTCAGTATGGTTACCTGCACGAAACAGTGGAAGATATAAATAAGACGATCGACTTAATTACAGAAACATTACCCGATGATATCGGTATCTCTGTTTCATACCCATTACCGGGTACAGCGTTTTATGAGAAGGTAAAACAAGACCTGATAACAAAAGAGAACTGGACAGATTCCGACGACCTGGATATTATGTACAAAAATACATATGACAGCCCCTTCTATAAAAAGCTGCACCGATATACACACTACACTTACAGGCTGGAGAAATTGAAAAGTGATGGAAACCTCTTTCCTGCCAGACTCTTTAAATCACTCAAATACTCCTTTTTAAAACGCAGGCTTAAAGAGGAACTAAGCGTATATACAAATGATATTTCAACAGGCATTATTAAACCTATCTGATGATGACCAGCAACGACCAATTGGTAAGTGAGGCATTTTCATTACAGTCTGCTGTTTTCGATAAACTGAACAATGAAAATAAATTAACGGCACACCTGCGTGCAATATACCGGGAAGAGGTGCTGAAGCAGGCGCTGACACCGTCCCGTTTTCTGGAGCTAAACTGCGGTACAGGAATAGACACATTGTTTTTCGCTGATCAGGGTTTCAGACTCCTATCTACTGATATCGCTGCTGGTATGCTCAATAAACTGGACGCTAAAATAAAGGAGCATCATCTGGAAGATGTTATAAGTACCCAACAGTGTTCATTCAATGAATTGCACCAATTAGGTGACCAGCAATTCGATTATATCATATCAAATTTTGGTGGACTGAACTGTACGGATAATCTGGCCCAGGTGCTTGGTCAGTTCAATACCCTTCTCACAGAAAAAGGGAAAGCCACACTGGTGATCATGCCGGTGGTGTCTCCCTGGGAGCTGATCATGGCGCTAAAAGGAGATTTCAAAACCGCATTCAGAAGATTTAAAAAAAATGCCAGCGCACATATTGAAGGGGTGCATTTTTCAGTACGGTATTACAATCCCTCTTATATAAAACGACACCTGAAAAAGGATTTTGATGTACTTACCTTAAAAGGGATCTACTTTGCTGTACCCCCCGAGTTTTACCAGGGATTCGTAGAAAGATATCCCCGTCTATATAAATTCCTGCAAAAGGTGGAGCAACGGGTAAGCAATTATTTCCCTTTTAATATTTTCTGCGATCATTATCTGATTACAATCCAAAAAAAATCCTAGTCCGGTTATGCAAGAAGAGAAAGCACCAAATGATGAGTTAACGATAAATGAATTCAATGAGCAAGTTAAAACATTAGCCCATTTTATCCGGTCTGTAATTCATCAGTACTGCAAAGGGTTCAAACGTTACTGGTTTATAATGACTTCCCTGCTGGTAGTAATAACTGCAGGAGGACTGTTATATTTCTTACATGCAGGGAATAAATTTGAAGGAACGGCTTCCTATGGGTATACTTCTTTAAAAAGAAAGTTATACGGAGAAGCAATTGACAATGTGAATGCACTGATTCAAACGCGTTCTTATCAGCAATTACAAACTTTATTACCCCTGAATATACATCAGATAAAACACCTCCGGGAAATAAAAGCAACAAACAACTACGGAAGCCTGTTGTCTGATGATATGACAGAGAATAATAGCCAGATCTTTTACATTTCCGTAAAAAGCACGGATCATGCGGTATTCGACAGCCTGGCTATCCTATTGGAAAATTATCTCAATAATATTGTTGCTGTACAGGAACTACAGCGGCAAAGAGCGGAAAAGTTTAAAAGGGCCATTACATACAGGGAAAAAGAACTGATCGCCCTGGATTCGCTGATGCATGCATATACCAATAGTCTGAACAGTACCACCCAATCCGTTTACCCGGTCCAGAAAGGCGAGATCAATACAGAATCCCTTTTTGAGAAAGGAGAAAAGATCACGGAAGAAATTACGGATATGCAGAACTTCCTGCAAGACCCACGTGCAGTGAAACTACAGGAGCCGTTCCTGGTAAGTCAGGTCCTTGTGCAAAAGTCTGTCGTGAAATTTGTAGCAGTAATCATAATAATGTACTTAGTAATAAGCGGAATAATCCTCTTTATTCTATTAAATATTACCAGGCCCAATACCGTTTAGACATTGATAACAAGATTCAAAACATGTTCCGGAATAAAAATATCATCAATAGCTTTTGGAATATAGCGGACATCTTCCTGTATCCGGTGCTCTTTTTCGCGAGCACCTCTTTCTTTATCAAACACCTGGGACAGGCACAGTTCGGGATATGGATGCTCGTAAATACCATAATAGTATCCATGCAGCTTTTTAATCTCGGGATAGGCAGCATGGTATTGAAGAATATTGCCCTGTATACCGGAAAGCGGGATGAAGAAGGAAAAACCGGTACCATGAATAATGCTATCAGTATTACCCTTGCGCTGTTTGCATTTTGTATATTGCTCTCTCTGGCAGGCTCTTTTTTAGTATCTCATTATCATTTGTTTGAAATAGCAGCCAGTTACAGGCAGCTATGCGCCCAAAGCTGTGGCCTTGCGGGGTGTATCGTTGGGATTAAATTTTTTGAGCAAATATTTACCAACTATTTCAAAGCATTGGAGCAATACAAAATTGCGGCATTACTGGGAAGCGGGAACAGGTTGATCGGATTGTTACTGAATGCATTACTGCTTAGCCTCTTTCCTCTTAATATTACGCAACTGCTGCTGGTGATAATAATTGTAAACGGATTATTTATACCTTTTGCATTCATGCTGATGAAACGAAGTCTGCCTGGATATTCATTTAAGTTCAACCTGAAAATCCCCCGGCACGAAACTTCATTTGCTGTTCTCACCTGGCTGCAATCACTTGTCATTATTCTCACTTTCCAGTCGGACAGGTATTTGATCGTCAATTACTTTGGATTGATCGTATTGAGTTATTATGCCCTGATAGCTACCATGTTCAATCATTTGCATATGGGCTTTAGTGCCATTCTGCACTGGATCTCTCCAAAATTCACAAAGATGCATGCACAGGAGCTGGATAGTGCCAGCCTATTTATGGCCGCAAGAAATGTAGTAACCAGCTGTGCGATCATTTTCCTGCTTGTACTCTATCTCATTTATCCATATATCTTCAAAATCGTTCTGGGAACGGACACCGCCAACGAAGTACGTGAATACACCAGGTATTTTATTTCATTCGAATCATTCTTCGCCCTCAGTATTGTGCCTACCTACTATTTTAATGCAGTAGGTCACGAGCGGACCTATTTATATTATGTAGTGTTTTTCTGTGTGCTTGCACTGACAGGCATGTTTACCTGCGTATATGTATTCCGGCAGCCTGTTGCCGTCCTTTACGGACTGATTGGGGCCTGTGCTGTAAGTATGATAGTACTGGAAACCCTGCTGAACAAAATACTGACAGGCAGTTACCAGGTATTGTCGGGCATTGTCCAGATACTCCCCTCCCTTTTCCTTTCTGCATTTATATTCTTATCTGATCCCTTATTACAATGCGTGAGTGCCCTGTTAGCGATCCTTACACTCTATCTCACACATTTAAGAGGCAACAGCCATAAAATCTTATTACTGGTAAAATCGTGAGTACATCTAAAACATATCATCTCTTCTTCTTCGTTGCAATTGTGTATACGTTCTTTAACAGCGTACTATTGCCGGAGGGACTATATTATACAACATTACTGACACCTTTCTTTTTTATCCATTTAATACAGCAGCAGTATCTCAGATACTACTGCTGCTTCCTTATTATTTCATTACTGTTTGCATGTATACAATTGCCAACGGTAGAATATCCAAAAGATTATATTATATCATTCCTGTTATTGCAAACACTGGCGATATTCGTGCTCAACGCTTACCTGTTCTTTAAAACAGCCAATGCAACAGGTAATGTATTTAAAAGTCTTGCCACGATAAACATCGTGCTGGTGGCAGTAGCTTTAATAACACTGTTCATTCCTTTTATCCGTCCCGTGCTTTGGTATTTACTGCCGATAAGCCCGGACATTCCCATTATCCCAAGGTTAAAGCTGTTTACTTTCGAAGCGTCTTATTACTCTTTGGTCATGTTTCCCATTGCAGGATATTATACTTTAAAGAAAATACTGCTGAAAAGCGAATATAATATCCTCTTTCTCTCACTTTGCTTTTCCTTATTGCTGAGTTTCTCCCTGGGGGTACTGATTACATTCTTTATCGGGACCATCATTCTGCTTTCACTGAATATGGACAAATTAAAGGGCAGGGTGAACCTTACGTTCTTAATGATAACATGCTGGGGAATACTGGTAAGCATGCTGGTGCTTTTTTTCTTTTACCGGCATAACCCGTTATTTGAAAGGCTACAAAATATTTATACAGGAAAAGATACCTCTGCAAGAGGCCGTATCACCGATTCATTTTATATTGCCTGGAATGTTACGAAAACGAAATCGTTATTGTTTGGAGCCGGCTTAGGACAGTTTAAACACATAGGGAAGGGGTTCTCCAACTACTTTTACTCTTATTCAAAAATACCAGTAACAAGAGTGTACAACTCCGTGGCAGAAACATTCTGTATCTACGGTGCACTGGGGATAGTAATCCGGTTCTATACCATCATTTATCTTTTCATAAAGACGAAAGTCTGGGAGAACTACTACCGCCAATTACTGTTCATATTCATTTTCATCTATCAGTTTACCGGCAGTTATCTTTTTAACCCTGCAGAATATGTCATCTGGGTCCTGGCATTTAGTCCGGCTTTATTCCCTCAGTTTAACAGAGAAAATTTAACGCAGCTATGAGAGTATTGTATATAAGCAGGGCCACATTATATTCCGCAAAAGGAGGCGATACAATTCAGATTGTAAATACCGCCAATGAACTCAGGAAACTGAATATAGCTGTTGATATTAAACTTTGTAACGACAGGCATATTGATTACAGCCAATATGAGCTGATTCATTTTTTCAATATTATCCGCCCGGCAGATATTATTTTTCATATAGATAAGAGCAAACTTCCTTTTGTCCTCTCCCCTATCTATATGGACTATCAGGAGGCACCAAAAATGAACAAACAATTCAGGTACAGGTTCATCTCACTCTTCGGAAAGAATACACAGGAGTATTTCAAATGTTTAGCACGGAGTTTAAAAAACGGGGAACGGATCATGTCCTGGAAGTACGTCTTCTATGGTCATAAAAGGTCCATTGCATATATTTTGAAAAAATGTGCCTGTTTGCTTCCCAATTCTTTTAGCGAATATGAGCGCCTGAAAAAAGATTTTAAAAAAGCGGGCACATTTGCGGTGATCCCCAATTCTATTGATACGTCCATCTTTAATAAAACGGATACTGCAGAACGGGAAAATGCTGTAATATGCGTAGCAAGAATAGAGCCCTATAAGAACCAGCTGAATATTATAAAGGCGCTTAAAGAAGCAGATATACCATTAACGATCGTAGGTGATGCAGCGCCTAACCATCATGCATATTACAATGAATGCCGGGAAAACGCTTATGATAAGGTAACTTTTATCAACTACCAGGACCAGGCAACAATTGCTGCATTATATAACAAACATAAAACCCATATTCTCGCCAGCTGGTTCGAAACTACGGGGTTAAGCTCTCTTGAGGCTGCGGCTTGCGGCTGCACACTTGTAATAAGTGATAAAGGAGATACCAGGGAATATTTTTCAGATAATGTGGAATACTGCGACCCCGGTAATCTGCAAAGCATAAGAACAGCGGTAATGCATGCATTGAAGGCGCCGGTAAACAATTCCTTCACGGATAAGATCATTCATCAGAATAACTGGACCGAAACTGCCATTAAAACCCTGGATGCATACAAAAAGGTTTGCCATGGAAGTAACTGAATCACGGAAAGACATCATCTTCAATAAACTGTATTTAATACTTACAGGCTTATTGCTCATATCCGCTATTCTGGGAGGACGGTTCACGGCTATCAATAGCATCAGCACCATTGGCCTCTTACTGGTATGGATAGCGGAAGGAGATTTCAACACAAAATGGAAGCGCCTGAAAAGCAGCCCGCTTATATACCTGGCTACCTTTTATTTTTTGCTGTATGTATTGAGTATCTGGATCTCAACAAATAAAGACCATGCACTTTCGTTGGTGCAGAGAGAGTTCGTGATTGCCTTCATATTCACGTCTAAAAGCCCGTTCAAAAAGGAACATATTTACTTCCTGCTAAAGATATTTGTGTACGGGACATTTTTCTGGATGTCCCTTGCCACCATCCTGGCAATGAAACAATATATTTTCAGCGGGGATCCTTCCGTATTTCTATATCATACACTGGCCTTTAATATTGAATCAACAGCCATTTATGCATCCCTCTTATGCGTGATAAGTGTTGCGATCATTTTATTTGTCCCGGCCTCTCCCAGGTGGAAAATCATCCTGTATGCCTTCTTTACGATCTGGTTACTCCTGCTTTCTTCCAGGATGTTCCTGTTCATACATCTGCTGATTTCAGTGATTAACCTGTTCTCCTACATTCCTGCAAAATACAGAATGATACCGGCAGGGGGTATTATTGTCATTGTTGCACTATTATCTTTTACCAATAATCCCATTAAAACCAGGTTCCGGGATATGGAGTTATTTAAGACTTCCTATCTCACGCAACCAAAGTTCAACGAAGCCATCTATTTCGACGGACTTAGCCTGCGGCTCGTTTATATACGCTTCTCATGGGAAATCATGAAAGAACATAACAGTTACCTGTGGGGCGTTGGCAGCGGTGATGCCCCTACCCTGTTGAAGGAAAAGATCCTTTCCTATCATATGTTTACCGGCGACAACAACATTTCCGGGAAAGGGGGCTATCTTCAGTATTCCTTTCATAATATATACCTGGAAAGCTTTGTATCGTTTGGGACCATCGGGTTACTGGCCCTTTTGATGTTATACGGATATATTGGTTATGCAGGAATAAGGAACAGGATGGCCTTGTTAAGGGATATATTCATCATCATTTTCTTCAGTTCATTTACAGACGTGATCATCATGCATGATCAGTGCGATCTTTCATTAATCTTAACGCTCTGTTGCCTTTCTATAACACTTATCCATTATAATGAGCAGCATTTATAGGAATATTATCCGTGTCCTCACTCCCGGGGAGAGAAAGCAGGTAAAGGTGTTTATTGTCTTAAACACGTTCATCAGCTTACTGGATATATTTTGCATTGTATATTTATTGTTTGTCTTAAAATTCTATACAGAAAGTAATATCTCTTTTTTAAATAATAGCCACCTGTTTGCTGACAAAAATTCTGTCATGCCTGCGATATACCTGTTACTCATTTTTTCTGCCAAGAATATTATGGGCCATTCGGTGTATCAATCCCAGGTGAAATTCATTACACGTATTGCTCAAAGGCTTTCTACAGAGAACCTGACTAATTATTTATATGGCAATTACAGCAATTTTGCCAATGAAGATTCCGCTGTTTTTGTCAGTAAAATCATTCATCAGCCCACGGAATTTGCGCAATACGTGTTGCTTAATTTCCAGTTGATCATTACAGAATGTGTGATGGTCTGCCTGTCTGTAATCACTTTACTTGTATATAATGCACAATTATTCCTGGTAGCAGTCATTGCCCTTCTGCCTCCTATTTTATTATTGGTATTTCTTACAAAGAGAAGGTTAAAGAACATTAAAAAGAATATCAAAACTATTGTTGAACAATCTTTACAATACCTGCGAGAGGCACTGTCCGGATTTGTAGAGAGTAATATCTTTGATAAGAACCCTTTCTTTATAAACCGGCATACCACAGTGCAGGCAGAATTAGGTAAGAAGATCTCCAGTATGCAGATAACGCAGGATTTACCAGCACGCTTTTTTGAAGTGTTTGCTATCCTGGGATTATTTATATTGATTGTCGCAATCAAGTTCTCGGGTACAATGGGTAGTGCATATATAGTGTTGCTGGGCACTTTTATGGCGGCGGCTTATAAAATCATTCCAGGTATTTCGAAGATTATTAACTTAAATAACCAGTTGCGGACTTATCAGCATACAATTACCGGAACGGCCGTATACCAGGAGCAGTCAGTGAATACGGTAAATGATAAGATAACTTCCATTACATTTCAACATGTTAGTTTCTCGTACAATGGGAACAAAATACTCCATCGTTTAAATGCCACCATTTATACAGGATCTTTGTCCGGGATCAGCGGCGATTCAGGGAAAGGAAAAACAACGCTGTTGAATCTCACAGCGGGTTTCCTGCAACCAGAGCAGGGATACATTTTATTTAATAGCGGGGACAGGGAATATTCCCCTTCCCTCAGCCAGATTTCTTACGTAAAACAGGATCCGTTCATTTTACACGCATCTGTTTTGGATAATATTGTTTTGTTCGATGAGCAGTACGATGCTGTTAAGTTAAACGAAGCGCTGGAAGTCACCGGACTGAAAAACTTTCCGGAAGTCACCGGGAAGATGATAATGGAAGGAGGAAAGAATATAAGTGGCGGTCAGCGCCAGCGTATCGCTTTGGCAAGGGCCTTATATAAAAATGCAAGTGTGTTATTACTGGATGAACCTTTCAGCGAGTTGGACGAAGCCTCCGAAATAGCGATCATGCAATATTTAAGAAAGCTGGCCGAATCGGGGAAGATCATTTTACTGATCTCACATAACCCCAAAAGTCTTGATTTTTGTCATACCGTTATTAACCTTAACGCTCATTATCACCCTGAAAAAGTTTCATAAACTGTTTTGCAGCATCATTCATATCAAATGGCAGCACGGATGAATAAACAGTCTGATGGTCCCCGAGCAGTTCCAATGCTCTGGCGATCATCTCTTCTTTTGTGGAGACAATATGCCAGTGGGGGATTTCCTGATTCATTGGTTTTGTAAAGCTGATGACATGCGCTCCTGCATACAGCGCTTCAATACATACATTGCCAAACCCCTCATAGTTGGAGGTGTGCAAAAATACCTTTGTTCTTTTCATCAGCCGCAACACTTCCTTCTGTGGCAATGAACCGGTGAGCCGGAGATCATCTTCCAGGTGCCATGCTTCAATTGCCCCTTCTATCCTCTCCCGCTCAGACCCATCCCCACATAAAACAACTTTTATATGCTGTAGTTGTTCTTTGATTGCGGCCACTATCTCTACAAAAAGATCATATTGTTTTAGCGGCGACAAACTTCCCGCACCAAGTATATCGATCGTTCGTTCTGCATTATCCTCATCAAACAGCGAGGTATCTATCGCATCAGGGATCAGGTGTGCCGGACGGATACCATGATTTTTATGGAATTCATTGAGCAGGAAGTCTGACATAGCCACCAATTCCGATGGCTGGGGGCGGGTACGTTTTACAAATTTGTTCCAGGGCCTTGCATCTTGTCCGCATATCCAGCAATAATGCCGTAGCCGGTATAGTTTTGAAAAATAATGTGCTACAAAACTGCATTCTGCACACCAGAAACTAAGCAATCCGATGATATGTCGTTCCCTTTCCGGATTGATGTATTTTTCTTTTTCCCTTTTCAGTTGGAACAATGTCTTTACAACATTCAGCCACACCAGCCAGTTGCGTATGCCACCTTTATTTCCCCCTGAGAACGGTATTACCAGGTTCCCGTTCCAGGTATATCGGTTGCGGCTCACAGGGAACTGAAAAGTGAGAATGATAATTTCCAGTTCCGGAAAGTTCCTGTTCAGCGCTCTTATTAAGCTCTGCTTTGCAGGGAGCCAGACAGACTCTTCTTCCGATTCGTTTGCCGGAAATGCAGGTGTTAATATGATAAGCGTTTTCCTATTCAATTGAACTAATAAATCAATGTGGTTTACGTTTTAACATCTCCTGTGTTTCGTTGTTTCAACATCTTGAATCACAGGGCTGCTAACCTATTGTTACAAATACTTTATCTTTTAGTCATCTCCTGTGTTTCGTTGTTTCAACATCTTGAAACAAAGGGTATCTTAACTAAACGATATTACTGATGAATGCTTTTGTTTTTTGAAAGATCAATTCCGGCGTATACCTTGTAAGGCAATGAACATCATTAAACCTGCAGGTTTCCAGCATGCAATTACCGCAGGGCAGATCATCCGAGCTGAATATGAGCGCGTTTTTATTCTGCGGAGTTACCCAATCGCTTCTGGTAGAACCGAGCAATACAACTGTCGGTTTATCCGATACCCAGGACATATGCATTAATCCTGAATCTTCAGACAGCATGAACCAGCATCGTTGAATAATCCTGAAACCTTCGCTGGGCGAAGTATTATCAATCATATAAAGCAGCTTATCACCCAGTTTTTCTTTAAGGTATGCGGCCTTTTCTTTGATGAATCGTATGCCAAGTGCCACGAATTGTGTATCAGGGAATTCCTGTAACCATAGCCTGGCAAAGGCCACATAATTGTCCATATCCCAGTTACGCGTACCGAATGCCCCCGCAGGATTAAGGATCACCAGCTTACTCTTTCCATCCCAGCCGCATGCTGTTAATAATTTATCTGCCTGGAAAGCAGAAGGTTTAAAACGATAGCCCGAATCCAGGAAGTTGTTTCCCAAGCCAACAGACTCGATAGTGCGCCGGGTACGTTCTCCCGCAGCAAGAGGAGAATACCTGTCAAATTCGGTCCATGCTTCGGGTCGCAGGACCCTTCTCACAAATCTGCTGATACGGTTGTTCTGCAAATCAATGATCACATCATATCTTCTGAAGAATAAACGGGGGAGCAATAAACAGGCAGATAAAAATTGTTTTTTAAAGTTTCTTTTTCCTCCAATGGAATATATATGATCAAAGAGTAAAAGATCTCTGGGAATCGGGTCTACTTCTTTCCTTGTGAGAAAGTCCAGTTGCGTCCCCTTGGGTAAGGTATTACGTAATGCCTGTAAATAAGGAAGAGTGATGACCGTATCGCCCATTGCCTGTAAGCGGATTGCCAGCACCCTTTTGGGAGCTGTTTTACGCTCCCATTTTCTAATCGACATCTATTGGTAATTTAATTGCCGGCACATGTCTTTTGATTTCTCTTATCAATGCCGGAACATCGCCAATAACATATTTCTTTACATCATTTACATAAATGATGGAATAATCATTTAACGGGATATGGTGCAATTGAGCAAGCAGTGAGGCGTCAAATAAAACGATCTCACCCTTATGAAGTACTAACTGGATATCCTCGGGGTTAGTTGAAAAGAAACTGCTTCCTTTTGCAATGATCAGATCAGCATAATATCCCTCCTTCACCGATCCTGTTTCATCCAGTTTCCAGACATTCGCCGCTTTTTCTGTTACTGCATTTATTAATTCGTTGTCACTTAGCATGTTTTGTGCCCTTGCCAGTCGCAGGTGCTGCCATATGTTCCAGTTGGCAGACACGGTAGCGTCTGTACCGAACAGGATTTTTGTGCATGATTTTAGCTGATCGATCTTAGCTGTTGTATTCAGCAGGAAGTAGTTCGATTCCGGGCACCAGACCAATGCTTCAAATTTCTCCGCCTGCTCTTCATTCATGGCCACGCCGTGTACAGCAATCAATTTACGGCGAAAGATATTCCATCTCAGCAATTCATCTATTTCGTTACAGGATTCGATGTCTGTCCCTTCCCCTGCATGGATCACAAAAGGACTATCGGCGAAAGGTTTATTCAATCTTCTTTTCCAGTGTTTTTCCAATTTCACTGAATGTAAAGAGGTACATCCGGAAAATACAGTGATGAGATTTTCAGGAACAGCTAACTTTTCTCCATGCTGTATAACGGTAGTAACGCCGGCAATCAGATTCTTATAAACACCCCATTTTGTTCGCAGTTCTTTAGGAATGTCTTTTACCTGTTGAATGATTTCGTTGTTTTGCTGATATATATCAGGCCCCCATTCCATATAATTCTTATAAATACGGTGGCCCAGCTGAGGATACAGGTTATAATCCAGATGATCATGAGAATTGATCAATCCAGGGAAAACCTGGCAATCCTCAAACCAGATATTCCTTTCAACCGGATTATTATCATTGGGGGAAAGGATTTGTTCTATTTTATTCCCATGAATAAAAATACTGCGGAGATCTCCGTTCATTAATTGTAACCCATGTAAAATCATCTGCTTACAATTTCGGTTCAATAATTATTTTGTTAGAGGCAGCCCCTTCCGCGTAAGGATTTTTTCTGAATACGACCCTGAAAAAGGTTTTCTTCGCTGCATCCACCATTAGCCAGTTTCCCGAAGAAAGAAATACCAGGATATTCCCAAATAAAGACCAGACGAAAGATATTCTGCTTACATTTTTCAATTCCTTTTTTATGCGGATAAAATAATCAAGCGCCAACACCCTTCTATAATACTGTAAAGGATGTTGCAACCGGTTCATCCGTTCCTGATGATGATAAACAAAAGCATTGTTCAGGATATGAATGCCTGTTCCGGGGAAGCCAATGCTAACCCCATAGTTATCACCAATTCCGTATCTATCCAGCGCTTCATCATAAGGGGATTGTTCCAGCCAGCTCTTTCGGACAAGACTTGCCCCTAATCCAAACACAGGTACGGTAAAATTCTCTCCGGAGAAATCTGTAATCACCGGCCAGCCGGATCGTGCAATATGATTTCCCTTCCGGGTGTAATATCGTTTAATTCTCTTTATGAAAAGGTTATTTGATGTGCACTGGATTTCGCCCCAGATGCCTAAGCCAAAGATGTATCTGAGTATTAATTGTTTAGCAGAATAAACCGGATAGGTAGCCGTCCATTCGCCGTTTTCCTGTTGAAGTACCTGTCCGGAAACGGCACCGGCATCCTCATGTTCCTGAATATAGGTGCTTATCTTTTGCAGATAATCTGCCGGCACTTCTATATCATCATCACAGAGGAAGATCCATTCGGACCTGGCAGCCCTTATTCCGATGTTCCGTTGTATACAGACTGAAGGTATGGAAGATAAGTGTTGAATATTTAAACCGGGGTAGCCGGCATCCGTTAACCATTCACTGCCGGCATCTACAATAATGACTTCATCAACCGGGTAGGTAGAGTTCTGAAGGTTGTTTAATAACGCAACCAGGTTCTTTTTACGATTATAAGTAGGTATGACGACACTGATGTTCATCTGGAATACTGAAAAACTTTGACTACTTTCTTTTCTTCCTTCCTTTCTGCCCTGATTGCCTCGAAATGTTTCTGGTATTGTTCGATAATTCCTTCACAGGAATATTCCTGGATGATTTTCGATTTGTTCTCCGCTATTTTCTTATACTCTTTTTCCCTTGAAACGGAACTTAATAACCCCGATACATCCCTTGCATCCGAGAAATAAAATCCATTATTCTCCAGTACTGACCGGTTAAAAATATTGTCATGCGCACATATCACTGCCTGCGAAGCCATAGCTTCCAGTAAAGAGGGATTGGTGCCTCCCACACTATGCCCGTGAAAGTACAGGTTAGAATAATAACGCAGGTTATTCAGCTCTTCCAGGTTATAAATACCACCTAAAAACCTGATATGTTCTCCCGCAGCATACTTTTCTTTCAGGAATTTCCCATATTTCGTATCCACATTCCCTATTACAATAAAGGGTGCAGGGTTTGGCTGCAGCATAGACCCGTCCAGGATGGTTTCAATATTATTCTCCGGCTCCATGCGTGCGATCAGCATATTGTATTGAAATTGCCGGAGCTGATACCTTTCTGGTATTGTCTCATCAGGATGTTCAAAAACATCTGCACCATAAGCAATATAAGTGGCTTCTTTCTGATACTTTTCCCGCAGGTATGTCTGTATGCCCAGCGAATCTGCAATCAGGTGATCGCTGTACCTGGCCCCCAGTTTTTCCGCATATAGTAAAAAGCGTTGCACATAGCGGGAGTACTTACTGCGTTTCCATTCCAGACCGTCCATATTGGTAGTGACAATACTTTTCTGCCGGGGCATGAGCCACCCCCAGATTGTACTGCTCGTATAACCTAACTGTAAAATGATATCGAAGTTTTGCCTGCGGGCATTCATGATACAATTCAGGTCGTAGATGAATTGTCCGGCTGTTCCTATTTTATGTTCAGGATCATAACAATGAATAATATCTACGCCCTTCCATTTTTTCTCCTGGTAGGGATGGTTGTGCGAGTTATATACCGTAACGTGATGCCCTGATTTCGCCAGACCTTCAGAAAGATATTCCGCAAGTTGTTCAAATCCGCCATAGTGATTTGGAATGCCTCGGGTGCCAATAATCGCAATGTTCATTTGCCTTACTTAAGTAACAAATGTAGGAATGTTTTACGCCAAATATTTTTAATTATGAGGCAACCATAAGGTACCTTTTAGGTGTTTATAATAAGTTAGCACGGCTTTGTAACACTATATTTTTTTGTATGATCACCAAAAGTTTGAGCCAGACTGGCATTAAAGAGAAAAAAGCTCCTGTAGCGCTGCCGGAGTTACAGCGCGTATATGAGAGTATACCGTTACAGGATGGGTTTAATCAGCTCGTAAAGCGGGCCCTCGATATCGTATTGTCTATTATAGTGATCGTATGTATACTGAGCTGGCTGACGCCAATCCTGGCGTTGCTTATTAAACTGGACTCCAACGGCCCTGTTTTCTTTAAACAATTACGTTCCGGTAAGAACAACCAGCCTTTTGTCTGCTATAAGTTTAGAAGTATGTATGTAAATGACCTGGCAGACATTGCCCAGGCAACATTCAACGATGCCCGTTTTACAAGGTTCGGACGTTTCCTGCGCCGTACAAACCTGGATGAATTACCACAATTCTTTAATGTACTGATAAACGACATGTCGGTAGTGGGCCCCAGACCACATATGCTTGCCCATACAGAGAAGTATAAAAAGTTACTGGACAACTACATGGTCCGTCATTTTGTAAAACCCGGTATCACCGGATGGGCACAGGCAAGTGGGTACAGAGGTGAAACGAAGTTACTTTCTGAAATGGATGTAAGGGTACAACACGATGTTTATTATCTGGAGAACTGGTCTTTCTTTTTTGATGTGAGAATAATTGTTCTTACTACCCGGTTATTGTTAAAGAAAGATGAGAAGGCCTATTAAAATTCTATGCCACTAAGCCTCGCGTTTGGCCAAAGCATAACAGGCGCTGTTAACCTCGCATTGTTAAAAATATAACAGACTTCAGTTAGCCCGTATTGATAAAAGCACAACAAGCGCTGTTAGCCTCGTATTTGACAAAAATATAACAGACTTCTGTTAGCCCGTATTTGATAAAGCATAACAGGCGCTGTTAGTCTCGTGTTTGTTAAAAGTAACAGGTCTGTAGTCAGCAATTTATCTAACCCCGGGAGCTGGAAACTGGATAATATTGAGCCAGTTTCTATAAAAATACAGGTAGTGCTTAATTTTTCGCAGGCGTATATTAGCTATCGCCACAACCCGGTAAAATGACAAACAAAATTCCCCTTCTGTATCTTATATTCTGCCTTGGCATAGCTGTTTCTACCCAGGCTCAAATGACCTTTAAGGTAACGATGGAAAACCCATCTACTCACCTTTATCATGTATCGCTGCAGTACAGCCATACTAAAAAAGAAGACCTTGATTTTAAGATGTGCACATGGACGCCCGGCTTCTATGAGATCATTGACTTTGCTGCTGCTGTAAAAGATTTTAAAGCCACTGCTCCGGATGGCCAGCCTCTTACATGGGAAAAAGATGCTACCGGTACGTGGAAGGTACATACAGAAAATAACAAGGATGTACTCATCAGTTATGATGTAAAGGCCATAGAACCTTTCATCGGAAATGTAAACCTGGATGAAAACTACGGATACATTATTCCAGGTGGATTATTCATGTACCTGGAAAAGGAACTCAGGCATCCGGTTACCGTTGAAATACAGCCTTATAGCGGTTGGAATAGATTCGTGGCTACCGGATTAGATACCATCCCCGGGAAAAGCAATGTTTTTTATGCGGCCGATTTTGATATCCTGTATGACAGCCCTTTCCTGATGGGTAAACTGGAAATATTCCCTTCCTTTGCGGTGAAAGGTATCCCTCATCAGTTTATCGGTTACAACCTGGGAGAGTTCGACCGTAAACAGTTTATGGCCGACCTCCGGAAAATAGTGGAACATACCAGCGATATCATTGGCGATATCCCCTATTCTCATTACACTTTCCTTGCCGTAGGACATCAGGGAGGTGGTTCAGGCGGTATAGAGCATCTTAACTCAGCGTCCCTGCTTGTCGGCAGTAAAAACCTGATGACTCCTGGCCATAAAGAGAATTTCTATAACTTTCTCTCCCATGAATATTTTCATCTCTATAATGTAAAACGTATCAGGCCCATAGAACTGGGGCCATTCGACTACAGCAAAGAAAACTACACGGACCTGTTATGGATATCCGAAGGATTCACAGATTACTATGCATTCCTGGGCGTTCGTGCTGCTGGCTTATCCGATGATGAATATGTGTTGAAAGGCCTGCAGGAGCATATTAAAAACTACGAGGACGTATCAGGTCATCTTTATCAGTCGGCCGCTGCTGCCAGCAGAGGTATATGGGCTATCAGGGGGAATCCTTTTACCAGAACGGATAAGGAACGCGATAGCACCATTTCTGTCTATGATAAAGGGTGTATACTGGGCTTAATGATCGATTTTAAAATCAGGCATGAGACTGCTAATAAACATTCCCTGGATGATGTGATGAAAGCGCTCTACCAAAAGTATTATCAGGAAAAGAAAAGAGGGTTTACCGGTCAGGAATTCCGGAAAGAATGCGAACGCATAGCTGGTGTTCCGTTACAGGAAGTATTTTCATATGCCAATACGGTGACAGCTGTAAACTATCCCAAATACTTCGCATATGCCGGACTGGATATTGATACTGCATTTAACATTACGCCTATGCAGCATCCTTCTGCATTGCAATATGCTATCTATACCAGCTGGTTACACCGCTAAACCCGGATGTCAATTTTTCAGGAACAAAAGTTTCAGGAAATCATTGGCTGTATGATTTTCTATGTTGGCTACTGTTTCTATAATCTGGTCCTGGTGACCAATTTTAAAAGCAGTTAACCGCCTGAATTTTTCAGCTACTTCATCCCAGGACATTGCATCGGTGTAGTATCCCTTATACGCTTCCTTCTCCATTGTGTAATCCGCTCCGCCGTTAATGCTGATGGTAACACTGGTCATTAGTTTCTCCGGATAAGCAGCAGTATAAGGATCTAACAGTCCGGCTACTTTAACTGGTTTATGTAATGGGAAACCAGTATGCACATTTACTTTCTGGAGTAAATGCTGCACGTCTTCACGCTTAATTCTTTCCGGAGTAAGTTGTTCCGGATAGACGTCGTTGTCGAGTAAGGCAACGGCAATGACATAAGGAAGACTGTGATCTGCCTGTTCTTTTGAACGGACCAGCTTCCTGCTACCGTATTCCCCACCACCAACAATATGATAGGCTGTCAGGAATGTTTTAACGTCAATTTTCGTAATCTCCGAGGGATCTATATTATACTTGTTCTTTAGCTCCAACGCCGCAGCAATGGCCGACTGAGTGTGAACTTCCGCATTATAGGATTTCAGGGAACAGCGCGGGATCAAATCAAACGCTTCCTTTCCCCAATCATATTCCAGGCTCATTCCGTATATAGCATTATAGCCCTTTTCCGGTATTTCAAATAAATGTATAGGGCCGGATACACCTTCCTTTGCCAATAAGCATATATTAACACATCCCTCATTTACCAGCGATGATGCTAGCCCTTTCCATTGTGAAGTATATGAAGCCCTGCTGGAAACAAGCGGATTGAAACTACATCCTGCTATACCCAGTGCATTCATCATTTGATCTACAGTAAGGTCCAATAGCTTAGCCATTCCGGCAGTTGCAGAAAACGCCAGTAATGCCGTATGATCATATCCCTTTATCATTACCGGCATCTGTTCAGTAAGCCGGCATTGAAGTTCATAAGAAATAGCCATCGCCGTCAGGAAGTCCTCTCCGCTTACTTCTTTCAAATGAGCAACTGACAGCAAGGCACCAATATTGTCGCTGGGATGGCAGGTTGATTCCTTTGCCAGAAAGTTATCCATAAAATCCGGATACCTGATCAACGATGTATAATACTGAGCAGCGAAATTAGCAGGTAACTGAACCGGGAATTTTGCCTTATCTATACCTGAAAGTAAAGAAACCGTTCTTTTAACCTTCAATGGCACATGCTCGTTAATGGAGAATAGCATAGAGCCTACGGCATCTAATAAATGCAATTTGAGCTTCGATATCACATTTCCGGGGATATCCGCAAATTTCCTGCTCCGTACGAAATCACTGATTTTCTTAATCTGGTTATCCATAATAATAACTTGTTTCAACGTGATGCACTTCCTCGTTATTCCTGATCAATTCCTGAATGATTGCTTATTGTGTTTTTAAAAATTTCCAATAATTTATTTACATACTGATGTCTTACCGATACGGGATCACCGTCATCTTCCGGTTTAATAGTTCCATGCGATACGATGGTCGTTTTGTTACAAATTGCATAAATCGCAAACAGTTCCTTAATATTTTGCTCCGGTACCGGAGAAGCATATCCTGTAATAGCTATGCCCCAGTCTGATAAGAATAAATGACACACATTGACCGCCATTTCCATGGCAACCTTTTCTGAAACGCAGTTACATGTTTGGGCATGTATAGGTTCAATATGAAGATGGCGGGCTTTCTGGCCAATATTATAAGTGGTGATACCTCCCTGGAAAAAGTTTATTGCATTCTCTGCAAGCGACAATGCAACTTGCAGGTGTCCTGCAGTAACACTTTCTGCTACAGCAATTGTTTGATGGGTTGCTAAAAGTGTTTTCCCGATATCTGATAGGTTGCTCTCGTTCACAAACTCGGTATTCATATGTCTTTTGTTCGTTCATTAATATCGGACTGTAGGCCAAAATTTATACCCAACTACATTACAATCAATTACAAGGTCATCTACACCTTATTTTATGAATAGATTAAGCCGCTATTGGGATTTAATTTCCACACATTGTGAAACAGGATGATCAATAGAATAAACCAATCAGCATCCCCCTATATATAGAACTCAACGTCCTTATGAAATATCTGCATAAGATTTGCAATGACTGTTTCTAAAACCTTTAAAATGAAAAATATGACACAGAACAATAGTTCAGACCGTCTTGAAGATCCAAGATCTAAATTTCCAAAACCTCCCTTTGAAGGTCAGTCACAGGAATGGCCCGGACTAGCGGGTAAAATGAATCCTGTACCTGACCATGGAGAAGAAAGCTATAAAGGTTCCGGAAGATTAACCGGAAGAAAAGCCCTGATAACAGGTGGCGATTCCGGCATGGGCCGCGCTGCAGCTATTGCTTATGCACGGGAAGGCGCTGATGTGGCCATTAACTATTACCCAACTGAAGAACCCGATGCAAAAGAAGTGATAGCACTAATTGAAGCAGAAGGGCGCAAAGCTGTAGCTATCCCGGGCGATTTAAGGGATGAGGCATTTTGTACAAAACTGGTGTCCGAAGCAGTGGAGGCATTAGGTGGCCTTGATATCATCGTGAATAATGCGGGAAGGCAACAAGCCCATGAATCCATTTCAGATATTTCATCTGAGGAATTTGATGCTACTATGAAAACCAATATATATGCTCCTTTCTGGATTTTAAAAGCGGCCTTACCTCATTTACAACCAGGTGCCGCTATCATTGCTACTACTTCAGAACAGGCATACGATCCCTCTCCGGACCTGTATGATTATGCCCAAACCAAAGCGGCTACCATGAATTATGTAAAATCCCTTGCAAAACAATTAGGTCCAAAAGGGATCAGAGTAAACGGAGTAGCCCCTGGTCCGATATGGACACCACTACAGGTAAGCGGCGGTGCTTCACAGGAAAAATTGAAAGAATTTGGCGGAAAGACACCATTAGGCCGGCCAGGACAACCTGCTGAATTAGCATCCATCTATGTTCAGTTAGCAGCCAGTGACGCCAGTTATGCTAACGGACAGATATACGGTGCGGCAGGTGGTGCCGGTCAGCCATAATAATTATACAGTTATGAAAAACGCATCTTTACAAGTGGTGATAGAAACACCTAAAGGAAGTACAGAGAAATATAATTTCGACAAAAAAAAGGGGTATTATAAATTAAGTAAAATATTGCCTGCCGGAATGATGTTTCCTTATGATTTTGGTTTCATTCCAGGTACGAAAGGCCAGGATGGAGATCCTTTGGATATGATCGTGATCTCTGAGTTTAAAAGTTTCCCTGGTTGTATGATGGACTGCAGGCTGCTGGGGGCGATTAAAGCAGAGCAAGGCCTATTGGGAGAAAAGCTGATCAGGAATGACAGGTATCTGTCGGTGCCCGTGTATTCAAGGAATTACAAAGATCTTATTTCTATTGAGGATATCAGTCAATCTATGATCACGGAACTAACAGATTTTTTCATTAATTATAATAAAGCAGAAGACAAAATTTTTAAGTCCCTTGGTACTTTAGACAGAAAGAGTGCCATGAAAGAAATTAAATTGAACTGAGTTGTATAGTGCGATGTTCAATCTCATGGTACAGGAAACGATCTCCTGTACCTTTGCGTATCATTCAATCGTATGGGGCCGTCCGGCCTTCATACGAATAAATATGTCTTTGATCAATATTAGAACAACTGCCTGACGCCTGACTGGTAATGATAATTAAACCAATAATCAGGTATTCCGATCAGCACAAAGCGTGTTAATACCAACGTGAAAAGTGTTTAATATTAACAGTCCTCCTGAAATAATAGATGCATACCGGATATCAGTTTACCCCTTTGGGCGGTGCAACAGCACCTTTATCGATCCAGATTTTAAGCTGGTTCACAAATTCATCATAACTAAGAGGTGGTTTACTTCTGCCGTCACCGGGTTCCCAGGCCCACTTTACCAGATCTGTGTTCATGTGTTCTATCAAATCGTGCAAAGATTTATTCCCGTTTTGCTTACGGTTCTTTAATTGCATGGCCAGGTCATGAGGAGATCTTCCCTGAAAAACCAACGGCATATTTGATGGTGGCAAATGCCAGTCCTGCACACCGGGCGGCATATTCAAACCGGGTGTATTTTGTGCCTGATGGCAATTAGAACACTTCAATGCATAAAGACCTTTACCTTCAGGGCCACGTTTTACGCCTTGGGGATGCAAATGATTGTCGTCTCCCTGCAAAGGAACATCGCCTGCAGGATGACAGTTCATACAACGTGGAGACATCAGCACTTTGTACACCTGCAGAAATGCTTTTTGAGAACCAATGCTGTCTTTTATTGCAATTGAATTATGGCTTACTTCTTTATCATCATATTTAAAGGACAATGTTGCGACGGATATAACTAGAATAATGCAGATTGAGACCATTGTGATCCGGTCCGGTTTCAAAAAGTAGTGTTTCATACAAATCGTTTGTATTTTAAAAAACATGTTGATAACATCACGCTTTCACAAGATCGGAAGGTTGTAAAGGCAATCTCCTTACACGTTTGCCTGTTGCAGCAAAAATGGCGTTGGCAATAGCAGGTGCCACCGGAGGAACACCAGGCTCTCCGGCACCTCCCATTTTTTCATTACTGTCAACTATATGCACTTCAATAAGCGGAGTTTCATTCATGCGCACCATTTTATAATCATGGAAATTCCTTTGTTTAACATGCCCTTTCTCAAATGTTATTTCACCGTATAATACAGCAGTGAGGCCAAAGATGATGCAGCTCTCCATTTGTGCTTTTACGCCATCAGGATTTACAGCAAGGCCACAATCAATCGCACAAGTAACTTTGTGTACACGAAGATGGCCTTCCTTTATTGATATTTCCGCTACCTGGGCAACAACAGTTCCGAACGATTCATGTACTGCTATTCCGCGGAACCTGCCGGGAGGCAACGGTTTATCCCAGTCCGATTTTTTCGCCACCAGCTCCAGTGCTGCAAGGTGCCGCTTGTTTTTCAAAAGGGTACGACGATAAGCTACAGGATCTTTACCAGTTGCAAATGCTAACTCATCTATCATTGTTTCCATTACAAATGCGGTATGTGTGTTACCTACTGAACGCCACCATAAAACCGTTACCGGAAGTTTTGGTGAATGTAATTCTACATTGCGATCAGGGATAGATTCCAGGTATGGTGAGTCACTTACTCCTTCTACCGAAGTAGGATCGATGCCATTTTTTATGGATGCAGCAAATGGTCCTCCTTCCTGGATGGATTGTCCAACTATCTGATGCTGCCATGCAATGGGAAAACCATCCTTACCAAGGCCTGCATGTACCTGGTGCAGAAAGGCAGCGCGATAATAACCACCACGTATATCATCTTCCCGGGTCCATATTAGTTTGATAAGCTTACCACTTGCCTTTGCAACATGTACTGCTTCGGCTACAAAATCAGAAGTAGCATTTGCTCTTCTGCCAAAACCACCACCAAGAAACATTGTGTTTACTGTTACCTGTTCAGGAGTAAAGCCGAGTATTTTAGCGGCAATGCCCTGATCTAACCCTGGCATTTGCGTACCTGTCCATATTTCACAAGTATCTCCACTAATCTTTACTGTACAGTTTAACGGCTCCATCGGCGCATGCGCCAGATAAGGGAATATGTATTCAGCTTCTATTTTTTTGCTTGCTTTGGCAAGTGCTTCATCTGCATTTCCCGACTGTGCAGCTGTTGCTCCTTTTGTTGCTGCTAATCGCCGGTATTCTTTAAACTGGGTTGAACTATCGATGTTCTCTCCGGGGCCAAATTCCCAATCAATTTTAAGTGCATCCCTGCCTTGTTTGGCTGCCCAGAAATTATCTGCTATAACAGTAACGCCCGTTGGCACCTGTACAACATCCTGTACGCCTTTTATGGCTTTTGCGGCACTGGCATCAAATGACTTTACTGTTGCACCAAACACAGGAGCGTGTGCAGGCACAGCAATCAACATTCCCGGAAAATGCACGTCCATGCCGAATATTGCTTCACCACTTATCTTCGCTTTCGTATCCAGCCTTTTTTTTACTTTTCCTATATACTTCCAGTCCTTTTTGTCTTTCAGTTTTACAGCCGCAGGTGCAGGAAGCTTTGCGGCAGCATCAGCAAGTTCCCCATAACTGGCACGCTGGTTACCGGCAATTACAAAACCGTTTTCCGTGTGACATTCCGAAGGGGCCACATTGAACTTCTTTGCGGCAGCTTCTACAAGCAATGTTCTTGCAGTAGCTCCCGCGTTACGGTAGCGGTCGAACTCAGACCATGTAGTACTCGATCCACCTGTTATTTGTATACCGTAAAGCGTATGTATGTAAGGTGTCCCCGGTGGTGCATGTTCTACCTTTATTTTATTCCAGTCACAGTCGAGTTCCTCTGCAATGAGCATAGGTAAAGTGGTCCATATGCCCTGCCCCATTTCTACATGTGCAAGAATAATTTTCACTGTGTTATCCGCCCCGATATTTAAATAAGCATTGGGGGCAAATAATAGCCCGGAAGTTTCTTCACCAGGTATCAGGCGTTTAGCACCGGCAGGAACAAAAAAAGAGACCAGTAACCCACCGCTGAGCATTCCTCCTGTCTTTAAGAAATCCCTGCGATTGTAAGATGTTGTACTCATTTTGCACTTAATTTAGCTGCCAGGTGAATTGCTTTTCTAATACGTTGATAAGTACCACAGCGGCAAATATTACCACTCATCGCATCGTCAATATCCTGATCAGTAGGATGAGGATTTTCACGAAGTAATACGGCAGCAGCCATAATCTGTCCACTTTGGCAATAACCGCATTGTGGTACGTCTTCTTCTATCCATGCACGTTGTAAAGGATGACCCAGATCTTTGGAAAGCCCTTCAATAGTAATGACAGTTTGATTCTCTGCACGGTGAACAGGCGTCACACAGGAGCGGACCGCTTCACCATTTAAATGAACAGTACAGGCTCCGCATTGAGCCATGCCGCAGCCATACTTTGTTCCTGTCAGGTGGAGTATATCACGAAGTACCCAAAGCAATGGCATTGCTGGTTCAGCCTCAACTGTATAAGGCTGATTATTGACAGACAATTTGATCATAGCATTTTGATTAGCCGGTTTAAAAAAGAACAAAGAAGCATGTACCGCTTACATTGCTCAAACCTTCATCAGACCAAATTAGATAAAAGCAATGAGCAGAAATTAAGGATTTCAAATAATTGAATATAAAAATCAAATGCTTCCCATTCCCAAACACAGGAAAGCCTTCTTTGTTTAAATTACCGCTAATCATTAATAGCGGGACTGCTTAAAAGCGGGAGATAAAGGGGGGATTTCAAATGATTTGTGCGCGCAGCGCCGACGGGATAGTACCCGTGATCCTTTTGAAGAAGTTATTAAAGTAAGTAGGGTATTGAAAACCCAAAGCAAATGCAATCTCGGAAACGCTCCAATCTGTATGTTGTAACAGGGCTTTTGCTTCAGTGATAATCCTTTCGGTAATATGTGCAGTAGTCGGCTTACCTGTCACCTCTTTAACAGAACGATTCAGGTGATTAACGTGTATAGACAGTCCCTTTGCAAAATCCTGTGCAGTCTTTAGCTGCAATGGACGTTCTATACTTTCAATAGGGAACTGCCTTTCAAGTAACTCAAAAAATACAGCCGTAATACGTGATGAAGCGTTTTTCTGGTGAGAATAATTTTCTGATGGCTGCATTTTCAATGCCTCATGAATAATTAAATTGATATAGCTGCGTATGAGGTCGTCCTTAAAAGAGTAGTCCGTTGCATATTCAGTAATCATCTTTTGAAACATGGAGGTAACAAATTCCCTTTGCTCATTATTCAGGTTAAAGATAGGGGTCCCTCCAAGTTTAAATAAAGGGGACTGTTGCAGGCTTTCAGACCGATCGCTTTTTTTCAGAAAATCTTCGCTGAATAAACAGGCATAACCGGTATAGGTAGTTGAAACAATTTCCCAGGAATAAGGAATGTGCGGATTACCAAAAAACAATGCACTTCCGTCAGTTTCAAAACTGCGGTCAGCATATTTTATGATATTCCTGCCATTGTTCAGACAGATTTTGTAAAAGTCTTTCCGGTTATAAGGGCGAACGCTCGTATCCCCACTGTCTATTTCGAAAACCTTAAACCCCTTCAGCTTTAATTCCGTACTGAAACCAGAGCCACCACAGTCCGACTGATTATTCATTTTACTAAGTTAAGCTTAGTGAGGGAAATGCTACATACATTTTTTTTAGATAGTGCCTCCGTTAACCTTCGCGCCAATGCAAGCTGTCATAATATTCAAACTGATGGGTAGCGCCTCAGTTTGGTTACAACAACTGAAGCACTGGTAAATGGCTTATAATACCTTATAAAAATGAGGTTTATTCTTAAGGATGGTGGGGGTAAACCGCCATAAGGCTGCCACGTTTTTAGTGAGGCCGCCAACCTGTTCCATATACCGGAAAGGGTTACGTAAGCGGAAAATACCTTCTATTATACTGCCAAAGAAGAACACCGGCACAGCAAAGGTGTAGTTCAGTAATAACAACATGTACCAGCCAGCCCCAAACTGCTTACGTACACGTACATGATTGGACAACATCACCTGTAATCCTTTACGGTCGTATAATCCATAGTACCCCTTCTCTGCCGAATCAAATGCTTCTCCAGTACTTTCTCCCTGTAAATGGATGATGTTGATATCCCCGTAAATAGCCAGCACGCCCAGTTTACGGATACGGCTGCACCACTCTACCTCTTCAGCGAACAGGAAGAAATCCTCGTCCATGTACCCCGCTTTCTCCAGTACCCCGCGTTTCACCATTAAAAACGCACCACTGATCCAGTCCACTTCATGTACTGCCTTCGCTTCCTGCACATTGGGCACTTTGGTATTCAGTTTATAACCTATCCAGCGGAGCAGCCCTCCCCAGTAAGGCAAAGGTAAGAGATGATTCAGCCCCCCTTTCATGAAGTAATTACCGGAGATCTGTGTAGTCATATCAGGGTTCAGCAACTGCACCCCGCAGGCTACATGGGTATTGGCAGCAAAACGCTGTACACAGCGGTCCAGCGCACGGTCTAAGATAAGTGTATCGGGGTTCAACAATAACAGATATTCACCGGTGGCTGCTTTTAGCCCTGCATTATTTGCCCGGGAAAAGCCCGCATTGTATCCCATCTGAATCCCTTTTACAGAAGGATGTGCCGCTAATATCTTCTCCAGGCTACCGGCAGCAGACAGGTTATCTACCACAATTATTTCGTAGGCGGTATCCTGTGTCTGTTGGACAATCGTATTGATACAGTCGATAATGAGTGCGTCGGTATTATAGTTGACGATGATGATAGATAATAACATGCTTGATTTATTTACCGGGAGCGAACAGGAAAGACAGGGACATCCATAGTTTGGAAACAGGTCCTTTACGTAAAAAAGGTATGCGCCGCTGCCAGTTCAATACGTAAGTGGTCACAACAGGCAAAGGCCCGTTAAAGCCCGCCTTACGGATATCTTCCACATCACGGACCTTCATATTCCGCAATAACCGCCAGAAGAAATCATACACCAGTATACTCTTAAAATGCCCGTTCCCGGTTTTCTGTAACAGGTAAAAATATTCGGGGATATATACTTCCCTTACCCCATGTACCTCTTCCGTGATCTGCTCCTTCCCCATTCCCACATACAAAAGTGGCTCCGCTATATAAGTAAAACCGGGTTGCTGCTGCAATAACCGGATGTAAAAATCAACGTCTACTGTCCAGCGGACCTTCTCATCGTAGCGGTAAGCCGGTTTATTACGATGGATCATTACACTGGGTGGGCCTACCAGGTTATCATGCAGTACATTCACAGGATCTTTCTGAAATGCCTTCCTGAAGTACGCAGGAGATGTCATCAGCTTTGTAGTGCCGTTATCCAGGTAATAGTTATAATAAGCTGCATAAGCGAAATCGTGCTGAGGATGGTCGTCCAGGGCCTGTACAAGTAATCCCAGGGCAGAGGGTGTTGCAAACCAGTCATCATCATGCATGATCTTGATATACTCTCCACGGGCCAGGTCAAGCGCCGTATTCCAGTTGCCCGGCATTCCTCTGGCAGGCTGGTTCCGGTAATAGCGGATGGGTAAACGCTGCAGGTATTGCTGTACACATTGTTCCACGCTGTTATCCGGACTATCATCCGTGATCACCACTTCAAAATCATTGAACGTTTGAATCAACAGTGAGTCCAGCAGGCGTTGCAGGTAAGCAACCTGCTTATAAGCCGGTATACATACGGAAACTTTCATCATATTTACTTCATATTTGCTGGCAGACGGTAGTATCTCTGTTTAATCTTCGCGCCAGATGTTGTACAGCATAATTACACCTTATCTGACGTGAATATTAGGTGAGGTTAAATTGAAAACAAATCCCGAACCCATATTCTACAACTAAATCAGGGAACTAAACAGCCAGATGCAGTGTATTTATACTGTACAACATCTGCCAAACATAATATTCAAACGGAGACACTACCTGGCAGACTGCGAAGCAAAATAATCCAAAATTATGAATACCTTTAATTTTTAAACAAGCGCCTCCGACAGATTATGAGTACCATCAGGAAAAAGGGTATAATTACTACGTTTTACATCTATATAGGATTTCTTTTAGGAGCGCTGAATACATTCTTCTATTTCAAATACTTTCAACCTACAGAATACGGCCTTACGATCGTTCTCCTGGAAATTGCCATGCTATTCAGCAGTATGGCCATCCTGGGAAGCAATACGGTGGTGGCTAAGTTCTTCCCGTATTATCGCAGTCATCTTAAAGATGAGAAAAGTGAGCTGTTGACAATTGCCTTCTTTTTCTCGCTCGTAGGGTTCCTGGTGTTATTGGGCGGCACCTTGCTTTTACAACCGCTGATCATTAAAAAATATTCCGGCAAATCGCCCCTGCTGGTTAATTACTTTTATCTTGTATATCCTATTACTTTCTTCCTGGTATATTTCCAGGTATTGGAATCACAGGCATGGAATATGCGAAGGGCGGGCCTTTCCAACTTTCTGAAAGAAGTATTGTACCGTATACTTTGTTTTATACTGATCATCCTTTTCATTACAGGCATTATCTCGTTTCACACCTTTGTAGAGATATTCAGCTGGAATTATGCCGTCTTGTTTGCGGTCATGCTGCTATATCTCATATATAAAGGAGATCTTCAGTTTTCCTTCCGTATCAGCTCTTTAACAAAAAGGTTATGGAAGAAAATGCTGGCCTATGCATTATTCATACTAGGCGGCAATGTTATTTCCATATTGAGCAAAACGATAGATGCTATCGTTATTTCCAGTGTCATTGGTTTGAATTATGCGGCTGTATATTCAATAGCGCAGTATATGTCTTCCGTGATCGAAGTACCGCAACGTACCGCCACCAGCATGGCTACTCCTGTCATTTCACAGGCATGGAAAGACCGGGATATGGACAAGCTGGCAAGCGTATACCGCAAAACCTCTTTAACCCTGCTGATAGCGTCTACTTTTATCTTCACAATGATCTGGCTGAATTATGATGATGCTTTTAAGTTCCTGGATATGCCTGCCATTTACTACCTGGGTAAACCCCTGGTATTAATGCTCGGGCTTACCAAGATCATTGAACTGGGAACGGGCATGAACAGTGCGATCATCATCACTTCCCGCAAATGGAAATTCGAATTGTATTCGAACATTATCCTGCTGGTATGTATGCTTCCGCTGACTTATTTCCTGATCAAACATTCCGGGTTATTCGGTGCAGGCCTTGCCAATATGGTTTCCATTACCCTGTTTAACGCTATCCGTTTTGGCTTCCTCTGGAAAGTATATAAACTGCAGCCATTTACTTATAAAACACTGATAGCCGTACTGATACCAACAGGCGTTTTCTTCCTGCTGTATTATACGGTACGGCTGCCGAACCCTTTATTGAACATGGCTGTACGCTCTATATTATTTGTGGGATTGTATACCTACCTGTTGTTGCGTTTAAAAGTATCGGAGGATGTAGAGCAGGTATTAACTAACGTATACGCAAGAATAAGAGGCGTCTTAACAAAGCGTTAAAAGCTACCAGGAACCGGATCATATAAAGCCTGTTGGCAGGAAACTTCCAGGCCCCGCTTTCACGGCACCACAGCATCTTTGCCTTAAATGTGATCTTCTCTATGCCCAGGCGTGATAACCACGACCTGTTGACGGCTTGTTCATTATCTCCGGGCAGGGTATCAATACTGCATGGCAGGCCGACAGGGCATACTTCTTTGTGGAAATGAACGGCGGCACTGATCCACTGATCAGAGAAATGCCCCATGGAAAAATGCACCAGATCTATATCGTAAATAACAGCCACCCTGTACTTTTCAGATACGCGCAAACTGATGTCCATATCATAGAAATGGAAGCCTTTCAGCATTTCACTGTTGAACGGTATTTCTTTCCATACCTTTTTACGCATCACCAGCATCACACCGTCCAGCGTCTTCACAGGAACAGCATCCCCGGCGAGCCCTGCCGGACGGGCCAGGAACCGGCGGTAATGGCCGTTCTTTCTACGCTGAAGAATATTGCAGCAGTCGGCCTCCTGTATGCCAGTCCACCAACCCGATAAGGTCTTACTCTTATAACGGCTGCCGGCAAGTCCTAACAGGCCCAGCTTTTCATCCCGTTCAAAATGACCGGAGAGCAGCTGCCCCCAGTTCAGCGTCTGGAAAGCGACATCGTCGTGGACAAAACAGAGTATTTCATAAAGAGCTTTTTCAGCAGCCCGGTTGTAAGCTTCGCAGATACCGGTGGATGCAGCATCTTCCATCACAATAAGTTCATAATCCGCACCGATGGTGTCAGCAATATTCTGCTTCACAAGGGCTAAACGATCCTTATTTGCAGAGCAAATAATTATAGATACCATTCGTAAATTTTTAGAATGTCTGCTTACTCAATTCTGCCGCCTCCTGCATAGTACTTCCTCCAGTAAGGTTCATTAAGGTCACTGATCATCACCCCCGAACTGGTAGACGCATGCACAAATCTGTCATTAGCAAGATAAACGCCCACGTGGGATACTTCTTTCTGATTGATGTGAAAGAAAACCAGGTCTCCTTCCCTCATTTGGTCGTCGCTTAGTTTTTTCGCTTTCTCGAACAACTGCGAGGATGTGCCGGAGGAATTATACCGGAAAACCGTCGTCAATAGTGTATTTGTGAAATTGGAACAGTCGATACCTTCTTTGTTTTTACCTCCCAGGCGGTATGGTGTAGCCCACCAGTCCTCAATAAAGTTATACAAAGGGGTGTTTACTACCTTTTCTACAGGAACATCCAGCATCTCCGCATACTTGAACTGCCATAACTGGGCGGTTTCAATATTGGCGCCGCTGGTCACGATCTTCAGCTTCACCGTACTTGCCTTAAAATTGCCGGTAGTCGTAAATCCTTCCAGGAACTGTGCCTGGTTATTATTAGCGGAGCCGTTACTCGTTTTTTTGAGAGAAGAACAGGCACTCATCATAAGTACAAACATCATCAATGCCAGCCATAAAGGTTCCTTCCTTGTCATAAATCCCTGCTTAGTTAAAATTTGGGCCAAGTTACTAAAAATAATCGTTTTTTGTAATATCACAATATAAAAGGCTGGGTTACAGCATATAGATAATTAACAAACCTGACCAATTTATTTGTTATGCACTATTGTGGATAATTTTACATTCCCTCAATTTTTATTCTGCTCTAAGTATCGGACTTTTGCAGGATGATTTTCTCTCACTTACACGTTCATACTCAATACTCCCTGTTGGATGGTGCGGCAGACATCAAATCGCTGTACAAGAAAGCAATGTCCAGCAATCAGCCGGCCCTTGCGATCACAGATCACGGGAATATGTTTGGCGTATTCCAGTTTGTGGCAGAGGCCTATAACAATAAACTGAACCCGGAAGATCCAAAGGATAAACGCCTGAAAGTAAAGCCTATTGTAGGCTGTGAATTTTATGTGGTGGAAGACCGCTTTAAACGCGCTTTTACCCGTGAAGAAAAAGATATCCGTAATCACCAGGTACTCCTCGCAAAAAACGACGAAGGTTACCGTAACCTCATCAAATTATGTTCCCTGGGATACATGGAAGGCCTGTACGGTAAATATCCCCGTATAGACAAAAAACTGATCCTCCAGTATCATAAAGGGCTCATTGCTACTACCTGCTGTTTAGGTGCTTCTGTACCACGTACCATCCTTAAAAAAGGAGAAGAAGCGGGTGAAGATGAATTCAAATGGTGGCTGGATATCTTCGGTGAAGATTACTATGTGGAACTGCAACGCCACGGTATCCCGGAACAGATCAAAGTGAACGAATCACTGGTGAAATTCGCGCACAAACATAATGTAAAGATCATCGCCTCCAACGATTCACACTATGTGGACCAGGCTGATGCCAATGCACACGATATCCTGCTTTGTATCAATACCGGCGAGAAAAAGAGTACGCCGAGCATGAAGGATTTCTCTGATGATGATGTATCCGTTAAAAACAAACGTTTCGCTTTCTATAACGATCAGTTCTACTTCAAAACAACGGAAGAGATGACCGCTCTCTTCAGTGATCTGCCTCAGGCTATTGATAATACCAATGAGATAGTAGATAAAGTAGAATTACTCGATTTAAAAAGAGATATCCTGCTTCCCAACTTCCCCATTCCGGCGGGATTCTTTACGCAGGACCAGTACCTGCGTCACCTTACGATGGAAGGCGCTCATGCCCGCTATAGTGAAATGACGCCTGAAGTAGAAGAACGGATCAACTTCGAACTGGACGTTATTGAAAAGATGGGATTTGCGGGTTACTTCCTCATCGTATCCGACTTCATTAAAGCGGGGCGCGACCTTGGCGTATTCATTGGTCCGGGCCGCGGGTCTGCGGCTGGTTCTGCCGTGGCATACTGCATCGGTATCACCAATATCGACCCCATCAAATATAACCTGCTGTTTGAGCGTTTCCTGAACCCGGAACGTAAAAGCATGCCGGATATCGATACGGACTTCGATGATGAAGGCCGCCAGAAAGTAATTGACTACGTTGTACAGAAATATGGCAAAAACCAGGTAGCACAGATCATCACCTATGGTACCATGGCGGCCAAAATGAGTATCAAAGACGTGGCGCGTGTAATGGACCTTCCCCTGATAGAATCCAATATACTGGCGAAGATGGTGCCGGACAAACCCGGTATCCAGCTGGCCCGCCTCTTTAACGCGCCGATGGAAGGTGATAAAAGCCTGGTGGAGAAAGAAGGCCTCGGGCCGGAAGACATGGAAAACGTGCGTAAACTCCGCGAACTGATCAAAGGAGATGACCTGCAGGCAGAAGTACTGCGGGAAGCCTGCGTACTGGAAGGCTCTGTGCGTAATACAGGTATCCATGCAGCGGGTATCATCATCGCTCCGCAGGACCTCTACGACCTCATCCCCGTGTCTACCGCGAAAGACTCCGATCTGCTGGTGACACAGTTTGAAGGAAGTATCATCGAGAGCGCCGGCGTTATCAAAATGGACTTCCTGGGTCTGAAGACCCTTACCATTATCAAAGGTGCGCTTGAACTCATTAAAATGAACCACGGGATAGAGATCTCTATTGACGATATCCCACTGGACGACGTCAAAACGTACGAACTCTATCAGAAAGGTGAAACCAATGCTACGTTCCAGTTCGAGTCTCCGGGAATGCAGAAATACCTGCGCGAACTGAAGCCCGACAGGTTCGATGACCTCATTGCCATGAACGCCCTGTACCGCCCGGGCCCTATAGAGTACATCCCCCTGTTTATCAAACGTAAACTCGGACTGGAAGAAACGGTGTACGACCTGCCGGAACTGGAAGAATATCTCCACGATACCTACGGGATCACCGTATACCAGGAACAGCTGATGCTCCTGAGCCAGAAGCTGGCCAACTTCTCTAAAGGAGATGCCGACGTACTCCGTAAGGCGATGGGTAAAAAGCAGAAGGCGGTGATGGATAAAATGAAGAAACAGTTCATGGAAGGATGTGCTGCCAACGGGCACGACCTGAAGATCTGTGATAAGATATGGACCGACTGGGAGGCGTTCGCATCCTACGCCTTCAACAAATCCCACTCTACCTGTTATGCCTTCGTGGCCTACCAGACAGGCTACCTGAAAGCACACTACCCTGCTGAATATATGGCGGCAGTACTGAACTGCGCCAGCAACATTGAAAAGATCACCTTCTTCATGGAAGAAGCGAAGAGAATGGGCATAGACGTTCTTCCGCCCGATGTGAACGAGTCTTTCAAAGGCTTTGCCGTGAATAAACAGGGACAGATCCGTTTCGGACTGGCCGGTTTGAAAGGAGTGGGTGAAGCCGCCGTGGAAAACATCCTGGAAGAACGTAAAAAAGGTCCGTACCAGAACATCTTCGAGATGATCAAACGTGTGAACCAGCGTGCAGTGAATAAGAAATCACTGGAAGCCCTGGCCATGTCCGGCGCTTTCGACTGCTTCCCTGCCCTGCACCGTGCGCAATACTTCTTTAAACCGGAGAATGATACCTCCACCGGCCTGGACAAGATCGTGAAATTCGGTAACCAGGTAGCTGCGGGCTCCAATTCTGTAGGCAGCCTGTTCGGTGCAGATGATTTGCCGGATGTAGAGCCACCAAAGATCCCTCCCTGCGATCCGTGGCCGCTGATCCTGAAACTGAATAATGAAAGAGAAGTGACCGGTATCTACATCTCGGGCCATCCGCTGGACGATTACCGCTTTGAGAGCCGCTTCTATAACATGAATACCGTGCAGGACCTGGTAGAATACCAGGCCGATCTGAGCACGCCAGGTAATGCCCGGGCCGGCAGGGAAAGGAATTTCCGCCTGGCAGTGTACGTTACCGGTGCCCAGGAACGCATTTCCAGGAACAACCGCCAATTTGGCATCATGACGATAGAAGATTACACGGGTAAGTTCGAATTTGCCCTCTGGAGCGAGGACTTTATCCGCTTTGCCCCCTATCTGAAAACAGGGCTTTGCCTGTTCGTAAATGGTGGTTTTAAGGCAAAAAGATTCAATGATGCTGAATACGAATTCAAAGTAAACGGGATCCAGTTATTGCAAGAAGTAAAGAAAACCCATACCAAAAAGGTAGGGTTAGTGACCATGCCTAAGTTTATTACCAGGGAATTCGTAGACTTTATCGTAGATAATATTGCCAAATATCCTGGTAGCAGTGAATTGTACCTGCAACTGATAGACAGGGATAAGGATATGGCCGTGAAACTGCACACATTCAACAAACATATAGAGATGAATGATGAGCTGGCACACTACCTTACCCAACAGCGGGATATCGATATTTATATAGAGACAATCAATAAGTAGGGGATCAAAAAAGCACTACCTTGCACTTGTATCTGATCCGGTATCAGTATGCCAAAAGAGCAGAAGTACAGATCCGGATTAATTCTTGAAGTATAGTAATTACAATTGAATAACAACAATCATAAATTAAAATATCATGGCATTAGAATTCACGGATTCGAACTTCCAGACGGAAGTGTTAAGCTCAGATAAATTGAGCGTGATAGATTTCTGGGCAGAATGGTGTGGTCCTTGCCGCGCTATCGGTCCGGTTATCGAAGAACTGTCTAAAGATTACGCAGGTCAGATAAACGTTGGTAAAGTAAATGTGGACCAGAATCCGCAGCTGTCTATCAATTATGGTATCACCAGCATTCCTGCTATCCTTTTCATTAAAGGTGGTCAGGTAGTTGACAAACAGGTAGGTGCAGTACCTAGATCTGTACTCGAAAAGAAAATACAGTCTAATCTGTAATAAATCATATATCATTATATGAAAGCGCTCCGGATAACCGGAGCGCTTTTTTTATCTTAGATCAAAGCCCTGCACCCATATAAATCCACACATGATCAAATTGTGATCTTACAGCTACAGGATTAAATCAAAGCACTCCGCCCATATAAATCCACACCCTGAATAAGAAAACTCTACTATTTGCGTTTACCTTGTAGTTCAATTTGTTTTAATATCAATTGAGTGCCGGAATATTCCTTTTCGCAGATTCGCTATAGGGGATCTGATAAAGAGATTGTAACTTTCCCAGGAAATCATTTGAGCAAGCCAAGAATTTTTGACTTACAAACTTTAACATTGCGCAATTTTACCCTTTTTATCCTGACTATTTTCTATGTATTACCTGCTATTGCACAACGTAATTGTGGAACAGAAATATCTATCCTGCAAAAAATTGAGGCCAATCCGGCTCTATTGCAGGTAAGACAGGCTAAAGAAGCCAGCCTCAGAGAAGCCACCTTGCGAATGAAGCAAATGAAAGCCCTCTCAAAAACGTCTTACAATACCGTTACCATTCCCGTAGTAGTACATATTGTGTTAAAGGACCCGTCCGTTGTCACAGATGCACAGGTACTTTCCCAGATAGCAGTACTTAACCAGGACTATATTGCCGGTAATGCAGATATTTCCCAGCTGCCTGCTGCATGGCAGCCACTGATAGGTAATTCGTCCCTGCAGTTCTGCCTGGCACAACGTACACCCGAAGGCAATCCTACCAATGGTATAGACAGGGTCACCACTACTAAAGCCAACTTTTCAGCCCTGAATAATGCAGGGCAGGATGTGAAATTTGCCACTACAGGGGGCGCGGATATATGGGATAATAGCCGTTACCTGAATATATGGGTATGTGTTCTTGCCAACGGCTACCTTGGCGTAGCGACCTTTCCCGGCTTATATCCTGACAATCAGGAAGGTGTGGTCATACACTATACAGCCTTCGGTACTACAGGTTCCGCTCAAACACCTTATAATAAAGGCCGTACTGCCGTTCATGAAATAGGCCATTATTTTACCCTGCGTCATATCTGGGGCGATGAACCTTACTGTGTAGTAGATGATGGTATTGATGATACCCCCATGCAGGGTACCAATACCTACGGCTGCCCTGCATTCCCTAAAACAGATACCTGCCAGAGAACGTCTCCCGGTATCATGTTCAATAACTACATGGACTACTCAGATGATGCCTGTATGCTGCTGTTCACCTCTGAGCAGGTAGACAGAATGCGCATATCCCTGGATGCAGATCACGCCAGCCTGCTCACCTCAGATGGTTGTCAGCCACTGAACCTGCTCCCTAACGATGCCCAGGTGTTAAACATCCTCTCCCCTTCAGCACAGATCTGCGAAAACAGCATTACGCCGTATGTTGTACTGAAAAACCAGGGGCTTAACACACTGACTGCCGTTAACGTCACCTATCAGATAGACAATGGCGCTACACATTCCTTCAACTGGACAGGCAGCCTGACCACTCTTAAAACGGATACACTCTACCTGCCTGATGCCGTTCCGGGAGAAGGCGCACATACACTGAAAGCTTATACCTCTCAACCTGATGGGGTAACGGACGACGATGTTACCAACGATACCGCTTCCATGGCCTTCCAATACTATGCAGATGGTACTCTCCCGCTCTCAGAAGGCTTTGAAGGCAATACCTTCCCGCCGGCAGCGTGGGAAATAAAGAATTACGATGGCCTCTATACCTGGGAAGTAACCACGGCTGCTGCCAAATCCGGCAGCAAATCAGTAGTGATGCGCAACCGGGCATATAATACAAATGGAGAGATAGACGACCTGTTCTCTCCCCTCATGAACCCTTCCGGTTACGACTCCGTATTCCTGTTCTTCGACGTGGCTTCGGCTTCCTATTCCGGTGCTACCAGCAGTAACGACCTCTGGGACAGCCTGATGGTACTTACCACTTCCGATTGTGGGATTACATTCGACAGCGTCTATAAAAGAGGAGGCCCTGATTTCCTGACACATAAACAGGCTGTTATTACAGAATTCATCCCTACAGCTGCCGAATGGCGCAGAGACTCGGTGAACCTCACTCCTATTCTTAAAAAAGGCGAGTTCCGGGTAGTTTTCCGCAATCTCAGCAATGACGAAAACAATATCTACCTGGATAATATCAACCTGGTCACCAAAGCGACCCTGCCTTACCTGAAAGAAAAAGGATATACCGTTGGGCCAAATCCAACCTCTAACCAGGTGTTCATTACCTTCCTGGAACCACCGGCAAACCTTCAATATATAGCACTATATAACACTTTAGGGCAGCAGGTGGCCAAGCAACCGGCCGCCGATATCAATAGCAGTAACCGTTTCATCTTTGATTTGGTAAATGAACCAAATGGTATTTATTTTGTGAAATTAATCTACAGGAACTCGGTTAAGACTATTAAAATAACTAAAGTGCAATGACGACTAGAAATGACTTTCCTGCTGTAGACATACTCCTGCAGGATACCAGACTGGATAAAGGATTGAAAATCATCGGTGAGAAAGTATTATCATCAGAAAGATTAACGCCTGAAGAGGGATTGTTGTTATTCGAAAAGGGCGAACTCGGCTTCCTCGGTGCCCTGGCCAACCTGGTGCGTGTGCGCATGCATGGCGACAAAACCTATTTCAACCGTAATTTCCATATAGAGCCGACCAACGTTTGTGTATTCACCTGCAAATTCTGCTCTTACTCGCGTCTTTACAAGAACCGCGAAGAAGGCTGGGAACTGAGCATCGATGAGATGATGGATATCGTGAAAAAGTATGATGGCCAGCCAGTTACAGAAGTACATATCGTGGGTGGGGTACATCCTAAAATGAACCTCGACTTCTTCTGCGAACTGTTAAGCAAAATAAGGGATTATCGTCCGGACCTTCATCTGAAAGGGTTCACGGCCGTGGAACTGGACTATATGTTCCGCAAGGCAAAACTGACAGTAGACGAAGGTATGCGCAAACTCCACGAGGCAGGCTTACAGTCAATGCCGGGCGGTGGTGCTGAAATCTTCCATCCCGATGTTCGCGTACAGATCTCCCACGATAAGGTAGATGCGGAAGGATGGCTGGAAATTCATAAGGCTGCACATAAACTGGGCATGCATACCAATGCTACCATGTTATACGGCCATGTAGAGAACTACTGGCACCGTGTAGACCATATGGAACGCCTTCGCAACCTGCAGGACGAAACGCATGGTTTCAATACTTTTATACCCCTGAAATTCCGTAACAAAGACAATGAAATGTCTCATGTACCGGAATCCTCTATTATAGAAGACCTTAAATTATATGCAGTTGCAAGACTGTATATGGATAACTTCCCTCACCTGAAAGCTTACTGGCCTATGCTGGGAAGGAATACCGCACAACTTACACTGTCATTTGGCGTAAATGACCTGGACGGTACTATCGATGATACCACCAAGATCTACTCCATGGCCGGGTCTGAAGAACAAACACCGTCTATGAACACTGCCCAGTTAGCGATGCTGATCAGGCAGGCAGGCAGAAGACCGGTAGAAAGAGATACTGTTTATAACGAAATCAAAGATTATACTGAAGTGGAATTTACTGCAGAAGAACTGGCCAGCTGATTATAACTAATATATTATGCTTCTATCTTCTAAATGGTTATTTAACATAGGGTTATGTCTTTACATTGCAGGATGTCATAACAATCATACCGTATCAACCCATGTTGTTACTGATAACAGCCCTCAGTTTACCAAAGAAGGAGAATTGTATTTTCTCAGCAAAGTAAATAATGATACGCTGAAGAAAATTGATATAGAACTGGCTACTACTAACCAGGAAAGGGCCAGGGGCCTGATGGACAGAAAATCAATGACAGATGAACAGGGCATGCTCTTTATTTTCCCTTCAGCAGCTGAACAGTCCTTCTGGATGAAGAACACCTACATTTCCCTGGACATTATATATATCGATGATCATAGAGAGATCGTATCCATACAAAAAAACACCACTCCTCTTTCTGAAGAAAGCCTGCCATCATTTAAGAAAGCGCAGTATGTGCTGGAAGTAAATGCAGGGTTCTTTGATAAATACCATATCGCTTATGGCGATAAGATCTCTTACAAAGAAGAAAAATAGTGCTATTGTAGTAATAATGGAAAAAGCTCCTCAGGGAGCTTTTTCCATTATTACTTAGGCTATTATTGCCGCAATGATTTATCTAGCGTTATTTTCGATACCTTTACGCCGTTATAGAAATACTAAGTTCTCTTGCAACACTGCTTTTAGTCGCGTTATCCTCTTCTTGCAGCTTTATTATTGAATTTGCTCATTTTTATCTCTTCTGACCACCTCCTGAACGAGAGCAAATCTTTTTGGTAAAATATTACGGTTTTAAAAAAGCTTCGTGCTTTCCGGGTATGTGTGTTTGTACGGTAATCTTCTCACTTAAAATAAATATCATGACTATTTATGTTTCAAACCTCATGTCACAAATCAATGAGGAAGAATTAAAGAAAGCGTTTTCCGTGTATGGAGCTGTGGCTTCCTGCAAGATTATCGGCGACAAATTCACTGGTGTATCCCGCGGATTTGGTTTTATAGAAATGCAGGACGAAGATGGCAGTAAAGCAATAAAAGAACTGAACGGAACAAATATGGGTGGTAGAAATATCTCCGTTGATGTTGCAAAGGAACGTGTTGACCGGTCATTTCCCTCCGGCAGAAGTTACTAATACAAATGCATAAAAGGCATCCTGATAATTTTTCCCAAACAACTTGAACTTATGAGAAGTATCCTTATAATAGATGATGAGATCCACACATGTACATTATTACGTAAAATCCTGATGAAAGAAGGCTTTGATGTAGATGTTACCATGTCTGGAAATACAGCGCTTAAAATGGTCAAAGAGAAACACTATCAGGTTGTCTTTTGTGATTACCGTCTTAAAGACAAAGAGAAAGACGGCGCTACACTTTCCCGTGAAATGCATTTATTGAGCCCATTGACGGCCATCATCATTATGACTGGCTATCCCGATGTACGTGTTGCCATCCAGTTCATCAAAAACGGTGCATATGATTATATAACTAAACCATTATATGCTGAACAGGTAATACTGCTGGCAAACAAGGCATTCTTATATATTGCCAATACTCAGAGCAATGAAACTACCACTATGCCATCAGTCACCAGTGTAAATGCACAGGGGAAACTAAGTGAATCCGGACATGTATATGGTATCAGCAGTGCATCCAAAGAACTGGACCAGCAGATATCGCTCATCGCCCCTACCAATTACTGTGTTATCATCTCCGGCGAAACAGGTACCGGTAAAGAATCCGTAGCCCGCTTAATACATAGCCGCAGTAAACGCTATAATAAACCTTTCGTAGCGCTGGATTGCGGTAGCCTTACCAATGAACTGGCCGCCAGTGAATTGTTCGGTCATGAAAAAGGTTCTTTTACAGGTGCTATCAGTGCTAAAACCGGTGCCTTTCAGGAAGCAAACGGCGGTACGCTGTTCCTGGATGAAGTAGCGAACCTTTCCTATCCGATACAGATGGCATTACTACGTGTGCTGCAGGAAAGAAAAGTAAGACCTGTAGGTAGCAATATAGAAACAACCGTAGATGTCAGGATCATCGTTGCCTCCAATGAAAACTTGTCCAAGGCTATTATTCAGGGTAAATTCCGGGAGGATTTATTCTACAGATTAAATGAGTTCACACTCACTGTTCCCCCTTTGCGTAAACGGCTGGAAGATTTACCCCTGTTCATTGAAGCATTTGTAAAAGAAACGGAGAACGATTTACAACGTAAAGCGGGTCCGTTATCTGCAGAAATACTGGAATATTTCAATACCTATAACTGGCCGGGCAACATCCGTGAATTGAAGAACGTGATCCGGAGAGCCTGTCTGTTAACGCCTGCTGACAGTACAATTGATATAGGAATACTACCACAGGATATGACGGATGTACACAAGCCGGTACATAAGAAAGTGATCATCATAGGCCGCCCTGATAACAATCTGAAATCTACTGCACAACAGGCAGAACATGAAAAAATCATGACGATATTGCACGAGGTAAAGTTCAATAAAACAAAAGCTGCAAGGCTGATGAATATTGATCGTAAAACCCTGTATAATAAGTTACAGTTACTGGAGATAAAAGCATAGTTACCTGCCCAGTTCTTTTATTGTAAAAGATTTTTGCCTGCCTTTATTTTGTTTCCTCACATCCTGGATATCTTTTTCCGTGATTGCAGGTGCTTTATTACTCCAGCAGTTACGAATGAAACTCAGCACCTGAGCTATATCTTTATCGGAATATTCATCATTACTGCCTATTCCCGGCATATCTCCGCTTATCTCAGGTGCTTTATATGTCTTCCCTCCCACTTCTACCGGTCCGGTAAGACCATATAGTACAATGGAGATCAATCTTTGTTTATCACCGGTTACAATGCCCGATTCGTTCAGCGGTGGCGCCAGCGACTGTATACCATTGCCATCTGCACCATGGCAGGTCTGGCATACTGTTTTAAACAATACGGCCCCACGTGGGTACAGCTTCTTCAGTCCTTCCGTCAGCTTCTCATTCTTATGACTTTCAATGTTCTTTAAGACAAGTTTCAACCTTTTTGCTATCAATAAGGTGGTATCGGGAAGCTCTTTCAGCAGATCAGCTTCTTTACCCGCATTATTACTGATAACGGCATCTGCCACATACTTGTCGTTTGCGTAATGTTTTATCAGCTCCGTCTGTAAAAGCATGGCCTGTTTAGCAGGTAAAACCGGCAACAGTAAAGCCACATAAGGAGCCAGGAAAACATTCTGTGTTAAATGAGACAATTCTTCTGCAATCTGTACACCATTAGCAGGTGTAATAACAGCAGGTATTGCCGCTAATGCCTGTGCCTGTATATAAGGGTTCTTTTGCTGTAATAAGAGCTGGATATCGGCCAGATGTAAAGCGCCTAATCCTTCCAGTGTCCATAAAGCATGCATTTGTCCGTTGATGCTGTCTGTCTTTTGCAGGCGTTCCCTGAGAGCAGGAATTAATATAGTATAATGATGATCGATGATCATCTGTTGCGCTTTATCCCTGACCCATCCGTTATTACTATTTAATGAAGCCAGCAGTTGCTGAGGATCATTCTCCAGTTGTACGGGCTTTACTTTTGTATTTACCGGCACTATTCTGTAGATACGTCCGCAGTTGAGTGGGTTCGTTAAATTCCTGCTTTTAATTTCACTTTTCAGATAAGGGGTAAGAAAGGTTTTATGCTGGATAATCCCCCTGTACATATCTACTATATATAAAGCGCCATCGGGAGCATCATACAGACTTACCGGCCGGAAACGTTCGTCGTCACTGGCCAGGAATTCCTTTTTATGATAGGCTTCTTTACCTTTTACGATATAACCGCTGTCCTGTATCAGGTTGCGTTTAACCAGGTTGGCAGATGGTTCTGCAACGAACACATTATTATCGTATGCTTTGCCCAGCAGTTGTCCCCTGTAAACTAACGGACTACAGGCGGCCGTCATTTCATTCAGGCGCAGGCTATCGTCCAGGATCCCTTTCATATAACCCCGGTTTACACCGGTAGTAGCCCTGATGGGAAATACTCTTTTATCAGATACTATTTTTTCATCGTAGCCGGCAACATTACGTTGTTGCGGATTACGTGCACCCAGTGCGGGCGGGAAGTAATCTCCCAATACATTCTCTGAATTGTTATTATAGAAAAGCCGTCCGTAATTATCCTGCGACAGTCCCCACTGGCCACGGAAGTGCGTCTCTTCTTTCAGCCATTTATCACCTGCTTTCCTGTATCTCTTATCAGATTTTGCATTGTAGATCCAGTTATCCATTGCTCTTAACAGTCCATTGGGCTGATGCTCCACATTACCGCCTTCTGTATATTTATCATCTACCAGGGTACGTTTGCCTGGCTTATCATGATCGATCTCTACAAACCAGAGTTTAGGTGGTTCTGCCACTAATACCCCATTTTCCAGTAAACAGATGGCCCGGGGTAATACCAGGGAATCCAGGAATACTTTACGGGAATCTGCTACACCGTCTTTGTTGGTATCTTCCAGGATCACTATTTTCCCGTTAGGGATATCTTCTCCTGTACCTACGGTATCAGGCATATAGCCGGTCATTTCCACTACCCACATACGGCCTTTTTCGTCGAAGGTCATGGCAACGGGAACGGTTACCAGTGGTTCTGACGCAACTAACTGCACTTCCAGTCCATTTTCCGTGACCATATGCCGGATAGCAGTTGTAGCATCCAGTACCGGTGATACCGCATATTTTTCCCTGATGGCCAGTGAATCGGTAGCATGTGTATGCTGCTTTCCTTTACAGGCAGTCATTAATAAGACAGCTCCCAGCAGATAAACGTGGTATTTCATCATCAATCGATTGTAATTCCTAAAATAGAAATTAAATATGAATTATAAAGACGGTAGTTATGAGTGGTAGATATACGGGCTGAATTGACAGCGTAGATTACCAGCTGTTATTGAGGCATTAATACCCTTTTTTGATGTGAATATCAGGTGTGTATTAATGCTCAATAACAGCTGTACGAAGATGATGTAATTAAACTGAGGCACTATCATTACTTTACTTATTCGTAATTCAACATAGTTTTTTTTTATCTTCGTTCAATTACCATCATCTAACTCGGCTTATGGGACGCTTTCAGGGCATTTTCGGTATTATTCTTATCCTTGGACTCGCTTATTTATGCTCCAACAATAGAAAAAAGATCAATTTCCGGCTGGTGATCAGCGGAATTTCTTTACAGGTATTAATCGCCCTGCTTATTTTTAAAGTCGGACCCGTATTCTGGTTTTTCCAGCAATTAGGTAAAGCAATGGGTAAACTGGAGCTGTTTGCGAGCAAGGGTGCAGCCTTTGTATACGGCGGTATTGCCGTAGAACAGGCCCCCGGTACAATCGGCAACTATGTTAACGGAGGGTTCGTCTTCGCATTCAATGTTACAGCAGCTATCATTCTCGTATGCTCGCTGGTAGCCATCTTATATCATTTTGGGGTGATGCAGCGTATTGTTGCATTGATTGCACGTGCCATGAATGTGATCATGCGGGTAAGCGGTGCAGAAGCACTCAGTAATGTGGCCAGCGCCTTCGTAGGACAAATAGAAGCACAGGTAATGATCCGTCCTTACCTGGACTCCATGACGAAAAGCGAGCTGCTTGCTTCCATGAGTGGTAGTCTGGCCTGTATAGCAGGTGGTATCCTTGTTGTTTATTCGAACATGGGCCTTGCTGCAGGATTAGACCTCGCGCCTAAACTTATTACCGCCAGCCTCATGGCAGCACCTGGCGCCCTGGTCATTGCCAAGATCGTGTTTCCTGAAACAGAGAAAAGCATGACCATGGATACCATCAAACTGGAAGTAAAGAGCCAGTATGTAAACGTGATAGACGCTATTACACACGGCGCCAGTGATGGTTTTAAGATAGCCATGAACGTAATTGCCATGATCATCGGCTTTATCGCCCTCATCGCCTTCCTCGACTGGGGGTTGTTAAAAATAGGTCACATCTTCAACCCGGATTTCAACCTTAGCCTGGACTGGATCTTTGGGAAGATCTTCTACCCTGTTGCCTGGTCGATGGGCGTACCAGCCAGCGATGTAAACAACGTGGCTACGCTGCTGGGGCAAAAGCTTACCATCAATGAATTTGTAGCCTTCAAACACCTTACGGATAAGTCAGTTCCTATTATGACGGAGAAAGGACTGCTGATAGTAAGTATCGCTATCTGCGGATTTGCGAATTTCAGTAGTGTAGGTATGCAGATAGGTGGGATTGGGGTACTTGCACCCGGAAGGCGTGGAGACCTGGCCAGCCTGGGATTAAAAGCCTTGTTCTGTGGTACGCTGGCATCCTACCTGTCAGCTACTATCGCAGGTATACTGATCTGATTATAAAAATCTGAAACAGCAGACTTTTGTGGAGGATAAAATACGTTTTCAACAAACAGGAGAGCCTGTATCGTAAGTGCGATACAGGCTCTCTTTGTTCAGGCACCTGACGGAGACTTATCGCCATTTAGACGATTCTCAGACCCTTTAATTATTTTTGCTACAACCTCTTTTGTTTGTTGTCTGTATTTGCATATGGCAACAGTTCTGCTGATAGCTGGCTTATACTAGAGTACCGGAATCTTTTGAGGCTGAAAAGTGCGTTTTATCTCAGGAATTGCAGGGCTTCGCCCTGCAACCAAAATCAAATAACAAATTCCGCTTTACGTTCATGATGAATGAACATAAAGCGGAACATTATTTTATAGCATAATAGGTTTAGCCTAATCTCTTCTGCAGATCTTCCAGTATAGCTACCCATGCGTTAACGTCGCCGGCATCTGTCCACAGTTCTTTCATCTCAGAATCGTTCTTTATTTTCTCTACTGCAGCAATAGCTAATTTCTTCAACGCAGGTGTTGCAAGGAGGTCCAGAGAATCCAGGTTCTCAAGCGGGTCTTCTGGAAAATCCTCACTGGCTTTACCTGCCAGCGCAGCTACTACTTCCGCAGCAGCCAAAGCATCTTCACATTCGGAAGCGTCCAGGTACCCTTCCTTGTTAATTGTGAATTGCAAGGTATCGGCAACCATGCCGCCATCCTTGTTCTCCATCATTTCGAATATCCAATCTTGTGAACCGTCGTTCTCAAAGTTCCTGGTGCCCCATGTGCCCATGATATTAATTTTTTGTTTGGTTTCTTAATTTAGTTCAGACTCCTGAAATCCACCGGTACCAGCTTACTAACGCCGGCCTCCTGCATGGTTACACCATAGATCACATCCACAGACGCCATTGTCTGTTTATTGTGCGTTACAATGATGAACTGAGAGTTGTCTGAAAACTTACGTATCATATTAGTAAACTTACCAACATTCGCATCATCCAGCGGCGCATCCACCTCGTCCAGGATACAGAACGGCGCCGGCTTGATCAGGTAAATAGCGAACAGCAAAGCTGTTGCCGTCAGCGTCTTCTCACCACCACTCAGCTGCGTAATCGCTGCCGGACGTTTACCCTTTGGTTTTGCGATGATCTCAATTCCTGTATCAGCGAGGTTACCCGGATCATTCAGGATCATATCACACTCATCCTCTTCTGTAAACAAGGCTTTGAACACACGTGCAAAGTTCTCTTTTACCTGGTTAAATGTATCCAGGAATTTCTGGTTTGCCGTAGACTCTACCTCCTGTATCGTTGCCATTAAAGATTCCTTGGCGCTTACCAGGTCGTTCTTCTGCTCCAGTATGAACTCATAACGTTTCTTCATTTCCTGGTAAGCCTCAATCGCTGTAGGATTGATCTCACCCATATTTTCCAAACGTTTCTTCAGCCGTTCTGCACTACCCTGTAACTCCTCTACCGGTAAAGCAGACGTACGCTGTTCGTCCAGGATCTCGTCCAGGTTCACTTTAAACTCCACGCTCAGACGTTCTTTCATAGAAGAAAGCTGTAAACGGAGGTCGTTCACTTTGTCTTTGATCTGGGTTAATGCCTGTTCCAACTGATCTTTTGCACGTTGTTTCGCACGCAAGGTAGTTTCCTTCTCCTGTAAAACGTTACGGAAGTTGTAATATTCCTGGTCTTTTTCGTTCAGTTCCTTCTCTTCTTCTTCTTTCTTACGGAACAGGTCTACCAATCCTTCTTCCGCATCACTTAATTTATCCTGTGCGGCAGCAATATTTGCTACAGCATCTTCCAACTGCGATTTATTACTGGTGATCTGCACATGCAGATCGGATAATTGTTTGCGTTTGAATTCCAGTTCCTGCTTCAATGCCTGTACCTTACTCTGCTGGCGGGTATGCTGCAGGTTCTGGTTATTGAACTGTATGTTCGACTGGTTGAACTGTTGTTCAGCATCAGCGGCCGCTTTCTCTGCCGTGATGATATTATCATGCAGGGCATGCACCTTCTCATTCAGGTCTTCCAGTTCTTCACGTACCCCGGAAATACTTTCCTGGTTGGTTTCCAGAGATAACTGCATTTCTGCCAGTCGTTTATCCCCGGTCTCTATCAGTAAACGGAAGTTCTCAATACGGTTCTGTAAACCAAATACCTGGTTATTCAGCTGATTGATACGTTCACGGGCGGTATTGATCTTGTTCTCATTCAACTGGCCGTTGTAGCCTAACACCTGGTTGTGTTTTTCCTGGATCTGATCGCGCAGAGCGGCCACCACTGCTTCCAGTGATTTGATCTCTTCGTCCAGCTTTTCCAGGTTCTTCGCACGGCCCAGTTTCTTCCCTTCGAACAATCCTACAGAACCACCACTGAAACTGTATTTACCGCGGTGCATACGTCCACCTTTCTCGATGATCAGCACGTCCTGGTCAACCAATTTATCGAATTCCAATGTGCTTACATCGTCAGAGATAAATACTTTAGCCAGCAGGTAGTTACCCAGTCCTTTATAACGTTCATCAATCTCCACTACTTCCAGCGCAGAAATAGTTCCCGGAGGTGCAAATAAAGCTCCTCCCTGGTGATTGAACTGATCTAATATGAAAAAGTTAGCCTTTCCTTTCTTGTTTTCGTCCAGCAGGCGGATGGCCTGGATAGCCTCTGCTGCGTTATTGACTACGTAGTAGTTGAGGTAAGGTTCCAGCAGGTTCTCCACACAGGTACGGTAATCTTCTTTACAGAAGAAAATATCACTGAGGATAGGCGCCTTGTTATTCCAGTCGGTATTCTTTTTAAGGAATTTGATACTCTCCGGGTAACCTTCTAAACTATCTACAAGAGATTTTAGCAGGTCGTACTCATTCTTTTTCTGGTCCAGGGAACGGTTCTCGTTCACCAGTTTATCGCGCAGACCTTCAATTTCGCCCTGTGTAGTGAGTATCTTTCCTTTGGTCTCTTCCTGGAAGGCCACCATATCTTCCAGGTCGGCCTTACTATCGGCCACGGTATCCTGTAAATTCAGTTTTTCTTCTTCCAGTTGGGAGATCTGAAGCTGGCGGTTGGTCTTTTCTTCCTGTAGCTGCTGGATACCGCGTTGCAGGTTCTGCACGGAAGTATCCGCAACGGCTACTTTCTTTTCTGCCTCGAATTGCTGGCGTTGCCATTGCTGCTGATCGCGGCGCAGGTTTTCCAGCGACAGTTTTTTCTGGTTGAAGAGTTCCTTCTTTTCATCCACCATTTCTGTCAGTCCTTCCAGTTGGTCCTGCAAAGACTCGAACACTTCCTGTTCCTCTTCTACCTGTGTAGAAGTAAAGGCAATAGATTCGCTGAGGCCCTGCAACTGCCCTTCGGCATTGTTGAGGAACTGGCTGATATTCCTTTCCCTTTCTTTTAAATATGTTAATTGCTGTGTAGCCAGGTTTTTATCATTCTCTTTGGTACGAACGGTGGAAATGAGTTCGTTGAATGATTTCTGCAATACCTGCAGTTCTCTTTCCTTGGCTACAAAGTGTAGCTTATCTTCTTCTACGCTGGCCTCATCAGTAGCAATTTCTGCTTCCAGCGCTGTTTTGCGGTCGCTTTCCTGCTGCTGTTGGTCTGTCAGCTCTTTAAAGTTAATATTAAACCCTTCCAGGGCAGCTTTCGCCAGTTCTATACTGATCTCGCGGTATTCCTTCTTGATTTCGAAGAACCGTTCTGCTTTACGGGCCTGGCTTTCTACGGTTTTGAGGTTGTTATTGATCTCGAACAGTAAGTCCTCGATACGGTTTAAGTCGCCCTCAGTAGCGTCCAGTTTGGATTTAGCCTCTTTTTTACGTGTTTTATAGATGGAGATCCCGGCAGCCTGTTCCAGCATCCGGCGGCGGCTGTTCTCTTTATCTTTGATGATATCGTCCACCATACCCAGCTCGATGATAGCGTAGGAATCTGTGCTTATCCCGGTATCCATAAACAGGTTATGGATATCTTTTAAGCGGCAGGCAACGTCGTTGAGGCGGTATTCGCTATCGCCGTTCTTATAAAATTTGCGGGTGATGGTAACGGTAGTGAACTCAGTAGGCAGCACATTGCGGGTGTTCTCGAAGGTGAGGCTCACTTCCGCCATACCACTGGCAGAACGGCTTTTTGAGCCATTGAACACCAGCCCCGCCTGATTCTCAGAGCGCAGGTTACTGATCTTATGCTCTCCGATCACCCAGCGGATCGAGTCAATAATATTACTTTTGCCGCAACCGTTTGGTCCTATTACACCAGTCACCCCCTCGTCAAAATGCAGGACGGTTTTGTCAGCAAAACTTTTGAAGCCTTTAATTTCTAATGTTTTTAAACGCACAATCGCTTCGCTTTGTTTTTTAAGCCGTCAAAGATAACTATGATTTCTTTGATTTAGGACCAGGATTTCCCTGCTTTGCCTATATTAATGGCTCTTAACTGAAAAATATTCTGATTATCAGTGTCTTAAAACTATTTTTTGCTAATTATTTCTCCAAAGAAAACAGTATTTTATCAGAGAATTATAATTTAATTATTCACAGAGGGGTAAAAATTGTGTAGAATGATGACTATTAATGGATAATTCTTCATTTGTAATTGAATTAACTTTGCATATATTTTTACTTACATGCGGCATTGGATTCAGGAAGTCAGGAATTTTATTTACAGTTACCATTTCAGTACAGGCCTCCGTACTACCATCAGCGTAGTAGTACCTTCCGTTGTATTTTTCCTTCTGGGCGACCTTCCCAGGGGTATCGTTGTCTCTCTGGGAGCGCTGGCGGTTGCCCTTTCCGATGTACCCGGCACTGCTTTACATAAACGCAATGGCATTTTAACCGCTATAGGCTTCGTCTTCTTCACCGCATTGGGTACCAGCCTTATTCTCCCCTATCACCTGCTCATGATGGGCTGGATAGTGGCCTGCTGCTTCGCCAATGGTATGCTGCTGGTATATGGCAACCGGGGTGGGAATATTGGTATTGCCTGTATGCTGGTGATGGTGTCTATTCTGGGCGAAGAGCCTCTTCCCCCTGCACAGGCCCTGCTGCACAGCGCTATGATAGCTGCCGGCGGTATCTGGTATGGTTTCCTGGCGCTCATCCTCTGGCAGATACGTCCTTACCTCAGCGTTCAGCAGATGCTGGCTGAATGTATCACCGAAACAGCCAGATATCTGCAGTTACGCGCAGGCTTCTATGAGAAAAATGCAGAACTGGAAAATACTTTTAAAGCTGTATTAGCCCAACAGGTGATTGTGAGTGAAAAGCAGGAATCTGTTCGTGAACTGTTGTTGAAACGCCGTACTGCCCAACAGGGATCTACCAGTATCAACAAAAGCATGGTTCTTATTTTCCTGGACATCGTAGACCTCATGGAGCAGATCATGGCCACCCAGACAGATTACACGGCCCTGCACGAAGCCTTTGATAATGACAACATCCTAGATAAATTCCATTCCCTTATCCTGAAATTCGCTAACGAACTCCAACTGATAGGGGAAGCGGTAGCAGCGGGTCAACGTACGCTGCCTAAAGCTAACCTGCGCTATGAAATAGAGAAAGTAAAGCGTGCGGTAGACGAGATCCGTCAGACGCTGCCTACAGTGAAAGAACGCTCCCGCCTGATCGTACTTAATAACATCCTCCATAATCTGCAGGACATGGCGCAGCGTATGTACAACCTCCACCGCCTTACCCGCCTGGAAAGGGTCAAAGACGATGCTATCGACCCCCGGCTGGAACTGGCCAGTTTTACTACGCGTAACCGCTATGATTTTGAACCTTTACAGACCAACTTCACTTTTAAGTCGCATATCTTCCGGCATGCAGTAAGGTTAAGTCTTGCGGCGTTAACGGGATATGTGCTGGGGCAGGCCCTGCACCTCAGCCGGGTATACTGGATACTACTTACTACAGTAGTTATCCTCAAGCCCGGGTTTGGTATCAGTAAGGCACGCAGCTATCAGCGCCTGGTGGGTACTGTTACCGGGGCATTATTTGCGGCTGGTGTCCTTTACCTTACATCTAACGATACGATCATCTTTGTGATCATGTTATTCTGTATCCTGGGTGGATATAGTTTTATGACACAGCAATATACAGTGAGCGTGTTTTTTGTGACGCCGTTCATTGTATTTTTATTACATTTTCTGCATCCTGCGCATTTGCAATATGTATGGCTGCGTGTTATAGATACTTTCATCGGTGGAAGCATTGCCTTCCTTGCGAATATCCTGTTATGGCCCAGTTGGGAGCATAATTATATGCCGGGGCATATGATCAAAATGGTGAAGGATAACAGTAATTATTTTAAGCAGGTCATGCACCTGTTTACGGCGCAGGAATTTGTGATGAATGATTATAAGCTGGCAAGGAAGGAAACGAATGTAAGTGCAGCGAACCTGATGTCTGCCTTCCAGCGGATGTTATCGGAACCCAAGCGTAAGCAACTGCATGCTTCCCAGGTATATCATTTTGTGGTACTGAATCATTCCTTAATGTCACATACCGCGGCACTGGCTAATTACGGGCTGTTGCACGGTGTGCATTATCTGCGTCCGGAATACAAACTCATCACTGCTAATCTCCTGGAATATTTTGCCTGCATAGAGAAAATGCTGTCAGAACCGGGTTGTAAACCGGATGTACCTGCGGCTGTTACAGAAGCATTTACCACGCTGGATAACCTGCTGGAAGACCTTTACCGGCGCAGGCAGGAAGAGACGAATCTCGGAAAAGGGAATACTCCTTTAAGGGATGAAATGCTGGAAACAAAACAGGTACGCGATCAGCTGCATGCTATCCTGTCTTTGTTAAAAGATATGAAGAAAACGTTAGAGACCTGGGAAGGATAAGGTTACCAGATGTTAAATACGCTGAGACCTGGGAAGGATAAGGTTGCCGGATGTTATTGATAAATACACTGGATCTGGCTGTTTAGTTCCCTGATTTGGCTTTGGAAAATAGATGCAGGATTTGTTTTTTCAATTTAACTTCACCTGATATTCACGCCAGATAAGGTGTATTTATTCAATAACATCCGGCGCGAAGATCATGTAGTCAAACCGAGGCCCTGCTCCTGCCCTACTTTAATCCTTTTTTAATTATTCTTTAATCATTATAAATAATTCCAAACTGATCGGACAGCGGGTCCAGCTTTTCCAGGATCAGGTCAAAGAAAGCTGGTCCCTGGTGTATATACCAGGGCATAAAGTTCTCTTTCCTTTCCTGTAAAGAATCTGCCGGGAATAATTTCTCCTTTAGCGTACGGATCTGCTCCGTTTGCCAGGCAAATTTCTTCTTCTCTGCCTTCAGGAATTTATGTTCTAATTTACCAATGGATTTTACTGCTTTACTTCTCTCTGACCCTACAGTTGCTTCCAGTGTAACATCTATATTACGCGCTTTCTGCACCAGGTCATCAAACAATTTCTCTATCACGCTATATTCATCTTTCAATACCAGCGCAGCATTGGTATGTTGCTGCACGAACTGATTAATCAATACTTCTACATCCCCGAAAAGATCCGTGATATCTAAACCCAGTTTCTGTAAACGCTGTTGCGATATACTGTTTACCAGCAGGAAAGAGTTTCGCAGCATTAACACCGGGAATGGCACTTTATAATGTGCAAACAACTCCTGCAGCTCTATCCAGTAAGCAATCTCACCACCTCCGCCAATAAAGGCAATATTAGGCAGGATCGTTTCCTGGAATAATCCACGCAGGATCACATTCGGACTAAATCTTTCGGGATGTTCCTGTAGTTCTTTCTCCAGGCTAGCTTCTGTAAATTCTATAGGCATATGTAATACCTTCCAGGTATCTCCTACACGTACAATACGTTCCCGGCTGGTTTCCGTCAGGTAAAACAGGTTGATCTCCCTGGGATTCGCCTGCACTTTATAATACTGGGATAAACGTTCTGTCGTTTCATTCACAATCTTATAAGATTGCTGATGTAACAATTCATCCCGCATCACCGGAATGAACAGGCGTTTTAATGCAGGACTGTCAGGCACCAGTACTACCAGGCCATAACGGCCAAATAACTCATTCACTAAGAATAACGTTGCATCCTGGATATTCTCATGTTCCAGGTAGGCAGTACGCAGTAATGTGATCAGCTCATCGGAATAAGCGCCATGTCCTAATGCGTCTTTTATCTTGTTGATCAGCTCATCAAAACCTTCCGGCTGCATACGACCTACTGCTCCCTGCTGGGAAGTAGGCCATACAATGTTCTTACCATCAATATATACATGTCCCAGTTCATCCAGGTCAGCGTCTTCACTGCCCATATAATAAACGGGTACAAAATTATAAGCCGGATATTGTTCTTTAAGTTGACCCGCCAGTTTAATCGTCTGAAGGATCTTATAGGCGAAGTACAGGTAACCGGTGAAGATATTAGGCTGATGTGCCGTCACCACCGTAAAAGTATTCTGATCGGACAAACTACTGATATTTGCCTTCACAGCGGCTGTCGTTTCCAGTCCCTCGTATTGTTGTTCCAGGGCAGCAACCAGCGTTTCCCGTTGCTGGGGATGGGCCTTTTTTGCCTTTATAACCTCCTCAAATGGGGGCTTCACCGGGGAATATGTATAGAATGGACGTAAATGCGGATGTTCTGCCAGGAAATCTATGACCAATTGATTAAAATACCCGGTGGCGCTATACGGGATACTACTTACAGGTTGTTCCATACACTCTCTCTGATCTTTTGAAGGCACGAAGGTAGGGAATGAATTACGAATGATCAATTACGAATTACAGGAAGGTTTTATCTATAGCCCCCTCTATAATAAACACACTTACAAATAACTGATATTTAGGCATTTACGACGATTAAATTATCCATTTCAATCAGTTAATATGGGATAAACGGCACGTATGGGGTATAAAAATGTTAACCGCTCCGGCATAAATACTATCGCTCACTTTTTCCTCTATACCTGTAAAAGCCAGATACGTATGCACTTTTATCCCTGGTAAAATCTACCGGTAGCCGAATCGTATAGGTTAATGCAGATCGGGATACTGCGTTAGCGCCTGCTAACGCCTCGGCAGTAACACTTTTAGGGCCTATTAACTTACTCCGGCTAAACGATAACTGAGGCAAATTGATACCAAAATCAGGTGATATACCTGTCACGGTGTATTTGAGATGGTAGACCACCGCTGCATTCATTGCCGATCCTGATACTTTATGCTCTCCGAAGCCTATGTCTATCAGGTCACTGATGTATGATAACAGATGGGTAATCAACCCAAACTTAAAGCGTTGGTCTGTTTGCTTTTTTGTAGGTGCTTTGCTTGAAGGGGTAGGCACACTGGTAATGATATTCCTGACTTTTTTCATAGTCCCAACCAATCCATCTGTTTTGCCGGAAAAGCCACTGAACGGTCCTTTTAATTGAATTCCCATAAATACTATTTTTTTGATGTCGTTAGATAATGCTACATAGGTTAAAGCAGGATTAACTGTAGCTGATTACGACAAATTGGATGTGTTTTTCAACAAGTGGTAAGCGTCCTTTCCTTCCTTCAATTCGTATTGCGAAATTAAAACCAATACTTGAAATTTATCTACACAGATCAGGATTTAACAGAATTTTTAGTTTGATTAGTGAGTGTTCGGAGTAAGTTGTATAAGCCTCTATAGGTAGATCGCTTATTGATCGTTGGTTGACAGTGGCTTTATCGGCTAGAGCCGACCAGACCCCGAACAACCAACGATCAAAGAGCGACCTACCCCCGGTCAATTCTACAACACTTCCCGAACACTTCCCGAACGCAACCCGAACGCTTCCCGAACATTCTCTACAGAAATTGAATCAGTGAAAGTATTATATTTTTTACTCCCTCCTCTTCCCTAAGAAACAATTATGATTCAATATTTGATGCTGATAATCTCTTATGGTATTTCTCCTGTGCGGCTTTTAATTTCGCTTTAAACAACGCTGGATTATTCCAATGAATGAATGGCCTACTTCACATTTAATTGTAATTTCATTCTCACAATTACAGGATATGAAATTAGGAGAGAGAATTACTACAAGAAGAAAAGAGAAGAATTGGACCAACGAAAAACTTGGTAATACGGTTGGTGTCTCTAAGAATTTAATGGGAAATATGGGAGAGGTGAAGTACTACCACCTTTGGATGTTGCAATAAAAATTGCTGAAGTATTAGATTCCTCATTAGATTATCTGACGGGTATGTCAGATAATCCGCCCTTACAGAAAGAATCATTTCCCAAGGAAAAGGTATTGATATTAACCAAACTGGAGAAGTTATCGAAAGTAGAAAGAACCCACATAGAAGCTGTTATAGATGCATTTGTTGACAGAGCAACCTTAACCCGGAAATGAGCACTTTTTATACCTGGAGTTGAGGATGGCATTTTCAAACAAGATTTTCCAGGCCAAACTCTACCAATTTTTCAATTATTGGAAACGTCTTAGTTCCAAGTTCTGTCAACTGATATTCTACTCTTGGTGGAATTTCGGGATAGGCTTTTTTACTGACCAATTTATTCTCAACCAGCATATTTAATTCCTGTATCAGCATTTTCTCACTGATGCCTTGAACAGCTCTTTTCAACTCACCATACCGCATCACATTGTCGTTGATCTGAAATAGTATCATCAGTGTCCACTTGCCACCTAACAGGTCCAAAGATGCTTTTACAGGACAACTGTCATCACAAGGCTGAAGTTTTTTCAAGTTTTTTTTCATTGATAATCAATTATTATAACCATTTGGTAAGTACCCAACCATTCTGTAGGTACTTGTATGAAAGTATGTATTTTCTCAACTTCGCACAACAATTAATAATAAATAAGAAATTCCGGCCGGCACTGCCTTGCCGTTACACACACATAGCTTCGGTTATTAAGCTGTAATGATTGAGGGAAATGAAAGCACTTATGTTGGTGATGAAAAAAAGTAAGACCTATACCTGTAGGTTCTACCTGGTTTGAACCTGGTAAAAAATCTATAAAAAGCGTATAGACATTCAGTTTTGGGGAAAAATAAAACATTAATTCAAATCAAAAAGAAAATGAAAATTTTAGTATTCGGAGCCAATGGATCACAACAATTTAATGTAATAGAAGAAGCAAAAAGAAAAGGAGCAGAAGTAATAGCTGCCACAAGCTCGGAGAGAAGTTTTAACAAATTAAAACAAGCAGGGGCAACGCCGGTCTTGGCAAATATGAGTGATGCAGGTAAAATGCAGGAGATTACCAAAGGCATAAAGGCGATAGCTTTAATGATTCCTGTTTCTTTACCCAATCCTCTTGACGGGTTGCAATATGCCAAAAATGTGATTGACGCAGCTAAAGTGAACAGTGTAAGTAAAATCGTTTGGAATACCAGTGGTTGGCTTTTGCCGCAAAAAATGGGAATACCCGGAGAAGATGTGAAATTGGATATAAGAGAGTATCTGAAAAAAAGCGGGGTGGATTATGTCATAATCGAACCTACCATTTATATGGAGAATATGATGGGACCGTTTTGTGCTCCATTTGTAAAAAATGAGAAGAAACTAGCTTATCCTACTCCCGAAACAATGCCAATAGGTTGGATAGCTTCCAGAGATGTAAGTGCCTTTGTGGTAGAAGCTATTTACAACTCAGAGTTAAAAGCAGATGCTTTCCAGGTTAGTGGCATGGAAAATTTAAGGGGAAATGAATTAGCAGACAGGTTTTCTAAGGGTGTAGGAGAGAAGATAGTGTATTATCCACAGCCACCACAAGAATTTGGTGATATATTAAAGCCATTTGTGGGAGAAGCGGGAGCAGCAGGCGTTGTCTCTTATTATGAAAGCATTCAAAACTCAACTGAATACCCAGCAAAATTCAACCCCGGTATGAGTAAAGTTTTAGAAAAACTTCCTGTACAAATGACTTCTTTAGAACAATGGGCGAAGGAAAATAAAGAATATTTTTTAAACTAAATATCCCTTAACCTCCATTATCAGGGACGCCATAGACATCCATGCAGGGATTTTATACAAAACACATATTTTCAGGAGGGGGTTTGAAAGAGGGGCTACTACTTACAGAGATCTATTGATTGAAGAGACTATAAAATATATTGTGTAAACGAGTAAGTAACTGCTTAGAGTCTGCATCTGTTTTCAAAGATCGTAATAAATTGATGGAGTATGAACCCCCAATTATGGAGGGGCATGCTCCATTTCTTTTCTATATTCATTATAGCCAAATAGACCGCCTTCAGAGCAGCTGCGTCATCTGTAAATTGAACCTTCGTTTTGGTATACTTCCTGATGCCTCTGTTGAGATTTTCTATTGTATTGGTGGTGTACATTATTTTGCGGATCTCCATGGGAAAATCAAAATAGCTGGTCAAGTTATCCCAGTTATTCTGCCAGGACTGTATGGCATGGCGATATTTATTTCCCCATTTAGTAGCAAAGGCTGCCAACGCAAACTCAGCAGCATCGCGATTTGCGGCACCATTATCAGCTATGGTAAGAACCAGTTATGGGAATACCAGGTCCTCCATCAGAATAATCAGATCATCGCCCGCAGGAATTCTGATACACTACAGATCGTTTCCAACAATGCTGTAATACCCAACAGTTATTATGGCAAGTATTCCGGTGTTATCACAGATACCCTTCAGGCAGGCTCTTATAATCTGCAGTTGGAGGTCATAGGCTATTCTCCTAAAACCGATACTCCCTACCAGAGAAATCACCTGGTAAGCATTCTCGTAGAAGAGTAACCTATCATTGATGAGGTCCATTGTTCCTCCGTTATTCCCCAATTAAGCAGGGGCTGTCTCAAAGTAATGAGCAGCCCCTTTTTATTCGGATACCTGATAGAGACGCATAATCATTTAAGCGATTCTCGGGCTCTATTTTTATTTTGAGTTCTTATGTTTGAAAAAGGAAACATGGCTTCGAGATGAAATGTAACTTTAATTACAAAATCTCTTAGCCATGTTTACAAAGTCACTTAAAGTTACCGATTTTACGGGACAACACATCTACGTGG
>Ga0209258_100277_pt1 | contig 86422 bp, 69 predicted proteins | sample Araplaol_mTSA_r2_FD_184281 | JGI IMG/M metagenome (GOLD analysis project Ga0209258, IMG submission 184281) | Arabidopsis root microbial communities from North Carolina, USA - plate scrape CL_Col_mTSA_r2 (SPAdes) (version 2) | ecosystem: Host-associated > Plants > Roots > Endosphere | place: USA...
TTTATGCGATCCCCGCGCGGGGCGAATGGCACATGTTCAACGACAAGGTGCCTGCGCAGGAGTACGCGGCACTTGCCCGGCGCTTCCACCCGCGCCACTACGATCCGGACGCCTGGGCGGACCTCGCCAGCCGCGCGGGCGCGCGCTACATGGTCATGACGACGCGCCATCATGACGGCTTCTCGCTGTTCGCCAGCCCGTCGAGCTACGGCCACTTCGACGCGCCGCATTCGGCCGCGCGACGCGACCTCGTCGCTCCCTGGGTGCGCGCCGTGAGGCGCCACGGCTTGCGGGTGGGCTTCTACTATTCGCCCCTGGATTGGCGCTTCCCGGCCTATTTCCATCCCAGGGAACTGCCGGACAACGCGCGGTTGCTGAAGCGGCAGACCTATGGCCAGATCGAAGAACTGATGCGCAATTACGGGCCCGTCGACATCCTCTGGTACGACGGCGGCTGGCTCGCCCACCAGGGAACCGACGCGGACGCCGCCTGGTTCTGGGAGCCGGACAGGCTCAACCGGATGGTGCGGCGCTACCAGCCCGGGATCGTGATCAATCCGCGCTCCGGCTGGCAGGGCGACTACGACGTGGAGGAGGGGCCCGGGCCGATCCGGGGGCCGATCCGGCAGAAGCCGTGGGAGAAGACCTTCAGCCTCAACGCCGCCTGGGGCTATGTGCCCGAGGTGCAGGTGATGAGCGCCGATGCCGTCGTGACGCTCCTGGTCGACGCGGTGGTTCGCAACGGAAACGTGCTGGCCAACGTCGGCCCCGACGCGGATGGCGTCATCCCGCCCGTGCAGGCGCGCACGCTGCGCGAGGTCGGCCGCTGGCTCGGGCGCTACGGCCGGGCGGTCTACGGCACCCGGCCAGGGCCGCTGGAGCCCGTCGATGGATTGTGGGGCATGACGCAGCAGGGCGACCGGGCCTACCTGTTCGTGCATGCGTGGCCGACGGCCGGACTGCTGCTGCCGCCCATGCCCCGCGGCGTCGCGTCCGTGCGGAACCTCTCCGGCGACGGTGTCGCCTGGCACAGCGGCCCGGAGGGGCTGGCCGTGTCGGTGGAGCCGCGCGACCGCGGACAGCCGGTGACGGTCCTGGAGATCGCCATGACCGCCGCGTGAGACTCGTCGCGCGGGCGAGGACGGAACGAAGCGCTGCGGATCGACGATGGCTGCGGCGCCATCGCCCCGCGCTGGCTGCCGACCGCGTCCCGTCCTTCCCGCACCCGCACCCGCGGCCGCGGGCGCGGGCGCGGGAAGGAGGCGCCGGGGCCGCGCAGCGCGCCCTTCGGTGGGCCTCGCCACCTCGGCACCTGGCTGCGCCAGAATGCAGTGACGCGCGACCTGGGGAGTCCCCGAGCGGCCGCTGCCGAGCTAGGTGTAAACTCGCTTCATTCGTGCAGCGACCGAACTAACATAATTCGGTATTTCGGCGCTCGATCCGCCCACCCGGCCGTTCGAGGCGCCGTCGTGTTTTCAGAACAAGCCAGGGAACAAGCCGTGACAGCCGACTCCGCCGGACACCAGCAATTGCTGAAGGACATCAACCGCATGTCGCTCGTGCGGCAGTTGTTCACCCATCCGGGCATGTCCAGGGCCGACCTGGCGGTGGCCGTCGGGCTGACCAAATCGACCGTCAGCACCATCGTGCGTGAACTGATCGAGGAAGGCTGGATGTGCGAGCGCGAGGTCGTCGCGACGGGTGACCTGGGAAGGCGTCCGACCCCGCTGTTCATCGACCAGGAGCGCCTGCTGTTGATCGGCGCCGAAGTCGACATCGAGTCGGCGCGCGTCGTCGCGACGAGCCTGACCGGCGACATCGTCGCGCGCGCGACGGCGAATTTCGGCTCCGGCAAGACGGCCAAGGCCTGCATCGGCGCCTTGGCCAATGCCATGCTGACGGTGCGCGCGCAGCTGAGTTCGAGCGCGCAGCGTGTCGTCGGCATCGGCGTCGGCCTTCCTGGCGGCGTGGACGAGGACACGGGCTTCCTGCACTTCGCGCCGAACCTGGGCTGGCGCGACGTGCCCGTGGAAACCATGCTGCGCGAAAAGCTCGAGAGCTCCGCGCTGTCGGGGGTACCGATGTTCCTGCAGAACGAGGCGGACGTCGCCGCACTGGGCGAGATGGAATTCAATCCGTCGATCGCTTCCGACCCGCTGCTCTACCTGAGCATGAACCAGGGCGTCGGCGCCGGCGTGATCTTCAGCGATCGACTGCTCACGGGCAGGCGGGGCTTCGCGGGGGAGGTCGGCCACATGGTGCTGCACATCAACGGTCCGATGTGCTCGTGCGGTCGGCGCGGGTGCGCGGAGGCCCTGATCGGCCCGCGTTCCATCCTGGGCGCGCCCGAGGAGCATCCGCATCCGTTGCGCGAGATCCGGCGCCTGGTGCAGGAGCGGCATCCGGAGACCTTGCGTGCCGTCAGGAGGGCCGGAGGCTACCTGGGCGTGCTGCTGCAGAACCTGGCGTCCGCCTACGATCCCGGCTCCATCGTGATCGGCGGGCAGATGGCCGAGCTTGGCGACGTCTTCCTGCAGCCCGCGCTGCGCACGCTCACCGAATATGCCGCCGCCGCCAATCTTCCCCCGCCGAACGTGCGGAGCTCGCGGTTCGGCCGGGACGCGGTCGCCGTGGGGGCAGCGGCGCTCGTGCGCTATCGCCTGACGCGCCCGCTCATGGCCACGCTCGACAACGAACCGTTCGTCGAGATGGCGGCCTGAGGCCTCCTGCGGCGCTCGAGGCGTCCTGTTCACCGCGCGGCGCCCACGATCGCTTCGACGAGTTGCGGATCCTTCACGGCGCCGGTGCGCCGGTCGACCAGCGCGCCGGTGTCCCACCACATCGGCACCAGGCCGTTGCCGCGGATGGCGCCGGTCACGTAGCGCGCCCAGTCCCTGACGTAGGCCTCGGCCCCCGGGAACCCAGGCTTGGCATAGGCGCCGTACTCGCCGACGATCACCCCGACGCCGCGGTCGACATAGCGGGTCTTCATCAGGCCGAACTGCTTGTCGACCCAGGGTTCGTCGGCCCAGGGATCCGAGGCGGCGCGATCGGTCGCGCGCCGGCCCCACTGCCACACGCTGCTCTTGCCGTTGATGGTGAAGTTGTACGGGTCGTAGTAGTGCACCTCCATCAGCAGGCGGTTCGGCACCGTGTCTCTCGGCACCGTCGAGAACTGGATCGCGTGGCCGATGTTCGTGCTGAAGCTCTGGACGACCAGGTAGCGCGTGGCGTTGCGACCGCCCGCGGCGCGCACCGTGTCGACGAAGGTCTGGTTGAAGGCGTTCTGCACGGCGGCCTGCTCGGGCGTGGGCGGCGCCACGGAGTTCTCCACCCCGACCTCGTTGCTGCCGGCGAACAGCAGGTGCTCGTCGTAGTCGCCGAAGGCCGCCGCGATCTGGCTCCAGTAGGCGGCCAGTTGCGCCTGGATGGCCGCCTGGTGGTCGCGGGAGGGATGGTTCATCCAGCCGCCGTCCCAGTGCGTGTTGATCATCACGTAGAGCCCGGCTCGCCGCGCCTGGTCGACGACCTCCTTGACGTGCGCCATCCAGCGCGGGTCGATGCGATGTCCCGAGATCTCGTGGGCCTGCCAGGCCAGGGGGATGCGAACGCTGCGGAACCCCGCCGCCCGGTAGCCCTCCATCAGGGCCTGCGAGGGCACCGGATTGCCCCAAGCCGTCTCGTCGGGCAGGGCCTCCATCGTGTTGCCCAGGTTGATGCCGGGCGTCATGCGTGCGGTGAGCTCCGCCATGCTCGATGGCGCCGCCTCGGCCGCGACGGGGCGGTCGCCCTGCGGCGGTGCGGCACAACCGGCCAGGAGCGCGACCGCGGCGAGCAGCAGCGCGGGAAGCCGGAAGCTCGCGCCCGTTGACCGGATCATGGTGTCGTCCATCGCGGTTCAGTGCCACGACGGCGCGCTGACGACGAGCACCGCCTTGGGAGGCAGGTCCAGCGTCAATCCTTCGCCGCCGGCGCGGGCCGAGAAGGGCACCGGCTCGATGGCGTGCGGCTGGTCGAACGTGTTGTGCGCGTCCATCTTCGCGGCGGTCAGCAGGCTGCCGCGAAACTCGCCCTTGAGGTTCGTGCGGACGTGCGCCGGGCGCTCCGGGTCGAGATTGACCAGCGCCACCACGGTGCTGCCGTCGGCCGCGTGCGCGACGCTGGCATCCACGGCCGGCAGCTCGTCGTCGCCGCGCTGCCAGCGGGTCGTGGTCAGGCGGATCTTCAGCGGGGTCGCGCCCTTGAAGGGCTTGTACATGTCGTACACGTGGTAGGTCGGCGTCAGCGCCATCCGCTTGCCGTCGGCCAGCACCATCGCCTGCAGCACGTTGACCATCTGCGCGATGCTGGTCATGCGCACCCGGTCGGTATGGCGGTGGAACACGTCGAGCGTCAACGCGGCGACGAGGGCGTCGCGCAAGGTGTTCTGCTGGTACAGGAAGCCGGGGTTCGCGCCCGGCGCGGTGTCGTACCACGTGCCCCATTCGTCGACGAACAGGCCGATCCGGCGCTGCGGGTCATGCTTGTCCATGAGGGCCTCGATGGCCTCGATGCGGGGCTCGATGCCGCGCGCCAGCTTGAGCGTGTGCGCCCATGCCGATGCGTCGAAGCCGGTGGCCGACCCCTTCTTCTTCCAGTCGCCGGGGATGGTGTAGTAGTGCAGGGTCAACGCGTCCATCTGGCCGATGGAACGCTCCATCAGCACGTCGATCAGGTGGTCGTTGCCCGTGCCGTCGCCCGAGGCGACGCGCAGCGAGCCGTTGTTCAGGAAGGTCGCGTAGCGGTTGTGCAGGTCGGCCTGGTATTCCGGCCGCATGTTCCCGCCACACCCCCAGCTCTCGTTGCCGACCCCGATGTACTTGACCTTCCAGGGCTTGTCGCGCCCGTTCCTGCGGCGCTCCTCGGTCAGGGCGGAGGGGCCGGTGGCGGTCATGTACTCCATCCACTGACTCATGTCGCGCGGGGACATCGAGCCCATGTTGCCGGCGATGAGCACTTCGGCGCCGAGCTGTTCGGCCAGGTCCATGAACTCGTGGGTGCCCACGCGGTTGGATTCCGGCACGCCGCCCCACCAGCGGTTCAGGCGCACCGGACGCTTTGCAGGGTCGCCGATGCCGTCGTGCCAGTCGTAGTCGTCGGCGAAGCAGCCGCCGGGCCAGCGCACCACGGGCACGCCGATATGGCGCAGCGCCTGGACGACGTCGTTGCGCCAGCCGCGGGTGTTGGGAATCGTCGATTCCGGGCCGACCCAGAGTCCGCCGTAGATGCCGGCGCCCAGCTGCTCGGCGAACTGGCCGTAGATGTCGGGATCGATGCGCGGCCCCGCATCCTGCACATCGACGACCAGGTCGGCTTGCGCGGGTTCGATCGCGGGGGCGACGTTCAGGAAAGAGGCGAGCGCGCAGGCGGCGAGCAGCTGGCGAGGCAAGTGTGAGTTCATTGGGGTCGAGCGGGGTGACGACGGGGGCGCGAAGCGTTGCGCCGGGCAACGGTGGGGCTGCGATCGCGCGATGGTTTCAGGGTAGTCGGCGGTGGGCGGCGAGCATCGTGCGAACGGCGCAGCGTCTCACGCCAGCCCCGGCCCACGGATCTTGAGCGCGACCGCGGGCATGCCCGCGAGCCCCGCGGGCAGCTTCACCTCCAGTCCACGGCTGCTGCGCGAGAACGCCAGGCTGTCGCCCGAGCCGAGTGCCTCCACGCGCTCGATCGCGCCGGGGGCGAGGGCGGAGCCCTGCGCCAGCGCCGCGACGCGCAGCGTGCCGCTCGCGGGCCAACCCAGCGCGATCGCGTACAGGGCGCCGTCCTTGGCGGTGAAGCGGATGTCCTCCGCCGTGAACGGTTGCGAGCTGCCTTCGCTGAACATGCCGCCGCCCACGCGCGTCGGCCCTTCGCCGTAGCTGCGCCACGGCCGCGTCCCGTGGATGGCCTCGCCGTTGCGTCCCATCCAGGCGGCGATGCCCTCCAGGACCTTGCGCTCGTCCGAGTCGATCGTGCCGTCGCCACGCAGCGGCACCGACAGCAGCAGGTTGCCGTTCTTCGACACGATGTCGCACAGCCGATGGACGACCGTGGTCGCGTCCTTGTAGCGGTGGTTGTCGAACAGCGAGCGGTTGTAGTGCCAGTCGCCCAGGCAGGTGTCCGTCTGCCAGGGCAGCGGCTCGATCCCTTCCCGGTAGCCGCGCTCCACATCCTCCACCAGCGCGGCGCGGCGCTCCGGCGGCAGCACCTTCGCATTGACGACCGCCTCCAGCTTGCCGTCGTGCCAGGACATGCTGGCGTTGTAGTAGTGGGCGGTGATGTCGAGCCCGGCCTGTCCGAGGGGCAGGCCCGAATTGTCGAAATAGACGAGGTCGGGGCGGTAGCTGTCGATGAGGTCGCGGCAGCGCAGGAACCAACGCCTGGTGAAGGCCGGATTCTGGAGAGGGGCCTTCTCGTCCCACAGGCCATCGTTCTGGGAGTGCCAGTCGTTGGCGGTGCGCATCGTCTCGATGCCGTCGGGCATCACCATGTTGCGGCCCGTGTAGAGGTCCTGCGGATCCAGTCCGTCCCACCACTTGCCGCGTCCGTCGGCCGCGCTCAGCTTCCAGGCGTCGTAGCGCTGGCCGGCCAGCGGACCCTCCGGGTCGTAGCCGTAGGCAGGCTGCAGCCAGTGCCACGCATGCGCGGAATGGTTGCTGACGCCGAAGCGCAGGCCGCGCGCGCGCGCCGCCTTGGCCCAGGTGCCGACGATGTCGCGCCGGGGGCCCACGCGCACGCTGTTCCAGCCGTGGTACTTCGAATCGTAGGCGTCGAAGTTGTCATGGTGGTTCGCCAGCGCAACGAAATAGCGCGCCCCGGCCTTCACGTACAGATCGAGCAGCGCATCGGGATCCCAGTGCTCCGCCTTCCAGCGGTTCTGCATCTCCATGAAGCCGACCTGCGTCGGGTGGCCGTACGTCTTCACGTGGTGCTCGTACTGCCAGTTGCCCTGGAGGTACATGTTGCGCGCGTACCAGTCCCCCATCTCGGGCACGCACTGCGCCGTCCAGTGGGCCCAGATGCCGAACTTGGCGTCGCGGAACCATTCGGGCGTCCGATAGCCGCCGGCCAGCGAGTCCCACTGAGGCGCGAAGCCCGCCGGCGCGGCCTGCGACAGGGGCGTGGCCAGCGCGCCGGCCGCCGCGGCGGTGTGCAGGAAGGAGCGGCGCGTCAGTGCGGTGCCGGAGAGGGAGCGTTGGTTTGGGGGCATCGTTGTCCGTGTCGATGGAGTCGGGGAAGGAAGGTTGTCGCGGCGCGGCGCCGTGGCGGAAGGCAGGATCGGTGTCTCGGGCATGCGTGCGTTGTACGGGCGACGCGCGCATGCAGGCGCATGGCGCGAATTGATATATCGATAAATCAAGCGGTCAAAAAAAGCGCCGCCGTGGCGGTCGTTTCCGTTCGACGTGCGGCCAGGGGCTCCGCGCCATCGAGATCCGTGCAAACGCGATGGCGAACAAGGGCAGCGGCCCCCACGGCGACGGCGTCGTCCCCGAAAGACGAGGCCGACAGGACCACGCCCTGCTTCTGCAGCGGGAAGTCGCCCTCGCCCAGCGCGCTGCGGGCCGGGCGCAGCAATGCATCGCCCAGCTCGACCAGCGGACCGCCCACCACGATCCGCGACGGCCGGTAGAGGAGCGCCAGGTTGTGCAGCAGCGTCCCCAGGCAGGTGCCCGCGCGCGCCACGTCGGACAGGGTCTCCGGCGAACCGGCAGCCAGCCGTTGCCTGAGCGCGTTGACGGCATCCGGCGCGCCGCCAAGCAGGCTGCGCGAGCCGATCAGCGCCCTGGCGCAACCCGAGCGGCCGCAGGCGCATCGCGGGCCGCCCACCTGCAGGATGGTGTGCCCGATCCCCTTGGCGGACGGTCGACGGTGCGCCAGCAATCGGCCGTCGACGATGATGCCGGCATGCAGGTCCTCGTCCAGGCTCACGTAGAGCACGGAAGGCGGCCCGTCGATGCCAGGACCGAATTCGAGTTCGCCGAGCGCCGCGGCATCGGCTGCGGGGCTCACGAAGAGCGGCGTCCCGTCGAGCGGCGACCCCGCGAGTTCGCGTGCCAGCAGCGGACCGAAGGGAACATCGCGCGTGCGCAGGAAGGCGCCGTCATGCAGCCTGCCGGCCGGTTCGTCCTGGCGCCCTGGGAGACCGACACCCATCCCGACGACGTGGGGTGCCACCTTGCCCAGCTTTGCGCAGACGTGCAGCGCGGTCGTGGCCAGTGAGTCGATGCAGCTCATCGCGCTGCGAGCCTTGCCGTGCGGCTGCGTGCCGCTGGCCAGCACGTGGCCCGACAGCGAGGTCGCGACGACCCGGATCTGTGCGGGGCCCACGTCGGCTCCGAGGAGGACGAGCCGGGTCGGATCCGGACGATATCGCGGCAGGACGCGCCCCGCGGCCGTGCCGCGCTCCCGGCTTTCGAGCGCCAGGCCTTCGGACACGAGCTGGCGCAGCAACGGTGCGACGGTGGATATCGGCAACGCCAGCGCGACGGCCAGCTCGGGCGCGGAGCGGCCCGGGCGCGCGCACAGGCACCGGACCACCGCGGCGCGGTGGGCGCGCCGCTGCATGGCGTGGTGGCGTTCTGTCGCGAGAAGCGCGGTGGCGTGCAAGTGGATTTCCTCGTTTGCGTCGCGAGGGTAGTTCGTTCGACTGCCGAACTAAATAGGACAAATACCTATCCGAATCGCCATGCTGTCGGCAATGGCGCAGCGTCGATCGCCTGTCTGCCGAGAGGCCGGACACATCCGCCACGCGCATCGGAGAAGCGGTGCGCGTGCTCGACGGCGTCGATCGGCGCGCGCAGGTAACGGTTGGTGAGTCCTGCGTGTTGCCGTTGCGGGGTCAGTGCGCGGTCATGACAGGGGGGGCGCTTTGCGTTAGCTTGCGCCTCCGATGAACGACGACAGAGCCCACGTGCCCGCTAGATTTCCCCGACCCTGCGACGGAGAGGATCTGCCCGATCCTGCCCGGCGAGCGCTGTCCATGGGCCTGGGCCTGTTCCCGATGCTGCCGCTGCTGCCGGCCTGCAGCGCGGGCTTCGACGAAGGCCAGTCGTCCTCCGGTTCGGGGCAGGCTGCGGACAGCCAGTCCGCCGCCCAGGCGGGCGCGGCGCCGACACCGGCCGCGGCCCCGCCTGCCGCCAGTCCCGCGTCGTCGCCTGCGCCAGCGCCTGCTGCGGCGAGCGCGCCGCCCCCGGCCTCGGTGAGCGGCGTCTTCCGCCACCCGGGCCTCCTGGTCACCGAGGACGACTTCACGCGCCTGCGCCAATGCATCAAGGCGGGCCAGCAGCCGTGGACGGGCTGGTGGAACAAGCTGTGCGCCGACAACGCCACGAGCCTGGACGGCAAGCCCAACCCGCAGGTGGGCGTCTATCGCGCCGACAGCACGAAGTACGCGATGTACCGCGACATCCAGCGCGCCTGGTGCCTGGCCCTGCGCTGGAAGCTGTCGGGCGACACGCGCTACGCCGACAAGGCGGTGGAAACGCTGGACGCCTGGGCGAACACGCTGCAGGTCATCGGCACCGTGCCCGAGGGATCGACCGCCCACGACGACCACACCTTCATCCTGCTGGCCGGCATGCAGGGCCACCAATGGGCCCAGTCCGGCGAGATCATGCGCGGCTACGAGGGCTGGGCCCCGACAAGCCTCGCGCGATTCCAGGACATGCTCCTGCGCGTCTTTGCCGGCATCTCGCAGAATCGCCTCACCAACCCGAGCCTGGGCTCGCATGCCAACTGGGACATGTCGTCGCTGTGCGGCGCCCTGGCCATCGGCGTGTTCTGCGACAGGCCCGACCTGTACCGGCAGGCCTGCGACTACTACGCCGCCAACAACCGCGGCAAGCTCACGATGTTCGGCAACGGCTCCATCGTGCACTCCGTCTACTTCATGCACCCGGGCCATCTCGGCCAATGGGAGGAGAGCGGCCGCGACCAGGGGCACTCGACCCTGGGCATGTCGCTCGGCGGCGACTTGCTGGAGATGGCCTGGAACCAGGGCGACGACCTGTACGGGCTGTACAACAACCGCTTCCTCGCGGCGGCCGAGTACGTCGCGCGCTCCAACCTGCTGGACGAGAACGGCAAGACCTACCCCATGCCGTATGCGCGCGAACAGGATCCCTCGCAGCCGCACACCGCGTTGTGGACGCAGGTGAACCAGTCGTTCCAGCACGGCCGCAACGCGTGGGAGCCGATCTACAACCACTACGTGAATCGCATGGGCCTGGCCGCGCCCAACGTCGCGCGCATGGTGGTGCAGTGCGAGCCGAACTACTGGTCCGGCAATGGCGACGACATGGTGTATCCGACCCTGACGCAACGCCGTCCGGCCTATGCCGGCCCCATGAAGCCGCCATCGGGACTCACCGCCAGCGTGCGCGACGGGCAGGTCGAGCTGTCGTGGTGGGGCAGCGTCGGGGCCACGTCCTACGTCGTGCGCAGGGGCGCCAGCAGCACCGGCCCCTTCACCGAACTGGCCACGATATCGGCCAGCCAGCTGCTCACCTTCACCGACGCGCCGCTCAAGGGTGTCTGGTTCTACAAGGTCTCCGTTCCGGGCGGCGGCGACTCCGACGTGGTGCGGGCGGCGACGGCCGGCGAGGCGCGGCTGACGATGCCGCTGAACGGCATGAACGGGACGGGGACGTGGGGCACCCTCTGGACGCCGGCGGGCGCCTCGACCTCGGTGCGCGGCGTGCTGCTGGACGCGGCGACCTGGGGCGACGGACGCCTCGGCGACAAGGCGGTCGCCTTCGACGGCAAGGCCTCGGGCCTGCAACTTCCCGCCGGCATCTTCAGCGGCCTGGACGACTTCACCGTGTCGCTCTGGGCGTATGCGAATGCCCTGCACTGGGACAGTTGCGTCTTCTTCGCGGGGAGCGACGGGTTCGCCTACATGCGCATCGCGCCGCAGGCCGGCCGCGGGGGACTGCGCTTCGCGATCTGCGCCGCGGGCTACAACGACGAGCAAGCCCTGGAGGCCGCCAGCCCGCTGCCGACACGGCGCTGGGTCCACGTGGCGGTCACGCTGCGGGGCAACAGCGGGCGCCTCTACGTCGACGGCCAGCAGGTCGCGAGCTCGGACGACATCCTGCTATCGCCGCGCCAGGTGGGCGACCAGGTGGCCTTCCTGGGTCGCAACTGGGCGCATCCGCCGTTCAACGGCCGCATCCAGGACTTTCGCGTCCATGCGGGCGCCCTGAGCGCCGCGGAAGTCGCGGCCTTGATGCAGTAGAGAACCCGATCGCGTCGCACCGGAAGACGACTTGCGGCGACCGCGGATGCATACCCCCTGCCGCATGCGGCGACGACGGTGCTCGCGAGTCAGCGCGCGCCGCTGTCGGTCCAATGAACCTTCAACGAGATTGCCTTGACATGAGCGTCCTTCAATACCGCCTCGCCTTCCTGCTCACCGCGACGCTCGCCGGTTGCGGCGGTGGAGGCTCGGGATCGACGACCGGCGGAGCGTCGTCCGCCAGCAGCCCGTCGACCGGCGGCACGGCGGCCAGCAGCCCGTCGGGTGGCAGCACGGCGGCAAGCAGCCCATCGAGCGGCAGCACGGCGGCCAGCAGCCCGTCGAGCGGCAGCACGGCGGCCATCGGCCCGGCGGCGAAGCTCGCCGCGCGGCTGGGGATGCCCGGCCGGCTGCTGGTGGGGCTGGGCGCGGGCGGTTCCGACACGACGCTGATCCAGTCGCAGGGGCTCCGGCCCGACATCTACGAGCGCTACCTCGTGGGCATCGACACGCAGGGCGGCTGGACGACCTGGAACGCGCCGTCGGGCGCGTACGCGACCTACGTGATGCAGCAGGCCGATTCGGTGGCGGCGGTGCCCATGTTCACGCTGTTCCAGTTCTCCGCGGACAACCTGTCCGACGCGACCTCGCTCGGCAGCGCGTCGTACATGCAGGCCTACTGGAGCGACGTGACCACGTTGTTCAAGGCCATCGACGCGTTCGGCAAGCCGGTGCTCATCAACGTCGAGCCCGACTTCTGGGGCTTCGTGCAGGCGGTCGTGAATTCGAACTACGGCGGCGACCCGGCGAAGATGCCTGCCGTGCTGTCCGTTGACGCGGCCTGTGCCGCGATGCCGGCGAACGCCACCAGCTTCGCCCCCTGCCTGATGAAGCTGGCCCGCAAGTACGCGCCCAAGGCCGCGATCGGCTTCCCGCCCACCAGCTGGGGCGGACCGACGCTGGCCAGCGTCGTCAGTTTCATGAACACGATGGGCACGAACCAGGGCGACCTGCTCATCATGCAGACCACGGACCGCGACGCCGGGTGCCGCGAGCAGGCGGCGTTGACGCCGGACACGGCGCAGGCCGACTGCGTCGGCGGCGCCGGGCCCTGGTACTGGGACGAGGCGAACCAGACCCACCCGAATTTCCAGGACAACCTCGCGATCGCGAAGACCTTCCACGACGGCATCGGCGGCCTGCCGATCGTGTGGTGGCAGACCCCGTTCGGCGTGCCTTCGGCCACGGCTGGCGGCACGGCCGGGCACTTCCGCGACAATAAGGTCGACTACTTCCTGAAGCACCCGAGCGAGCTGGTCGCCGTGGGCGCGCTCGGCGTCGTGTTCGGCGCGGGGGCGGAAAACCAGACGACCCCGTCGACCGACGGCGGCCAGTACCAGACGCTGTCCAAGCAGTACCTGGCCAAGCCCGCACCACTGCCCTGATCGACTCGTCGGGCGACCGACGCGATTGGACGTCAGGCTCTGGGGCGGTGGGCGCGAGCGGTCGAGCGCGCACGGCGGGCCCGAGGCGCTGCGGGGCGCTGTCCAGCGGCGGTCGCGAGCCCGCACGGCCTTCTCTCGGCGAACCGCGCCTCCAGATCCAGCGGTCCGGGTCACTCCGGGTATTCGAACAAATTCGTCGTCGATGGAATGAGCGGCGCGTCGGATGACGGCGTTGGCATCGGAGGTGTGTCGTCCGCGCGGAGCCGTCGCAGAACGGTGATGTGCCCTTCCACGACATCCATCCTACGGAGACATCCATGCGTACGCGTCACTTCACACTCGCAGCCACCGCGCTGCTTTCGCTGGCCGTCGCCTCGACGGGCGCCCGTGCCGCGACCTGGGGCGCATCGTCGCCCGCCACGTCGTCGTGCTCGGCCACCAACCTGTTCGCCAGCTGGACCTTCGGCAGCTATGCCTTCAACAACGACGTGTGGGCGCCGTGCGGCGGCACCGCGGTCGGGCCGCAGACGATCTGGGCCAATTCCAACGTCGACTGGGGCGTCTGGTCGGACCAGCCCAATACCGGCGGCATCAAGTCGTATCCGCACATCGGCTACACGGTCAACCGCACGATCAGCTCGCTGACCACGCTCAAGACGACCGGATCCGCCACCACGCCCGCGGGCGGCGCGTGGGAGTCGACCTTCGACGTCTGGGTCGGCAACAACGCCCACGAGATCATGCTGTGGCTGAACTACACCGGCACCGCGGCCGGCTGCGGCAACGTCAAGCCGATCTCGTACAACTGGACGTCGGCGGGTTGCGCGATCCCCGTGTACACGAACGTCAACGTGGGCGGCGGCACGTGGAACGTCTACCGCGGCAACAACGGCAGCAACATGGTGTACTCGTTCCTGCGCACCACCAAGACCAACAGCACCGCCGTCGACGTGCTCGCGATCCTGCAGTACCTGAAGAACCTGGGCTGGATCGGGGACCTGGCCGTGGGCGACGTGCAGTACGGCTTCGAGATCACCTCGTCGTCGGGCGGGCTGAACTACGGTTCGTCCAACTTCACTGTCAGCGCGAAGTGACGCGGGCGCGGGCGCCGGCGCGCGCCGGCGCCCGCGACGGAGCCGAGCGTGTCTCGACGCCGCTGGCCTCCGTTCTCCGACAGGCCCTAGTGCAGGCTGGAGAGGAACTGCTGCAGTTCCGGCGTGCGCGGCGCGCCGAAGATCTCCTCCGGCGGTCCGATCTCATGGATGCGCCCGGCATGCATGAACACGACGCGGTCGCTGACCTTGCGGGCGAAGCTCATCTCGTGCGTCACCATCAGCAGGGTCATGCCCTCGTCGGCGAGGCCCTCCACCACCTTGAGCACCTCGCCCACCAGCTCGGGGTCGAGCGCGGACGTGATCTCGTCGCAGAGCAGCACGCTGGGCTGCATCGCGAGTGCGCGGGCGATCGCCACGCGCTGCTGCTGTCCGCCCGACAGCTGGTCGGGCCAGGCGTCGAACTTCTCGGCCAGCCCCACGCGCGCCAGCAGGCGGCGGGCCGTGGCGTCGACCTCGGCCGCGTTCGCCTTCCTCACGAGCGTGGGCGCGAGCATCACGTTGCGGCCCACGCTCAGGTGCGGGAACAGGTTGAAGCCCTGGAAGATCATGCCCACATGCTGGCGCAGCGCGCGCATCGACTTCGCGTCGCCGTGCTCCAGGGGCTGGCCGTCCACGAGCAGCGCGCCGTCCTGGAACTCCTCCAGGCCGTTGATGCATCGCAACAGCGTGCTCTTGCCTGAGCCGCTCTTGCCGATGATGGCGATCACCTCGCCGCGCCGGACGCCGAGGTCGATGCCCTTGAGCACCTCGTTGTCGCCGAAGCGCTTGCGCAGCTGGCGGATGTCGACGATGGAAAACGGGGCTTCAACGGTCACGGCGCATGCTCCTCTCGAGTCGCCTGCTGAATGCGGAGACGGGCCAGCACAGCGCGAAATACATCAGCGCGACGCAGGCATAGACGGTGAACGGACGGAAGGTGGCGTTGGTGATCATCGTGCCCGTCTTGGTGAGCTCGACGAAGCCGATGATGGAGGCCAGCGCGGTGCCCTTGATCACCTGCACCAGGAAGCCGACGGTGGGGGCGACGGCGATGCGCAGGGCCTGCGGCGCGATCACGTGCCGCAGCTTCTCGCCGAAGTCCAGCGCGAGGCTGTCGGCGGCCTCCCACTGGCCGCGCGGGATGGCGTCCACGCAGCCGCGCCAGATCTCGGCCAGGTAGGCACTGGCATACAGCGTCAGCGCGCCGCCGGCCGCCACCCACGGCGACACGTCGATACCGAACAGCCCGAGGCCGAAGTAGGCCAGGAACAGCTGGATCAGGAGCGGCGTTCCCTGGAACACGTGCACATAGGCGGAGACGGCCGTCGCCGCGCCGGGCCAGCCGCGCAGCCGCGCCACCAGCAGCGACAGGCCGACGAGCCCGCCACCGGCGAACGCGAGCAGCGACAGGGCCACGGTCCACCGCGCCGCGAGGAGCAGGTTGCCCAGGATCTGCCAGACGGAGAACTCGACCACGTCACCTCCCCCTCGGCGCCACGCGCCCGAACAGCCACCGCGGCCCGGCCCACGCGAGGGCCTGGCGCAGCAGCACCGCCATCGCCAGGTACAGGCCGGCCGCGACGAAGTTGGCTTCGAACGAACGGAAGTTGCGGCTCATGATCAGGTTGGCCGAGTAGCTGAGTTCCTGCGCGGCGATCTGCCCGCAGACCGCCGAGCCCAGCATGACGATGACGATCTGGCTGACCAACGCAGGCCAGACGCGCCCCAGCGACGGCGGCAGCACGACACGCAGGAAGACCTGGCGTTCCGTCATCGCCAGGCTGCGCGCGGCTTCCAGCTGGCCGCGCGGGGTCGCGTCGATGCCGGCGCGCACGATCTCCGCGGCGTAGGCCCCGAGGTTGAGCGTCATCGCGATCACGGACGCGGCCTCCGAGGACAGCCGCAGCCCCAGACTCGGCAGCCCGAAGAAGATGAAGAACAGCTGCACGATGAAGGGCGTGTTGCGGACCAGCTCCACGTACGCGCTCGCGAGCGCGCGCACGGCCGCGGGCCCGTGCGTGCGCGCCCGTGCGCAGGCGATGCCCACGCCCACGCCCAGCACCGTGGCGATCGCCGTCAGCGCCAGCGTCAGGGCCGCGCCGCGCAGGAGCAGGGGCCAGTCCGCGAGGACGGCCGCGAAGTCGAGCTGCACCATGGACCAGGGCTCGCGTCAGTTCGGCAGGTCGCCCGCCGGGCGGCCCAGCCACTTGACGCACAGCTTGTCGATCTCGCCGCCGGCCTTGGCCGACGCGATGATCTCGTTGACCTTCAGCCGCAGCTTGTCGTCGCCCTTGGCCACGCCGATGAAGTTGGGCGAGTCCTTGAGCAGCAGCTTGAATTCCGCACCCAGCTGCGGATTGCGGGCCATCATGTTGCCGGCCACGGACGCGCCGGTGGCGATCACCTGCACCTGGCCGGACACGAAGGCCGACACCGTGGCGTTGTTGTCCTCGAAGCGCTTGATGTCGGCGCCGGCGGGCGCGATCTTCGTGAGCTCCAGGTCCTCGATCGCGCCGCGCGTGACGCCGATGGTCTTGCCGGCGAGCTCGGCCGGCGATTTCAGGGCCATCGCGCGCGGCGCGAACACCGCCTGGAAGAAGGGCGAGTAGGCCGCGGTGAAATCGATCACCTTCTCGCGCTCGGGGTTCTTGCCCAGCGTCGAGATCACCAAGTCGGCCTTGTGCGTCTGCAGGTAGGCGATGCGGTTGGCGCTGGTGACCGGGACGAGTTCGACCGCCGCCCCGAGCCTGGCCGCGACGAGGCGGGCCATGTCCACATCCAGGCCCTGCGGGGCCATGTCGGTGCCGACGAAACCGTAGGGCGGGAAGTCGGTCGGGATCGCGATGGCGATGGTCCGCTTGGCAAGGATGGTGTCGAGCGCGCTGTCGGCGAAGGCCGGGGCGGCGCCGAGCAGGCCGAGACCGGCCAGCAGGGCCAGTGCGAACAGGGGACGTCGTTGCAGGCTCATTCAGTTCTCCTCGAGGCGCCGATGCGGCGCGCGGGTTGCGGGCGGGTGGGTGGCGAGCAGGTCCGTGAACAGCCGGCGCGCGCGGCGCGGCGCGCGCGCGGGGCCGGCGTCGGAGGGGCGAGGCTGCAGCGCCTCGCGCAGGGGGGCGAGCGGATCGACCGGCGGCGCGGAAGGGCCGAGGGCCGCGGCGACGGCGTCGATGTGCGCGCGCATCAATTCGGCAGCCGCGGCGGCGTCGCCGCGTTCGAGCGCGGCGACGATCGCCTCGTGCTCGCCGCAGGACAGCGTGGCATCGTGCGTCGACTGGAACAACGTGGCCACCAGCGTCGTGCGCGCTGTCAGGTCGCGCAGGATGTCGGCCAGCAGCGGGCCGCTCACGCACTCGGCCAGGCACACGTGGAAGTCGCCGAGAAGAAAGCTGCGGTTGCCGGCGTCGCCGGCCGCGATGGCCGCCTGTTCGGCCTTGTGGTGTGCCTTCAGGCGCGCCAGCTTGCCGCGCGCCAGCGGCTTGTCCAGCGAGCCGAGCATGCCCGTCTCGATCGCGATGCGCGCGGAGAACGCCTCGGCGGCTTCCGCGCGCGAAGGTTGCACCACGAACCAGCCGCGCCGGCTGCTGACCTCCACCATGCCGCGCGCGGACAGTCGCGCCATCGCCTCGCGCACCAGCGTGCGGCTCACGCCGAAGACGTCGGCCAGCTCCTGTTCGCCCAGGCGCTGTCCCGGCGCGATGCGTCCGCACAGGATGGCGTCGACCACCTGGCTGGCGATCTGCGGCGCGCTGGAACGATCACGAACGGTTGTGGTGCTCGGCATGCGCTGGTTGGGGCCGTCGGCCCTGTCGTGGTGCATACGACGCTTGGATGCGTCCTTTGCATACAAGCTACGCAAGGCCCATGCCCGCCCGAGGAAACGGTTCGAGGGGCGCGTCCGGTCAGCGACGGCGGCGGCGGTCATCGATTGATCGTGCGGACGTCATGACCTCGAGCCGCGCGATCGCTAAGCTCGATCGACAGCGAAACGGCGTCCCTGACGCGCGTGCGCCCACCGCTCGAGAACGCCATGCCCGTCGAATCCGCATCCCTGACCCCTGTCCCGTCCCGCATCCCGGTACTGTCCCGGCTGCTGAGGTCGTCGCGCGGGCTGCGGGAACGGCTGGGGCGCATCGTCGGGCGCATGAAATCGAATGCCGGCGTCCCGGAGCGCACGACGGCCGGTCCGCAGGCGACGGCGGTCCCGGCGGGGCGCCGCGGATCGTCGCCGGCCGCGCGATCCCTGGCCCCGGCGGCGGAGCCGCTCGCTCCCATGGATCCGGACCGGCTGCGCGAGGCGCGCCGGAGCATGCGCCGGATCCTGGACTGCCATCCGGCTGCGCCGGCGATCTGGCCGTCGATCGCGCTCGTCGATCGCTCGCTGTCGCGACACGGGGCCGGCGGTGTCGAGCGCCTGTCCCCGCAGGTGCTGCAGGACGCGGCCCGGGTATTGAACCGCTTGATGGATGAACTCTGCGAGCACGGCATCGTCGTGCTCCTGGAGCGCATCGACCGCGCGCTGCGCGTCGTCCACGGGTGCGCGACCGCCACCGACATGCCGTGGCAAGCCGTGCAGCCGGCCGAGGTTCAGGTGCTCGAATCGACGATCACCGAGTTCATGGCGATCGAGCGCGCCTGGGACGAGCGACAGGCGGCCGAACAGGGCGGCGCACGTCCGGCGCTGGCGGCCTGACTGGCGGCGGTGGACGTGCCGCGCGGGGCATCGTCGTCGAGCGCGGCGACGAAGCGGTAGCCGATGCCCTGGTGCGTCCGGATGATCGTGCCGGCATCGCGTCCGGCAGGGAGCAGGGCCTTGCGGATGCGCATGACTGCGGCGGCCAGCGAGCCCGGCTGCACGAATTCGTCCTTCCAGATGTGGTCGAGCAACTCGTCCGTCGGGACCACCCGCTCGCGGTGCTCGATCAGGTAGACCAGCAGGTCGAACGGGCGGGGTTGCAGCGTGCGCAGCATGCCATCGACCCGCACTTCGCGCCGCGCCACCGACACCGCGCAACGGCCGAACGCGACGTCGCCGGGCCCGCGTGCGGACGGGGTCAGGGTCGGAGCCGGTGCTGGCGGCGGCGCCGAGGCGAACGAGGCTTCGCCCTCGTCGGGATTGCCGGGGTGGCGGGGCCTTGCGCCCATTCGCTGGTGCATGTTCCAGGTGCTCATCGCATCGATGCCCGGCTAGGTCGATGCCGCGCTGGCGGGCGTGACGAACCGGTATCCCACGCGCTGATAGGTGCGGATGGCGCCCTCGTGGTCGGGGCCCAGCGCACGGCGCAGCCGCAGGATCGCGGCCGGCAGCGACGAGCGCTGCACGCGAGCGTCTCCCCAGACCTGCGACAGCAATTCCTCGCTCGTCACCACGCGCTCGCCATTCCGGACGAGGTAGACGAGCAGATCGAAAGGACGCGACTGCAGGCGCTGGCGGACGCCGTCCACGAACAGCTCGCGCCGGCCGAGGCGGAGCTCGCAGCGCCCGAACCGGATGACCGATGGATGGCGGGCGAGCGTGAACGAGTCGTCGATCGGGCCCGGCGGCGCGGGGTCGCGAGGAGGCATGGGGACCGGGACGATGGACATGACTCGGGCTCGTGTAGTGGTGTAGGTGGCATTGTGTAGTGATATATCTACACGTGTCTACACGACCGACCCCCCATCCGGAACTTATTTCACGCCGCGACCCGACCTGAACGCGCCCCGAAGCCGTCGAGCGCCAGCCTGGCCTGCCGGTCGAGTTCGAGCGTCATCCGGAGCCCCCAGGCCTGGGCCGTTCGCTGCCAGTCGGCCGGCAGCGTGCGCGCGACGACCTCCATGGCGTCGGCGCATTCGGGGTCGAACTGCCTCCCGCGCAGGGCGACGATCTCGTCGACGGCGGCCTGCAGGGGCCAGGCCGCCTTGTAGGCGCGCACGCTGGTGAGCGCGTCCGTCACGTCCGCCACGGCGACGACGCGCGCGCAGCGCGGGATCGCGACGCCCGCGAGTCCGAACGGATATCCCCGGCCGTTCCACCACTCGTGATGGGACAGCGCGACGGCGACGGCGGCCGTCGTCGTGTCGTGGCCGTCCGGCCGGCTGTGCGCCATGATGCGCTTCGCGCCCGCGATGCAGTGCCGCTCCACGAGGCCGCGCTCGTTGGCGTCGAGCGCTCCCGGCTTGGCGAGCAGTTCCGGCGGCAGGTCCAGCTTGCCGACATCGTGCGTCAAGGCGGCGCTGGCCCAGTCGCGCGCTTCGTTGGCGTTGACGCCCAGCACGGCGCAAAGACGCGCCGTGAGCCAGGCGGTGCGTCTGCCGTGTCGGTACACTTCGATGCTCATGCGGCTTGCCCCGGTTGTCGAGGAAATGCAATGTAGGCAAGGTCGTCGCGCGATGCATGACCTGCTTCTGACCACGGCGCTGCGCGCCGCGAAAACGTGAATTGCCACGCCGCGGCAGGGCGCTCGCAGGCGCTTGCGCACGCCGGCCCGGCGTGACTGTCCCGGTGGCCTGCGGTGCGCGACGTCATGTTCAAGGGCAGCTGTCCAGGTCCTTGCCGTGCGTCCTGCCCGTGTCGCAGATGTCCACCCGCCCGGTGCGGTGGACGCGAACCTTGTACTCGCGGCGGGCGCCCGTCCGCGACACCAGGTAGGACGTCGCGCCGCCGGCGTCGCCGTCGGGCTGGGCACAGGCGCTCGACGTGTCCGGTGGCGGCATCTGCAGTCCCAGCGCGTCGAAGCACACCTGTTTCGGTCCGGTGACGATCACGCGCTCCTGCGACGCAGCCGTCGTGGCCAGGATGAGATCCGTGCCCCCCGCGGCTTCCTTCGCCGGCATCGAGGGCAGGAACTCGACGAGCCAGCGACTGCCATTGGCGCCGGCCGTGGCGTCGGGCGCCGGGCTCGCGTCCACCAGCATGAAGGCGGTCGGGCGGTTCCTCGCCACCGCGCTGATCCGGGCGAGCCGCAGCGCGCCGGCCAGCTGCTGCGCGTTGGCTCGGGCGTGGATGTCCGCGATCGCCGGGCCGAACGAAGGCGCGGCGATCGCCAGGACGGTCCCGCCCACCGACAGCGTCATCATCAGCTCGATGAACGAAAAGCCTGCCGTGCGCCTTCGCGCGCGGACATGCAAGGGATCCCGAAAAGTGCCCGACATGGCGCCCATGCACCTGCTCCGTTGACGCCGGATCGCCGTCGATCCGGTCCTGGCCAGAATGGTCGTGCGCGGTCCGCTCCAGGTCATGATCACGACATGACGGCGCGATGCCGGTCGTGCGCCAGCGGGCGCGGACGTGACGCTTGTCACTGCCGCGAGCGCACTCGACGGGCACGTCGAGCTCGAAGCCATGACGCGCGGGTTGCGCCCGGTGACGCGCGGCGGACCGCGGTTCACAATGCCGCTACCTCCAGACGCCTCGATCGCGCATACCCATGGACCGGGCGACGCCCCCCCGCTCGCAGCCGACGACAACTCCGCCGGTCGACGTCCTCCTCGTCGAGGACAACGCGGCCGACGCCCGCTTCTTCGGCCTGCTGCTGGAGAGTTCGCCCACCGCCGGGAACTTCCGCCTGCGCCATGCCGCCACGTTGCCCGATGGCCTGGCGATGCTGGCCGCGCGGCGGCCCGACGTGATCGTGCTCGATCTGGGCCTGGGCGAGACGGAAGGCCTTGCCTCGGTGCAGCGCCTGGCCGCATCCGGCCTGCGGCTGCCGGCCCTGGTGGTGCTGAGCGGACTCGACGACGAGGACATCGCGGTCGAGGCGCTTCAGGCCGGCGCGCAGGACTACCTGATCAAGGGCCAGATCGACGGGCGCCAGCTCGCGCGGGCGATCCGCTACGCGATCGGACGCCACCAGGCCGAGCAGGCGGTTGCCGAGCGCACGACGGAGCTCGAGCACTCGCGCGAGCTGGTGCGCAGCCTCGGCGCGCGCAATGCGCGGCTGCTCGAGGAAGAGCGCCGGCGCGTCGCGCGCGAACTGCACGACGAGATGGGCCAGCAACTGGCCGCGTTGCGCATGGAGATCGCCGTGTTGCGGCAGGGCGGCGCGGCGGCGGGCCAGGCGTCGTCCGACGCGGCGTTGGGCATGCTGCTCGGGCGGGTCGATGACCTCGTCGTCAGCGTCCGCCGCATCGTGGCGGAGCTGCGGCCGCCTGCGCTGGACGGCGGTCTGGCCGCCGCGCTCGACTGGCTGGTCTCGGACTTCGAGCGCCAGACGCAGCTGGACTGCGGCATCGACGTCGATGCCTGCGCCAGCCTGTTGTCCGCGGACGCGGCGGCGATGGTCTTTCGCATCGCCCAGGAGTCGCTGAACAACGTGCGCAGGCATGCATCGGCAGCGGCGGTCTCGCTGCAGCTGCACCGGGCCGGCGCGGGCTGCGAGCTGCGAGTGCGCGACGATGGCCGGGGGTTCGACCCTGGCGAGCGGACCGCCGGCTTCGGCATCCTGGGCATGGAAGAGCGGGCGCGGGCGCTCGGCGGCACGTTGATCATCGACAGCCGCGCCGGCCAGGGCACGGACGTTCGCCTTCGATTGCCGTTCTCCGATGCCGGCGGAGTCTCGCCAGCCGCATAGCGCCACGTCCGCCGGGAAGATCGGGGGGCTTGGTGACGCTGCCGGCGTTCAGCGTGCCTCGGAGGCCGGCGGAGTCTCCGGCAGCGGCAACCGAAGCCGGACGGTGCAGCCTTCGCCCGCGGCGCTGGTGATCGCCAGGGCCCCACCGAGAGCGATGGCACGTTCCTCCATGCCCAGGATGCCGTAGCCGGACGTCGGGATCGACGGGTCGAATCCGATGCCGTCGTCGCTGATCTCGAGCTCGCAGTCCTGCCCGGCGCGGACCAGGCGAAGCGAGGCGTGGCTGGCCCGCGCGTGACGGCGGACGTTGTTCAAGGACTCCTGGGCGATGCGGAACACCATCACCGCGGCGTCCGGCGCGAGCAGCGTCGCGCAGTCGTCGATCCGGGCATCGCAAGGCAGGTCGGCGTGGCGCTCGAAGGCCGCGACCAGCCATTCCAACGCCGCAGCCAGGCCGCCATCGAGGGCCGGCGGCCGCAGCTCGGCGACGACGCTGCGCATGGCCGCCACGAGGTCCTCCACGCGAGCGAGCAGCATTGCCAGCGCGCCCTGCGTGGACGACGCGTCGTTGTCGGGCGCCCGCCGCTTCAGGACCGAGATCTCCATTCGCAGGGCGGCCAGTTGCTGGCCCATCTCGTCGTGCAGCTCGCGCGCGACGCGCTTGCGTTCTTCCTCCAGCAGGCGCGTGTTGTGCACGCCGAGGCTGCGCACCAGCTCGCGCGAGCGCTCGAGCTGCGCCGTCCGTTCCGCGATCGCCTGCTCGAGCCGGGTGCGCATCGCCCCGGCGCGCAGTCGCAGGAGCTGCATCGACAGGAACCAGGCGGCGGCCAGGGCGAGCCCGTACGCGATGCGCGCCGGCGTCGAGCGCCACCACGGCGGCGCGACCGTGAAGGCAAGCTCCAGCGGGATGCCGGCCTGCAGGAGCGGCACGTTCGCGGCCGCGCGCACCTGCAGTCGATAGTCGCCGGCCTCGAGCGACTCGAGCTGCAGCACGTTGCCGACGAAGCCCTCCCAGGTGGCGGCGTCATTCAGCCGGTATTCGAGGCGCATCGAGCGGCCGCGCGCGATCTGCGCGGTCTGGAGCGTCAGCCGCAGCCGGCGATCGTCCCAGTCGACCCGCGACGGAACCGCTCGCGCCCCCGGGCGGTCGCCGAAGCGGACCTCCTCGACGCGCAGCCTCGGGGCGGCCGGTGCGAGCCGGCCGGGCAGCACGTGGGTCGCGCCCTTGCTCGAACCGATCCACACGCCGCCGTCCTGCTCGAAATGGAGGGCGCCGCTGTCCAGGTCGTTCCAGAGCAGTCCGGTGTCGCGGTCGAGCTGCATCCAGCGCCCGTCGGCGCGGACGAACACGCCGCGATCGGTGCCGATCCACACCCGTCGCTCGCGGTCGGCGCCCAGGAATTCGACGTCCGACGTGCCGAGCAGCGCGAGGGCGATGCGTTGCTTCAGGCGCGCGGTCCCATCGGCGACCTGGTAGACCGCCAGGCCCTTCGTGTCGATCGCCCAGAACTCGGTCGGGCCGTCGAACGTCGCTGCGCCCTTGACTTCGATCGCCTTGCCGCCCTCGTCCCGCAAGGGCGCCCAGCCGCCGTGATCGATGCGCCAGGCGCCGTTGTCGACCAGGAACCAGTCCTGCTGCCCGTCGCTCACCACGGCGGCGAGCGAGCTCGGATCGGGCATGTGCTCGGGCAGCGGCTGGCGCACCGGACCCGCGGGCGAGGGCACGAGTCGATCGGCCGATTTCGCTCCCGACAGCACGATCGAATGGGTGGCCTGCAGCACGATGTCGACCTGCGGATCCCGGAAGACGACGCGTGCGCGGCGCATGCCGGGCGCCAGTGACATGACGTGCCCCGCATCGACCCACCATACCGTTCCGGCGTCGTCGGTCGCCAGGCTGCCGCCCGGCGTCGGGGCGAACAGCGGCTCGATGGGCACGAATCGACCCGTCTGGGGATCGAGGCCCGCCAGGCCGTGGGAGGTGGCGACACGCAGCTGGCCGGCGCCATCGCGTGCGAACGACCAGACCACGGGCGAGGGCAGGCCCGACACCGACGTCCAGTGTTCGACGCGGCCGTAGCCCATCCAGAGATGCACGCCACGGCCGGCCGAACCTGTCCACAGTTCGCCGTCGGCATCGACGAGCAACGCACGCACGGCCGTCTCCGGGATGCCTTCGCGCGGCGTCCAGCGTCGCCACGAGCGGCCGTCCCAGCGGGCGACGCCGTCCTGCGTGGCGGTGAGGATGCGCCCCTCGAGGTCCTCGGCCAGGGCGATGGTGCCGGGCCACAGCGTCGCGGGCGGGGCATCGAGGGACTCGAAGCGATCAGCCTCCGGGGCCAGCCGGGCGAGATGTCGATCGCCGCGTGCCCAGACGCTGCCGTCGTGCGCGCCCAGCAGGCTGGCCCAGGTGTCGACCGGCAGGCCCTGGTCGGCACCCCATGCACGCAGCCGGCCGTCCAGCCAGCGGCAGAGCCCGTGGCCACATCCGAACCACAGCGCCGACCCGATGGCGCGCAGCGGTCCGCCATCGGCGTCGTAGGCGCCCGCGTAAGGTTCGTAGGCCGGCATCGTCATGCGGCTCGCGACCACCTGGTCGGGGAGGCGGGGCGGCACGGCGATGGTCCAGATCCGGCTGCGCCGATCCATCGCGAAGACGGCACCGTGCTCGTCGACCGCGACGCGCTGCTTGCCCCAGACCGCCAGCCCCGCGCCGTCCGGATCGACGATGGCGCTCCAGCGCACGACCCCGGCCTCCTCGCGTCGCAGGTACAGGCCGGTGTCCGTCGCGATCCAGATCCGGTTGAACCGGTCGGCCTGCAGGTCGGTGATGGCCGCCCCGGCGCCCTTGGGCAGCGTTTCCCGGTGCATCCGGAATCCGTCGAAGACGAACAGGCCGTTGTCCGTCCCGATCCACAGCGTGCCGTCGGGGCCCTGCGCCAGGCAGTCGACGGCCATGCTGGTCAGCCCGGCGCTGTCCTGATACGGCTCCATGTCCGCGATCTGGCCGCGGCCCGCGCCGGCCGTGAGGGCCAGCATGACGGCGACGAGGATCGCGCGCAGCCTCTCAGTCGACCAACCCATGGCGCATCGCATAGCGCACCAGGTCGCTGAGGCTGGCCTGCCCGAGCTTCTCCATGAGCCGTCCCTTGTAGGTGCTCACGGTGTTGGGGGCCAGCTGCAGCTCCTCGGCGATGTCCATCACCGAGCGGCCCGTGACCAGCGCGACCAGCACTTGCCGCTCGCGCGTCGACAACTGCTCCATCTGCTCGCGCGGGCTCGCTGGTTCGCCGCGGATCAGCGCCCCGCTGAGCGACGGATCGACGTAGCTGCGGCCGGCGAGCACGTGGTGGACGGCGTCGACCAGCAGCTCGGGGGAGGCGTCCTTGGTCAGATAGCCGAGCGCGCCGGCCTCGAGCGCGCGCCGCGCGATGTGCGGGTCGGCATGCATCGTCAGCACCAGCACCGGCACCTTGGGATGTGCCGCGACGACGCGCTTGATGAGGTCGACATCGGTTGCGCCGGGCATGAGCAGGTCCAGCAGCACCAGGTCGATGCCGCCGCGCTTGAGGCGGGCGAGGACGTCCGCCGCCGAGACGGCCTCGCCGGCCACCATGAGGCGTTCGTCCAGGCTCAGCACCTTGCCGATGCCCTCGCGCACGAGCGCATGGTCATCGGCGACGAGGATGCGGTGCTTCGGGGCGGCTGCGGCGGCTGCAGCGGCAGGGGCGGTCATGGCGGGATCTTTCGACGCGGGCTGGAGACTCGAGGCGCTGGGCGGCTTCTTGGCCGAGTGTAGATATTACACTACGCCTCGTTCGCCCTCGTCGCAGGGGGATGCCCGATGCCTCGCCCGGTCGGGGCGGAGCCGGCGGCCCGGGCCGCCACGGGCGGCATCCGGTCCATGTCGATGTAGTCGGTCAGGCTGTCGCCGAAGCCCGCGGCCCGGTCCGCCCCCACGGGCGGCGGCATCCGCGCCCAGTGCGAGGGGCGGTCACCATGCTTGCGGCGCAGGACGAGCTCGACGCGCCGCCGCAGGACGACGAGCCCCGGGCCGAACAGCTCGTCCCCCAGCTGGTCCAGCGCACGCGCGGCGTGGCGCAGCACGGCGGCCTCCACGCGATGGATGTTGTCCGTGCATTCGGAGCCGAGCACCCGCTCGAGCAATGCGAGCGATGGCCAGACCCGGCGCGCGCCGGGCACGTGGTCCAGCAGGATGCGCAGCTCGTGGCGCGCCGCCGACGCGTGCGTGCCGGGCATCGGAGGAAGCGGCGGATGCCGCGCGAGCCGCGGCCGCGGCATCGGCAGGGTCGCGCGCCATGCGCTGGCGGGCTCCAGCGCCAGCCGCCAGCCCCGGCCGCTGCGTCGCAGCCGGACGTGCCGCCGCAGGTACTCGGACACGCGTTGCCAGAGACGCCGGGACGCGGTGGCGGGCTCGCCTGTTCTGGGTTTGGACATCGCAGGAACTTTCATCGCATTGCACGACGCAGGCATTTCGTCACGAGATTGCCGCCGGCCAGGGTTGCGTGGGCCTGACTCAGGTCGTAGAGTTATATCTACAACGTAGATTCTTGTCTATAACCGCAATGTCATCACCACTTTCCAGGGCGGTCGAGCGCCGCCCGGCGCAGCACGCCGGCTTCACGCTGATCGAAGTGATGATCGTCGTCGCGATCATCGGGATCCTGACGGCCATCGCGCTGCCGTCGTACAGGAACTACGTCATCCGCGGCAAGCTCGTCGCGGGCACGAACGCGCTGGCCAACATGCGCGCGCAGATGGAGCAGTACTACCAGGACAACCGCACCTACGCCACCGTCTCTGCGCCTGCCATCGTGACACCCTGCGTGGCCAACGCCGTCGCCGCGAGCAACGGCACGCCGTTCAACGTGAGCTGTGCGGCAGCCTCCGACGCGCCCACGGCCACGACCTACACGTTGCGCGCCACCGGTACCGGCACGGTCGCGGGCGCGGTGTACACGGTCGACCAGTCCAACAACATGACCACCGTCTCCTTCCCGACGCCGTGGGGCAGCGTGCCGGCGGGCAACGGCTGCTGGATCATGCGAAAGGGCGACTCGTGCTGAAGCGGACGACGCCGACGGCGCGCGGCTTCTCCGTCATCGAGCTCATGGTGACGGTGGCGCTGATCGCGATCCTGCTGGTGATGACCATCCCGGCCTACGGCACCTGGACGGCCGACGCACACGTGCGCGCGGCCGCGGAGTCGCTGACGAACGCCATCCGCCTCACGCAGGCGACGGCGGTGGCCAAGGGGCGGACGGGCCTGTTCGCGCTGACGGCGGACGCGCAGCCGTCGGTCAACTCGGCGCCGGCCGCCTTCTCGCAGAACTGGTTCGCGGTCCTGAACGTGCTCGGCGGCTCCGACGAGTCCAAGGCCTCGATGGGCCTGATCCTGAAATCCACCGAGGGAACGCAGCACCGCGTGACGATCAGCGGCCCGGCCGTGCTCTGCTTCAACGCACTGGGCCGCCAGACGAGCCTGGCCGCATCGGCCAACAGCCTGTCGACCGCCTGCACGGCGGCCGATCCGGCGGTCTTCCAGGTGTCCCGTGACGCGGGGGCGTCGCGCTACTTCAAGGTGCTCGTCTACGCCGGCGGTCGCGTGCGCATGTGCGACGCCGCCAAGGCCCTGTCCAGCGCCAATCCGGACGGGTGCTGAGCATGCGGCCACGCCACGCCTCCATGCCGCGCCGTCCGACGCGCGGGTTCACGCTGATCGAGGTCCTGATCTCGCTCCTGGTCTTCTCGTTCGGTCTGCTCGGCGCCGCCGCGATGCAGGCCGTGGCCGTGCAGGCCGCGACGCAGAACGGCGACCGCTCGCGCGCCGGGCTCCTGGCCAACGAGATGGTCAGCACGCTGTGGGCGGCCCAGTCCGCCACGCCGGCTTCGGGCGACCTGGACGCGTGGCGGGCGAAGATCGCCGCGCCGGCGGTCTCCGGCCTGCCCAACGGCTCCGGCACCGTGACCGCCTGCACCGGCGTGGCCAATTGCGCGGTGATCACGGTCACGTGGAAGGCCCCGTCCGCCAAGGCCGCTGCCGCGTCGAACCGGTACACGACCACCGTGGTGATCCAATGAGGCGCAGCCGCCCGTCGCAAGCCGGCGTGACCCTCGTCGAGATGATGGTGGCGCTCGTCATCGGCATGGTGCTGTCGATCGCGGTCATGATGGTGCTGTCGACGTTCGACGGACGGCGACGCACGCTCGGCTCGACGTCCGACCTGGACCAGTCCGGCGCGCTGGCGATGTTCCAGCTGGATCGCTGGATCCGCAGCGCGGGCACCGGCCTGGGGCAGGGCAGCGGCTTCGCGTACGGCTGCACGCTGTACGCCGCGAAGTCGGGCCACCAGATCCTGCCGGCGACGGGGCCCCTGCCGGCGCCCTTCGCGTCCGTCGATCCGGGCTCGAGCGGCGTGTTCCGGCTGGCCCCGGTGCTCATCCTGCCCGGTCAGACGACGCCCGCCATCAGCGGCCAGGCTTCGGACGTGCTGGTGGTGATGTCGGCCGGCAACGACGCGTCGCAGGTGCCTTCCGCACTGTCGGCACCGCCATCGGCCGACCACCTCGCCACCGTCAACCTCACGGAGTTCTCGCCGGGCGACCTGCTTCTCGTGGCCGACCACCACAAGTCGTCGAGCGGCGGCCCGGTCAATTGCATGGTCTCGCAGGCGTCGACCGCCCTGACCACCACGGGCGTCGGCACCACGCTGCCCCTCGGCGGCTCCGACAGCACTTATCACGGCCAGAGCATCGGCGACGTGGCGATCACGAGTTTCACCGACGATCCGCTCGCATTCGACCTGGGAGCGCCGACCGCCTCCGGCATCAGCCAGCCTCCCGCGTTTCAACTCATCGGCGTGGGCGACAACGACACGCTGTATGGCTACGACCTCCTGCAGGTCTCGGGCAACGGCGTGCAGGCCCAGGCGGAGGGGGTGTTCGAGATGCACGCCGTCTACGGCATCGATTCCACCGGGAACGCCGACAACCGGATCGACCAGTGGGTCGGACCGGGCGCGTCCAGCGCGTATTCCGTCGCGGCCCTCTCGGACGGCAGCGCCGCCGCGATGGCGCGGCTGAAGAACATCCGCGCCGTGCGGGTGGCGCTGATCCTGCGCACGTCGCTGCCGGAAAGGGACGTCGTGACCGCGCGGCCACTGACCCTGTTCGCGGACCTGTCCGGCCTGGCCATCACGCGCACGCTGACGCCGGCGGAACAGCACTTCCGCTACCGCGTCCTCGAGACGACCATCCCCATTCGCAACAACGGCTTCTGATGCGCTCGCCGACTCTTCCCCTTCGCGCCCGTCGCGCGCGCGGCATGCGGCCCCTGCGCGCGCAGCGCGGGATCGTGATGATCTTCACGTTGATCGCGCTCGTGCTGATGCTGATCGCGGTCACGGCGGTGGTGCGCAGCGTCGACACGTCGGCGAGCGTCGTCGGCAACCTGGCCTTCCGGCGCGACCTCACGAACCGCGCGGAGCTGGCGATCGCGCAGGCCAAGGCGGCGCTCAATCCGGGCGGGGCGATCCAGGGCGAGAGCGCGCGCGGCGCCGACCTGGCATCGGCGAACTATTCGGCCACGCGCCTCGCATCGCCCGCCGGCGGCATCGGCGTGCCGGCAGTGCTCGTCAGCAACGCCGCCTACGACGCGGCCGGCTATTCGTGCATGAGCGGCGCCGGCGTCGCGTTGCCGAAGTGTTCGGCGCCGGGCGCCGACGGCATCGTGATCCGCTGGGTCATCGACCGCCAGTGCGTCGCAGGCACATCGACGTTCGGGACGAGCGCGTGCGCGTACCTGAGCGACCCGAAGGACGCGGGAGGCAGCGCCCATTCCCTGACGCGCAAGCCCGGCGGCGGCGCGCACGCGGTATTCCGCATCAGCGTGCGCGTCACCGGTCCGCGCAACACCGAAGCCTACATCCAGACCACCGCGGGTTGACCCATGCCATCCACCTCGTCCACCCGCCCCCGATCGCGCCTGCCGTCGTCGATCGCCCTCGTCCTCGCGCTGCTGGCGGCCTCCGCGGCGGGCGCCCAAGGCGTCGACCTCGCCGACAAGCCGCTGTTCTCCACCACCAGCGTGCCGGGCAACCTGCTGCTGTCGCTGTCGGTGGAATACCCGACGGCCAACACCTCGGCCTACTTCAGCACGACGCCCTACGCATCCTCGACGCTGTACCTGGGCTACTTCGACGGCGCGAAGTGCTATCGCTACCTCTACAACAGCGCGTCGCCGGCCAGCAGCTATTTCCAGTCCTACGGCGCGGCATCGGCCAACCATCAGTGCGCGAGTTCGAGCTCGCTGCCGCTGTGGAGCGGCAACTACCTGAACTACGCGGCGATGCAGTCGCTGGACATCTTCAGGTGGGTGATGACGGGCGGCAACCGACTGGTCGACACCGCCGGCACCGGCGGCATGACCATCCTGCAGAAGGCGACGCATTCCGGCCAGGGCGGTGCGAACGACGCGCCCAACAAGAGCATCCCCTTCGCCGACCAGACGGGCTCGACGCCCTTCGGCTGGGCCAACGGCGTCAAGTCGCGCATCTGGGGCGCGGGGATCAAGCTCTGGCTGACCGGTTCGGCCGACCTCGATGCCGGCAGCATCACCGCCGTCGACTACCAGGACTCGCTCGTGGCCAACGGGTCGCCCGATGGCGCCGCCGTCTATGCGCTGTACATGAACGTTCGCGTGTGCGATCCCACGATCAGCCTCGAGGCGAACTGCGTCGCCTACGGCAACCAGTCCAAGCCCGAGGGCCTGATGCAGCAATATGCCGGCTCCCTGCGGTATTCGGCATTCTCGTACCTCAATGACAGTTCGGCGTCGCGCGACGGCGGCGTCATGCGCGCGCGCATGGCCTACATCGGCCCGAAGGTCCCGCAGCCGGGTGCGGTCGCCACGGCCAATCCGAATCCGGAATGGGATGCGACCACCGGCGTGATGATCGCCAACCCGGACCCCGCGGATGCGACCGCCACGAACACGGCCACCAACAACGGGACGGCAGTCAGCCAGAGCGGCGTGCTCAACTACCTCAACAAGTTCGGCTACGCTTCGGGCACCTACAAGACGAACGACCCCGTGAGCGAGCTGTACTACGCGTCGCTTCGATACCTGAAGGGGCAGACGAACGTCGCGGCGTACACGGACATGTCGGGCGCCTCCGCCGCCGACGCCGGCACCTGGACCGACGGCTTCCCCGTCGTGACCGACTGGTCGACCGATCCGATCATCTACGCGTGCCAGAAGAACTTCGTCCTCGGCATCGGCGACGTCAACACGCACCGCGACGCGAATCTCCCCGGCAGTTCGCTGCGCAGCCGCGCCGAACCCGCCCAGCCGCCCGAGGTCACGGCCGATGCGACCGGGGCGTCGCCGGTCAACGTCACGACCTCGACCAACCTGGTCGGCACGCTGGAGAACGCGGCCAACACCAAGCTGGGATCGACCGCCGCGACGGGCGACCATGGCACCTACTACATCGCCGGCCTGGCCTATGACGCCCACCTGCCCATCGCGGGCAAGGGCGTTCGCACGTTCACCGACGCGACCACCGGCCTGAAGACGGTAAGCACGGCCAGCACCTACTGGCTGGACGTGCTCGAGTACCAGGCCTACGTCGACAACAACCAGTACTACTACGCGACCAAGTACGGTGGCTTCACGGTGCCGAGCGGCTACACGTACGGCGGCGCGCTGCCGGCGGACAGCTGGTACAACAGCACGAACACGCTGGGCGGCAACAAGCAACCCGACAACTACTTCACCGCGAGCAACGCCACCTTGATGCAGAGTGGCCTGACCAGCGCCTTCGCGAAGATCGCCTCGGAGAACAACGCCGCCAACGGCACCGCGCTGGCGCTGCCCACGCCCAACGTCGGCGCCGCCGGCACGATGAGCTATTCGGCCACCTACGATCCGACGTCGTGGACGGGCCAGGTCATCGGCTCGACGGTCGTCTTCAAGCCGGACGGCTCGACCAAGGTCACCCCGCAGTGGGACGCGCGTGCGCTGCTCAGCGCCTCGAACGTGACGGCGGACAGCCGCAGGATCGTCACCTGCTGCACGCTCGCCGCCGGGGCGCCGGGCCTGCCGTTCACGCTCGCCAGCCTGCGTGCGGCCTCGCTGGACGCGCGCACCAACTTCGCGTCGTTCGGCAACGTGCCGGGCGTCGCCGCGGCGTCGCAGTCGATCGCCGACTACATCGCGTACCTGCGCGGCGACCAGAGCCGGGAAACGTCCCATGGCGGGGTCTACCGCGCGCGCAAGTTCCGCCTCGGCGACATCGTCGACGCCAAGCCGGCGATCGTGGGGCCGCCGAATTCCGGGTTCTACGATACCTACAACGCGGGCTACGCGGCCTTCAGGACGCAGTACCTGGATCGCCGCAATGTCGTCTACGCAGGCGCGAACGACGGCATGCTGCACGCGTTCGACGGCACGGCCGGCAACACCAGCCCGGTCTCCGGCAGCGAGTTGTTCGCCTACATCCCGAGCTTCGTCTACGGCAGCGCCAGCACCGCCGCGACCACGGGCCTGGCCTCGCTGGGCAACCCGAACTTCACCCACCACTACCTGGTCGACGCCACGCCCGGGGCGTTCGACATCGACCTGAACCGCACCAGCGGCGGCAGCGGCGAGCCGAAGTGGCACACGCTCCTGATCGGGGGGCTGGGCAAGGGCGGCAAGGGCTACTACGCGCTGGACGTGACCGACCCGACGAGCTGGAGCGACGAGGCGACCATCGCGACCAAGGTGATGTGGGAGTTCACCGACTCGCGCATGGGCTATACCTACGGAACGCCCACGGTGGCCAAGACGAGGAAATACGGCTGGGTCGTCATCTTCACCTCCGGCTACTCGAACGCGGACGGCCGCGGCTACTTCTTCATCGTGAACCCCTCCAACGGCGCGCTGCTCGAGGCGGTGGCCACGCCGGCGGGCACGGGCTCGGCCTCCTCGCCCCTGAACATGGGCCAGGCGACGGCCTACATCGAGAACTACGCCGACATGACGGCCGACGCGATCTACGCCGGCGACCTGCAGGGCAACGTCTGGCGCCTGGACGTGAGCGCGAGCGACGTCACGCTGCCCTATCCGACGCCCACCCGGATCGCCAGCCTGACCGACGACCGCGGCAATGCCCAGCCCATCACGACGCGGCCGCTGGTCGAGGTGGCGCCGAACACCTCGACGCGCTACGTGCTCGTCGGCACCGGCAGGCTGCTGGCCGACAGCGACATCGGCAGCGGCGCCCAGCAGAGCTTCTACGCCTTCGTCGACGGCCGCTCCACGTCGGGCGCGTTCTACGGCGCGCCGTCGCAACCGCTGCCCACCGGCGTGTCCTTCCCCATCACGCGCAGCCAGCTGAACGCGGACACGTCGGTGCTGAACGGCATCGGCAGCGCGCCGAGCTCCGCGATGGGTTGGTATCTCGACCTGTCCGTCAGCGGCGGCATCGCCGAACGGGTGAACGTGGATCCGATCGCCAGCGCGGGCGTCGTCGCCTTCATCGGCAACCAGCCGAACGGCTCGGCCTGCAGCCCCAGCGGGAATGGGATCCTGCACGGGCTGCGGTTCGCGACCGGACAGACCATGCTGGTCGGGGCCGACCTGACGACCCCTGCCGCGTACGCCGCGATCAGCGGCATCGGCACCGACGTCGCCATCGTCAACGTCGACGGCAAGCTCGAGGTCTCGTCCGGCAGCAGCAAAGGCGATGTCAGGCGCGACAACCTCCAGAAGGACAGCGCGGGCGTCGTCAAGCAGATCAACTGGCGCGACGTGCCGAGCACCAACTGAGGCAGGCCATGCGCGGACGCCGGCTTGCGGCCGTCACGGCGGTCGTCACGCTCCTGCATGCCGCCTTCCTGCTGGGCCTGGCACGACACGCATCGACGGCCGGCGTCGCCCGCACGAGCCCCAGCGCTGCGCGCTGGATCGCGCTCGTCCCGATGCAGGGGGCCGGGCCTGCCGCTCCTAGGGCGGCGACTTCCCCGGCGACGATGGCCGCGAACCGTCCCGAACCGCAGTCGTCCGCGGTGGCGGGCGACGCGATCGCCGGCGCGCGAACCGCAGCGCCGATCCAGGGGGCGCCGCCTGACGACCGAACGGCGGGCATCGGGATCTACCGCGCGGCGTCGATGCTGGACGCCCCGGTGCGGGCGCGTTCGGCACCCGACATCGCGACGCTCGCAGGACTGCCCTGGTCGGGCCTGCCGATGCGCGTGCGCCTGTTCATCGACACCGAGGGCACCGTGGTCGACGCCCGCATCCTACAGAGCTCCGAGTCCGAGGACGTCGCCGAACGCGTGCGCCGGATGTTCCTCGCCACCGGATTCACGGCCGGCGTCGAGGGCGGCCATCCGGTGCCCTCGTACAAGGACATCGAATTGACGATCGGCACGCCGTCGTGAGGCACGCCGGCGCCGGTCAGGCGTCGCCGACGGCCATCTCGCGATCGAGTTCCAGGAAGACCCGGGCCAGCGCGTCACTGACCTCGCGCAGCTCGTTGCCGGCCACTGCGTCGAGCGCGGCGTCCGGCGGTGCGTCACGCAGGATGCCCTCGAGCGTGCCTGCGCGCGTGAACAGATCGTGCATGCCCAGGCTGCCGGCCGATCCGCACAGGCCGTGCACGATGTCGATGGCGGCGCTGCGGTCGCCCGCGCTGTCGGCGGCCTGCAGGCGCTGCGGGAAATCGCGCTCGGCGTCGCGGAACATGGCGAGCATCCGGCGGTAGAGCGCCACGTCGCCGCCCAGGTCGTCGACGACGCGGTCGACGTCGACGCCCGCCAGCTCCGGTCGTTCCCGGGCGGCCCGGGGCGCGTCGCCTGGCGGGGGCGGCCACGCCACCGACGGCTTCAGCCAGCGCGCGAGCGTCGCGAAGAACGGGTCGACGGCGACCGGCTTGGCGACGTGGTCGTTCATGCCGGCCTCCAGCGCGCGACGGATGTCGTCGACCATCGCATTGGCGGTCATCGCGATGACGGGCAGCCGGGCCAGGTGAGGCAGGCAGCGCAACGCTCGGGTCGCCTCGTAGCCGTCCATGACGGGCATCTGGCAATCCATGAGGACGCCGTCGAAGCGCTCCCGCGCGAGGATGGCCAGCGCCTCGCGGCCGTTGCTGGCGAGCCGCACCGACACTCCGGCGGCGCCGAGCAGCTCCTGGGTGAGCTCCTGGTTGATCGCGTTGTCGTCGACGAGCAGCACGCGCGCGCCGCGCACCGCGGCCCGGTTCGCCGCCAGCCGCCCGCCGTGGACGGCCGCCGGCGCGGGCAGCGCGTGCCGCGGGTCGATCAGGCGCGCAGTGCCGTCGACGAAGGCATGGAAGGTCAATGGCCGCGCCACGATGCCGATCGATGCCTGGCCGCAGCGGTCGATGCCGGCCTGCAGGGACTCTTGTTGCGGCATCGGGCAGACGATGGCGACGGCCGGCGGCCGGCCCGGCGCCTTCTGGCGCAGCAGCAGGGCGCAATCGAGCGCGGACATGTCGGGCAGGGTGGTTCCGACGAGCACGAGATCGACCGGATTGCGCGTGCCCGCGGCTTCGATCGCCTGCACCGCTTCCATCGCGCTCGCGGCATCCTGCACGATCATGCCCGCGGCGCTGGCGTAGTCGCAGGCGACGCTGCGCGCGGCCGGACCCGCTTCCGCGACCAGGATGCGCTTGTGGGCGAGCGCCGCGATCCGCGCCTGGCGTTCCGCGTCCTGCGGCGCCTGCGACCGCTCGAACGCGAGCGCGAAGGCGAACCGGCTTCCGACGCCTTCGCGGCTTCGCACGACCACCTCGCCGCCCATGAGCTCGACGAGGCGTCGCGTGATCGCCAGCCCCAGGCCCGTGCCACCGAAGCGCCGGCTGGTCGACGCGTCGGCCTGGGAGAAGGGCTGGAAAAGCAGGCGGACCTGGTCCTCGCGCATGCCGATGCCCGAATCCGACACGGAGAACTCGAGGCGAGCCCGTCCATCGTCGTCGCCGGCATCGTCGACCTGGAGCGCGACCTGGCCGCGCTCGGTGAACTTCACGGCGTTGTTGACGAGGTTCAGCAGCGCCTGCCGCAGGCGCAGCGGATCGCCGACCAGCTGTGTGGGAACGCCGGGGCCACGCCCGATGAGGAGGTCCAGGCCCTTCTCGTCCGCGGCCAGGGCGGTCAGGGCGCCCACGCCTTCGAGCACCTGGTCGAGGTCGAAGACGGTCGCTTCCAGCTCGAGGCGGCCCGCCTCGATCTTGGAGAAGTCGAGGATGTCGTTGATGATGCCCAGCAACGATTCGGCGGCGCGGTGCACTTTCGCGATCTGGTCGCGCTGGCGGGCCGGAAGCGGGCTCTGCAGCGCCAGGTAGGACATGCCGATGATCGCGTTCATGGGTGTGCGGATCTCGTGGCTCATGTTGGCGAGGAACTCGCTCTTGGCGGCGGCAGCCACCTCCGCGGCCTCGCGCGCGCGGGCCAGGTCGGCGGTCCTCTCGCTGACACGCTCCTCCAGCCGCGCGTTGGCGGCACGGATCGAATCCTCGGCGCGCTTGCGCTCGCCGACGTCGGTGTAGATGGCGACGCCACCGCGCACCACCCCCGCGGCATCGAGCAGCGGTCGGGTGCTCACCGACAGCCAACGGCCTTCCGGCAGGCCCGCGTTGCGCAGCATCATCAGCACGCCGTCGCTGGGCTCGCCGAGCAGGGCACGCCGCAGCGGCAGATCCTCCGGTGGGAAGGGCGTGACGCCGTCCGCCCGGAACATGCCGAAGTGGTCGGTCCAGCCCTGGTATCCCTGCGCCGGTTCCGCGTCGACGCCGACCAGCGCGCGTCCGGCGGGATTGAGCAGGATGATGTTGCCCGTGGCGTCTGCCACGGTGACGCCGTCGGCGATGCTGTCGAGGATCGAGCGCAGGAGTTCGGCCTGGTCCTGCAGGCTGCTGCGCGACTGCGCCAGTTGCGCGTTCAGCGAGCCGAGTTCCAGGTTCGACGCGCGCTGGCGCCAGATGAAGAACGCCGCCCCCAGCAGCGCGATGCCGCCCGTCACGGCCAGCGTCCAGAGCCAGCGCTGCTGGAGTGCGCGCCGTGTCAGTTCGGCGGCCTGGCGTTCGTTGCGCTGCGTCAGCTCGGCGATCTCGCGGCGGCGGCCTTCCCGCTCGTAGCGCTGGGCCAGTTCCACGATGCGATCGCCGCCCTTGTCCTGCTGCAGGCGCGCGCCGTTCGTGGCGGCTTCGTCGCCGAGCGTGTAGGCGCGCTTGTAGTCGCCGGCCGCCGCGGCCATGTCCGACAAGCGGCGCGCGCTCTGCGCGATGTAGACCGGCGAGCCGATCTCGTGGGCGAGCGCATAGGCGTCGTCGGCGAAGGCTTGCGAAGCCGCCGCGCGACCGAGCGATGCGCTCTCGTCGCCCATTGCCATCAGGGTGTACCAGCGGCCGATCCGGTTCGGGTGCTGCGCGTAGCCGGCCAGCACCTGCTCCAGCAGGGCCATCGCCTCGGCATGCCGGCCCTGCTTGCGCAGGTTCGTCGCCAGGTTGAACAGTCCGAAGTTGACGTAGAACGGGCCGCCGGCGCGCTGGTACAGCTTGACCGCCTCGCGCAGGTAGGCCTCGCCCCCCGGGAGGTCGTCCATCGCGGCGACCGCCGAGCCGATGCCGGCCGTGGCGTCCGCCTCCATCAGCAGCGAGCCGGCGTGCCGCGCCTCGATCTGCATCTGGGTGAAGTAGTCGAGCGCCTGCGCATGCTTGCCCGCGGTGCTGAACGAGATTCCCATGCCTTGCAGCGCGAAGACCGCGGCGCGCGGGTTCTCCGAGCGGCGGGCCATCTCCAGCCCCTGGACGGACATGGCGACGGACTGCTCGAGATCGCCGAAGCGCAGGTAGCGCATGGAGGCCCTGAGCATGGCTTCGGACAGCAGCTCCGGCCGATCGACGCCCTCCAGGCTGGTGAGCGCGTCCGATGTCACGGCGACCAGGCCCTTCATGTCCGCCTGGTTGACCGTGATGAGGGCGAGGTTCAGGTCGGCCTCCGCACGGCCTGCGCTGTCCCCCAGGCGCGTGGCGAGCGCGAGGGCCTCGCGGGCGCTGGCCGCCGCGAGGTCGGTCTGCGCCAGGTAGTTCTCGATGCGCGACCGGACGTTCAAGGCGTGGACGCGATCGGCTGGCGTCGCATCGGCCGGGATGTCGCGCCAGAGGGCCTGCATCCGCTCGGCGGCGCGCGGCACATCGTTGTCGGCGAGCAGGCGCGCGGCGTCCACCTGCGCACGCCAGCCCGGCAGATCGGCCGCCATGCCGGCGCCTGTCGCCGTCGCAAGGGCCAATGCGACGCTCGCCGCACGCCAGCCAGCAGCCCTGCGTTCGATGAGACGACCGATCGTGGCGCCCATGCTGACCCTCGCCGAAGGTGCGGCCAGCGACCCTTGCGCTGGCCGCGCCAGACTAGCAGAAATCCGGAATCGCGCGCTCTCAGACCTTCAGGGCGAGCGCGATGCCGAACTGGCGGCCGTTCTGCCAGGTGCTCTGCGGCCGGGTCGCACGGCCCCAGTTCGAGTGGCGGACGGTATCCAGCAGGTTGCCCCCTTCGAGGCGAAGCGTCGCATGCGCATCGATGCGCCAGGCCAGCGACGCATCGAGCCAGCCGAAGCCCTGCACGTAATTCGGCAGCGCTCCGACGCCGACGACCTGCGTGACGCCGCTCAGGTAGCGGTCGCGCCAGTTCCATGCCACGCGCAGCGCCAGGGGGCCGCGATCATAGATCCCGACGACATTGGCGCTCGTGCGCGAGAGGTTGGACAGCGGCAGGTTGCCGCCGACGGCGGCGTTGGGCGTGCGGCTGCTCACCAGCGTGGCGTTGGCCTGCAGGCCCAGTCCGCCCAGCCAGCCCGGCAGCGACGTGTAGAACTGCTGGTAGCCCAGCTCGATGCCGTGGATGTCGGCCGGCAGGCTGTTGCGGGGTCGGCTGACCTGGTAGGTGACGCCGCCATAGGTCTCGGGCGCGCTGACGGGGGTGACGAAGCCGTCGACGTGCCGGTAGAACAGCGCGATCGACACGGCCGCGGCGCCGTAGCTCTCGAACGCCAGATCGAGCCCGGAGGCGCGGATCGGACGGAGCGCGGGGTTGCCCGCGCTGCCCTGGTTCAGGCTGGGATTCACCGAGTTGGGCAGCAGCGTCAGCGACGGCGAGAGCTGGTCGAAGTTCGGCCGCGTGAGCGTGCGCGAGGCGCCCAGGCGCAGCAGCCGGTCCGGTGCGAACGCGTAGCGCAGGTTCAGCGACGGCAGCAGGTCGGTGGAGCGGCTGGACTGCGACACCGGGATCGCCGCGGTGGACGGCGGCGCGCTCGCATTTCCGTCCACCGCTTCCTTCGTCTGCGACAGGCGCAGGCCCGCATTGCCGCTCAGGCGCCCCTCGAAGGCGTCGATGCCGGCCTTCAGGTAGGCGGATATCGTCCGCTCGTCGATGCGCCAGCGGCCCAGGGCGTTGCCCTGCGTGGGCAACGGTGTCGTGATGCCGAATGCCGACCTGAGCGCCGGGGGATCGCGCGCGTCGGCGAGGTTGCCGACCAGGAAGTCGCGCAGGCTGGTCGCGCCGCTTCCAGGCAGGAAGTCGGCGTACGGATTCGGTTGCACCCGGCCGGGCAGGGCGGCGACCGAGGGACCGCCCAGGGCCGCGTCGCCGAACACCAGGCCGTCCTCGTCGCTCGCCGACCGGCTGGCCCAGCGCAGTCCGGCCGACACCGATCGCAGGCCCGGCAGGTCGACAGGCTGGTCCAGGTCGAGCCGCGCCGCATCCAGGTCGCCGCCGAACGGCTGGACCCGGTAGGCGACCCCGGTGTAGGTGTATGCCGCCGGCGACAGCAGGTCGGTTCCCTCGACGACCGAGGAAGGCACGCCCGTGGACAGGTCCTGGGTGAACCGCGCGGCGGTGCCTCCGAAGAACGGCCCGGAGAAGAACAGCGAGCTCGTGCTCGTCGTGCGCGAGAGGTCGCCGCTGACGACGGTGGCGCCGCGCTTCCACTGGCCGCCGGCCGCCACCTGGCGCGTGCGCTCGGCCGTGTCGCGGGCGAAGCTCAGGACGGAGATGGGCGCGTTGGTCCAGGTGATGCGCTCGATGTCGTTCGTACCGGGAAACAGGACCACGCTCGCGGCGTCGAAGGTCTTCGATGCGCCGACGTTGATCTGGTAGGAGTCCTGCCGGGTCTTGAGCCGCGTATCGCTCGCCTGCAGCAGGAGGTCCCATTCGGCCGTGGGACGCCATTGCACGGCGAGCTGGGCCGTGTCGCGCTCGCGCCGGCCGATGCTCGTCGTCTCCGACGTTCCGCCTGGCGCGACGACGGGGGTGCCGGCGACCAGGTCGTTGCGGCTGGCCGGGGTGCCCACGCTCTTCTGGTCCTCGCGCCAGGACCGCGGTTCCACGGCGACGGCGGCCAGCAACCCGAGTTCCCCGCCGGCCAGCGCGAAGCGGGTCGAGCCCAGGCCGGAGAACTGGATCGCGCTGTCACGGGCCAGCGGTGCGCGCAGCGCGCGCGCCGTGACCTCGAGGGCGCCGTGCCCGAAGTCGAACGGCCGCCGCGTGCGCAGGTCGATCTGCCCGGCCATGCCGCCTTCGATCCGGTCGGCCGAGGGCGTCTTGTAGACGTCGACGCCCGCGACCAGCGCCGCGGCCATCGACGCGAAGTCGAGCGTCCGTCCCGTGCCGGCGCTGAAGACCTCCCGCCCGTCGATGGTCGTCTCCACCTGGCTCAGGCCACGGACGACGACGGTCGTTCCCTCGCCCCGGTCGCGCGCGATCTGCACGCCCGCAACCCGCTGCAGCGCCTCCGCGACGCTGGCGTCCGGCAGCTTGTCGATGTCGTCGGCCACGATGGAATCGCTGACCTCGTCGCGCCGCTTCTTGAGCGTGGCGGCGGCATCGGCGCTCGAGCGGATGCCGACGATCTCGACTTGCTGCGGCGGCGCCTCGTCGGCCTGGCATGCGCAACCGATCGCCGCGCACAGCGCACAAGCCGATCCCCGCGGCGACAGTCGTCGCCGAAGCGGACGGGCACGGCGCTGGCACGGCGGGCGTGACATAGGCGCATTGAAGCGCAATCGGCGTCGACGCGCCAGACCCAACTCCGAAGCGCCGATTCATGGTGGTGAATGCCCCTGCGCGGGCTTAGACTCCGATCAGGACGACGGAGGGATGCGACATGGACGCTCCTGCGCAGCTGGTCTCGGGTGGAACGATCCTGATCGTCGACGACATGCCGGCCAACCTCGAAGTGGTGACCAACCACCTGGAGCGCCAGGGCTATCGCGCCGTGGTGGCCTTGAGCGGGGACGAGGGCATAGAGCGGGCCGAGTACGTGCAGCCGGACCTGATCCTGCTGGACGTCATGATGCCCGGCATCGACGGCTTCGAGATCTGCCGGCGCCTGAAGGCCAGCGATCGCACGCGCGCCATCCCCGTGATCTTCATGACCGCGCTGGCCGACACCACCGACAAGCTGGCCGGCTTCGCCGCCGGCGCCGTCGACTACGTCACCAAGCCCCTCAACGGCTCCGAGGTGCTCGCGCGCATCGAGAGCCACCTGGCGCTGTATGCCTTGCGCCGGCAGCTGGCGGCGCAGAACGCCCAGCTCCAGCAGGAGATCGCCGTGCGGTCGGAGACGCAGGCGGCGCTGCAGCGGTCCAACACGGAGTTCGAGCAGCTGGCCTACGTCGCCTCGCACGACATGCAGGAGCCCCTGCGCAAGATCGCCAGCTACCTGCAGCTGCTGTCCCAGCGCTACCAGGGCCAGCTGGACGCCGATGCGGACGAGTTCATCGGCTACGCGGTCGACGGCGCCAAGCGCATGCAGGCCCTGATCAACGACCTGCTCGCGTTCTCGCGGGTGGGAACCAAGGCCAAGCCGTTCGCGCCCACCGACTGCATGCGCATCGTCAGGACGGCGCTGGCGGACCTGCAGTTCGCGATCGAGGAGTGCGGCGCGCGCGTCGACATCGGCGACCTGCCGATGGTGATGGGCGATGCGACGCAGTTGTCCCAGCTGTTCCGCAACCTGATCTCCAATGCCATCAAGTTCCATCGCGACGAGCCGCCGGTCGTGCGCATGTGCGCCGAACCTGCCGGCGCCTTCTGGCGCTTCACGGTGAGCGACAACGGCATCGGCATCGCCGCGGAATACTTCGAGCGCATCTTCGTCATCTTCCAGCGCCTGCACGGGCGCGGGCAGTACGCGGGCACGGGCATCGGGCTGGCCATCTGCAAGAAGATCGTCGAACGGCACGGCGGCCGGATCGAAGTGCGCTCGGTCGTGGGCGAGGGCTCGGCATTCGTCTTCACGTTGCCGGCCCTGCAGTGATTTCTCGAGGCCTTGCCAGGAGGTGTCGGCCATGGAACACATGCTGAGATGGACAGGAATCCTGCTCGCCGCGGCCGCGCTGTCCGCGCCGGCGCAGGAGGCCAAGCCGCCCGAGATGGAGAACTACAAGGCCTCGGTCGTCAAGCAGGGGGCGCTCGTCCCTCCCCGCGTGGCGCCGCCTTGCGCGCCGGGCCGCTGTCCCTTCGCGGGCCAGACGGTGACGGTGCTGATGGTCAAGGAACGCAACGGCGGCGCGCTGGGCGAGCTCAAGGACGAGTTCGAGGCCGCCACCGGCGCGAAGCTCGAGCTGGTCCAGCTCGAGCACCAGGATCTGTTTCCCAACTTCATGTCGGACCTGACGAACGGCGTCGGCAAGTACGACGCCGCCTACGCGGGCGCCTGGTGGCTGGGGGAACTGGTGTCGGGCGGCTACCTGCTGTCCTACGACAGGTTCTACGGCGACCCGCGCTTCCCGCAATGGAACATCGACGACGTGCTGCCGGGCCCGCGCCGCCTGCTCAGCTATGCCGGCAACAAGTACATGGTCGCCAACGACCATGACGGCCAGGTGATGTACTACCGGCGCGATCTCCTCGAGGCGCCGGCCCATCGCGCGGCGTTCCAGGCGAAGTACGGCTATCCGCTGGGCGTGCCCGCCACCTGGGCGCAATTCCGCGACGTCGCCGAATACTTCGACGGCAAGGACCTCGCCGGCGACGGCGTGCCCGGCCACGGGCTGACCATGCACCTGAAGGTCGGCGCCCAGGGCATGTTCCACTTCATGTCGTTCTCGGCGCCGTTCGTGATCGGCCCCGACAATCCGGACCTCTACTGGTTCGACCCGCGCACGATGAAGCCGTTGATCGAGAGCCCGGGCCATGTCCGGGCACTGCAGTCCTTGGTCGACCTGGTGAAGTTCGGGCCGCGCGAGATGCTCAACTGGGACCTGGGCCGCAGCTGGGACTACTTCCTCGCCGGCCATGCGGCGCTGACGTTCACGTGGGGCGATCTCGGCGCGCTGGCGCAGGACGAAGGCAGCCGGGTCAAGGGCAAGGTCGGCTGTGCGCCGATGCCGGGCACCAGCGAGTACTACAGCCTCGCGAGCAAGCGCTGGGTCAGGACGAGCCGCCCCAACATCGTGGGCAACACCACCGGGGGATCCTGGGCCGGCGTCATCTCGCGCTATTCGAAGTCGCCGGAGGCCACCTATTTCCTGTTCGCGATGATGGCCACGCGCGAGAAGTCCAAGGTCTATGCCGTGCGCGGGTGGGACGGCATCGATCCCGGCCGCGTCTTCCATTTCCTGCCGCCGGACGGCACGGGCGAGCTGCAGACCTACCTGCGTGCGGGCTGGAACGAGGCGGACGTCCGTCCCTACCTGCACGCGTACTTCGAGAACTTCAGCAATCCGCTGCAGTTCCCCTACCTGCGGATCCCCGGCGCCTTCGGCTACTGGCAGGCCCTGGACGTCCACCTCGCCGAAGCCGTCGCGGGCCAGTCCTCGCCCGAGGCCGCGCTGCGGGCCACCGCGGTCGACTTCGAGGAGATCACGATCCGCCTCAAGCGCGACAAGCAACTGCGCTCCTACCGGACTTCCCTCGGCCTCAAGCAATGAAGGCATGGCCAGGCTTCGCGGCGCCGGGCATCGGCGCCAAGCTCACGCTGGCGTTCGCCGCCCTGGCCGGCGTGACCTGCGTCGTCGTCGCGCTCGCCTGGGGTGCCGGTCAACGCGTGACCGACGACATCGACCTGAGCGAGCTGGTGCGCCGGCCCGCCTCGCTCGCGTGCGCGCGGGCACAGGCCGACCTGCTGAGGATGCAGCTGCACGTGCGCGGCTATCTGGTGCTCAGCGACCCGGCGGACATCGCGCAGTACCGTTCCGCGCGAAAGTCGTTCGAGGCCGAGCTGGCGGCACTGCAGTCGATGTCGAACCAGTGGCCCGAGGCCGAGGACGCCCGGGCGGTGCGCGCGCTGGTGGACGGCTACCGCGCGTGGGCGGACCTCCCGCAGCAGTTGTTCGAGCTTCACGACAACCCCTTGAAGAACCGCCCCGCGCTCCGGCTGGCCCGGGTGGAAGTGCAGGCCCGGCTGGTTCGCATCCTCGACGCAGTGGACGGCATCGTGCAGCGGCAGAAGCTGCGTGAAGGCGACGTGCGCGGCCGCGGGCTGCTCGCCGACCTGCTGAACTTCCAGACCTCGTTCGACGCCATGGCGACGAACCTGATGGCCTACGGGGCGTCGGGCGAGGTGAACTTCAAGCTGACCTACGGCCCGCAGCTCGCGACCAATGCCGCGGCCTGGAAGGCGCTGTCGGCCAGGCGCGGCCAGCTCGATGCCCGGCAGCGCGAGCTGCTGGAGGTCATCGCGCGAAACCGGGCCGAGGTGACGGACCTGGCCTTGCAGATCGTGTCCATCGTCAACGGCGAGCGCGCCTACGAAGACCTGTACCTGTATCGGACGCGGGTTGCGCCGCAGGCGGACGTGCTGCTTGGGCGCCTGGCGGACCTGACGGCCCGCCAGCAGGCGCAGCTCGGCAGCAGCCTGGCGCGTGCGCGCGCGAGCCAGTCCTCGGTCAAGGTCGTGGCCGCCGTCGCCGGCATGCTCGCGGTGCTCATCGCCGTGGCCATGGCCTTCGCGTTCAGGCGCCGGGTCGTGCTCCCGCTGCACCGCCTGACCCGCGTAGCCGAGCGCGTCACGGCGGGTGATCTCGAGGCGAGGGCCGAGGTCGAATCGAGCGACGAGGTCGGCGTGCTCGCCCACGGCATCAACACGATGACCGCCCGGCTGTCCGAGACCATCCGCCACCTGGAGGCGATCTTCGCCGAGGCGCGGGATGCCAAGGCGGCGGCCGAGGTCGCGAACCGCGCCAAGAGCCGCTTCCTCGCGAACATGAGCCACGAGCTGCGCACGCCGCTCAACGCCGTGCTCGGATACGCCCAGATCCTGTTGTCGGAGCCCGGCTTGAGCGAGTTCCAGGTCAACCGGCTGGAGAAGATCCGCACCGGCGGGGAACACCTGCTGGCGATGATCAACGACGTCCTCGATCTCTCGCGCATCGACGCCGGCAAGGTGGAACTGCAGCCGCTGCCGGTACGTCTGTCGAGCCTGCTCGGTGCAGCCTGCAGCGTCATTCGCGCGGCAGCCGAGCGCAAGGGACTGTCCTTCGCCAGCGATGTCGATCCCGACCTGCCGGCCGCCGTGCTGGTCGACGGCAAGCGCCTCGAGCAGGTGCTGCTGAACCTGTTGGACAACGCCGTCAAGTTCACCGAGCGCGGCCAGGTCACCCTCCGCCTGCGCCGGCACGAAGCGACGGACCCGGCGCGCGCCTGCATCGGGTTCGAAGTCGCCGATTCCGGAGTCGGCATGGCGCCCGCGCAGCTCGCGGCGCTCTTCAAGCCGTTCGAACAGGGGGACGACATTCGGCAACTGCATGGCGGCACCGGACTGGGCCTGGCGATCAGCCAGCGCATCGTCGCGATGATGGGCGGGAACATCGAGGTCGAGAGCCGGCCCGGGGCGGGCAGCGTGTTCCGTTTCCGGATCGATGTGCCGCTCGCGGAATCCGATGCGGTGGCGGAGCCGCGTCGCGGCGGCGCGGCTCCTGCCGCCGTCTGGCGCCGGATCCTCCTCGTCGAAGCCGCGCCGGCCCGGGATGCCGAACTGGCGGCGCAGCTGCTGGCCTGCGGGTTCGAATTGACAGTCGCCGATGGCGTGGCATCGGCGCTGGGCAAGGCGCGCGAGCAGGTCCCGGACCTGATCCTGGTCGACGCGAGGATGCCGCAGGCGCAAGCACTCGCGGCCATTCGACACCTGCGCGAGGACGCGCTGCTGCGCGGCGTGGCGCTGATAGCGCTGTCGCCGGCGGCCGTTGCGCACGAGCGCGCGGGCTCGGGCGCCGACGCCGTGCTGCAGTTGCCACTCGACCTCGCCGCGTTCGCGGCCACGATCGGGGAGCTGCGGCAGCGCCGCTCCGCCAGCACCGGCCCCGCCGCGGCCGCCGCCGACCCGTCGCTGCCCTGGGTGGTGCCGGGAACCGACGAGCTCGAACTGCTGCACGAACTCGCGCGCATCGGCAACATGCGCAGCATCGGCGAGCGGGCGGATCACCTGGCCGCCCTCAACCCGGACTACCAGCCGTTCGCCCGCCGCCTGCGCGACCTGGCCCATCGCTTCCAGTCGCGCGCCATCCTCGAATGGATCTCCGAACTGCGCGGCCCCGGCGCGGGCGCGGGGGATGTAACTCCGCCTGTACGCGGCCCGACCGTCGGTCTATAGTGAATTGGACAGCGGCGGATGGACGGGGCGCCGCGAGGAGCCGCGACATGGATGGACAGCGTACGGTCAGAACGATCGACATCCTGATGGTCGAGGACGATCCCGGCGACGTTCGCCTGACGCGAGAGGCGCTCAAGGGCAGCAAGCTGCTCCACAGCCTCAACGTGGTCGAGGACGGCGTCGCGGCGCTCGACTACCTGCGACGCGACCCGCCTTACCAGGAGGCCGTCCGGCCGGACCTCGTGCTCCTGGACCTGAACCTGCCCAGGAAGGACGGCCGCGAGGTGCTCGCCGCGATGAAGCAGGACCCCACGCTGCGTGCCATTCCGGTGGTGATCCTGACCACGTCGCAGGCCGAGGAGGACGTGCTGCGCGCCTACCACCTGAACGCGAACTGCTACGTGACCAAGCCCGTGGACTTCGACCAGTTCATGCGGATCGTGCGAACCATCGAGGAGTTCTGGCTCAACGTCGTCACGCTGCCACCGAAATGAACGCGGATCGCATCCGGTTGCTGCTCATCGAGGATTGCCCGGCCGACGCCAGGCTGATCAAGCTCATGCTGGAGCAGTCGTGGGCGCTGAACATCCAGTGCGACTGGGTCGACAACCGGACCGAGGGCATCGAACGGCTGCGCGCGGGGGGATACGACGTCGTGCTGCTCGACCTGGGCCTGCCGGAGAGCACGGGCCTCGAGACACTGAAGGTCGTCTGCCGCGAGACGGACGTGCCCACGCTGGTGGTGATGAGCGGATCGAGCGACGAGGAGGTGGCGCTGCAGGCGTTGCAGGCCGGCGCGCAGGACTACCTCATCAAGGGCCACGTCGACGGCGCCGCGCTGGCGCGTTCCATTCGCTATGCGCTCGGGCGGACGCAGGCCGAGCGGACGTTGCGCGCGCGCACGGACGAACAGCGGCAGCAGGCGAAGTACCTGCGCACGCTGATCGACCTGCTGCCGATGTTCGTGTGGCTCAAGGACACGCACAGCACCTACCTGACAGTCAACCAGGCGACGGCGGCCGCGCGCGGGACGACCGTGGAGCACATGGAAGGCCGCGGCGACGCGGACTTCTGGCCGCGCGAGCAGGCACAGGCGTTCCAGGCCGACGACGTCGAGGTCATGACCTCGCTGCAGCGCAAGATCGTCGAGGAGATGCTGGGGACCGTCGACGGCGACGTCTGGGTCGAGACGTACAAGGTGCCGGTGCTCGACGAGGACGGGAGCGTGCTCGGGACGGTGGGCGTGGCACGCGACATCTGCGAGCGCAAGGCCGCCGAGGCTGCCCACGAGGCGGCATTGGCGGAGGCCGAACGCCTGGCGCGCCAGCGCAGCGCCTTCCTGGCGCAGATGAGCCACGAGCTGCGCACGCCGCTCAACGGCATCCTGGGCTTCGCCCAGCTGCTGCAGCAGGACAAGGGGCTGGACGAGCGCCAGACGCGCGGCCTGCGGATCATCCGCGAGAGCGGGCAGCACCTGCTGACGCTGATCAACGACATCCTGGACCTCGCGCGCATCGATGCCGCCAAGGTGGACCTGAATCCGACCGACATCGCGCTGCCGAGCTTCCTCGCCATCGTGACGGACATCGTCCGTGTGAAGGCCGAGGAGAAATCGCTGCTGTTCGTCGAGCGCTTCGCGCCGGACCTGCCCGCCAGCGTGCGCGCCGACGAGAAACGCCTGCGCCAGGTCCTGCTCAACCTGCTGTCCAACGCCATCAAGTTCACCGACCGCGGCGAAGTGCTGCTGGGCGTCTCGCTGCTGGGTCGCGCCGCGGGCAAGGCGAGCCTGCGCTTCGAGGTGTGCGACAGCGGGATCGGCATGACCTCCGCGCAGCAGGAGCGGCTGTTCAAGCCGTTCGAGCAGGTGGGCGAGGCGAAGCGGCGCGAGGGCGGCTCCGGCCTGGGCCTGGCCATCAGCCGCGAACTGGTCCGCCTCATGGGCGGCGACATCACCGTGAGCAGCGAGCCCGGCAAGGGCAGCAGGTTCTGGTTCGACGTGCAACTGCCGCTCGGGACGGACCGGCGTCTGGAGGCCCCGATGTGCGGCCGGCCCGCAGGGTATGCAGGCCGGCGCCGGACCGTGTTGATCGTCGACGACGTGTCGCAGAACCGGGCCGTGTTGGTCGACAGCCTGAACGTGCTGGGCTTCGACCTCGTCGAGGCCGTCGACGGCCAGCAGGCGCTGGCGTGCGCCGAGCGCGTGCGCCCGGACCTGATCGTGATGGACATGACGATGCCGGTGATGGACGGTCTGGAGGCGACGCGCCGGATCCGACAGTCGCCGGCCCTCGCGGGCATTCCCGTCATGGCCTCGTCCGGCAGCACGAGCGACGAGACGGAGGCGAAGTGCCGCGAGGCCGGCGCGGACGCCTTCCTTCCCAAGCCGATCGACCTGCAGGCCTTCATGGCCGAGATGGGCCGGCTGCTGTCGCTGACCTGGATCTTCTAGGCGCGGGGGCCTAGGCGAACAGGCCGCCCGCGCGATCGTCGCCGAGCCGGAACGCCCCGACGGCCTCGACGAGGCGCGCCGCCTGCTGGCTCAGGCTTTCGGCCGCGGCCGCGCTTTCTTCCACCAGCGCCGCGTTCTGCTGGGTCACCTGGTCGAGCTGGCTGACCGCGTCGCCGACCTGCCCGATGCCCTGGGTCTGCTCAAGCGTCGCGGCGCTGATCTCGGCGATCAGGTCGTTGACCCGGCGCACCTGGGCGACGATGTCGTTCATCGCGCGTCCCGCCTCGGCCACCTGCTGCGTGCCGGCGTGGACCTTCTCGACGCTGTCCGAGATGAGGCCCTTGATCTGCTTGGCGGCCTCCGCCGAGCGCTGCGCGAGGCTTCGCACTTCGCCTGCGACCACCGCGAACCCGCGGCCCTGCTCCCCGGCGCGCGCGGCCTCCACGGCGGCGTTCAAGGCCAGGATGTTGGTCTGGAAGGCGATGCCGTCGATCACGCCGATGATCTCCGCGATCCTGCGGCTGGAGGCGTCGATGTCGCCCATGGTGGTGACGACCTGGTCCACCACGGCGCCGCCCTGGGTCGCCGCGGCCGCCGCGGATCCGGCGAGCTGGGTCGCCTGCCGGGCCGTGTCGGAGTTGTTGCGTACCGTGGACGTGAGCTGCTCCATCGACGCCGCGGTCTGCTGCAGGTTGGACGCCTGTTCCTCAGTCCGTTGCGAGAGGTCGGCGTTGCCCGTGGCGATCTGGCTCGAGCCGGTGGCGATGCAGTCGCTGCTGTGGCGAACCTTGCCCACCACGTCGACCAGGCTCTCGATCATCGTCTTCAGCGCCGCGAGCAGCTGGCCCGTCTCGTCGCGGCTCGTGGACTCGATGCGGGCGCTCAGGTCGCCCGAGGCGACGGTCTGCGCCAGCGCCACGGCCCGCGCGATGGGCCGGGTGATGGAGCGCGTGATGGCCAGGCCGAGCGCCGCCGCGAGCAGCGTCGCCGCCGCGGACAGCGCGATCATCATGATCGTGGCGCTGCGGGCCTGCGCCGCCGCGTCGGTGGCGAAACCCTGCATGCCCTTGACCTGGGAATCGACCAGCGCCTGCAGCGCGGCCAGGTAGTCGTTTTGCGTGGGAATCAGCGTCTTCATGAGGAAGGACGCGGCCTCGTCGCGCCGGCCCGCGAGGGCGAGATCGCCGAGTTGCTTGCTGGCCTCGATGAAAGGCTTGCGCGTCTCGACGGCGTGCTTCAGGGCGGCCGTCCCTTCCGCCGTATGGATGGTGGCCTGCAGCCTGGCCAGGGCGTCGTCGATGGCGGGCCCCACGGACATGGCCTTGGCCACCTCTTCCTTGACGATCTCCGGATCGGTCGCGACGAGGGCCGTGCGTACCGCGCGCGACCGCAGCTCGACCTTGCCCTGGATCAGGTTGGCCAGGGCGATCTTCACGTAGCGATCGTTGACGATCACGTCCGTGTTGGCGTCGACGGCCTCGATGCGCGAGATGCCGACGACCGCCATCGTGACGAGCAACGCGATCACGGCGGCAAAGCCGATGGCGAGGCGGGTCCCGATAGTCCAGTTCCTGAGGGTGTCCATGATGTCTCCGATCTGCGAGCTACGACGTCCGGGAGAGGCCCGGGAGGCGCCGAGGCCGATGACGACCCCCGCGCGGGGTGGGGCGGGCGCTCGTCCAGGAGCGTCCTGCCTGCTTGGCAGTGTAGGAATCATCAAAATGGATAGATCGGTCGAATTGGGTATTATGGATGGGTCATTTCGCTGCGGCAGAATCCAGTCGGGGAGCGCCGGCCGATCGGCCGCGGCAGATCAACACATGGGTGCAAGCAAGTCGTCCTACTCGCCGCGGCAACTCGCCCAGGTGCTGGGCGTGTCCGTCCAGAGCGTCCAGCGCTGGGTCGACGCGGGCCGGCTCAAGGCCTGGAAGACCCCCAGCGGACACCGCAAGATCGATGGCGCCTCCGCGCAGGCACTGATCGACGCGATGCGCGCGGGGGGCGGCGAGCCGGCGGCCGCGTCGGGCGGTTCGTCGCCCCGCGTCCTCATCGTCGACGACGATCCGGCCGCGCTCGAGCTCATCGAGATGCTGGTGGAGGAAGCGTTTCCGCACGCCGCCGTCACCAAGGCGCGCAACGGCTTCGAGGGGCTGCAGGCGCTGGGCCGCGTGACGCCGGACATCCTGGTCACGGACATCGTGATGCCGCACATCGACGGACTCGAGATGCTGCGCTACGTCGCGACGCAGGCCGACCGGCCCGGCCTGGTCATCGCGACATCCTTCCTGCAGCCCGACGAGCTGGAGCGGCGTGGCGGCCTGGACCCCGACGTGGCGTTCCTGCCCAAGCCGTTGGATCCGGCCGCCTTCCTGGCGCTCCTGCGCGAGCGGCAGACAGCGCGCTGAGGCGCCGGCCGGCGGTCTCGGCGGTGGCGTCGCGAGCCGTCATCGGTTCGTCAAGACTTCGCGCAGCCGCGACCCTACAGTCGTCCGATGCACGAAGTCGCCGAAATCCGTCCCCGTCGCCGCGCTGCCATCCCATGGGAGGCGGGCCGGCGGCATGACTGATGCCTTCGCCCTCCTGCCCGGTGCCGGCCTGGCGTCGATCGTCTGCGCCGCCGGCTGGTTCCACTTGCGCCGGCGACATCGCGCCCAGATCGACAGGCTGGCCGCCCTGCACAAGCGCCAGATCGGCGTGACCGCGCAGCGCCTCGCCGACGCGGTCAGGCGCTCGGATGTCCTGAAGCAGGAGGTGCTGCTGCTCAAGAAGGAGATCGTGCAGCAGCAGAAGCGATGGGATCGTCACAGCCTGCGGATCGCGGCGCCGGTCCCAGCGGCCGACGCGCCTCGGCCCGCGAACGTGCAGCCGCACGACGAGCGCTGGCCAGAGAGGAACGCCTTCGCCGACACCCAGCCCTGGGATCCCGCCTCGCCTTGAGCCTCATCCGCCGCGGGACTGCGACCGCCTGCGTACGCGTCATGCCAGACTTCTTCCATTCCCGACCCCGCCTGCCCGGATCGCTGCCGTCGCTCTCGCGTCGGCGCCCGTACCGACGATTGCGCCGGCGTCGGGCGCTGCCCGGCCTGGCGCCCTCGAGCCGATGGGATCGGCTGCTGCAGATGCTCGATTGGCTCAATCGCCGATGACGCCGGAACCGGCCCGCCGCGGATCGCGAAGGCGAGATGCTCGCCGAACGGCCTACGTCGATTGAAGCAGGCGAGTCGCCGACCTGCGCGAATGCCGGCACCTCGCACGTGCGCCCGATCGTCACGGGGATTCGCGCAGTCGCGTCACCCGGCGTCCGCGCGGGTGTATCGGCCGCTATCGGTAGACGGGCCTGCGCAGCCCGCGCGCCTCGGCCGGTTCGTCCGCACTGCGGTCATACACCATCAGGCATTGATGGCACTTGGCGAAGCCGAACTGGCCGCGGGCGGCTTCGGACCAGCCGAACAGGCGGGGCTTGCCGCCGTCGGCGTAATCGACGACCTGTTCGGTCTGGCCGCAGTGGTTGCAGCGGAGAAATAGATCGCGTCCGCGCCACTCGGACGACACGTGTCCAATCGTCTTCACGATCAACCGCCCTGCTCGATGTGGTCGCCCGCGGGCGCCACGGTGCTCGAAAGCTCCTGACGAAGCCTGATGTCGCCTGGCCCGCTCTGTCGGCTGGCCTGTGCGGACTGCACCCTCTCGCAAGGATTGTGGCCCGTTTGTCTTGCGTTGTCTTGACAGGAAGCGTGGGGAAATGCCGCTTCAAGAGGAAGTTGTGCGGCCTGCGGCGGAATCGCGCCTCGTGCGGATGCATTCGGTGGTTCGGCGAACGTGTCCGGGGCGCTGGCGCCGACGCGCCGCGACCCGCGTTTCAGGACATGGCGTCCGGCTGCGGCGCGGGGATGATCTCCTCGAAGTAGTAGATGCCGACGCCCACGCGCGCGGTGGTGCCCCAGTCTTCCTCCGGAACGCCGGACAGGTCATGCTCCGCCAGCCAGGCGTCGAGGCTCTCGAGCACCTTCTGCGCCTGCTTGCCGCTCAGCGCGCGGAACGCGGGCAGTGCCTCGGCGGGGATGCCGACGTGCATGACCTTGCGCTGGTAGCGCGCCGCCTGCGCGTTGGACTGCTCGATGTTGTAGGTGATGGTCTCGACCAGGTCGGCGACCTCGCTGCCGAGGAACGAGATCTTGGCGACCATGTTCTCGTTGGGGACGAAACCGCGCTGCACGAGTTCGACGCTGCCATCCTGGCGCGCGCGCACGCAGCCCAGGCGCGCGAGTTCGTCGAGCACGGCGCGGCTGGGGACGTCGCCGCCATGCAGGCGCACGAGTTCGCCGAAGCCGTCCGCGCCTTCCATGGCGAGGGCGCGCGGCGTCCCGTCGCTCTCGTTGAAACGCGGATCGCGCACCCAGGCGGTGAGGACGCGCGCGGCGCGGTTGTAGTGGGTGCTGTCGGCGTCCACGCCGCTCCACGGCTCGGTGAGCAGCGTGTTGACCTCCTTGCGCGTCAGGCCGGTGAGGATGGCCGCGCGCGAGACCGAAGGCTTGCGGCCCGGCAGGGCGAAGTCCTCCATCGCGCACTCGGCGTAGACGCGCTTGGCCACCGATTCGAATGCGCTGTACGAGAACGAGTGCTTGAGCATCAACCGCACGAGCGGACGCAGCAGCCGGGCGAGCGCCGCGCCGAGCGCCTGGGTCAACGCGGTGTCTTCGAGCATGCCGGAACTATAGAGCGCCACGGCGGGCGCACCGGGCGCGTGCCGGGGGCCTGCGGGCCGGGACCGTGGCGCCGATGGCACTGCGAGCCCCTTGTCGGCGCAAATCCCTATTCAACTCCGGCCGCGGACCTCCGCTGGCGCCGGCAGGGGCGTGCGGCGCCCACGTCATCGCGCCGACGGCGCATCGCCGGTGCTCGTCCGCCGCCGCTGCAGCCGCGGGCCGGCCAGCAACGGCAGGTAGCGCGCGGCCCACAGCACGCACACGAGCGCCCACGCCGCGGCGGCCAGCGCGATCAAGGTGTGCGCCCGAGCGATGCCCAGCGCGTCGAGGACGCCGCCGGCGACGCGCGCCGCCACCGCGGCCTGCAGCAGCGCGAACAGGCGTCCCAGCGGCGTGTCGGCGGCGACGGTGCGACCCGCGTGTCCGGCGATGAAGCGCGCGACCATCGCCAGCATCATGGACCCGAGGAAGCCCATCGCGTACGCATGCAGCGGCGCGGTGCCCAGCCCGGAGCGGCCGGCCAGCTCGAGCCCGTGCGACAGGGCGGCCAGCAGCAAGGACACGGCCAGCCATGCGACGGCCAACCGCAGCATCGCCAGCAGGCGGATGCGCAGGTCCTGCACGAAGCCCCAGCGCAGTGCGAGGCCCAGCAGCCCCGCGCCGGCCAGTGCCTCGATCGCGGTGCGCGCGAGCTGCAGCGGCATGGGCGCCGCCCCCCGCAGCAGGTCGACCGCGTCGGCCGCGCCTTCGAGCACGAACACGGCGGCGAGCGCTTCCAGAAGCCAGCGCGGCCGCCGGGCGTCGAACGCGGGCCACGCCGAGCCGCCCAGGAACGGGATCATCCGATGCGCCGCCGCCGCGAAGGTGCAGCCGACGTGGATCCACAGCGCCGCGCGCACGGCTGCGCGCGCGAGCGGCACGTCGCCCGTCGCCAGGGCGGCCGCAGTGACGAGCAGCGCGAGCAGGCCGATGCCGCCGGCCAGCGCGATCACGCTGGCGTGGGCGCGGTCCGGCCGCGAGCTGGCGGCCACGCGCGCCGCGAAGCGCCGCCACGCCATCGCCTGGCCGGCCGCCACCGCGAACAGGGCCGAGCTGCCGGCCGCGGCCGCCGGCCCTGCGGCGTCGAGCGCCGTGGCCGTGACGAACACCAGCCAGCCTGCCAGCTGCAGCAGCACGGCAGGCGCGAGCTCGCGCGCGGGGATGGCAGGCTGGCCCAGCCAGCGCGCTCCGGTGCCCGCCAGGAAGCCGCCGAAGAACAGCGGCATGAAGCCGAAGGTCATGAGGATCGCATGCGACTCGACGGCGGGCAGCGCGCCGCCGGACGCCCACCCCAGCACGCGGGCGCACCACCACGCCGCGGCGGCGGCCAGCACCAGCGCGCCGGCGGCGAACGCGAGGCGATGCGGCTCGTCGTCCAGCCATGGCCGCAGCCAGCGCGGGCCGGGCGTCGACGAGGCGGTCATGGCTGCATGATGGCCGCGCGCCGCGGGCCGCGGCTTGACGCGGCGCAAGCGGGGTCGCGCCGCGGCGACGGCCAACGGCCGCAAGTCCCGCGCGGACGGAGGGCGCCGGTCGCATGTGTAAAGTCGGGGCTGTCGCCATCCCGCGCCTCGAGAGTTCTCCCAACGTGACCCCCCTGCACATCGCCGTCCTCGACGACGAGGCCGACATCACCGAACTGCTCGCCGGCTATTTCGGCAGCCAGGGCTACCGCGTGTCGCAGCTGCATCGCGGCCGCGACCTGCTGGCCGCGATGACCGCCGATCCGCCCGCGCTGGTGATGCTGGACCTGGGCCTGCCCGGCGAGGACGGCTTCGCGATCGCGCGCCAGCTGCGCGAACACCACCGCTGCGGCCTGGTGATCGTCACGGGCCGCGGCGATTCGATCGACAAGATCGTCGGCCTCGAGGTGGGCGCGGACGACTACGTCACCAAGCCGTTCGACCTGCGCGAACTGGCCGCGCGCGTGAAGGCCGTGCTGCGGCGCACGGCGGCCGCATCCGAAACGGCGCCGGAGGCGGTCGCGCCCGCGGCGGCGCCCGCCGTGCGCGAGCGCTTCGCGTTCGCGGGCTGGATGCTGGACATCGCCGCCCGCACGCTGCACGACCCGGGCGGCGCCGAGGTGGCCGTCACCGGTGGCGAGTTCGACCTGCTGGGCGTGCTGGTGCGCCACCCGGGCCGCGTGCTTTCGCGCGACTTCCTGCTGGAGCAGACGCGCGGCCGCGACGCCGCTCCGTTCGACCGCACGATCGACGTGCAGATCGGCCGCCTGCGCCGCAAGATCGAGGCCGACCACGAGCGTCCCGAACTGATCAAGTCGGTGCGCGGCGCCGGCTACGTGCTGGTGCCGGCGGTGACGCCCGTGCCTTGAAGGAGTCCCCATGCGCCGTGAGAACGCCAAGTCGCTGTCGTTGACGGGTTTCGACGAGCGCACCGTCTTCCGCTCGATCTTCGGCGCGCATCCGGACGCCATGCTGCTGGTCGACTCGACGGGCGCGATCGCGATGAGCAACCCGGCGGCCGAGGCCCTGCTGGGCTACGACGCCGACGAGCTCTCCGCCATGGGCGTCGACGCGCTCGTGCCGCATACCATCCGCGGGCGCCACGCGTCGTATCGGGCGGCCTACGGCCAGGCGCCGCGCGCGCGCCCGATGGGCGACCAGAGCGACCTCGTGGCGCTGCGCAAGGACGGCAGCGAGGTGCGCGTGGAGATCGCCCTGAGCCCGCTGCAGGATCACGGACTGCCGTTCGTCGTGGCGTCGATCCGCGACATCGGCGAGTACCCGCGCGTGAAGAAGGCGCTGAAGCAGGCGCGCTACAGCGAACACCTGGCGCAGCTGGCGCGGCTGGCGGTGGACGAGCGCGACCCGGATGCGCTGCTGGCGCACGCGCCGCGCATCGCGACCGAGGCCCTGCAGCTGCCGTCGGCCATCGTGCACCTGCTCGAGGACGGCGGCCGCCAGTTCCGCGTGGCCGCGGGGGTCGGCCTGCCGCCGGGCCTGCCGGTGGGCGCGCGCCTGCCGGCGACGCCCGACACCCCGCCCGGCCTCATGCTGGCGCAGGGCCGCACCTTGGTGCTTTCCGACGACCCCGGGGCGCTGTCCGCGCCGCCGAACCTGCGCGAGGCGGGCCTCGTCGCCGGCGCGGCCGCGCCGTTGAGCGACCGCGGCCGCATCTTCGGCGCGCTGACGGTGCACGCCGACCGCGCGCAGCCGTTCGGCCCCGACGAGATCCGCTTCCTCGAATCGGTGTGCAGCCTGCTGGCCACCAGCGTGCAGCGCGCCCGCACCGAGGAGGCGCTGAACCACTCGCAGCGCCTCGAGAGCGTGGGCCAGCTGACCGGCGGCATCGCGCACGACTTCAACAACCTGCTGACCGTGATCCAGGGCAACCTGCAGATCCTGGAGACGCTGCCGTCGCTCGCGGCCGACGCCCGCGGCCAGAAGCTGCTCGACGCCGCGAGCCGCGGCACGCGCCGCGCCGCCGAGCTCACAAGCAAGTTGCTGGCGTTCTCGCGCCGCCAGGTGCTGCAGCCCAGCGCCGTCGACGTGGGCGCGATGCTGCACTCGCTCGCCGACATGCTGCGCCGAACGCTCGACCAGCGCGTGCGCATCGCCATCGACGTCGAGCCCGGCTGCCCCGCGGTGCTGGCCGATCCGGTGCAGCTCGAGTCGGCGTTGCTCAACGTCGCCATCAATGCACGCGACGCGATGCCCGATGGCGGCGAGCTCGTGTTCCGCGCACGCGGCGCCGCCGGATTGCCGGACGCGGTCACCGTCACCGCGACGCCGCGCGGCGAGGCGGCGGGCTTCGTGTCGATCGCGGTGTCGGACACGGGCACCGGCATGCCGGAGGGCGTACGCGAGCGCGCCTTCGAGCCCTTCTTCACGACCAAGGGCGCGGGCCGCGGCACCGGCCTGGGCCTGAGCACCGTCTACGGCTTCGCGACGCAGTCCGGCGGCACGGTGACGCTGGATTCCGCGCCCGGGGCCGGCACCACCGTCACGATGCTGCTGCCGCAGCCGACGGCGCTGGCCGCGGCCGCCGCCGTCGACGAGGTCGCCGCGCCGCGGCCCGTGCCGCTCGGCTTGCGCGTGCTGCTGGTGGAGGACGACTCGGCCGTGCGCGCGGTGGCACTCGAGTTCCTGGAGGCGCTGGCCGCGCGCGTGACGGCCTGCGTCAACGGCGAGGAGGCGCTCGCCGCGATCGACGCCGGCGCGCCGTTCGACCTGCTGCTGTCGGACATCGCACTGGGCGCCGGCATCCGCGGCACGGAGCTCGCGCGCCAGGCCCAGCAGCGGCGACCCGGGCTGGCCGTGCTGCTGGTATCGGGCTTCTCGGCGGAGCTGATCGACGTGGACCGCGTGGCGCCGCCCGATTGGGCGCTGCTGCCCAAGCCGTATTCGCGCAACGACCTGAGCGGGGCCATCGCGACGGCGTTGGGTGGCGCGGCGGGTTGAGGTCCAGAGGTCGAAACGCCAACTCCGCCGTCCTGTGCGATCGGGCGCCGGAATGCCGACCCCGTCACCCCTGCGCGAACGGCCGCCTCAATGCAGCGGCAGCACCGGCGCCAGGCACTGCTGGACGAAGCCGTCGAGGGCGGCGACGTCGTCGATCACGATGTCGCGGCGGCACTTGTCGGGAAACCCGATCAGGCCCTCGCGCGCCAGCTTCGACAGCGCACGGCTGACGGTCTCCAGCGAGATGCCGAGGTAGTTGCCGATCTCGGCGCGCGTCATGTGCAGCTGGATGTGGTCGTTGCGCAGGCCGCGGCGGGCGAGCGCACCGGCCCAGTTGCTCAGGAAGTCGGCGACGCGGGCGTCGGCGGGCAGCGTGCACACGGTCATCAGCGAATTGCGATCGCCGGTGATCTCGCGGCTCATGCCCTCGTGCAGCACCGCCATCAGCGCCGGACGCGTGGCGCAGGCCTGCAGCAGCGCGGCATAGGGAATGGCCCAGACCTCGCCGGTGTCCATCGCGACGACGTCGCAGTCGTGCGCGCCCTCGGCGATGCCGTCCAGGCCCAGCCAGTCGCCGCGGAACTTGAAGCTGACGATCTGCTCGCGGCCGTCGGGCGACAGCGTGACGACCTTGTAGAAGCCGGAATTGACGACGAACAGGTGCGTGAAGCGATCGCCCGAGCGGTAGACCTTCTGGTCGGCGCGCATCAGGTGGCGCTGCACCTCGACCGACGACGAGATCAGCGCCAGGCGCTCGCCGATCGCGCGGCTGTGGGCACCGGCGTCCGCCAGGTCGCGCCGCGCGTTGCGACGCGGGGCCGGGGCGGCGGGGCGCGCCGCCGACGGGGTGGCTTGGCGGGGCGTCGGGGCGTCGTACAGCATGGGGTTCCTTCGGGTTCGGGCGTTCTGTCAGCGGATGGACGGATTCTGGGCAACGCCCATGAGCGGACGACGACCTCCCGGCGTCACTCGGTAACGCCCTGTGAACGAACGGTGACAGTCGCGCAACCCGGGTTCACCCTGGCCCGCCGCTTGACGCCGCGCAAGGCGTCCGCTGCCACGCCGACTAACCTTCGCGGACCGCTCTCATTGGCCCATCGCGATGCCCCTCTCCCTTTCCCGGCAACTGCTGGCCGGCGATGCACTCGGCTCCGACGAGGTGCGTGCCTTCGTCGAGGCGGCATGCCGCCTGCGCGAGGCCGGGAGCTCGCTGCCGCTGAGCGGACGCCACGTGGCCATCGCCGGGGAGGATCACGACACGCCCTCCGCGCGCCTGTTCGAGCGTGCGGCCACGGGCCTGGGGGCGCGCGTCTCGCGCATCGGTTCGACCGCGCTGCTGGAGAGCCGCGAGCGTGCGCACCATGCGGCGCGCCTCCTGGGCAGCCTTTACGACGCGGTCGACGTCCTGCCGTTCGGTCCCGACCAGGCGCGGGAGCTGCAGGACGTCGCCGGCGTGCCCGTCTACGCCGACCTGGGCGGCGAGGGCGGCCCGCTGCAGCGCCTGCTGCCGGACTTCGCGGGCGTCCAGCTCGCCTGCTGCCCGCCGGACGAGAGGCTGCTGCGCCTGGTGCAGGCCGTGCTCCTCGAGACGATGTCCTGAGGCGCGGCGATCCGGCACGCGATCGCTGCGCACGTCAGACCACCTTGGAGAAGCGCTCGCGCGACGCGCCGTCGCGCAGGTAGCGGTCGAACACCATCGCCACGGCACGCACCACGAACCAGCCCTGCGGGGTCACCTGCACCGCGTCCTCGCGCAGCTCGACGAAGCCGTCAGCCACGAACGGGGCCAGCGCGCCGAGTTCGGACGCGAAGTCCTCGCGCATGCGGCCGGCGTGGCGGGCGTCGATGTCGGCGAAGGCGACGCGGCCGTGGCACATCAGCGCCATGATGACGTCGCGCCGGCGCAGGTCGTCGGCCGTCAGCTCGATGCCGCGCACGACGGGCAGGCGGCCCTGCTCGAGCGATTCGTAGTACTCGGGCAGCGTCTTCGCGTTCTGGTAGTAGCTGTCGCGGATGCGGCCGATGGCCGACACGCCCAGCCCCACCAGCTCGCAGTCGGGATGCGTGCTGTAGCCCTGGAAGTTGCGCTGCAGGCGGCCCTCGCGCCGCGCGATGGCCAGCGCGTCGCCAGGCAGCGCGAAGTGGTCCATGCCGATGTAGTCGTAGCCCCGCCCGAGGAAGCGCGCCATCGCCAGCGCCAGCATGTCCACGCGCTGCGACGCGGCGGGCAGGTCCTGCGAGGCGATGCGGCGCTGCGGCTTGAAGCGCGACGGCAGGTGCGCGTAGGCATAGAGCGCGATGCGGTCGGGGCGCAGCTCGATCATCTGGTCGATGGTGCGCGCGAAGCTCTGCGGCGTCTGCAGCGGCAGGCCGTAGATCAGGTCGGCGTTGATCGACTCGAAGCCGCAGGCACGGGCGGCGCGCATGACCTCGCGCACGCTCTCGTAGGGCTGCACGCGGTGCACGGCACGCTGCACGTCGGCGTCGAAGTCCTGCACGCCGAAGCTGACGCGGTTGAAGCCCTGTGCGCGCAGGAACGCGAGGCGCTCGGCGGTGACCGTGCGCGGGTCCACCTCGATCGACAGTTCGGCGTCCGGCGCGAACCGGAAGGCGTCGCCCAGGCGGGACATCAGGCGCGCGATCTCGGGATCGCCGAGGAAGGTCGGCGAGCCGCCGCCGAAGTGCAGCTGCGAGATGGCGCGGCCCGTGCCCAGGCGCGCGACGACCAGCCCGATCTCGCGCTCCAGCGCGTCGAGGTACGGCCCCGCGCGGTCGTGGTGCTTCGTGATGATCTTGTTGCACGCGCAGTAGTAGCACAGCGACTCGCAGAACGGGATGTGCACGTAGATCGACAGCGGCGCATGCTCTCCGCGGTCGCAGGCATGGCGGTGCTCGTCCAGCAGCACGCCCAGGCGCTCGGGAGCGAACCCGTCCGCGAAGCGGTCGGCGGTCGGATAGGAGGTGTAGCGCGGGCCGGGACCGTCGATGCGGCGCAGCACCGGCTCGGGCGGGACCCGGCGATCGGGCAGGATGGAGATGACTGACGTGGACATGCCGCCATCGTCAGGGCGCGGACCCGCCGCAAGCTTGCGCGTCGTCAAGCGCGGCTTCGCTGCCCGCCCGCGACCAGCCGCTGCAGCGCCGCGGGGTCCAGGATGCGCACGTTGCGATGGCGCACGTCGAGGATGCCTTCGTCGCACAGCCGGCCGAAGCAGCGGCTGACCGTCTCCAGCTTCAGGCCGAGGTAGGTGCCGATCTCCTGGCGCGTCATGCGCAGGATCAGCGCCGACGGCGAGAAGCCCCGCATCTCCAGCCGCCGCGCGAGGTTGGACAGGAACGCGGCCAGGCGCTCCTCGGCGCGCATGCCGGTGAGCATCATCATCACGCTGTGCTCGCGCACGATCTCCCGGCTCATGATGCGGTTGAGCTGGCGCTGCAGCTCGGGCACGTCGCGCGAGAGCTCCTCGAGCTGCGCGTAGGGGATCACGCAGACCTGCGAGTCCTCCAGCGCCACGGCGTCGCAGCGGTGGCGGTCATGGCCGATGCCGTCGAAGCCCAGCAGGTCGCCGGCCATCATGAAGCCGGTGACCTGGTCGCGGCCGTCCTCGGACGTCGCGCAGGTCTTGAAGAAGCCCGCGCGGATCGCGTAGAGGGACGCGAACGGGTCGTTGTCGCGGAACAGCGCCTCGCCACGCCTGACGTTGCGCCGCGTGCTGACCAGGCCGTCGAGCCGCCGCATCTCGTCGGCGGACAGCCCGACCGGCAGGCAGAGCTCGCGCAGGCTGCAGTTCGAGCAGGCGACCTCGAGATGTTGCTGCGGGTCGCGGGCGGTCTGGCAAGGCATGGCGGGCTCTGACGATGATCAATGCCCGGATTCTTGGAGCATCGCCACAGGCGGCCCTTGCGCGGCATCAAGCGCCGGAGCCTCGCACGGGCGCGAGCCTAGCCGCGACCCAGTCCGAGCGGCGGCGGCACCGTGAAGACGATGCGGTCGAACAGCGCGCGATAGGCCGCCTCGGGCTCGAGCCCGGTGAGGGGATCGGGTTCGGGGGCGAGCGCGTCGTCCAGCTCGTTCCAGTCGGATGCCGTGAGCGCCTGCAGCGCGAGCGGCATGACCTCGCGTTCCTCGAGCGCCATGTGCTCGAGATAGAAGTCGGTGTAGCGCTGCACGGCCGTCTCGAACGCGGCGCGCCGCGCCTCGCCGATCACCTCCCACGCGGTGAGCGCGTGCTCGAGGGTGTGGATCCAGAACTGGCTGCGCGCATGCTCCTCCTCCAGCCGGTCGAGCAGGTCGCGGGCCCAGGGCGCGCGCGCCCGCAGCTTCGGGAACAGCAGCTCGGACTCCTTGCGATGGTGCTGGCGCTCCGGGAAGTCGGCGACGTAGAACACCATGTCGCGCAACAGGGCGAAGTCGGGCGCGCGACCGTCCTTCGTCGCCGCCACGAGCAGGGGCAGCGTGCGCAGCATCGAGGCCAGCGCCGCGTGCTCGTCACGCAGGATCTTCAAGGTGGCGGTCATGGCATCCTCGTCGTCGATGCGAGATTCGCACGTCGGGGGGCGTCCGCCTTGCGCCGCGTCAAGCCGCGCCGGGTTCCGGTGCCGGACATGGCGCGTCCGGCGACGGCCGCTCCCATTCCATCCAGTCCGGGCCGAACAGCTCGGACAGGTGCGGCGTGCGTTCGGACCCGTTGCCGCAGGCCAGGGAGTCGGTGGGACAGTAGCGGTCGCAGCCCCAGCAGATGCGCTCCGGGTGGGCCGGCAGGATGGGGAACTTCTTGTGCATGGCGCGAGGCCGGCGCCGAATGGGACGCCGCCTGCACCCATTGAGCGCGCCCGCCGACGACGAGGTTTTGCGTCGCGTCAACGAGTCCGTGCGGCCGGATGGATCCTGCGACTGCGCGCAGGATGACACTCGGTTGGCGCGAGGCGGCGAGCCTGCTTCCCGCGAAGCGCAAAGCCTTCGACGTCCCTAGACCGACCTCGCCGCAGCCACCAGCGCGGGGTCGATGTCGCCGATGGTGGTCGTTCGCTTGACGATGCGGCCCTCGGCGTCGAGCAGGCTGATCACGCTCGAATGGTTGAACTCGCCGCTGGGCAGCCTGCGGTACTGGATGCCCAGCAGGGCCGCGATGCGGCGCGCGTCGGCCTCGGTGCCGCGCACCAGGCTCCAGCGCGCGTCGCAGTGGTGCCTGGCCGCCGTCTCCTTGAGCACGGGCACGGTGTCGCGCTCGGGGTCGAAGCTGACCATCACTACGCGCACCTTGTCGCGCACGGGCTTGTCGAACGCATCGACGGTACGGCGGATCGACTCGAAGATCAGCGGGCACACCATCTCGCACGAGGTGTAGAACATGCTGGCCAGGACCGGCGCGCCGCGCGTCGAGCCCCAGTCGAACGGGCGGCCGTCCTGGTCGACCAGGTGCGGGTGCAGCTGGTAGACGGAATCGCCGGGCACGGGCGCGGCGGCGCGGGCGGCGCCGGCCAGCGCCGCGCAGGCGAACAGGCCCAGGGCGTGGCGACGTGTCAGCGAGGTCATCGAAGTTCTCCGGTGGCGGGGCGCACGCAGCGGAAGCCGAGCGTGCGCAGGGTGTCGGGGGCCGACAGCGAGGACAGCAGCGCGACGCGCATCAGCACGGCGTAGTTGTCGCGGTCGGCCATGCTGATCGCGCCGGCGCCGCAGAAGCGCAGCGTGTCCGGGTCGCCCTGGTTGCGGCTGTCGCCCGCGACGAACAGGGCGTTGAAGTCGTCGACCCATTCCCACACGAGGCCGTGCAGGTCGCGCACGCCGTGCAGGTCGGGCGGTCCGCCCACGTCGCGCAGCGCGGCGGTGGCGGGCTGCGCGTACCAGGACAGGATGCGCTGGCGCCAGGCGGGGTCGCTGCGTGCGTCGGCGCGGGTCTCGTCGGCCGCGGCGGCGAACTCCCACTCGAGCCAGGTCGGCAGGCGCGCGCCCTCGCTCTCGCAGAAGGCCTGGGCGGCGAACCAGCTGACCTCGGTGACGGGGCGAGCGTCGGCCGGGTCCGGCCGGCCGTCGGGCGCGGGGCCGTCGGCCAGGTAAGCGGCGTCGGCGAAGACCGCGGGGGCCTGCCCGCGCCGCCACTCGGGGTGCAGCGCGAGGAAGGTGCGGAACTCGCCGCGCGTCACGGGGGTGGCGCGCAGCTCGAACGGGGCGACGCGGGCGACGGCGGTCGTGCCGGGCGTGGCGCCCTGCGGCAGCACGCTGGTGAACTCGCCGCCCGGCAGGCGCGCATAGTCGGCGGCCGGCGCGATCGCGCACGCGCTCGCGAGCGCGATCGCCAGGGCGCCGGTGCGCGCGCGTCGCATGGCGGCGCTCAGTGTGCGGCCGCGGCGGTGGACGCGGTGCCCTGCGCGCGCGACTTCTTCACGTCGTCCGCCGACACCTGGCCGCCCGGGTTGCCCCAGCTGTTCAGGACGAAGGTGAGGATGTTGGCGACCTCGTCGTCGTTGAGCTGGCTCATCGGCGGCATCACGGAGTCGTACTGCGTGCCGTTGACGGTGACCTTGCCGGTCAGGCCGCGCAGCGGGATGCCGATGGTGCGCTGCAGGTCGGCCGTGAGGAAGTCCGACTTCGCCAGCGGCGGGAACACGCCCGGGATGCCCGCGCCGTTGGCCTGGTGGCACACCGAGCAGGTGCCCGTGAACAGTGCCTCGCCGGCCTTGACCTGGTCCTGCAGCGACAGCGTGCCCTGGCGCGCCGACTCGGTGGCCCGGGTGACGGCCTCGAGGTTGGGCCGCGAGCGGTCGCCGAGGTAGACCGAGTCGAGTTCCTTGCCCGAGTAGATCGTCTTGTCCGGCTGGCCTTCGACCTTCAGGATCGCCAGCGCGCCCTTGTTGAACGCGCGGAAGATGGAGTGGTCGACCATCACGTAGCTGCCCGGCACGTGCGTGCGGAACTTCGCGACGGCCGCGCCGCCCGCCGGGATCAGCGTGGTCTGCACATTCTTCTGGACGTTGGTGCCGCCCTCGAAGCGCACCTCGTCGAAGATCGCGCCGATCACGTGGAAGCTCGACACGAGGTTCGGGCCGCCGTTGCCGACGAACAGCCGCACCGTCTCGCCGACCTTGGCCTTGAGCGCCTTGTCGCCGGTGAGCGCGCCCTCGGCGCCGTTGAACAGCACGTAGGTCGGGCGCTCGTCGATGGCCTTCTCCATGTCGAACGGCTGGTCGCCCTTCTCGCGGTACTTGCCGCCCGTGTAGAAGTCGCCCTGCATCACGTAGTACTCGTGGTCGACCTTGGGCATGCCCTGCGGCGGTTCGACCAGGATCAGGCCATACATGCCGTTGGCGATGTGCATGCCCACCGGCGCGGTGGCGCAATGGTAGACGTAGATGCCTTCGTTGAGCGCCTTGAAGGTGAACTTCGATTCATGGCCCGGCGCCGTGAAGCTGGACGCCGCGCCGCCGCCCGGGCCGGTCACGCCGTGCAGGTCGATGTTGTGCGCCATCTTGTTGCCCGGGTCGTTCTTGAGGTGGAACTCCACCGTGTCGCCCTGGCGCACGCGGATGAAGCTGCCCGGCACCGTGCCGCCGAAGGTCCAGAACGTGTAGTTCACGCCTTCGGAGATCTGCATCGTCTTCTCGACGACCTCGAGGTCGACGATGACGTGGGCCGGATAGTTGCGATGGATCGGCGGCGGCACGAACGGCGGGCTGGTCAGCACGGCGTGGATCGGCTCGCCGCGCGGCGGGCCGAAGTCGCCCGTGTTGGCGGCCGCGCTGGCGGCGAGCGAGGGCGCGGCCACGAAGGCGATGGCGGCCAGGCCCAGGAACGCGCGTGTGCGCTGCAGTGCGCCGCGAAGCGATTGGAATTCCATAAACATACCTCTCATATAAACCTTTTCGACGGTTCGCAAGTTAGCGCCGCGCTGGATGCGCGTGTTGACGGCTGTCAATGGGGCGAAGGACTTGGATGGCGGAGTCCACGCCCGGGTCGTCGCGCCGTCGACCGGCGTGCCGGCCCTCGCCGGAACCGAGCGGCGCGGCAAGCGGGTCGCGGACTCGCCACCGGGGCAACTGGTCGAGGAATGCGGCCCGTGTCATGCGCCGCATTGAGTCATCGGCACCGGCGCCCGAGCTTGATGCGCGTCAAGGCGGCGGAAGCCGATCGGCATCTCCCGACGCCGACCGTCCAGGATTGCACGTCGGCCCGAGCGGATCTTGTCCTGGGTCAAGGCCCGGCGGAAGCGATCTGCCTAACGTGCGGCGGCATGAACGACTCTTCGATCCGGATCGAGCCGGAGCTGCAGGCTGCCCTGCGCCAGTCGGGACTGCGGTCCCTTGCCCTCGGCGGCCGCGAACTGCTGCCAATCGTGCAGGGCGGCATGGGCGTGGGGGTATCGGCGCATCGCCTGGCCGGGACCGTTGCCGCGTGCGGTGGCGTCGGCACGCTCAGCGCCATCGACCTGCGCCGCCTGCATCCGGACCTCATGGAGCGCACCCGTGGGCGCGGCGTCGGCCCGCAGGTCAAGGCCGCGATGGAGCAGGCCAATCTCGAGGCGCTCGAGCGCGAGATCGCCGCGGCGCGGCAGCTTTCCGCCGGGCGCGGCCTGCTCGCGGTCAACGTGATGCGCGCCGTCGGCCAGTACGCGGCCTACGTGCGGCGCGCCCTCGAGTGCGGCATCGACGCGGTCGTGGTCGGCGCCGGCCTGCCGCTGGACCTGCCCGAGCTCGCGGCCGAGCACCCGGGCGTGGCGCTCGTGCCGATCCTGTCCGACGCTCGCGGCGTGCAGCTGGTGCTGCGCAAGTGGGAGCGCCGCAAGCGCGTGCCCGACGCCATCGTGCTGGAGCATCCGGCACTCGCCGGTGGCCACCTCGGCGCCGCGAGCGTGGCCGACCTGCGCGACCCGCGCTTCGACTTCGAGCGCTGCGTGCCCGAGACGCTCGCCGTGCTGCGCGCCGGCGGCCTCGAGCGCACGCCCGTCATCGCGGCCGGCGGCATCCGCAGCGCGGCCGACGTGCGCCGCCTGCAGGACCTCGGCGCCGCCGCAGTGCAGCTGGGCACGCCGTTCGCGGTCACGCGCGAGGCCGACGCGCACGACGCGTTCAAGCAGGTGCTGGCCGACGCGCGCGACGAGGACATGGTGGAGTTCACCAGTGTCGCCGGCCTGCCTGCGCGCGCCGTGCTCACGCCCTGGCTGGCGACCTACCTGCGTGCGCTGCCGCGGTTGCAGGAGAACGCGCACGTCAAGCCGCGCTGCACCGAGGTGTTCGACTGCCTGACGCAATGCGGGCTGCGTGACGGCAAGCCGGCGTGGGGCCAGTTCTGCATCGACCACCAGCTCGCCGCCGCGCTGCGCGGCGACGTCCGGCGCGGGTTGTTCTTCCGCGGCAAGGGCGCGCTGCCGTTCGGACGCGAGATTCGCGGCGTGCGCGACCTGATGCACCACCTCCTGGCGCGACCCCGATTGGCTTGACGCAGGTCAAGGCCCGGCGGGGGCACCGTTCCTAACATAGATGCATCTTAGATGTATCTTTTAGTCCGAATGGAGCAAGCCATGGTGCAAGCCGTCAAGAAAGCCGTCCTCGACGTCCGCGAGATTCCTCCGCGCGAACGCCACCCCCGCATCTTCGCGACATTCCGCGCGCTGCAGGTCGGCGAGGCGATGGAGCTGGTCAACGACCACGACCCGCGCCTGCTGTACTACCAGTTCCAGGCCGAGATGCCCGGGACGTTCACCTGGCGCTACCTCGCGGCGGGTCCCGAGGTCTGGCAGGTCGAGATCGAGCGCACCGCGGCCGGGCAGGCCGGCGACACCGGCGCGTGCTGTGGCGGCGGCTGCAGCGGCGGCTGATCCATCCGTCTCCCATCCATTCATCGGGGAACAACATGACCAGCAACAACAGGCTGTGGCGATGGCTCGGCCTCATCTTCGTGCTGTCGTTCGGGGCGCTCGGCTACCTCGGATGGCAGATCTACCTGGCGGCGCCGCCCATTCCGGAGCAGGTCGTGACGGCCGACGGCAAGCTGCTGTTCACGGGCGACCAGATCCGCCGTGGCCAGCAGGCCTGGCTCTCCGCCGGCGGCCAGCAGCTGGGCACCGTGTGGGGCCACGGCGCCTACGTGGCGCCCGACTGGTCGGCCGACTGGCTGCACCGCGAGGCCACCGAGCTGCGCGCGCTGCGGCTGAAGTCGCGCGCCGGCGCGCTGCCGCCGACGGCGGAGCAATCCGCCGCGGTGGAGGTGCTGCTCAAGGACGAGATGCGCCGCAACACCTACGACACGATCGACAATCGCATCACCGTCTCGCCCGAGCGCGGGCAGGCGATCCGCGCCGTCGAGTCGCACTACGAAGGCCTGTTCGGCACCGACCCGGCGCTCGACCAGCTGCGCGACCAGTACGCGATGACGACCGGCGTCCTGCCCTCGGCGGACGACCGCAAGGCGTTGTCGGCGTTCTTCTTCTGGAGCGCCTGGGCCGCCACGACCGATCGTCCCGGCGAGCCCGGCGTCTCGTACACCAGCAACTGGCCGCACGAGCCGCTGGTGGGCAACACGATGACCGAGTCGGCGGCGGTGTGGTCGATGGTGTCGATCATCCTGCTGCTGGCCGGCATCGCCGCGATGCTGTGGGTGCACGGCAGCGCCAGGCACGATGCCGAGCTGCCGCCGCCGGCCGCCGACCCGTTCCTGGGCATCCAGGCCACGCCGTCGATGAAGGCCACGCGCAAGTACTTCTTCGCGGTCATCGGCCTGATGCTGCTGCAGATCGGCATGGGCGCCATCACCGCGCACTACGCCGTCGAGGGGCAGTCGTTCTTCGGCATGCCGCTCGCCAAGGTGCTGCCCTATGTCGTGAGCCGTACGGTGCATACCCAGGTGGGCATCTTCTGGATCGCGACCGCGTGGCTGGCCACCGGCCTGTACATCGCGCCGCTGCTGTCGGGGCGCGAGCCGAAGTTCCAGAAGCTCGGCGTCGACCTGCTGTTCTGGGCGCTGATCGCCATCGTGGTGGGCTCGATCGCCACCGGCTGGCTCGGCACGATGCAGCACCGCGGCTTCGACTACGGGTTCTGGATCGGCAACCAGGGTCTCGAGTACACGAGCATGGGCCGCATCTGGCAGTACCTGCTGTTCGTCGGCCTGATCCTGTGGGTGGTGCTGCTGGCGCGCGCGCTGTGGCCCGCGCTGACAAGGCCGTCGGAATCGCGCGGCCTCATCGCGATGGTGTTCCTGTCGGCCACCTGCATCGGCGGCTTCTACTCGACCTCGCTGATGTGGGACCAGCATTCGCACTACTCGATGATCGAGTACTGGCGCTGGTGGCTGGTGCACCTGTGGGTCGAGGGCTTCTTCGAGGTGTTCGCCACCGCCGTCGTCGCGCTGATCTTCACCAAGCTGGGCCTGGTGCGCGCCGCGAGCGCGAACCGCGCGATCGTCGCCGAGACCATCGTGTTCCTGTTCGGCGGCATCCTGGGCACGCTCCACCACCTGTACTTCACGGGCGCGCCGACCTCGGTCATCGCCGTCGGCTCGGTGTTCTCCGCGCTGGAAGTGGTGCCGCTGACGCTGATCGGCCTCGAGGCGCTGCAGACGTACCGCCAGTCGAAGTCGGTGGGCTGGCTCGGCGCATACAAGTGGATCGTCATGTGCTTCGTGGCGGTCGGCTTCTGGAACACGGTCGGCGCCGGCCTGCTGGGCTTCGCGATCAACCCGCCGGCGTCGCTGTACTACGTGCAGGGCCTGAACATGACCGCCGCCCACGGCCACGCCGCGCTGTTCGGGGTCTACGGCATGCTGGGCATCGGCCTGATGCTGTTCTGCCTGCGCGGCCTGTACGAGCGCGGCCTGCACCTGGACCGCTTCCTCAAGCCCGCGTTCTGGTCGCTCAACGGCGGCCTGGCGATGATGGTCTTCCTGTCGATCCTGCCGGCCGGCATCTACCAGGCCTGGGCCTCGATCGCCAAGGGCATGTGGTACGCGCGCTCGCCGGAGATCGTGCACTCGCCGGTGATGGAGACGCTGGTGTGGCTGCGCGTGCCGGGCGACATCCTGTTCGCCGGCGGCGCCGCGCTGCTGGCCTGGTACGCGCTGAACCTGCTGCGTCGCCCGGGCAAGACCGTGCCCGCCGGTGCCGGCGTCGGCGGCGCGCAACCCGCGGTTCGCTGAGGCCCAGGGCCGGGGCGTGCTCCGGCCCTGTCGCCGCCCTGTCCATGTCCCGGCCGAGCGCGGCCGGGTTCCCGGGAGTCGCGCCATGAACGCCGTTGTCGCGCAGGACCGCATCGAGTCCTGCGACCCCTTTCCCTACGCCGGGCCGGCCGCCCTGAAGCCGGCCATCGAGGCCGCGCTGCGGCGCGTCATCGACCCGGAAATCGCGATGAGCATCGTCGATGTCGGGCTCGTCTACGGCGTGGACATCGCTGCGCGCCAGGCGCGCGTGCTCGTCACGATGACCTCGGCCGCGTGCCCGGTCGTCGACGTCATCATCGACGACATCTGGCACGAGCTGTCGCGGGTGCTGCCCGAGACGCTCGCCATCGATGTCGAACTCGTCTGGGAGCCGCCATGGATGCCCGCCCGCATGAGCGACCGCGCCAAGGCCATCATGGGGTGGTGAGTCTCGGGCCGGCCGTGCTGGCCGTCGCGGCGCTGTCGCTGGTCGTCGCGGTGTGCGGCGGCCTGCTGCGCGCGTGCCCGGCGACGGCGCCGCCCGGTCTGCCGGGCTGGCTGGTCGCGGGGGCGTCGTCGCACGCGGCGCTGATGACCTGCGGCTTCCTCGGGACGATCGTCGCCACCGAGCGCGCCGTGGCCGTCGGCCGCGCCTGGGGCTGGCTCGCGCCGGCGGCCTCGGCGCTCGCCGCGGCGCTGCTGATCGCGGGCGACGCCGCCCACGGCCGGCTCGCGCTGCTGCTGGCGGCCGTCGCGTTCCTGGGCGTCAACGTGCACATCGTTCGCCGGCAGCCGGCGATGCACACGGCGCTGCTCGCGATCGCCGCCGGCGCCTGGCTCGTCGGCGACGCCCTGTTCCTCGCCGATGCCGGCACGCCGCTGCCGTGGTGGTTCGCGTTCCTCGTGCTGACGGTGGCCGCCGAGCGCCTGGAGATGACACGCCTGAGGCGCCATGCGCGCGGCACGCGGCTGCAGCTCGCAGGCGTGGTCGGCACACTGCTCGCGGGCGCGACCGGCGCGTCGCTGCCCGGCGCTGCCGGCACGATCGGCGTCGCGCTGCTCGGCGCCGGCTTGTTGCTGCTGTCGGCCTGGCTGTTCGCGCACGACATCGCCACCCGCACCATCCGCACGACGGGCCTGAGCCGCTACATGGCGGCCTGCCTGCTGCTGGGCTACGTCTGGCTCGCGGCATCGGGCGTCGGCTGGATCGGCCTGGCCGCCGGCCGGCCCTGGCGCGACATGGCGCTGCACGCGCTCGGCCTGGGCTTCATCGTGAGCATGATGATGGCGCACGCGCCCGTCATCCTGCCGGCGCTGACGCGCGTGCGGCTGCGCTTCGGCGCGGCGTTCTACGTGCCTGTGGCGCTGCTTCACGCCTCGTTGGCGATGCGCCTGCTGCTCGGCATGGACGACCTGCTCCGGCGCGGCGTCGGGGCCTTGCTCAACGCGGTCGCGCTGCTCGTGTTCATCGCGACGATGGCCGGCGCCGCAGTGGCCTGGCGCCTCGCACGGGCCGGGGCCGTCCGCCCGGAGGTGGACTGACCCGCGTCGTCCTGCGATACCCTCGACACGCTTCCCGACACGCCGCGCGCCGGCCGATCCCATGGACTATCTCGCGATCCGGACCTTCCACGAAACGAGCGTCGCCCTGTCGGTGACCGGCTTCGCGCTGCGTGGCGGCGCGGGCCTGGCCGGTGCCCGCTGGGCGCGCAGCCGCCTCGCGAAGACGCTGCCGCACGTGATCGACACGGCGCTGCTGACGTCGGCGCTGATGCTCGTGACGATGCTGCGGCTGAACCCGTTCGCGACGCCGTGGCTGCTCGCCAAGCTGTGCGGACTGGTCGTCTACATCGGGCTCGGCGTCGTGGCCCTGCGGCCGACGGTCGCCCGGCCGGTGCGCGCCGCGGCCTGGCTGGCCGCGCTCGCGGTGGTGGGCTGGATCGTCTCGGTGGCCTTCACCAAGACGCCCTGGGGCGTGTTCGCGCTGATCTGACAGGCGATGGGCGCCGGCGACGGGCCGGCGTCGCGATCACGCCTTCTTCGCGTAGGCGCTGCACCAGCCCTTGGCGGACACCTGCTTGGCACCGAACAGCGGGCAGGGGCCGGCGGCGTCGCCGGCCTTGCCCTGGTACAGCTGGCAGGTGCTGCAGGACTGGCCGGCGGCGTAGCGCGGGTACTTGGCCTTGTCGGCCTTGGCGGCGTCGGCGACGTAGCCCAGCGCGGCGGCCTGCGGATCCTTCTCGTCGACGCGGGTGGCGTCGGCGTGCGCCGCGCGCGCGAGCAAGGCCAGCGAGGCGGCCACGGGGATGATCTGGATGAAGGTGCGACGGGAGGTCATGCGGTTTCCTCGGGAACGACGGGATGTTCGACACGCCGCTGCGGGCGCGCGTTCACGCGCCGGATCGGCATGCGCCGAGGATAGGAAGGCGCCGTCGGAACGGCTTGATCCACGTCACGCCGTCATCGCGGGTGGCGCGATCGCCACAGGGGCGCGCGGCCGGATCGCACGCGCGTCGTGCGCATTGCGAATGCCTCTCGTTGCCGGCGCGTCGGCGCCCGGACCTCAGGCCTGTGTGCCGCGCGGGTTGCGGAGCAGCGCCCACGCCATCGCGCCCATCACGGCCAGGCCGCCCAGCAGCGCCGCCCACAGCCAGCCGGTGCGCGGCGCGGGTGCTGCGGTGGCCGGGGAGGCGGCGGATGCCGGTGTGGCGGCCGCGCTCGCGACCGCCACCGGCGCGAGTGCGGCGCTCGCCGCGGGCAGGGGATCGTCCGCGGCGCGCCCGGGCATCAGGCCGGCCAGCGTCATCGCCGCCGGCGCGGCGTCCGCGACCGCGCGTGCGAGCTCGAACGGCGGCGCGCCGCGCGCGACGAAGACGAGCTGGCGCCGATGGACGGCGATGCGGATCGCCGGCGCCGCGTGGCCGAGCTGGGTGATCGGCCCGAAGGTCTCGATGCGCAGCGCGCGCCAGTTCGCGCCGTCCAGCCGCAGCGGCGGCGAGTGCAGGTCGGGCGCGCCGGCCGGCTGCGAGAGCCAGTAGACGCTGCCGACGGCCGCGCTGTCCCAGGCCGGGTCCGACGGCGACGCGTTCCGGGCCTTCAGCCGCAGCGCATGCAGCGATCCTCGCAGCAGCGAATGGCGCCGCGGCGGCGGCCGGGCCGCGTCGGCCTGGCCCAGCACCATCACGTCGCCGATGGTGTCGATGTCCGACGGCATCACCTGCACCGCGGCGACCGGGGTGTTGGCCGGCAGCGCGTAGTCGCAGGCGTTCGACTCGCAGCCGCTGGCGGCGATGGGTGCGCTCCATTCGAGCGGCGGCGGCGCGGGGCGGTGCGCGGCGCGGATGACGGCGGCAGATACGAGGGGCGGTATCGCCGAGCGCGGCGCGGTCGTCAGCCGCAGATAGCGCGCCGGCCGTTCGTCCAGGTCGATGCCGGTCGCGGCCAGCCGCTCGCGCTCGAGCTGCGGCGCGAGCGTGCCCGCGGCGCCCACTTGCGGCAGCGCCTGCAGCTGGACCAGCTGCGCGTCCTGCTGCAGCGTGCGCCATTGCTGGAGATCGTCGCTCGCCTCGATGCGCAGCGTCCAAACGCCCTGGGTGTCGGGTTCGAGCCCAAGCTCCAGGCGCAGCAGGTCGTCGCCGGCGTTCTTCGTGTCGACGATCCAGGCCTGGCGCCGGGGCGCGGCGGCGGTGGTCTCGGACGCCGCGTCGCCGGGCGGCAGCGGCACCTTGTAGAGGCGGGCCGGCACGCGCTGCGGCGTCGCGGCCGGCTGCGGTGGATCGACCCAGGCGAACGGCAGCGTCTCGCCCGCGCCGTTGCGCACGCGCAGGTCCCCCAGGCCGGGCGCGGCCGACAGCTGGCGCGCCCGGGCGTCGATGTCCAGGACGTAGTACGGGCCGGTGCCCGACAAGGCCAGCGGCAGCGATGCGAGGCCATCCGTCGCGGCGCCCGCGCCCGCCTGCGCGCAGGCGAGCACGAGCGTCGTGAGGGCGGCCGGGGCGATCTTCATGCCGGATCTCCGAGAGGGCGATCGTGCGCCGGCTCGTCGTCGCGTGCCGGCGGCATCGGCGCGAAGTATCCGACAGCCAGCATCAGCCCGCCAACCACGATGAACGACACGATGCGGTACAGGCTGCCGCGGTCGGCCAGTTCGACCAGGAACAGCTTGGCCACGACGATGCCCAGCAGCGCGGCGCCGACGGCCCACGCGGCGCGGCGCGAGCGGCGGTGGCCGGTCACCATCAGCCCGACGCCGACCAGCGACCACGTCACCGACAGCGCCGCCTGCGCCAGCGTCGACTCGAACAGCGAGCCGGCATTCCAGGGCACGCCCGCCAGGTGATGACAGGCGCGCAGCACCCCGGCCGTGACCAGGCCGAAGGCGGTGGCGCCGCCGAGGGCCGGCAGCAGCGTGGGCGCGAGGCCCTCGCGCCGAGACGACGGCAGCGCGCGCACCCAGGCGGCGAGCGCCAGCAGCACGAGGACGGCGGCTGTCTCCAGCGGGTTGAGCAGCGGCAGCCACGACAAGGGCGCGGCATCGCCGGCGCGCATGTCGGACACCCACAGCCACCCGAACAGGTACAGCGCGATTGCGCCGCAACCGGCGGCGCGCCAGGCCGCGTCGGACCAGCGCCGCGCGACGGCGGGCTGCACGCTCGCGAACAGCACGAGCGCCGGGACGGCCATGCCGGCGAGGTCGACCCAGGACGAGTCCGGAGCGACGACGGCCGCCGTGCGCAGCACGCACTCGCGCGTGGCCAGCGCGATGAACAGCCACCAGCCGGCCAGGCGCAGCGGCGTGGCCAGGCCCTCGTGCATCCAGTGCGACTGCTCGCGCGCCAGCCAGGGATGCGCGAGCAGGGCGAGCGGCCAGGCGATCCAGCCGAAGCTCGCCGACGGCTCGACACCCTGCGGCGCCACCAGGGCCAGGATGAACCACAGCGGCACGGTGGCCAGCGTCGCCTGGCCCGGCACGCGCCAGCCGCGCCAGCGCGCGATCACGGCGGCGGCCGCCATCGACAGCGTCAGCCAGATCACCTGCCAGTGTGGCCACGCCACCGCGGCGTCGGGCCGCTGCGCGAGCACGCGCCAGACCAGCGGCGGCAGCGTGCGCGACCACCACAGCGCGCTCCAGCCGACCATCGCCCACTGCAGCAGCGTCGCCTGCCACCACGGGCGCGAAGTCTCGTCCGGCGCGGGCCGCAGCCGATCGCCCAGCACGAGGCCCGCGGTCGCGAGCAGCAGGGGAATGCGCCACGGCGCGCCCGGGCCCGCCGGCGTCCAGACCGAGGGCTCGTAAAGCAGGCTCGCGGCCCCCGCGGCCAGCTGCAGCGCGAGTCCGGATCCCACCAGAGCGCCGCTGCGCAGGCGCAGGCCGATCCACGCCGCGGCCAGGCCGATGACGGGCCACGCGAGCGCGGCGTCGGCCGGAGCCAGTTCGAACAGCAGGCTGGCGCTGGCGACGCCCAGGCCCAGCACGAGCCCCACGCTGCTGCCCAGCGGGATCGGGCGCGGCGTGCCGCGCGTGGCCTCGCGCCACGCATCGCGGATGCCCAGCCAGCCGGTGGCCAGCAGCGCCCCGCCGATCAGCAGGGCGCCGGCCAGGTCGCGCGCGGCGTGGGCCTGCGCGGGCGTGCCGCCCGTCACCTGCAGCGACAGCAGCATGGCGGTCAACGCGCCCAGGTGCAGCAGCGCGCTGGCCACGCGCAGCGTCGGCGCGGCCAGGCGCCCGGCCAGCGACGCGCAGCCGAAGGCGATCCACGCCGTGGCCGCGGCGGCCCACAGCACGGGCAGCGTCATCCACGCCAACGCGGCGACGGTGAACGCGGCGGCGAACGGCAGCACCGGTTCCGCAAAAGCCTCGACCGCGCCCCGCGCCTCGTCGTCCAGGCGGCGGCGCACCGCGTCCATCGCGCACAAGGCCGTGGCCAGCATCGCCATGCCCAGGGTCGACCCGGCGACCAGCGGCACGCCGTCGCGCAGGTCCAGCGTCAGGCCCGCGAGCAGGCGCAGGGCGGCGCCCAGCACGACCACCAGCGCGAACGCCCGCGCATACGTCCGGCGCTGGCGTGCGCCCAGCCAGTACATGCCCGCGGCCTCGACGGCCCAGGTCGCGCCTGTCCACGCCCCCTGCAGTGCGAGCGGCACGGCGAGCGTGCCGAAGATGGTGCCCACGATCACGTGCGCTTCGCCCAGCAGCGCGTAGCGCGCGGGGCCGCGGCGCATCAGCACGCCGCCCAGCAGGATGTGGAACAGTGCGAACGCCGCCGCCGACCAGGCCGGGCCCCAGGCCATGTCGCGCACCAGCAGGTACTGCAGCGAGAACGCCGCCAGCGGCACGCCGAAGGTCAGCGTGCTGTCGACGCGGCCCACCAGGCGCAGCGCGTCGGCGGCGCGTTCGGACAGCGGACGCGTCGCGTCCGGCGCATCCCCGAGCGCGAGCGCGCGACGCGCGAACAGCACGCCGGTGATCGTGAACAGCAGGAAGAACAGCACGAGAAAGGCCTGCACGCCTGCGTAGTCGGACGACAGGTAGTGCGCGCGGGCCCAGGCGGCCGCGAGCGCGAAGCTGGCGGCGGCGCCCACGAGGTTCAGCGGCCGCCAGGCCTTGAACCATGCGATGGCCAGGATGCCGGCGTCCAGGATGGCCATGTACGACATCAGCGGCACGTAGGCGTCGCTGCCCGTGCTCACCAGCGCAGGAGCGGCGAAGCCTTCAGCCACCGACACGAACGCGAGCCAGGGCGCGTCCTGCAGGACGGCCAGCAGCGCTCCGAACACGGCCACCGCCGCCATGAAGGCGAACGCGAGCCCGGGCGACAGCAGCGGGTCCAGGCGCAGCGCGGCCAGGCTCGTCAGGTAGAAGATGCCGATGCCCGCGCCTTGCAGGATGACGCCGTAGCCGCTGCCGCCCGCGGCGTCGCGGCGGCCGCGCAGGCGCCAGCCGAGCGCGGTGAGCACCACGCCGACCAGCGCCACGCCGGCGTAGCGCAGCTCGATGGGCACCGTCACCCGTTCGGCCGTGTAGCGCAGCAGGAAGGCCAGTCCGAGGAACAGGATCAGCACGCCGGCCTTGACGATGGTGTTGCCGCCGAAGATCCAGCGCGCGGCCCAGGGGGGCAGCTGGTCGCGCAGCGGCGCGGCCGGCGGCGGGGCCGCCACCGGTCGACGCGCGGCCACGGCCGCGGGCGCGCCGGCGCGCATGGGCGTGGGGCCGGGACGCGGCGCCACGCTGGCGGCCTCGGGCGCGGGTGCGGGTGCGGGTGCGGCGGCGGCCGGCTTGTCGGCGACGCGTGCCGCGGCGGGCGCCGGCGCGCGGGCGGGCTCCGCTGCAGCGGCGGCCGTCGTCTGCGACCGGGGTACCGGCGCGATCGCGTCCGCGGCCGGGGCGCCCGCCTGCCGCGCCGCGCCGCCCGGCGGCGGCTCGGCGCGCAGTTCGGCGACCATGCGGCGCAGCGAATGGACCTCGCGTTCGAGCGCCAGGACGCGCCGCAGCAGCGTCGGCGCATCGAAATCGGCGGCCGCAGGCGGCGCGTCACCGGCCCGCGCGTTCCACCACCGCCAGCCGACGGCGGCGCCGAGCAGCACCATGCACAAGGTGGCGGACAGCTGGCCCAGCACGCCGCCGAGCACCGCACCCATCAGGGCGAACAGCAGATTCAAGCGATTCCCCGCACTGTCGAGATGCGGGAATTATGAAGACGCGCCATCCCGATGCGTGTCCGATGCGACCTGCGGCGTGCCCGGTATCGCGGGATGCGCCCGACGGCAGCGTGGCGAGCTGCCTGCATCGGCATGGGTGGATCCTGCGACTGCGCGCAGGATGACACTGAGCTCGCGCTCCGCGGACAGGCGCCGGCGCGCCTGCCTGTCGGTCAGCGTGCCTGGACGGCTTGCCGCCATGTCGCGGTCGCTGCGCGCAGCGAGGCGCCGTCGCAGGTTCCACCCGGGGATGCGCTCCGGGGTGCGCGCCGGCTCAGAACACGACGCCCGCGCGCAGGATGACGTTGGCGTAGGGCGAGAACTCGCCCGTGCGCACGACGGCGCGTGCCTCGCGCGTGGCAAGCTTGAACTGCTCGTGCGACAGCGTCGCCACCGGCGTTTCGCCCAGCTGGTGCCGCAGCTCGGCGTGCACGCCCGGGTTGTGCGGCGCGAATTCCTCGGCGATCACCGCGCCCTCGACCTGCATCTCGGCCAGCACCGCGGCCAGCACGTCCCGGAAGCGCGGCACGCCGGCACTGACGGCCAGGTCGATGCGGCGCGGGCCGTCGGGGATGGGCAGGCCGGCGTCGCCGATCACCAGAAGGTCGCCATGGCCCAGGCGGGCGATGACCTCGGACAGCTCGGCATGCAGCAGCGTCGTGCGCTTCATGGGATGTCGACTCCCGGCGTGGACGGCAGCACCTGGCGACGATACGGGATGGAGGTCTGCGCGCCGCGGCGCGTCACGCAGATGGCGGCGGCGGACTGCCCGAGCGCGACGGCCTCGTCCAGCGACCGACCCTCGCACAGCGCGGCGGCCAGCGCGCCGATGAAGGTATCGCCGGCCGCGGTGGTGTCGATCGCCTTGACCTTCTTGGCGGGCGTGTGGCGCGCACCCGCGCCGTCGACCACCACCACGCCTTGTGCCCCCAGCGTCACGATCACGCGATCCGGCCCGCGCGCGCGCAGCAGCGCGCCGGCCTCGGCGGCCGTGTTCGGATCGACGACATCGAGCTGGGCATAGGCGGTGGCCTCGCTCTCGTTGAGCACGAGGATGTCGATCTTCGGCCAGAGATCGTCGGGCAGCGGCGCGGCGGGCGCCGGGTTCAGCAGCACCGGCACGTGCGCCGCGTACGCGCGCTCGATGGTGGCCTGCACGGCGGCCATGGGCACCTCGAGCTGCAGCAGCACCATGCTGGCCATGTCGATCATCGTGTGGGCGCGTGCCACGCTGGCCGGGTCGAGAAGGCCGTTGGCGCCGGGCGACAGCACGATGCGATTCTGGCCGTCGTCCTCCACCCAGATCGAGGCGACGCCGGTGTGCGTCGACGCGAGCCCCCGGACCTCGCGTGCGTCCACGCCGTCGGCGGCCAGGCCGGCCTTGAGCACGTCCCCGTTGGGATCGATGCCGACGCGGCCGACCATGATGACGTTGGCCCCCATGCGCGCGCACGCCACGGCCTGGTTCGCGCCCTTGCCGCCGGGCAGCATCGCGAAATCGAGCCCGGGCACGGTCTCGCCGCCGATGGGCGCGCGGGCCATGCGCATGACGAGGTCCATGTTGAGGCTGCCGACGACGACGATGGAGGAGCTCATGGGCGGGCCTCGCGAAGACGATGGTGGGAAAGGATCATGGCTCAGGCGCGGGGCGGGGCGGTGGATGCCCGCAGGTGCAGTGCGGGTTGGAGGACGGTGCGGCGCGGTTCGACGCGGCCTTCGCGCAGGCGCTCGAGCAGCAGGCCGGCCGCGCCGGTGCCGATCGCTTCCTTGGGCTGCGCGACGGTGGTCAGCGGCGGCGAGGTGTAGGCGGCCAGCTCGATGTCGTCGAAGCCCACGATGGACATCTGCTCGGGCACGCCGATGCCGGCCTCGTGCGCGGCGTGCAGCGCCCCGATGGCCATCATGTCGTTGCAGACGAACACGGCGGTGGGCCGCTGCGGCGAGTGCAGCAGGCGGCGCATCGCGGCGGCGCCGCTCTCGGGCCCGAAGTCGCCGCGCACGCACTCGTCGGCGCGCGGCTCGATGCCGGCCTTGGCGAGCGCGCGCCGCCAGCCGGCCTCGCGCTGGTGGCTGGGACGCAGGTCAGAGGGCCCGACGATGCAGGCGACGCGCCGGTGGCCGAGGCCCAGCAGGTGCGCGGTGGCGAGCTCGCCGCCGGCGGCGTGGTCGACCTCGATCAGGTCGGCGGCGATCGTCTCGATCTCGCGGTCGACCAGCACCAGCGGCAGGCGCAGGTCCTTGCAGACGGCGACGATGGCGTCGTCGTGGCCGGAGGCCACCAGCACGATGCCGTCGACCCGGCGCTCGGCCAGCACGCGCAGGTGGTCGGCCTGCTGCTGCGGGTCGTCGTTCGAGTTGCACAGCAGCAGGCTGAAGCCGGCCGCGTAGCTGTGGTGCTCCACGCCGCGGATGATCTCGGCGAAGTACGGATTGGAGTTGTTGGGCACCAGCATGCCCAGCGTGCGGGTCGTGTTGTGCTTGAGTCCGCGCGCGACCTCGCTGGGCACGTAGCCGAGCGCGTGCGCGGCCTCGTGCACCTTGGCCTTGGCCTGCTCGCTGACGAAGCGCGTGCCGTTGAGCGTGTGCGAGACGGTGGTGACGGACACGCCCGCGCGCGCCGCCACGTCGCGGATGCTGGCGCGACCGGTGGGCAGGGCGGCATGGCCGCGGGGATGCGTCGTCATGCCCGCTTCTTCCTGTGCTCGCGCAAGGTGTCGAGCACCACCGCGAGGATGATGACGAAGCCGGTGATGATGCGCTTGGTCGGCTCGCTCGCGCCGATCTGCGCGAGGCCGGCCTCCAGCACCGAGATCACCAGCACGCCGAAGAACGTGCTCGCCACCGAGCCGCGGCCGCCCATCAGGCTGGTGCCGCCGATGACCACCGAGGCGATCACCACCAGTTCGGCGCCGGTGCCCGCGTTGGGGTCGGCGGCCTCCAGGCGCGACGACAGGAACACGCCGCCGAGTCCGGCGAGCAGGCCGGCGAGCGCGAACACCGCGATCTTGATCGGGCGCGGGTCGACACCCGCCAGCCGCATCGCTTCCTCGTTGGTGCCGATGCCCACGAGGCTGCGCCCGAACACGGTGCGCGTGAGCACCACCTGCGCTACCGCGACGATCGCGATGGCGATGAAGAACTGCGGCGACAGGCCCAGCACGATGGGCTTGCCCAGCCAGTCGATGCGCCCGCCGATGTACTGCGTGCGCGAGTCGGTGGCCAGGTAGGCGGCGCCGCGCGCCATCTCCAGCATGCCCAGCGTGACGATGAACGACGGCAGGCGCCACGCCACCGTCACCGCGCCGTTGACCGCGCCGACGACGAGGCCGGTGGCCATCGCCAGCAGCGTGGCGGGCACGAGCGGCCAGTGCCACTGCAGCATCGCGATGCCGGCGACCGCGGCGGCCAGCGCCATCGTCGAGCCCACCGACAGGTCGATGCCGGCGATGATCAGGACGAAGGTCATGCCGACCGCCGTGACCGCGGTGGCCGGGATGTCGTTGGCGATCGTGACGAAGGTGTCGGCGGTGAAGAAGTACTCGCTCTGCCAGCTGAAGAAGGCGATCATGAGCGCGAGCGCGGCCATCAGGCCGGCCACGGTGCCGATCGCGCTGGTGAGCGCCGCGCGGGTGGTCGGGGGTTTGGAGGACGTCATGCGGGTTGTTCTTGCGGCGCCTGTTTCTCGGCGGCGGTATAGGCGCTGAACGCGGCCTCCAGCAGCAGCTGCTCGGTCCACTCGCCGCGCTCGAAGATGCGCACGAGCCGGCCCGCGCTCATCACGCCGATGCGGTCGCACTGCGACATCAGCTCGCGCAGGTCCGACGACACCATCAGCAGCGCCTTGCCGGCGGCGGCCAGCTTGTCCATCTGGGCGTAGATGTCGGCGCGGGCGCCGATGTCGACGCCGCGGGTGGGCTCGTCCAGCAGCAGCACGTCGCAGCCGCGGTGCAGCCAGCGTGCGAAGACGACCTTCTGCTGGTTGCCGCCCGACAGCTCGGCCACCGGCTGCTCGATGGACTCGCTGCGCACGCGCAGCAGCTCGCGCAGGCGTTCCACCTCGGTGCGCTCCTCGTCGCCGCGCAGCCAGCCCGCGCGCGACACCGCCGCGAGGTTGGCGAGCGTCGCGTTGACGCGGATCGACTGCGGCAGCAGCAGGCCCTGCGACTTGCGATCCTCGGTGACGAAGCCGATACCCTGGCGCACCGCCTGCATCGGCGAGGAGATCCTGGCCGGTGCCTGCGATTCGCCCAGCAGCACCTCCCCCGCGTCCTTGCGGTCGGCGCCGTCGATCAGGCGCAGCAGCTCGGTGCGGCCCGACCCGACCAGGCCGGCCAGGCCGAGCACCTCGCCGGCGTGCAGGTCGAACGAGACGTCGCGCACGACGTTGCCGCGCGCGAGCCCGCGCACCGCGAGGGCGCGCCGCCCGCGCGGGCGCACGTTGCGCTCGAGGCCCTCGTGCACGTCGCGGCCCACCATGCTGCGCACGATGTCGGCCTGCGTGAGCTCGCGCATCGGCCGCGTGTCGATGTGGCGTCCGTCGCGCAGCACCATCACGCGGTCGGCCACCTGCTGCAGCTCGTCGAGCCGGTGCGAGATGTAGACGACGGCCACGCCGCGCGCCTTCAGCAGCGCGATCTGCTCGAACAGGTGCGCGATCTCGCGCGAGGTCAGCGTGGCGGTGGGTTCGTCGAGGATCAGCAGCCGGCAGTCGCCCACCAGGCTGCGCGCGATCTCCACCATCTGCTGGTACCCGACGCCGAGCGCGCTGACGGGCAGGCGCGGGTCGACATCGCCCAGGCCGATCAGCGCCATCTGCTTGGCGGCGGCCTCGTTGAGCGCGTCGCCGCGGATGAAGCCCAGGCGGTGCGGCAGGCGGCCCAGCAGCAGGTTCTCGGCGACGCTGAGCGTGGGCACCAGGCTCAGCTCCTGCATCACCATGCGCACGCCCTGACGCTCGGCATCCTTGCGCGAGGCCGGGGCGAAGGGCTGGCCGGCCAGCGCCAGCGTGCCGGCCGTGGGCGGCACGAGGCCGGCGACGATCTTGGACAGCGTGCTCTTGCCTGCGCCGTTCTCGCCGGTCAGCGCCAGCACCTCGCCGGCGCGCAGCTCGAAGTCCACGCCGGCGAGCACCGGCGTGGCGTAGGTCTTGCCGATGCCGCGGCCCTGCAGCAGCACGGGCGACGCGCCCGTTCCGCCCGGGGCCGGCGACATCGCGGCGCTCACTTGGTGACCAGCGTGACCTGCGTCTCGACGACGGCCGGCAGGTCCTTCTGCGACTTCTTCTCCTTGATCGCCTTGAGTGCCGTGTCGATGCCGAACACGGCCTGCTTGGCGCCGTACTGGTCGACGGTGGCGAGCACGCGGCCGTCGGCCAGCATCGGCTTGATGGCGCTGATGTTGTCGTAGCCGACCACCAGCACCTTGCCCGTCTTGCCCGCGCTCTTGATGGCGGCGACGGCGCCGAGCGCCATGTTGTCGTTGCCGGCCAGCAGGGCGCGCAGGTCCGGGTGCTCGCGCAGCATCGCGGCGGCGACGGCGTTGGCCTTGTCCATCTCCCACTGGCCCGACTGCACGCTGACGATGTTGGCGCCCACGGCCTTCATCGCGTCGGTGAAGCCCGCGGTGCGCTGCTGCGCGTTGAAGGTGGTGGACACGCCCTCCAGGATGCCGACCTTGTCGCCGGACTTGAGCTGCTTGGCGAGGTAGTCGCCGGCCAGCTTCGCGCCCTTGCGGTTGTCGGGGCCGACGAACGGCACGACCAGGTTCTTCTCCTTGAGCGCGTCGGCATCGAGCTTGTTGTCGATGTTGACCACGATCACGCCCTTGGACACGGCCTCGGCCAGCACCGGCACCAGCGCCTTGGAGTCGGCCGGCGCGATGACGATCGCGTCGACGTGCTCCACCAGCATCTGCTGCACGATCTTGATCTGCGCGGCGGTGTCGGTCTCGTCCTTGATGCCGTTGGCGATCAGCGTGTACTGCGACGCGCGCGACTTCTGGTCGGCCTTGGCGCCGTCCTGCATCGTCTGGAAGAACTCGTTGGCGAGCGACTTCATCACCAGCGCGACGCGCGGCTTGGCGTCGGCGGCAAGGGCGAACTGGGGCAGCAGCGCGAGGACGGCGGCACCGGCGAGGGCACGCAGCGCCAGGCGGCGGGACGAATGGATCATGGGTGTCTCCTGGTTTTTGGGCCGCGCCGGCAGGGTTCGGGCCGGAGGAAGCCGGGGTATCGAGCGCGCAAACGTTTGCGCAAACGATTGCGGCGGACTTTACGCCCGCGGTCACGCGCCCGCAAGGCCGAGCTCATCCGGGTTTTCGCGGGGGCCGAGCGTCCGATCGACCCCGCCGGCGGTGCGGAAAGGGCTTGTTCGTTGTTTGGTCACGACGTTTCGTGGCAACAAAAAGCAGATTGTCAATTGGGTGTCACACCAGATGAGCACCATGGCGGAACTGGTCGAAACGGCCCAAAGCTCAATGAATTCATAAGCTTAGGAACGATTCGACGAGGCTGAACGCTAGCTGTGGTCGGTCACCGATTCCACAATTTGCGTCGGTCGACGTCGTTGTCGAGCCGTGAGAACAAGTTCAAATGCCGGCCGGCCCCCTCCGGCCTACCCCACTCACAGAAAGAACATCACATGAAGTACTCCCTCGGCGCCATCGCCCTGGCTCTTGCCGCTCCCGCCGCCTTCGCGCAGTCGAGCGTCACCATCTACGGCATCGTCGACCTGGACGGCCAATACCTGTCGGGCCATGCCAAGCAGGCCCTCGTGACCTCCGGCGGCCAGTCCGGCAGCCGCATCGGCTTCAAGGGCAGCGAGGACCTGGGCTCCGGCTACTTCGCCGACTTCGTGCTCGAAGGCGGCCTGAACGTGGACACCGGCGGCTCCGGCCAGGGCGGCGCCCTGTTCGGTCGCCAGGCCTTCGGCGCGCTGCGCACCCCGTTCGGCACCGCCAGCGCGGGCCGCCAGTACAGCAGCGTCTACACGCAGTCGGGCGACTTCAGCGAGTTCGCCAACACCAGCATCGGCGCGACGACGGCCATCATCGGCGGCTTCGCCGGTGGCTACGAGCCGGTCCGCGGCAGCGCCAACGCCGCCGCGACGTCGACGGCCACCGGGTCGGAGCTCAACGGCAGCCCGGCGCGCGTGAACAACTCGTTCCGCTACACCAGCCCGAGCTTCAGCGGCTTCAAGGCCAGCTTCCTGGCCGGCGCGGGCGAAGTCACCGGCGACACCACCGGCACGCGCCTGTTCGACTACTCGCTGCGCTACACCGGCTACGGCCTGGACGCGATGGTGTCGTACGTCGACGACAAGGCTTCCAACGGCGCCACGGCGGCGACCCCGAACGCCAAGACCAGCGTGGGCATCGCCACCGTCAGCGCGGCCTACACGATCGGCGCGTTCAAGGTCGAGGGCGGCTTCATGAACGTCAACGACAAGCGTCCGGCCGACCTCGACGGCAAGGGCTTCTGGCTCGGCGGCGACTACAAGTTCGGCCAGCACGTCGTGCGCGCGCAGTGGGTCGAGAACAACCCGAACAAGAAGGTCACGACGCTGGGCAAGACCAACGCGTACGGCGTGGGCTACGAGTTCGACTTCTCCAAGCGCACCAACCTGTACACGTCGCTGACGCGCTTCCAGAACGACGCCAGCGCCAGCGGCACGTTCGTGGGCCGCATCGGCGGCTCGATGCCCACGGGCCTGACGACCGTGACCGACCGTTCGGTCACCGAGTTCGTCCTCGGCGTGCGCCACTCCTTCTAAGACGGAACGCCGGACGGCCCGTCCCGGGCAGGTCGTCCCGCGCCCTTAGCCCGCCCCGGCCCGGCCGCGGCGGGCTTTTCTTCGTCCCGGCCGCCTGGCTCAGGCCACGCCCAGGCTCGCGATGCCGGCGGCGGCGACCTGGGCGTCCTGCGCCGACTTGACGCCCGACACCCCGACCGCGCCGATCACCTGGCCCTCGGCGAGCACCGGCACGCCGCCCTCGATCATCCCGGCCAGCGGCGCGGACAGGAAGGCCGA
>Ga0209258_100278_pt1 | contig 86316 bp, 65 predicted proteins | sample Araplaol_mTSA_r2_FD_184281 | JGI IMG/M metagenome (GOLD analysis project Ga0209258, IMG submission 184281) | Arabidopsis root microbial communities from North Carolina, USA - plate scrape CL_Col_mTSA_r2 (SPAdes) (version 2) | ecosystem: Host-associated > Plants > Roots > Endosphere | place: USA...
TAGAAGCTTTTCTTTTGATATCTGATGTTATTATTCCACTCCCTTAGCAACTCAACAGAAGCATAATATGCAGACCAGTGCTTTCAACAGATGGGTGGAAACCCTTCCGGATAAACCTTATACTGCATATTTCCGAAAAGGGCTATCAGATATGGGCACACGGAGCTTTTCCGTACTAATTAACTATAAATCAATTGCCCATATCAAGCTGTCTCAAAAGTATTTGTAGACACTACAAAGGCTCCGTTAGGAGCCCCGTCTTTGTAGCAAAAAAACAGAATAACAAACACAGACTCCGTTAGGAGTCCCCTGATATTAGCAATTTTAGGGGACTCCTAACGGAGTCTATTATGTAGAAGATAAATTGTTTGCTACAAACACGGGACTCCTAACGGAGCCTTTTATGTTTTACTGCAAATATACAGAGGGCATACTAGTTACTTTTGAGACAGCCCGATTGTTATAAAATGCATTACTTACTATTCCTTCATCATCCTGATAGTCCCATATACAGGACCTGCACTATTATGCGGGGTTCCTTTCATGGTAATAGTTACCTGTTTCTTGCCCTTGGTCAGTTCTGCCGGAATAGTGTATACCAGTTCGTAAAACTTACTTTCTTTATACTTGTTCAGGTCTTCTGTCGCTACTTTAACGCCGTCTACCAGTATATCAAACTTACGATAGCGGTTATCCGTTCCCCAATAAGTACAAAGTAGGCTGTTGATAGCGGCAGGATCTGTTTTCATCGTGAATGACAAATACCCGTCTTCTTCTGCTATTCTCCATTTACGGTTATGTTCTTCTCCCGTATTGGTTTTATCTCCTGTAAAATTGTGATCTCTTTCCGGTTGCATCTCTCCTACACGTAACATATCCACTGTGCTGGCCTCGATCTGCTGCTGTCTTTTCTTATCAGCGGCATATTTCTCCTGCTGACTGGCCCAGCCTTCCGGACTGAATGCATCCCAGTAAACACTATAGTATTCCTTCTGCACTGCATTGAAAGGAATGAGTGTAATATCATTGGGCTGTCCAACCTGACGGGTATGGAATACCATCTGATTATCATCTTTTTTAATCCAGTTCGCTGCATTTTTATCTGCTGATACCAGCACAGGAATACCTTCCGGTTCTTTATCCCCTACTACGCCTGCCAGGATGGTAGGGCCATAGAAGAAAGCGATCCTGCCGGGGTTATCGGGCATCGCTTCGGAATAAATACTTTTAGGCAACGTAAAAGTCACTTTATCACCGTTATTCCATTTGCGGTTGATACTGATATAACCGTCTGCTCCCGGAGTCAGCGGCTGTTCCTTTCCGTTTACGGTCAGTAACATGCCACTTTGTACCCAACGGGGTTTACGGATGCGTAAAGGGAAAGTAGTGGCCGATTTTATATTCACGGTCAGCTCTACCTTGTCTCCTTCCGCACGTTGTTCTATTACCGCATTCTTCTGATGCCATTGCAGGCGGGAAGGAATGAACAGGTTTACGTATAAACTACCGTCAGCTCCTTCAAAATATATGCTCTCTCCGTATTTTACATGGTTTTCCATACCAGAGCCTACACAACAGGTGAATGTATTAAATGAATCACTGAATTCTTTGCGTGTGCCCATACGCAATGGTACAAAGTAACACATCATGCCATCCTGGTGATTCTGGGAAGCCAGGATATGATTGTATAAAGCACGTTCATAGAAGTCCATTAAATGCGCATCAGGATGTAATTCAAACAAATGCCGGGTAAGTTTCAGCATATTGTAGGTATTACAGGTCTCCATCGTATTATCTGTGAGGTAGTCGTTCAGTTTGTCCGGTGCTCCGAGGTATTCATAGTTACTGTTCCCGCCGGGAGCATAAGAATGATGTGTGGTCACCGTGTTCCAGAAGAACCCTGCTATCACACTGTCTTTCTTTTTACCGGTGAGCTCATAGCGGCGGATACAACCAATGACTTTAGGTATTTGTGTATTTGAATGTTTGCCGGGCAATACATCTAACTGTGCGGCCAGGGAATCCAGGATACGGGTATCATGGAATTTGTAAGAAAGATCCAGGTACTTTTTATCAGCAGTGATCGCATACGTATTTACCAGCACTTCATTCATACCACCGTATTCGCAGAGCAACATTTTCTGTATCAGGGAATCCGGCAGATGGTTGATCGTCTTGCCTGTCCAGTCGGCCATTTTCTTTTCTATTGCCAGCGCATCCTTATTATCACAATACAGATAAGCATCCAGTAATCCCGCCATTATTTTATGGACTGTATACCAGGGCGACCAGCCACCATTCAGGTCAAATCCGCGGGAGCGGATCTTACCGGCTGCTACCTGCGACCATACGGTATCTTCTCCGGGAATAGCGCCAACATAGCCGGTTTTGCGGTTTTGCTGACATTCGCCCAGCTCTTTTACAATGTAGTTCACCTTGTCCAGGAAACGTTTATCGCCTGTAGCGGCGTATTGCAGGGCGCAGGCAGATAAATAATGCCCGAGGGTGTGGCCTGCCAGTCCGGACGATTCCCAACCACCATAACGGGCGCCTTTGGCTTTCAATCCGGAATGCTCCCGGAAATCGGCCAGCAGCCTGTCTGGTTCAATAAGCAACAGGAAGCGGGAATCTGCTTCCATCGCAGTTTTGAAAGGGCCATCGGCAATCGTTACATCCTGCAGGTTAAAGGTGTAAGCATAGAGCGGCACTGTAGTCGCTACCTTCATCTTAGGGTTAACCCTGCCCGGGGCATAAGATTGAGAGAATGAGGGTACATACGCAGCCAGTACAGCTGCGAAAAGCAGTAGTTTTTTCATGTCGTTACAATTTGTAGAAGCGCCAGGTGGTCTTGAAATCTTTCGCAATAGGCTTATCCGTTAGTATAGACCGGATCATTTCCACCGGCAGCATGTTTTCCTGTAATATCGCATCGTGGTACTGTTGGTAAGTCATCTTACCGCTATCCACCAGTTCTCTTTTTAATGCCATGAATTGTAAACCACCAATCATGTAGGCTACCTGGTACAGCGGGCTATAGCCGCCTACAAAAGAACGGCGTACTTCACCGATCGCATTGGCACGCTCATGCCCTACCCTGTCTACCAGGAAGTCGATACACTGTTGAGGCGTCCATTTACCCAGATGATAATTCAGAGAGAAGATGATACGTGCGCATCGGTGCATTCTCCAGAATAGCATACCAATCCTGTCTTCGGGCGACTGTGGGAATTTCTTGTCCCATAACAGCATCTCCCAGTATAATGCCCATCCTTCGATCCAGAAAGGTGTTTCGAAATGACGGTAGGTTTTATAACGGTTGGTCATGAACTCCTGCAAGGCATGCCCTGCCAGCAGTTCATGATGGACAGTCGCCCTGGAAAAATGAGGGTTGTTACCTCTCATGCTCATCAGCTTATCCGCTTCTTCCATATCATTGGTCGGATAGGAAATACTGAATTCTTCGCCACCGGTAAAGAAGGGATTCACTAACTGTCTTTCCGGCGTCATCATGATCATACGCCAGGTTTCTTCTGCCAGTGGCGGCAGGGTTACCAGCTTATTTTCTTTAAGGAAACTCACCGATTCATTATACAGCTTCATCATGGCTTCCGGCTGATCTCCGGCAGGCACATAACTGTTCTTCACTTTTTCCATCGCCTTGTGCCAGTCCTTTCCAAAGCCCATTTCTTCAGATGCTTTCAGCATTTCAGCATCGCAGAAAGCAAATTCCTTATTGGCAATATCGATCAGTTCTTCAGGAGAGTAAGGGATCATTTCCAGCTGTAACTGCCTGATCAGTTCCTCCCGGCCAATAGGATGCCCAACGATACCACTGCCATCATCCTTACTGCCCGGCGCGGTTTTGATTTTCTGCACCCATACTGCTTCATAGCTTTTCAGCGCGCTGTCCAGTTGTTTATAAGGAGCAGGTGCCCACCAGGTATATAAAGGATCATAGCCATTATAAAAAGTATGTACGCTGTGTAATGCATCGGACAATCCCCTCGCAATAGCAGCGCCCCTGCGTAAGAGATGAATATTCAGTTCGCCCGTAGCGGTTAACTGTTTTGATTTTTCCTGTAATGACAATGCCATTTCACGGAAGGTAGCAGCTAATGCCTGTGCATCCTGTTTCTCTCCTCTCCTCCTTTCTTTCTCTGAAAGATATATCTTATCTGATAACGGAAACCAGGGAGCCAACTGATCATATTCTGTTGTTTCTTCATCCAATACACGAAGTTGTTCCTGTAAATCCCTCTTTAATAAAACATAGTCTACACGTGCCCCGGTGGGTAAAGCATCGAAGTTAACAGCCGCTAATTGTTGCAGGTAATCCTTGCTAAATGTTTTTAAACGTTCCCTGCGTTCCGGAGAATTATCTATCGTATAAAACCTGTTCAGGCTTCCTTTGTCAGCCTCGTAATGTACCAGCAGGTCTGTCATCTGCTGAGCGCCCGCCTGTCCTAATATCATCATAAATAAACACTGTAAAAGCCTTCTTTTCATTGCAGGTATTTTTAGTCAAATCTTTCTATGTGGAAAGGTTTGATATCCATTGATGGTTGTATTTTTTGTACGAGTTCACTCACCAGTTTACCGGTGCCTGCACCTAAGCTGATACCCAGCATAGAATGCCCGGTAGCGATCGTTACATTCGGGTAACGCTGCATATTACCTATATGCGGTAAGCCATCGGCACTGCATGGACGGTAACCATGCCATACATTCTCCGGCGCCGGCAAAGGAATATCGTAAGCAGGGAAATAACGTTTCACCGATTCCAGGATACCCTGCACCCGCTGCATCCGTAGTGGCGTATTTACAGAAGTGATCTCCATGGTACCTCCAAAGCGGATCTTGTTGCCATTCATAGGAGAAATGGCTACGCGCGCTTCACTGAGAATAACGGAATGTCTTACTTTATAAGGAGAGTTTTCCAGCGTAACAGAGTAACCCCGTCCACCTACCATGGGTATATTCAGTTGCAGTAATGTAGCCAGTTCTCCGCTCCATACGCCCCCTGCCACTACTACATGATCTGCATCTATCACCTGTGTATTTGTTTTTACCCCTTTCACTGTATTCCCTTCTGTCACAAAGCCGGTCACTTCCTGGCTGGTTTCAAATTTTACACCCTGTGATTTTAAATAAGTCAATAGGTTATTCATCAACTGATTGGGGTACAGCTGCGCATCACCGGGAAAATAGATAGCACCTAAAGCATTTATAGGCGTATCCGGTTCCATCTTTGCCAGGGTAGCTTTATCTATCAGCCGGGCTTCTATTCCCAGCGCTTTCGCCTCTTTGATGGTAGCTTCCGCATGGTGTGCATTGGCTTCTGTATTGAACAGTTCCAGCATTCCCTGCGGATCGTAGGAAAAATCCAGTATTTTGGTCCATTCCTCATAGAGCTGTTTACTCAGCAGGGAAATATCCCTCAATGGTACCGCAGAACGTTCCACATGTTTTTTGGTAGCGCTTTTTACAAACTGCCATCCCCAGTTGATGAGGGTGCGGTTCAGGCTGGGCTGTATATAAAACGGGCTTTTAGCATTGAGCATCCATTTAAGGCCCTGCTTAACAATACCGGGAGTGGCCAGCGGCACAAAATGGCTGGGGCAGAGATACCCTGCATTCCCATAGGAACAACCATCTTTTAATTCAGACCTGTCTACAACTGTTACGTGATATCCTGCCTGCGAGAGGTAAAGGGCGCTGCTCAATCCGATGATACCTCCTCCAATAATTACTACTTTCATATGTTCGTTTAAATCACCTGTAATCCGTATGCATAAGGATCGTCTTCGGGATCGATCGTAATCGTGTTATAGCCGTAGATCCTGGCCCATCCTTCTATACCCGGGCGGATAGCCGGTTGCCCCGCAACACTGGTCTCTTCTTCAATAGTACCGGTGAATTTTGAACCGATAATGCTTTCGTGAATGAAGGCATCCCCTTTTTTAAGTTTTCCTTTAGCATACCATTGCGCCATACGGGCAGAGGTACCGGTGCCGCAGGGGGACCGATCTATCGCCTTATCGCCATAAAACACGGCATTGCGGGCAGTAGATGCAGGGTCCATGACAGCGCCCGTCCAGAGGACATGTGAGCAGCCGTTTATATGAGGATTGTCCGGGTGTACGAAAGTGTATTTTTCATTAATGCGTTTCCGGATCTCCCTGGCCCAGGTAATCAGCTGTGAAGCAGAGAAATGTTCCAGTCCGGGGAAGTTTTCCTGTACATCGATAATCGCATAATAGTTTCCGCCGTAAGAGACATCTAAAGTGAGTGGCCCCAGGTCCGGGCAATCTATTACCAGGTCTGTAGCTGCCAGGTAAGCAGGAACATTGGTGAGTTTCACGCTTTTCACTTTGTTGCCCTCCTGTGTATAGTCGATAAGTACCAGCCCGGCCGGCGCTTCCATCCTTACCTTTCCCGGTGTTTTAGGCGTGATCAGTCCTTCTTCTATGGCGATGGTGATAGTACCGATCGTACCATGACCGCACATCGGCAGGCAACCGCTGGTTTCTATAAACAATACGGCCACATCGTTAGCCGGGTCGTGAGGCGGATAAAGGATACTACCGCTCATCATATCATGGCCACGGGGTTCGAACATCAGTCCGGTCCGTATCCAGTCATACTCTTTCAGGAAATGGTTCCTTTTCTCGCTCATGTTCGCGCCCTGCAATACCGGGCCACCGCCTGCCACTACTCTTACCGGATTCCCGCAGGTGTGTGCATCTATACAAAAGAATGTTTTCTTCATTGAAATTGGTTGCTGTCTTCAAAAATACTTGTAAGGCCTGAATATAATAGTACAAGTATTGATCAATGGTGTGCATAAATTAACTTAAAAAAGTAATATTGTGGGGTAAACCCGGTTAAGTTATGAACAGTACACAAAGATTTACAGACAGAGTAGAAGATTATGTGCGGTATCGCCCTGGTTATCCGTCAAAAGAGATCATTGCCCACCTGCAGGAGAAAACTGGTTTTAATGATTCAGTTGTCATTGCGGATATAGGCTCCGGGACAGGCATTTCCTCGGAATTATTCCTTCGCAACGGCAATAAGGTATATGGAGTAGAGCCTAATGATGCCATGCGGCAGAAGGCAGAACAGTTGTTGAAAAATTACACTGGGTTTATCAGTGTGAACGGAACGGCAGAACATACGCAACTACAGGATAAGAGTGTGGACATGATAGTAGCCGGACAGGCATTTCACTGGTTCAATCCCTTACAGGCAAAAGCGGAGTTTGAACGGGTAGCCAGGGGTTATGTTGTGCTGATCTGGAATATCCGTGAGGTAAACACCCCCTTTGAAAAAGATTATGAAGTGTTGTTGCAGGATTTTGGGACAGATTACCACATAATAGGCCATAGAGATATTGCCTCTGATGGTACATTACCGGTGTTTTTTGCCCCCGCGGTAATGGAGAAGGCGGAGTTCGACAATTACCAGCTGCTGGATTATGAAGGTGTGCAGGGCCGTTTGTTATCCTCTTCTTATATCCCTAAGGAGGGTGCGGCAAATTATGGACCGATGCTGGATAGGTTAAGGGCTATTTTTGATAAACATGCAGAAAATGGCCATATAAACTTTGGGTATATCACCAAAGTTTATATGGGGAAAGTAAGTAGTTAAAGCCTATTTAATGGCATCATTTACCAATTTACTATCTACAAACTGTTCGAAACTTACTATTTTTCCATTTTTCAATTTCCAGACGTGCGCCACTCTGGCGGCAAAAGGCTTGCCGGTGAGTTTGTACGTACCGGTGTAGGTACCGTAAGCAACGACCTTATCTTCGCTGGCGACATAGTCTTCCGGTGTAAATTTATAATCTATCCATTCCCCACCTAATCTGCTAAAAACATTTTTGGTGATATTGTCTAAACCGATATAAGTACCGCCATAGGGAAAGCCTTTGGCTTCAGTCCAGGAGATATCATCAGCCACATATTTAGCTAAATTTGCACCGTTCTCTTCTGAAGTTTTTCCTTCATAAGTGCTTTTTACAATATCAATATTTGTCATTCTCTTTTGATTTAAGGAACATCCTAACAGTGTTGTTAACACTGTCAGGATGAAGGTTATTGATAGTCTTACCATTTCATTTCTCCTGTGTTCACTTTGGCCCCGATCTGCAAAGCAGTCTCAAAAGTCAATGTGGGATATTTTGATTTTAGTGCAGCTATCAGCGCTTCTGAAGTTTTATTGGTTTTAAGCGCTTCTTCATAGAACAGAATATAACTTTTGGTATGTTTCACCGCGCTCAGGTCAAAGGCTGTTTCAGACTTGGCGTGAGCGGGGACTACGATTGCCGGTTGCAGTGATTCAATTTTATCTAATACACTGATCCATTGCTTACGTGCTTCAACTGTTTGAGCATCCGCCATCCAGAGATGAAAAGAGGTGCCAAAAACGTTGATACCACCAACTACTGCTTTAATGGACGGTATCCAGATAAACGTTTTGGAAGGAAACTCTTCCAGGCCAATGATTTCCAATTTCTGGCCTTCCAGATCAAGGCTGTTTCCTTTGATGACCTGAGGTAGAACAACATTTGACGTAATGCTGTTACCTAATCTTTCTCCCCAGACATTTAATTTTTTCTGAGCAGTAGCCATAATAGCCGCTACAGTTGCCGGAGAAGCATAAGCTGTTACTTCCGGGAAGTATTTTTTGAACACTTCTAATCCGAAGTAAAAGTCCGGATCACTATGAGAAACATAAATAGCCGTTAACTTTTTACCTGATTTTTTGATTACCTCCGCTACTTTCTCAGCGTCTGCCAGGGTAAATTGCGCATCAATTAAAACTGCGTCTGTTTTTCCCGATACAATTACGGAAGCTACGCCAAAACTATTCTCTGATGCATTGTAAACCTGTAGTGTCAACTGGCTTGTTTCAATCGTTTTGAAACTTTGTGCTTGAACATCCATCTTGAATAAAATTAAGATTGTTAAAAATACGGTTGAAATAATCTGTTTCATTTCTTATTGCAGTTAATGATGATACAAAAATGCGATCATTACACGCCTAAAACATTGAACTTGTTCAATAAATGAAATCCGTCTTATTTTTTGTTGGCAATTTTATTCCTTATTTTACTCAGAAATTCATGACTGATGCCCAGGTAGGCTGCTATCTGAACGTTAGAAAGCCGTTGATGGAGCTGAGGGTATTTTTCAATAAAGTCCAGATAACGTTGATCAGCAGTTTTGCTCAGGTTGTCGATCATTCTTCTTTGCAGGGCAACATGTGTTTTTTGGGTCATCACCCGGAATAACTTCTCTATAGGGGGTAAATTTGTATACGCAAACTCCTTCTCTTCTTTTGAGATCAGCAGCACTTCACTATCTTCCAATGCTTCGATAAAAAGTTGGGATGGTGTCTCATTTGTAAAGCTATCAATATTTGTGATCCACCAATTTTCCATGGCGAAATAAAGTATTTGCTCAGCCCCGTCTTTGTCTATATGATATACACGAAAAAGTCCTTTGGTAACAAAGCCCTCAAACCGGCACACTTCGCCTTCTCTCAATAAAAAGCTTCTCTTCTTTATAGTTTCATGTTGAAACAAATTGCAGAATTCTTCCAGTGCCGTGTCTGAGAGAGATATGTGTTTGTTTATATGTTGTTTGAGAGAGGTTGTCATTTGAGCATTAAATATATCACTACTTTTCTTTTTTTCTTCTTTTTTTTAGATACTTATAGAAGTAATGGTCAAAAGGAAGGAAGCGCTGAAGATTCAGCGCTTTCCAACCGGCGTTGTTATCTGATTATGTCCCGGATCCTGTCAAAAATGGCATTGACATCTCTGGCCGGATTCCTAAACATCCATCTCATTTGTTCTTCAATGGTACTTCTTCTTACCATTTTATCTAACTCAAAAGAATGAATACCGACCGTTGCCGGCAGCCCCTGTCCATTGGATGGGCGGTAAGTAATATATCCGTAACTGTCCAGCTCTTCCAGCGTCTCTTCATAAATTTCCTTTGATTTTATCTTACTTCTTTGCATCATCCTCTCAGAGGATATCGCTACCTTTTCTCCGTTCCTGTGACAATACCACCAGGTGAAAAGTGCATAATATAAGCTGATGTGCTCTAAACGAATACGGCTGTCTCTCCGCCACAGGCGGTTAACCTGCTCTAAATGGTTCATGAATTCCATTGACTGATAATTTTAAATGAAGAATTGGATTAAACAAACATTGCTGTTGGGTTAACAATGTTTTTGTTTTTAACGGGAGCAAATATTTACCTTTTCCCTGAAAAAAAGGCTGTTCATTCTGTTCATTTTAGAAAGTAAAAATTTAATGTTTTTATATCAGTATCATTGTCATTTAATTAGGCTAGGGAACTTCCTTTTTCCGGCAATCATCTGTCTTCTATATAATAGTTCTTTTTCTGCCATATTTAATAGCAACAGAATGATATCACCCTCTGTTAATACAGCGTTACATATAAATCAGATTTAATACATTAGTTTTGCATCTCATATATTAAAATCTAATGAAGAGATCATTTATCCTATTCCTGCTTATCTTATTAAATACTATTGGTTACGGACAATTTAAGACGATCGCCGAAGGGCCTGAATTTAAAGAACCTAAAAGAGGCCGTGGCAAAATATTGCAGTTAAAGAATGGTAATACTGCATTTATCCAGATTTTTACAGATGAAGATGATATATCGTTTCAACTATATGGACCTAATCATAAACAGAAAGTGGAGAAATTTATTAAGCCTGCTTATGAAAAGGATAGATTAAAGTATCTCGATGCATTGGGCATGTTTGAGAATAACGGCAAGATTACATACTTAATTAGCGGGCAAGACAGCAAAGTACCAAAGCTGATCAGACTCATTATTGACGCAAATACAGGAGAATTAGAAAAAGGAGAACAACTGGGGGAACTAATAAAGGAAACTGCGTCACAATTATCCATAGGGATGTACGGCAATGTGCCAGCAGCAGGCTTTCATTTCAAAAAAGATGAGAACAGTAATAACTATGCCATTGTATTGATGAATAGTTTCGTGTCTGATCAGAACAAGCGTATTGAAATTGTTCATTACAGTGCTGACAATAAAGAAATATCCAGATCTTATTATACTACTCCTCATGAAAGATATAAATACATGAAGTATCTTGATATGGTGGTAATAGGTAATGAGAAAGTGGAAGTACTGGCCAGAGCTGCTACCTCAGATAGAACCAGGGGAAAAGATTTAGACCAGGAACTGGTATTGGCCGAGCTGACAAAAGGTTCATCTAAGGTAGAATTAACAGAATTACCGGACATCAATATGACATTCGGTAATAAAAATAAAAGCACTGATTTTTATTTCGGTCTGATGAGCTATAACCCTGTTACCAATAGAATAATGTTCATTTCATCTTATGAAGATGATGATAATAGCCATAACGTTTATACAAATAACCTGATCACATTTGATCCTGACAAAAAAAAGGTAGACAAAAAATTGGAGCTGACATTGGATAAAGTGAACGAAAAGGTCATTGAACTATTCGGAAAAAAACATCCTTATACAGGTGCTCCGGAGAATATTTATATTAATGCAGATGGTAGCTACAGCATTGTATTTGAGGCCATACGTGTAACCTCCTCGAGTACTAGAACCGGTCCTGTTTCTTTTTATATACCAGGTCATATTGCAATCAGCAATTATGATAAAACAGACAAACAAACAGGTAGCGCATTGATGCCCGCGGATTACTTCCTGATTAATTATGTGGAACATCCATTCTCCATGTTATCTACACTAAACAGTACCCATACTACCCTGTTTGGCGATAGAGATGAATTCAAATTCTTCAATTACCTGCGTGCCAAAGATAAAAGTTATATCATGGTGAATGATGTGGCTTATAATGCGGAAGATATGCTGAAAGGGGATGTGACTACTATCAGAGGCGTAGGAGACTGTGATGGATTTTATTATGATATCGTTGATACTGATATCCTGCCTAAAAGGAAATTTATATTCGGGCAACCGGAACGTAAAAAACATGTACTGCACTTGCCTTCTATCGCTTCTTATGATCCGGCAACTAATATATACGTTACACTGAAACTGGATATAGATAGTAAGAAATACAAACTGGTGTGGATGCAGTTGTAAAAGAGTCATCTTACAACAAAACGCAATAGGCTCCTCACGGAGCCTATTGCGTTTTGCTATTTGTACGAATGCTATTTAGTGATAATCACCTTCTTTGTAAAGGTTTTGCTCTTCCCTGTTACTTTTAGTATAAACACGCCCGGGTAAATCCGGCAGTAGGTATCGTTACATTACTTACAGACGTTACATTCTTTCTCATTACCTCCTTCCCTTCACTGTCATACAATGATAACAATACACCTTCACCAGCCGGTAGACTTACATTAAATGAACCCGCAGCAGGATTAGGATATACCGTCATATCATTGGATACAGCTGCTTCATGCGCAACAGCTACAGTAGCAGCAGCACAGGCGACACTACCTGTGAAAGCCATCTGTGTATCTGTGAACTGGGTATAGGTACTATTAAGATCCACATTGGATGCATCGGTAGCTGTTTTACCATCGCAATCCGTACGTCCGTTATTCGGATGTGGAAACTGTAAATAAGTGCCATTGGGATTTAGTTTAGCCAAATCAAGTTTATCGATCTTTACTTAACTTAATTCTAAAGCATTGATTTTAAGTATCCTATAACACCGATTGGACTTTTTCTGTAGTACCTTTATTGAGGTTAACATCATTGAACTCGACTAAAAACTCGACTAATTATGTTGTTACCAATCAAACTAATCTGCCCAAAAAACAAGGTGCGCAAAGATGGCACGTGTATTATTTTTATCCAATATTGTGGAACAGGGGATAAAAAGACCCTGCTAAATACAGAAATAGCAATTCCGCCCAAATACTGGAACCGCAAATATCTCCGTATTGCTCCCGATCTCCCCGAAGTTTTCGGCCTTACCGCCGATATAAACCAGCGGCTGGCTGACCTGTTGCGAAAGGCAAGTGACATTATCTCCCATGCGGTGAAAAAGAAAATACAGGATGTTCCTGCTTTCGTAAAGAAAACCTTTCATCCGGATTTTGATGTGACAACACTGGAACTGAAAGCCCAACAGGCGCGAAGAAGAGCAGCGGAAGCCCAAATAGTAGCAGAGAAAAAATGGGTTAAGGAGATGCAAGTAAAAGCTGAGGTGGATATAAGAGTGGAGCAGCAACGGTTATGAACGGAGAGGAAAGAGATAAGATTGCAGAATGCTGGTATCCCTCCTAATAGTGAAATAATAGAGGAATCAGCCCTATATACATCTGGTGGTGGCTGGTTTTCCGATGGATAAGGATATTTATCAAGCACTAGAGGTTAAGTGCTTTTGGAATAGGGGTTAAAACGTGCATAGATTTCTATCTAAGCACAAATTCTTAAAAATTAGGACATTGTTTTTCCCGATTATACTTTGGTTTATATCGGGCTTGATAGCGACAAAAGCAATATTGCCATGCCTACCGCGGCGGATACTTAGCGTATCGTTTTCATCCTGCCTGATAAATGCGGCACTGCCGGGTATAATAATCCCTAAAAGTGTTAATAATAAAACTCTTTCATGAGGTTAAATATATATTGAGTAAAAAAAAATGGGGTCAGAGAATCCGGCTCAAATTTCATCAGCGCTAGATAATCAGACACTGTCAGCTGCAGGGTTTGTATGGCGAACAAGAGGAAATATTTATCATGGGAGCCTGGTCCAAACACCCCCCATCCCAATAAAGAGCATGTCGTTACCCAGTATGATCTGAAAGGAAACAAGCTTCATGTTTATAAAAGTACACGGGAAGCAAGCACAGTCATAGGAAATGGATTTACATCTTAAAAAGTATAGCCTATTCTTACCTTAAAAGGATCTTCGGCTGGAACATTTAGTTTTGCAAGAAAATCATATAATAATATAATACTACCATTAATCTTAGCATTAATCTTAAATTTTTTGCTTAGCCCTGCCAACGCGCTGCTTTCCCAACCTTTCCAGTTTTTTAGATTATCAACCCGATTGATGACTGTATTATAATTCTCTTCAAATCCGGCATTGATATAAAAACTACCTTTAATTTTCCAATCGATAAAGGAGCGTAATCCAACCCCCTGATGTGTAAACGCGATGTGGTCCCATCCTGTTCCCATTCCTAATTTATAGGCCACTCCAAGACCAATATTTCCGTTTTTGTTGAATTTATAAGATATTTGTCCTGCAAGGTTGGCAGTGGTAGGAAAATATTGCGTAGATTTTTGAAATTGTATATTTCCTCCAAATTCAAGCCGCTGAAGGAAGCTTTTGTTTTTCATTTCGTTAGGTTTAAAATTAGGCATATCTGCGGTACTTCCTCCAGAAGGTAATTTATTTTTAAGCTCTTCCAGCTGTGATTTCGCCTGATCCATTTGTTGACTCACCGCCTGCTGAGAAGCACTATTACCTCCCATACGTTGCTGAATCTGGTCTTCTACAATTGATCTGGTTTGAAATCCTTCGAGGTTTTCAAGCGCTGAAGCATTTTGAGCAGAATTAAATAAACTCGCAAACATTGAATTTTGCTGAATGAATTTATTGTAAGCCGGAAGTTGCTTTAATAACATGAGAGCTTTTTCTTCTGCCTTTTTTTTATCTTTTAATGCCTCTTTATAATCATTTACTTTCTGATTATAATAGTATACTTCCTTATTTAAATTACTAAGATCATTTGAAAATATAGTATATTTTTTCAATTTAGCATTTAACTCTTCTTTGTGAGACTGAATATAAGTTTTGATTTGCGCCGCCTGAGCTACACTGCTTTCCATTGAGGCTAAACTTTTGGATGCATCTTTTAGTTTACTATTTGATGCACCTAACAGGTTATTAGACCCCTTCAGAAATTTCAGTGAGTTACCCAATGTGTCCAGATAAGCACTCGTAGCACCATCATTAAGAGATAAATTGGCAGGCAGGTTTTTTCTTAACCCGTTTTTAAGCGCATTCAGGCTGTCAATGGAATGGTTGAAAATACGTTTAGCTGCAGAAGAGTCAACTTTATTCAGTTTTCTTTGCATGGCCTGTTCTCGCCTGATAAGCCTACTTAGTTCTTTATCTGTTTCTTTATCTATAGAAGATGAAACATGATCCATTTTTTTAGTCACCTGTGAAAAGTACTCCCCCGGAAGCACTATTGAACTATCAATTTTGGGAGTTCGCTGTATTAAAATATCGCCGTTCCTGGCAAATCCATTTATAGTCAATGTAATTATAACGCACGTGACAGATATTAGTTTCATGGTAATAGGTTAATCTTCCCCTGAGAATATACTAACAGTTAAAATAAATCAATCTTCTTACAAAAGTAAATATTCTTCATCATTGTTTCTATTATCACACATTATTAATATTTAATCTGTATCTGCGTTAGTAATTAAACAAATTATTAATAATGTCTTTCACAAAAATGTAAACTTGCTTTTTTAACTGTATTTTTACATTTGTTAGAACTATATTATTATCTATTTGTTGTATTAGCTGGAATTCATGTAGCAGGTACCTATGATTTATGCTGTTGATGTGGTAATATTAAAGGCACAATTGTTTTACTGGAGATATTAACTCTAGCCCATACGAAATATCTTTAGACATTATAACTCCTATATATGAAGAAGTCTATGAAAATATTTTTAGCATTATTATTTATTCCTACTACCATTTTCGCACAGGTAAATATCATAACAGGTGGCGCAAATCCTTCAATACCTTTATATACTTATTCTGCTAACAATCGTCTTAGCGTATCGGTAGGATTACAATACACTGCATCCAATGGAATAAAAGTTAATGAAGTGGCTCACGAAGTAGGATTGGGCTGGAAATTGAACGCTGGAGGAAGAATTACGCGGGTATTAGCAGATAAACCGGATGATCAGTATGGTAGTCTTGGTACATTTACGCAGAAAGGACGAATGTACATCAAAAATTCCACTCTGATCAAAAACTGCAAAAGTGATGTGGGTATTATTTATCCGGAATATAATGGGTTTGATAGAGAAGCCGACGCATTTAATTTTGAATTCAATGGACATTCTGGAACATTCGTCATTGGAACAAAAAAATCAGGAGAGAGTGAATATCCTATATATTGCATAAGTGATTCCAGGATTAAAGTAAGATTGATTGAAGAAGATATGTCTTCTTCCAATGTCATTACACGTATCTCCAATTTTATTATTACAGATGTAGATGGAACAATCTATTACTTCAGGGATAAGGAATTGTCAGAACTATTTACTACAGATGTTAATAAAGCGTCTACACCACCACCACCTATAGTCATTACCTCTCTTAACGGAGATGCTCCACAGCCAACTACAGTAACTCTTCCCAGCTATCATACTGGTAAATATATAGTGAACAACTGGTATCTCTCTCAAATAGTAAATCCATACAACCAACGTAGCATTAGTTTCGTATATGACACCTATAACACAGACTTTACTTACCTGAAATTACCAATAAAGACACAGGTTCTTGATAATACCACATTGAATCCTACAAAAGATAATTATACTATAGTGGATCAGCATTTTGCAGGAATTATGAAGCGGCTGATCAGAATTTCAGTTGACGATAAGGAAGACGTATATTTTAATTATCTCAATAACAGGCTGGATATTCCAGGTGAGACAATGTTGTCTGAAATTAAAGTAATAAATAAATATAAATCGGCAGTAGTTCAGGATTACAGGTTAAATTATCAATACTATTATTTGCAATACAGGTACGATACCACAACAGCCCAGGCACAGAGTTCCGACAAATATCCCTTCTTTCGATTATGTCTCAAGTCTGTTGAAAATATTCTGGGAGGAACCACCCCTTTATTTAGCTTTGACTATGTACCTGGAATTATACCAGAAAGAGGAAGTATGTGGCAGGATAGATACGGCTATTTTATTGGTACCTGGGCCAATGGGAGGAAACTCAATGACTTTTTTGATGATACCAAAAGAGGCCCGACAGGTGCTTCAGGCATAGCCATTGGGATGTTACAAAGAATTAATTATGGTGCAGGGGGATATCTTGAATATGCCTATGAAAATAATACTTTCTATAATGATACTACAGATATTATCACAGCAGGGGTAAGAGTTGCATCAGCGACAATATATGATGGTGTAGATCACCTGCATGATAATGTAACAACCTATAAGTATAGAAGAGAAGATAATTTTTCTTCCGGGTTAGGATATGAGAAGGAGGTTTATACGAATGATGTAACCACCCTGTATTATACAAACGGTTCTCATTTGATAAGTACGTTTATCGCCTATGCAGTCAATCTCTATTTGTCAACCTACACTGGAAGTGGTGCATTAGCTATTCAACAAACTACTAGTGGTTCCGGGTTTGTTAAAGCTATTGATGATATTATCTCACTTTTCGTTGGAAATAGTGTTTCAAGTGGTACTTATAACACCCGGAGCTGGGCAGGATATCCATTATCTGAAAATAATCCGCTTCCAAAATATTACAATCGCGTAGAAGAATTTAAAGGTACAGAAGTCGCCAATATTGGTAAAACTGTTTATGAGTTTGTTGATTTCCAGGACAGACCTGCATCCGTTAAGGAACTCAAATCTCCTTACTCGCTTAAACAACGTTTTGAAGGAGCTTCAATAGGATTGCCTAAAAGAATTTTAACTTATAATGCAAATGGAGAATTAGTAAGGGATGTGCGGAATGTATACCAATACATATATGTGGAGCATGTAGATACTACCCTGCTTTCATGTAAATGTGCGGCGACTACCCGTGTTACTCCCTTCACAGCAGCTTCTCCAGCAACTGTAGCATATGACACTTTGTTATATTATCCAATGACTGGCAGAACCGAATTAACAAAGACTACTACCAGGAATTACTTTGAAGATGGTAATTTTAGTGAGACAGCAGTAGCCTATGAGTATGAACCTAACTACTATAATCTGCGTAAGATAACTACCACAAGTAGTAATAATGATAGAAGAGAAAATCGCATGTACTATCCATATGATTATACGAATAATACAGTGCTGACTAAAATGATAGGATATAATGAAGTGAATATTCCTGTCAGCTCGGAAACATGGATTATAGATCAGAATAATAGTGCAAAAATGGTAGATGGCCAGTTTTCCAATTTTATGGTACAGACAGATGGAGATATTCAGCCAACTTCAGTTTTTAAATTTTTTAGTAATAAGCCGATAGCAGAAAGTGTAATAGGTGTTTTCAATAACACATTGAATCGTGCACCTGCCTATTTCAAAGAACAGGCAGTATCTACTTATGACTCAAACGGGAATGTCATTCAGGTGGATGAAAAAGGATTTTCCTCCAATTTTAAATATGATTCCAGCCATCATGTACTTGCAGCCACTTCAAATGCTACTTCTAAAGAAACAGCATTTACAGGTTTTGAACCCAATACAATATCTGGCTGGATTCTGGGTGCCCAACCTTCTGTAGATGAGTCTTCCAACATTTTAAGAACACCAGGACCTATGACCGGCTCTTATTTCTATTACCTTAAAGCTGGACAGCCGATTAAAAAAACAGCAACGGATTTGGTATCCGGAAAGAAATATAAACTTTCTTATTGGGTAACTACTTATCCTACTATTTCCGGAGGCCCCGATCCAGCTACTTTGAATTATTCCAACACAGTTAAAAAGTTGTATTCATATGGTAAATATGCCCTTTATGAACATACGTTTACAATGGGTACAACTGACCTTGTCATATCCGGAACTTATCCTATTGACAATCTCCGGCTATTGCCTGCCGATGCAACGATGACGACTTATGAATATAACGAAGTGGGCAAAGTTGCGTTTACTTTCGATGGTAATAATAACATCTTCAGGTATGAGTATGACGCAAAGGGACGAGTGGTCAATATCTATAATCAGTTTTCCCTGATCAGACATTTTGAATTTAACTATTAATATCTTTATTCTACTCCCAAAGTTTGGATTATGATCCTGTTAAAAAAAATCCCGATTATATCGATAGTCTTATGCCTGTTTTTTATACAAACAACCAGGGCGCAACGTACTGGTCCCAGTGCAAATCCTGGAAGACCAGGTTTGATCAGTGCTGAAAAAACAAGACTAATTGCAGGCCGCGACCAGCTATTTATACATAGCCTTGATTCTGCTTTTATATATATACCCGGCAGACTTGATATAATAAAATGCTATTGGCAGGTTAGTACAGATAATGTGAATTGGAGGACAATTACGGAGAGCATAGGCATTCAGGAATGGAGAGCGTATGCCGATACTATAGGTACATTCTTTTACAGAAGAGGGATCTCCGATACGTTCACAGCTGTTATTAGTATTAACGTAGAGGGACTCTTGAATGGAGGTACTATTTCTGGTGCACAACGTATTGTTGTCGGCAATACCCCTTCTATGCTTGTAAATAAAACTGGCCCCAGCGGAGGAAGTGGTAGCTATACTTATCAATGGCAATCTTCTGGTGATGGTATTAACTGGACCAATATAGGGGCTGCTACGGGATTAACCTATCAGCCTGTAGCGCTTTCAGGTACAATGTATTACAGACGGAAAACAGCTACAGATTTACAGGTAGGTTATTCTAATACTGTACAGGTATTGGTAGCTTCTACAGCAGCTGTTTTGCCTTCCGGAACTACTGTATCAGGAACAAATCCGGTTGCGACCTTACCCCAGCTTAGCAGTACTTTAAGTACAAATCTTCGGAAGAATGTAGATGTGACGATTCTCCGTCCTGACTTAACGAGTTGGACTTCACCTCCATTTGGGTTTTCCGAGAAAGATTTCGGGGAAAAAATCTCTTATCTGGATGGATTATTAAGGCCTTTACAGGTTATCCTGTATAAAAATACTCCTTCAGGAAAAGATGTGGTGGAAACACATATTTACGATGCGCTGGGAGATGTGCCCAATAACTTTATGGCTTATTCGGCTCCTACTGACACCTCTAATCAGGGACGCTTGCGTACAGATATCAATGTTCAACAACCAGCATACTATAACACGCTGAGCCAGGGACAGGACAATTATTACTATTCTTCTCAGGCAAAGGAGAAATCACCGATCCCTCGTTCCGGTAGTGATTTTTCTGAGGGTAGTGCATTGGTAGGTTTGAATAAAGGGCAGAAAATCCAGGTTAGAACCAATACCTCTCTTGATCAGGTTCGCGTATGGCAGATAGGAGATAATGATATGGATGTGCCTTATAGTAATGGATTATATGCAGACGGTACACTGACGGTAAGTATTGCTACCAATGAGGATAATAGCCGTGTATATACATATACAGACAACGATAACAGAAAAATTCTGGAAACCATTCAGCGCAGCGGTGCTGATAATACATCAGACAGGATCAGTACCTATTATATATATGATGGAATAGGTAATATCCGGTATGTACTTACACCATTAGCCATTAAGTATTGTGAAGCAAACAATATTTACAACTTTTCTTCTATTACTGGCATACTTCAAAACCTTAGCTATAAATGTCTGTACGATACAAAAGGTAGGATGTACAGTATGGAACAACCAGGTTCCAACGGAGCTGTATATATAGTATACGATGATAGAAATCGCCCTGTACTGGTGCAGAATCCTATTCTGCGTGCCAGGGGGTTGGGTGAATGGCTAATGTGTTCTTATGATGCAACAGACCGTATTACTATGACGGCTGTATATAAAGATGTTGCCGCCACCAGAACAAGCCTGCAAACACTTTTTGATGATAAAACAGTTGTCGTAACTACTAGTCAGGTTACAATTCCAGCTGTAAGTGATCTGTATGTAAACAATCGGGATGTTAGTCAGACTCAGTATGTGGCTAAGAAATCAGTAACTCTGTCTACAGGTTTTGCAAGTGCGGCCGGTGATGAATTTACCATTTCAATAGACTCTAATCTGGTAGGATCTGTAGAGACCGTCTCAAGTACTACACCTTCAACAGTCAATCTGACTAATTACGAGCCATTAACTATTCTGCATTATGATGATTACGATTGGCAGAATGCACCAGCTTTCAGTACTGATTATCTGCTGGATGCAGGAAGTAACAAATATCCTGTTAATGTAGCACCTTATTATGCTATTCAGGGGGCCGTCACCGGAACCAGGAAAAAAGTACTGGGTACGGATCAGTGGTTAACTACAGTCCTCTACTATGATAAGTATGGAAATATGATCCAGAAGCAGGAGGATAATGTTGTTGGTGGTAAGAATATTACCACACTGCAATATGACTATACCGGCAATGTGATCTGTGAGCATCGTATCATTCGTAATCCTCGTGCCAATATTAATGGAGAGATACGAACACAGGTGAAATATGCGTATGATAATAACCAGTTAATATCCATTACACATACAATTCTTTCCGGCAATCAGGTTGCTAAGCAGATAGCAGGATTTGAGTATGATGATAATGGCCTAGTTACAAAAACAAATCTGGGAGGACTGGAAACATTGGATTATACCTATGACTTTAAAGGCAGAGTGACAGGTATTAATGCAGGTTATGTAGATGATAAGTCAAAGGGCAATTATTTCGGACTGAAATTCTCTTATGAAACCGGGTTTACGGGAAATAAAAATAATGGCCAGCTTTCTGGAGTTACCTGGCGTCGTACCGGAGATCAGGATGCCGCCCATGCATATGGATATAGCTATAATAGTGATGGGTCCCTTACTACAGCTGATTATACACAAAATACCGGTGGCAACTGGAATAACAGTCAGGAAGACTATAAGGTATCAGGTGTGGATTATGATGCGAATGGTAACATAATGCATATGAAGCAGAATGGAACATTGCCGGGTAAGGTAGTAGCAGGGATTGATGATTTGACCTATTCGTATGCGAATAATGGTTACAGTAACCAATTGTCTGCAGTAGCTGATGCGGTCGGCAATCAGCAGCAGGGTGATTTTGCTGATGGTGCCCACACAACTGCTGAATATACATATGATGTGAAGGGTAATCTTACTCATGATTATAACAGGGGAATTGCGCTGCAATATGATCCGATAATAAATAAGGTAGTTAAGATTTCCATAGATGCCGATGCTACAAAGTACATAAGTTATGTGTATGATGCGCAAGGTAAAAAGCTGCAAAGGATTGTAAATGATGGAACAAAGAAAACTACATATACATACATGGATGGGTATGTGTACAAAAATGACTCTCTACAATATTTCATGCATCCAACTGGTAGAGTTAGGGTAAATAGTGCCGGAGCAATGGTATATGACTATTTCATCTCGGATCAGTTGGGCAATACCCGTACAGTAATTACAGATGAGACGAATGTTGTATATTATAAAGCAACCCATGAAACCAATCCACAACCTGCTCCTGCAGTACCGGAAACTGAAACATTTACTTTCCCAAAGTACATAGATGATATTCCTGTTAGCAATCCGTTTTATGATTATAATGGAACAACCAATAGGAAGTTCGTCAAACTCAATGCTACTGACCCAGATCGGAAAGTGGGTACTTCAAAGGCCCTGAGGGTAATGGCAGGTGATTCTCTGCAACTGGGCGTACAGTCTTATTTTGCCAGTACCTCTTCTACTAATAATACACCCAGTGACCTTCCGGATCAGATTGTCAATCAGTTGATCAGTTCATTATTGGGCTCTGTAACTGTCGTACCTAATGGGCATAGTAATATCGTAGAGGGGGTAAGTAACGGTTATGTGTTAAACAAGGATGATCTGAATTCTTTTGTTACTGACAGAAGTACTAACAACCTTCCATCAAATATACCTAAAGCATACCTGAATGTTATCGTCTTTGATGATAATTTCAAACTGGTAGAGGCTCATGCTTACAGGGTATCTTCTGTAGGAGTAGTTGCGCCGCTAACCAGCCAGTTGAATATTAAGAAGAACGGGTACGTCTATGCTTTTGTAGAGAATGATGATAAGACGGACGTATTCTTTGATGATCTCACAATAAAGCATACCACAGGGCATTTATTACAAGAGGATTCCTATTATCCATTTGGATTACAGATCAGGGCGCTGAGCAGCAGAGCATTAAACAGATTACAGCATAATTATCTCTATAATGGAATTGAGCAGGTTGCTGATTTTGATCTTGGACTTTATGATGCGCAGTACAGAACATTAGACCCGCAGTTGGGAAAATGGTTGCAGATTGATCCGGCAGCAAGCGATTATGCTGCTTTGTCTGCTTATAACAGCAATTTTAATGATCCTATTGACTTTGATGATCCATTTGGAGATGATCCACTTGATGGTGGGCCGGGCGATCCGATAGGTTATAGTTTTCATACGGTTTCAACTCAACAAAATACTTTCTATTTTGAAGCTATATTTAAGAGGTCACCTCCCGCCTTTAATGTGTTCTTAAACTATGGTGGAGAAAATGTAACAAATACAATATTAAATAATATTGGTGGAGGTATTGCAAAGCGGACGTTGGCTAATGTAATGGCTAATGACGCTGCAAATCAGGCTCTCAGGAATCAGACATTTGGAGATATCGCTGCAATAGCCACCATCAAACCGAAAGATGATATTCCTAAAAATGTTGGTACTATAAAAGAATTTGAGCCTAGTGTTGATTACGAATGGTCCGAGAGTACTAATTTTATTGCAGAAGCAACTTATAAACCTGCTGATGCACTATATGTTACACTACAGGCTTTGAATCCATTTATTGATCGTGACGAAATAAGGCATATAAACAATGTAGGCATAAATGGGAACGAAAGAGTAGAAGCATTTGTTAATTTAACGTCTGAAGTAGTAAGTAATGAAGTAGGAGGTCAGGCAACAAAGGCTATGGCTGGATTGGTATTACCAACATTCCGCCCCCTTTTATCTAAATTTGCGTTTCAAAGTCACCATATAATTCCTAATGCAGTTTATGAAAAATTCGAAACAGAATTACTCAGTATGGGCTGGTTTCAGGATCATGCTTTGAATTTAAAGAAGCTCCCCACTTTCTTTCATGGAAATCATCCCAAATACAATGTGTATGTGACAAGAAAAATAGAAGAATTGATAGAAAATGGTACATTTGATTTTCCTGCAATGGAATCACTTCAATCCCATATGAGGCAAATGATTAATAAAGCTTATTTAAGTTCCCCGGGCGTTCGTTTAAATGACTATTTTCGTAGCCTGGTTCCTTAAAAATAAAATGATATGAAATATTTTCAACTTTTCACTTCTTCTGATCCTAAGGTGATTGGAGTGAAAACTGGTATAGGACAAGCAAAATTTGATAGAAACAGTTTTGATGATCCAAACTTATATGATAAAGTAATGAATTTTTTCAGCATGAAAAATTATCATTCAAGTAATGATCATACTCCTGCTTTTGAAATTCACTTTTCTTCTATATGGTTGGATAAGCAAGGCAAGCTAACAGATTTCATGAGTGTTTCTCCTTATTTAATAGCTTGTTATTTCTTAATTAGTCATAAAGTAACTGAGATATTTTCTAAATTTCAACTTGCTGAACACTATTTATTCCCTGCAACCGTTGTAGACACGAAAGGCAATAAATATGAATATAAGGTATTGTATATGCCAATGCTGGATTATTCAATTATTGATTTCCATCAATCAGAATTTATAACTGAAAATCCGGTATTGGATACTATAAAGGAACATACATTTGAATCAGAAGAAGAGTTTGTCTCTTCTTTGAAAAAAAATATGTTTTTGAAGGCGAAAAAATTAAAGCTTAACGAAATGTTTGATAAGGAAACAGATGTAATGAGCATAAGAGGACAGGGAATATACGGATCTGAAGAATTGGTAAATGAACTGAAAAAAAATGACTGTACAGGAATCGTATATAAATCACCTCCATTTTCTCCTTTGATTGAAGTATAATGATAAAGGAAAGGTACTTTTCACAACCTCATCATATTTTGTTAGATAGGTGTATAATAGAATTGTTTATTATCAGTGTTCCGGAATTTGCCCTACCAGGGAAAAATAAAATTTAATGAAATATTTTGAACTTTATACTTCTCCTGATCCTAAAGTGGTTGGAGTACAAACTGGTACAGGACAAGTAAGATTTGACAGAAGCAGTTTTGATGATCCAAACTTCTATGATAAAGTAATGGATTTTTTTAGCATGAAAAATTACCATTCCAGTAATGATCATACTCCTTCTTTTGATATTCGATTTTCTTCTATGTGGCTAGAAAAGAAAGGGAAGCTGACAGATTTTATGGATTTTTCTCCTTACTTAATAGCATGTAAATTTTTAATCAGTAATAAAGTAGCTGAAATATTTTCTAAATTTCAACTTGCTGAACATTATTTATTCCCTGCGACTGTTGTCGATACGAAAGGGAATAAATATGAATATAAGGTAGTGTACATGCCATTCCTGGATTATTCGATTATTGATTTCCATCAATCAGAATTTATTTCTGGAAACCCAGTATTACGTACAGTAAAGGAACATACTTTTGAATCAGAAGAAGAGTTTGTTGACTTTATGAAAAAAAACACTTCTTTGAGAGCGAAAAAATTAAAGCTTAATGAAATGTTTAATAAAGGAACAGATATAATGAGCTTAAAAGGGGAAGGAATATACGGATCAGAAGAATTGGTAGATGAACTGAAAAAAAATGGTTGTACAGGACTTGAGTATAAATCTCCTCCATCTTGTACTTTGATAGAAGTATAGTAATAAGGGACAGGTGTTGGACTTTTCACACCTTATTATATTTTGTTAGATAGGCGTATAATAGAATTCCTTATTATCAGGCAGGTAAGACGTAATTTCATGAAAAAACGGGAATAATTAAGCATAATGGTACTTAATTATTCCCGTTTTAACAGCGGATTTAGACAGGGGTAGGAACGGATAACTATTCTTATTAGATTTGCAACATGCCAAAGAAAGACACAAATACAACCACACCCCGTTTCCAGGTTGTGCCCCTGCTGGCTCAACAATTTATCCGGGATTATGAAGATAGCGTTAAACAGTATGAATTACCTCAGCAACTTGAATTAACGGAACATCTATTGCATGTATTGGGATTATTCCGGCATTACGGTCAGAATGAGCAGGACAATCCATATGAGCAATACAAGGAACAGGAGGAAGTACTTTTAAAAAGATATGGTAAAACGCTAAAGCCCTATCGGGATAAACAGTTTTACAAATACTTTGATTTTGAAACGGTATTATCTGAAAAAGATATATACTCAGAAGTTGAATTTAACAGTTTAACGTCAGACGAGCAGGGTTTAACGGTAAACGAAATCGACCAATTTATCAAAGTCTGTTATAATAGCCTGTATAATGCAAAGGTTTTTCTTTATCTGAGGATGGACCCGGTAACAACAATACCAGCCTCAAAAGAAACCTTAGCGGTATCTACAGAATCAGATAAAGACATCACTAAAGCCCGTCAGCTACTCGCTATTTACTACCTTTTAAAAGCAGGATTTGCAATAGAACACCGGGATAATCATTCGGTAAGCGCTGTAGCACGATTTGCACATTTACTTACAGGAACCAGATATACTAACCTGCAAAATTCTGATATATACAAAAAGTACTCCCTAATGCCACATTACAAGACAGGGGTACAATTGATAGCTGACCTGCAATTTATCCGGCCTTTTTTTGCAGATTTGAACATACAGGATGCAATCAAATTAATTGATGAAGAAATCCACCTCAACGAAAAGAAGCAATCAAAGAAGTAAGAACAACGATATCAGGAGTTAACTCCATATAATTTACCGTTCAACGGTTAACCACCGTTAATGTTGAACGTTTAGCCATACTGCAGGAAAGGCAGTATGGCTTTTTTTATTAATATCCCCACTGCTCAATAGAATTTTTTTAAAAATAGGTACTCCTATAGGGGTATCCCTATCCATAAATCAACTTCATATTTGCTTTATAAGCGGTAAACGTAAAAACAGACAGGTTTAACGCCAAACTATAAATTCCTTAGCATAATGCAAACAACTCATGAAAAGCAAAACACAGCCAGCGGAGGGCAGACCGGGGAAGAAAAGACCACCAGCAGTAATAAAGCATGGTGGGAACAGCTTGCAGGAGCCATGCCGGAGGGAATACAAAAATTACCGCCGGGGTAAACCTGTTACCCAATACACACTGGAAGGGAAAAGATAGACACCTATCCTACAATAGAAGCTGCTGCCCGTGCCACAGGACTTACACCCGATAATATCCAGAAAAATGTGAATGGCCATAATAAAACAGCCGGCGGTTTTATCTGGAAGTTTGCGACAGCAAAGGATGTTCAGAAACTTCCTGCTGAAACGGCAAAACAACCAGTCAGCGGAAAAGGGAAACAGGTAATCCGGTATTCATTGGAAGGGAAGAAACTGGCCGTTTATTCCAGTTTAATGGAAGCTGCCAAAGCATGTGGTGTTGACGCAAGCAAAATTTCATCAGCGCTGGATAGTCAAACACGATCAGCTGCAGGGTTTGTATGGCGGACAAAAGGAAATATTTATCTGGGGGGCCTGGCCCAAACACCCTCTCCCAATAAAGCGCATATCGTCACCCAGTACGATCTGAAGGGACGCAAGCTTCATGTGTACAAAAGCACACGGGAAGCAGGCTTCGTCACAGGAACTTCTTCTTCTTCTTCAATCTCAATGGTAGCCCGGGGTAAATTCAAGACCACTGGTGGTTTTATTTGGCAATATGGTGATGGCCCGGCAAAAATTGATATTGATGAATACTTTGCACCTATGCAAAGAAATATCAGGAAGGTAAGTAAGCCCGTTCTGGAATATTCCCTGGCAGGTGAACTCATTAAAGAATATCCCAGTATCAGTGAGGCTGCCCGTGTTGAGGGTATCAGGCTTTCCAGGATCTCGTCCGTGATCAATGGAAAGTCAAAATCTGCTGGTGGGGATTATTGGAAATTAAAGGTAGATTAGTGATAGCCCAAGATTATAATGATGGATGGAAGGTCCTGCTTAAAGGCTGCACCTGCAGTAACGAAGGCCAATCTATGGTACCGAATAAACAGTGGGGATCTTAATCATATTGGGTCGCTTATTGAATACTATATTTCGATAGTCGACCACATTCTGCCTTTGCAAATGCTTGAGCAAATCACAGTATGGAAAATTCAAGTACACAGTCCCGGAGCTTCTTGATCGAAGTCTGAGTTTTTAAGGTAATTTTATTTAGTTCTAGTATTCATGAGCTTTGTCAAACATGGAAATAAATGCTTCACGGAACATTCATGTTAACAAAGTTGCTTTTCCCCTCCATCTAAATCAATAAAATTAATTGGATCCTTCATGTATTCCGTAAAAGGAACACTTTTAAAACGGGTGTTCTTATTAAAGGTTACCCTCGGTGGAACATGTTCATACGTCAGTTGGCCAAATTCTGTACAAAGTCTACAATTTCCTTGATGCATATTTCGAGATTGAATTACACTATGTTATGCAGTCTGCTATTTGATAGCAGCTTCAGGTAACTTTCTTCGCATTCTTACGAACATCTCATCCTTTCTTCCTATATTGTTGATTGTCGACCAAATTTCTACTGCCTTGTTTAAACTGGCTTCGTATTTTTCTTTGCTACCAAATTCATTTTCTACATCACAGAGCATAAGATAAGTATCAATCAAGATGATTTTATTTTCATCATTACTTGTCAATCCAAGTGATACTGCTTCATTAAACATTTGTCTGCCTAGCTCCACTTTATTATGGCTAAATAGGAAAGTCCCAAAACCACGTAAATTCATTAATTTAATTGGTAATGATATCGATTTGTCTACTGCCCTCTGCCAAAAATATTCGGCTTTGTCTTGGTCTCCAATAGTTGCATATGCACCTGCTAAGATATTACAGTCTATTTCAGTGGCAAGGCTGTCATAGCGCAATATGAGAAAATCTGCATGCGTACTTAGAACACGTCTTTGAGAATTATACGTACGCCTTAAGGATATTACCCCTTCTGAATCCTGGTCAATTTCTTTTGATGTTCTAAGCTTTGTCGTTTCAATATTAATTTTTGTAATACTTTCCAAAGTATCAGTTAATGTTTTTCTAATTGTTCTTTTAGTCTCCTTGTTTTTCTGAACCAGTGTCACAATAAGGGATATACAGGAGAGTATCAAAGCACAAATACTTATTGAAATCAATATGTAGTCTTTTTTTTCCATTGTTGCATTTTAAGCTAAAATCATAATTCTTCAATATACGGAAGTTATACAGGAAAAAACTAACGTGGTGCACAAAGGCACTAACGATTAGTACCAAAAGTTCCTATAAAATCACTAAATTAATATAGACAAGTCAATCCGAATAAAGCTAAGTAAACCGGAACAGCGCAGTCGCACTTTGATAGACTAACAAATAGACCAAAAACAAAAAAAACGCGACTAGCACAGGTTTCCCGTTTCTTCTGTGATCCCTTTGGGATTCACAAATACCCACGGTAAAGCCCTATCGAAAATATCGCCTAAAAATCGTTATTTTTATAAAAGCAAGTTAATCTAAATAAAGTACTGTCAAAAAAAGAGAAAGTTTAAAAGGAACTCAACTAAACGCTCGACTAAAAAATGAAAACCCGCGCTAGGCGCAGGTTTTAAAGATATCCAGTGATCCCGCTGGTACTGCAACTCACTATCTCCGCATCACCGCCTACTACTACACTGTTACCAAAGGTAACACCCCATTCCAATGCATCTCCTTTAATAATAGCATTCCCCGATACGGTACAATTGCTTAATACCGCGTTGTCCAGTACCTGTGCGCTTCCTGAGTAAGAACCATTCCATACGCTCGCATTTCCTTTAATTACCACCGACCCCTGTACAGTGGCATTCTCTACCCAGGCTGTGCCTTCTATTCGTGCAGTGCCCGAAATGTTAGCGGTGCCCAGTACAATCGCATTGGGGCCTACATAAGCAGTAGAGGCTATCGTTGCTGTATTCGCTACCCAGCCACCACCATTGGAATGTGCATGACCGTTAGTTTTATAAGCCGACCGGTAAGTACTCTGAAATCTTTTCCAGTGTATCACAAACCGACTGCGGGTTAAATGCCAGGTTGGGGTCTGAATAGCTGGCGGGGTTTGTACCTACTACATTCCCCCAGAAGACAATGAAGTTGGCCGACTGGTAAGATTTGCTGTAAGACCAGGTGTTCAGAGGGGCCGTGGAAAATTCTGCGGGGATGTAAATTGTCTTTTGTGCGGCAACGCTGCCCGTTATTAACAGGCATAGCAATAGCTGTAAATATGTTTTCATGAATGTACTTTTTTAAGGTTTATTTTGAGATATCAGAATACGGGACCGGGTTTCACTTATTCTAAAATTAGTGGAATAGTATACGGGAAGAGTGACAGATATTGACGGGTTTGGACTGTATTTTAACCTGCCTAAAATATTAAAATATATCAGATGTATTTAATTAAAGGTAAGTTTGTGGTATTTTAACACGATTTCTATCAGAAATCTTTACTTTATCCCATTAAAACATTAAATTGTCCGAGTTGCTAAAATCATTCCCTAATTCATTCAAAAAAGAAGCTTATGGACAGGCTTAAATTATTAGATCAGTATAACAGTGCGGCCGATATATGGGATGAAATGTACGACAAGCAACAGATCAGGGACCATTACAGCAAAGTATTCACCTCGCTGGAACAGTTTGATGTATCTGCCCTCCAGCAAAAAGACCGCCTTGCCGGAGAGTTGTTCATGAACCAGGGCATCACCTTTACAGTCTACAGCGATGATGCGGGTATTGAACGCATCTTCCCCTTCGACATTATTCCCCGTATTATTACCGGTAAAGAATGGGAACACATTGAACTGGGCATCAAGCAACGCCTGAAAGCCCTCAACATGTTCCTGAAAGATATCTATAATGATCAGCAGATATTGAAAGATAAGGTAGTCCCTGCATCTCTGGTTGCTTCCTGTCCACATTATACCAGGGATGTTTTCGGCATTAAAGTTCCTCACGATATTTATGTGCATATCTCCGGTATCGATCTCATTCGCGGGGAAGACGGATTGTTTTATGTACTGGAAGATAACCTGCGTACCCCTTCGGGCGTAAGCTATATGCTGGAAAACCGCGAGGTGACCAAACGCATCTTCCCCGAACTGCTGGCTGCCAATCACGTGAGAAGGGTCAGCAACTATCCCCTGCTGCTGCATGAGATCTTATTGCAGATGGCGCCTACACAGTTGTCTAACCCTACCGTGGTATTACTGACGCCGGGTATTTATAACTCCGCTTATTATGAACATACTTTCCTGGCACGTCAGATGGGTATTACCCTGGTAGAAGGACGCGACCTGGTAGTGGACCATCATAAAGTATACATGAAAACAACGGACGGACTGGAACAGGTACATGTGATTTACCGTCGTATTGATGATGAGTTCCTGGACCCATTGTTATTCCGTCCGGACAGCGCTTTGGGTGTACCCGGGCTCATGAACGCCTATCGCAAAGGGAATGTAGCGATCATCAATGCAATGGGTAATGGTGTTGCTGATGATAAGGCTGTATATGCCTACGTACCGGCAATGATCAAATATTATCTCAATGAAGATCCTATCCTTCCCAACGTACCTACCTACGAGTTACACGATCCTGCTGTAAGGAAATACGTGTTCGATAATATTGAAAAGATGGTGATAAAACAAACGAATCAGTCGGGTGGATACGGTATGATCATGGGGAATAAAGTAAGTGCGGAAGACTGGGAGAAAGCGAAAGTCGCGATCGAGACAGATCCCCGCAGTTTCATTGCCCAGCCTATTATTAAACTATCTACCGTACCTTGTTTTATAGATGGTACCTTCCAGGCAAGACATGTGGACCTTCGCCCCTATGCGCTTTGCGGCCCGCAGGGCGTGCAGATAGTACCGGGCGGGCTCACCCGTGTAGCGCTGCGCAAGGATTCTCTTATTGTTAATTCTTCACAGGGTGGTGGCAGCAAAGACACCTGGGTAATAGATTGATCAACCAAATGAATTTTTCATGCTAAGTAGGATTGCTGATTCACTTTTCTGGCTGGCCCGGTATATGGAACGGGCAGAAGGATTACTAAGAGTAACTTCCACACATTATATTCTTTCTCTCGACAAAGACGTTAACGGTCCGCTCACATGGAAACCGGTACTGGAAACTTTTACCAGTTGCACAGATGCCGAGATGGACGCTATTGCCCATACAACCGGTGATGCGCTTAAAAAACTGCTGACCGATAACACAAATCATAACTCGCTGAAGGTGATCATCACCAAGGCCAGGGAAAATGCACGGGGTATACAGGATTATATCACCAAAGAAGTATGGGAAGAGGTGAATTCATTTTATCACCTCATTCATCAGCCTTCGCTGGACAAACGCCTGTCTAACTTTGAAGCGGCGGATATACTCGATTTATTTACCCGCCACAGTGTATTATATACCGGTATTACCGATATCACCATGGCACGCGGTATCGGCTGGGGTTTCATGAACCTGGGCAAATATATAGAACGCTGCCTGGAAACGATCATACTCACCAACAAACAGTATCAGCGTATCAATTACCGGATGGATGAGATCAAAGACATCATGTTATGGCGTCATTTACTGATGTCTTTATCCGGTTATGAACTGCACTTAAAGACCTACCGTTCTTCTTTATATAACCATGATGTACTGCACCAGGTATCATTTAATGAGGACTTCCCTCATTCTGTGGTATATTCACTGGGCCGTATAGACCGTCATTTACAGGATGTGACACGTAAGAACTCCTCTGAAGATATGGCGGCGCTGATGCGGTGTTTTGGCCGTTTATTCAGCAAGGTAAAGAACACGGACCTGGATGTATTGAATAATGATAATCTGCAGCAGTACCTGGAAGATCTCCGGAACGACCTGTTGTATTTTACCACTTTATTAAGTCAGAAATTTTTCTCTTACGCATAAGCAGTTTCCATATGCCCATTTTCAGAATACATCATATTACCAAATACGAGTACGACAGACCGGTAAAGGAAAGCGTAAATGCGATCAAAATATATCCTTATCAGTGTCCTGAACAGGAAATCCTGCAACACGACCTGCTAATTACAGGGCATCCTGATGTGCAGACCTTTACTGATTACTGGGGTAATAAAACGGGAGAGTTCAATATCCTTTCCCCGCATAAAGCACTGACAATAGAAAGTAAGCTGCTGGTACGTACCATTGCGCCTACCCAGTTACAGATCAACTTCCACAGCGGGTTTGAAGAGTTAAGGCAAGAGATGGACAATCAGCTGAAAATGCTGGAACTGGCCAGGCCGGATATGATCAATACACAGGGCGCAGTGAATAACATACAAACGGTTATTTGTCAGCCGGGCAAGAGTATTGCCGCTGTTGCAGAACATTGCAGTGAATATATCTTTAAACATTTTAAATACATTAAAGGGATCACGAATATAGAGACCACCGTAGATGAAATCCTGTTACACCGCGCAGGTGTATGCCAGGATTTTGCCCACCTGATGCTGCATATTCTGCGTTCCGCAGGTATCCCCTGCCGTTATGTAAGCGGGTATATTTGTCCGAATAAAGACGGGATGCGTGGAGAAGGTGCTACACATGCCTGGGTGGAAGTCTATATTCCGGGTTACGGCTGGGCCGGTATTGACCCTACTAATAATGTATGGGTGACCAACAAACATGTGAAATTATCCGTAGGCAGGCATTTCAGGGATTGCAGTCCGGTGAAGGGCTCTTTCAAGGGACCTGCAAGGCAGACATTATCTGTGTATGTAGCGGTAGCGTATGAGGATGGCAATACTTTTGAAGAGTTGAATAATGTAGATATGCATAAAGAGAATGCAGATGATACCCCCGATGTAGAGGATGGGACTTTTGCAGGACAACAGTGATTATTTTGTTTGATTAAAAAAGGGATGCGCTGTTGCAGTGCATCCCTTTTTTATTTATTTCTTTTCTCCCCATACAAAATAATATACAGGTATCCCTAATAACACAATAACTAATCCGGGCCAGGTGTATAAAGGTTTGTACACTAATAAGGCCAGACAGATAACGATAGCTGCAATGATATATAGTAAAGGTAAAAAGGGATAACCGAATGCTTTGTAAGGACGGGGCAGATCTGGACGTTTACGTCTTAACCTGAAGATACCGGCAATAGTGAGAATGTAAAATATCAGTACTACAAAGATCACATAGTCCAGCAACTGGTTATACTTACCGCTAAGACATAATATAGAAGCCCAGATACACTGTATCCATAAGGCTTTGCCGGGAACATCGTTCTTGTTTAACTCACCTAATTTTTTGAAGAATACGCCATCCTTTGCCATGGTATAACATACTCTTGCACCAGACAAAATCAGTCCGTTATTACATCCGAAAGTAGAGACCATCAATAACCCGGCGATGATATAAGTACCATTAGGGCCAAAGATGCGGATAGCCGCTGCCACTCCTACCCTGTCGTTCTCTGCGAAGGCAATGCCGTTCATAGGCAGGATGCTGATGTACACTAAATTAGTAGCAACATAAATCACGGTTACCAGTAAGGTACCCAGGAACAAACTACGCCCGATATTACGTTCAGGGTTTTTAATTTCACCGGCAATGAAGGTGACATTATTCCATGAATCGCTGCTAAACAAACTGCCCACCATACTTCCGGCAATAGCTCCTAATACGGACAACCCTGCATAGGGGACCAGGTCCGTGGGAGTCATCTTTTGCAGTGTGAATCCTGTTTGCCAGTTAGCATTCCATACAGATTTATCAGCAGCCAGTAAACCGAATATGATCAATGCTAATAAAGCAGCGATCTTTGCCAGCGTAAAACAGGTCTGTATCAGCTTTCCTTCTTTTACCCCTAATGTATTGATGAAGGTAAGCAATACGATGAGTAAGATAGCGGTGACCTGCGCAGCGGATATCTGTATCAGGCCAAGGTCCAGCAGGATATTCTTTTCGCTTAATACAGGAAAGAGATAGGCGGAGAATTTAGCGAAAGCCACACCTACCGCAGCAATGGAGCCTGCCTGGATAACGGTAAAGAAACTCCAGCCGAATAAGAATCCTGTAAGGCGGTTAAAGGCTTCTTTCAGGTAAACGTATTGTCCGCCTGCATGAGGGAACATCCCGCTTAGTTCACCGTAGCTGAGTGCAGCGGTGAGTGTGAGTACGCCTGTGATGATCCATATCAGGACTAACCAACCCGCTGAACCCACGTTGCGTGTGATATCTGCACTTACGAGGAAGATGCCTGATCCTATCATTGAGCCGGCGACGATCATCGTTGCGTCCAGCAATCCGAATGAGCGCCGGAAAGATTTTGGTTGGTCTGACATAAATTTATGTGGGCTTGATTATCTGAGGCTGACTAAAAGTAAAGTGAAGGCGTTGAGAATTGCAATAAAAGCAGTCTCATCTCCACCACCTACCCGAAAGGGAGTACCTTTTTTAGTCAGCCTCAAAAAAGTTTTTCATTATGCTCTAATTACTTAGTCAGCTGATTATCCACTGTTCGCCATATCCCCTGTGGGTTATCCTTCTTCAAAGCATCCGGTAACAGGTGATCAGGGAAATTCTGAAAGCATACCGGACGTACCCAGCGTTTAATAGCGCTGGTGCCTACAGAAGTAAAGCGCTGGTCTGATGTTGCGGGGAAAGGCCCGCCATGTACCATTGCAGCGCATACTTCTACTCCGGTAGGTGGTTGGTTCAATATGATACGTCCTGCCAGTGTAGCTTGCAGGGCTATAACGTCCTGCCATTGGGCAGTATCTGTTTCAGTACCTACAACAGTAGTGGTGAGTTGTCCTTTCAGGCTTTTTAATACTGCCATCAGTTCTGCTTTATCCTTGCAGGTAACTACCAGGGAGTAAGGCCCGAAAAGCTCCTCTTTTAAAGCGTGATTTTTCAGGAACTCCGCACCGGTAGCACGTCCCAATGCCGGCCATGCTTCATCCGGCGCCGGTGCTGCGGTTTCACTCACCAGGGTTACCTGGGCCAGCATATCCGCACGTCCTTTTACATAGGCTTGCTGAATACCGCTGTGTAACATCTTCTGTGGAGTACTGGCTGCAATCGCAGTGCCCAGCAGCTGCACGAAATTTTCCAGTGCTTCACTCTGGATAGCCACGAGCAATCCCGGGTTGGTGCAGAACTGCCCCATGCCCAGTGTAATAGAGGCCGCAAATGTTTGTGCCAGCTGAGCAGCCTGCGTTTGCAGGGCATCCGGGAAGAATACCACTGGGTTAATGCTGCTCATCTCTGCAAATACAGGGATGGGAGATTCCCTTTCAGTAGCATAGGCCATCAGCGCTTTACCACCCTGTAAAGAGCCGGTAAAGCCAACGCCGGTAGTCAGCGGATGTAACACCAGTTCTTTGCCCAATGCCACATCAGCTACGTGTTGTACAGTATGTTCCGGCATGCCTGCAGCAGCAATAGCCTTTTGCATAGCAGTAAACACCAGTAAAGAAGTACGCGGATGTGCCGGATGACCTTTGATCACAACCGTAGCACCGGCAGCAAGCACGCTGGCTGTATCTCCTCCTGCTGTTGAAAAGGCAAAAGGGAAGTTACTGGCGCCGAAAACAACTACCGGTCCAACAGGCAGCAGCATCCTGCGGATGTCTGGCCTTGGTGGTGTGTTATCTGGTCTGGCAGTATCTATCACAGCATCTACCCAGCTCCCTTCCCTTATCAGTTCTGCGAACAGTTTTAACTGATTGGTGGTACGGGTAATCTCTCCGTTCAGGCGGGCAGCAGGTAAGTTGGTTTCTTTTCCTGCCGTCTCTGCCAGAATTTCTCTTTGCTTTTCTATCTCTGCTGCAATTGTTTCCAGGAAAGCCGCCCTTTCAGCGGGTTTAACCTGTTTATATATATCAAATGCCTGTGCAGATTGCTGCATAATTGTATCTATCTGCATGTAACTTATTTTATAATGAGAGGTATTCCGGAAGAGCAGGCCTGTTAGCAATAGAGGTATTTATCACCTTTAAAATCCTTTCTCTTTCTTCTCCTACCAACGCTAAACGCGGAGCCCTTACCAGTTCGCTACCTAAGCCGGCCTGTTGTTCTGCCAGTTTAATGTACTGTACCAGTTTAGCATGAAGGTCCAGTTCCAGTAATGGCAGGAACCAGCGATAAATTTTCAGCGCTTCTTCTATTTTACCCGCTTTTACCAGGCGATAAATAGCCACTGTCTCAGCAGGAAAAGCACATACCAGTCCGCCTACCCAGCCTACAGCGCCTAAGATTAATTCTTCCATAGCTAAGGTATCCACACCACAAAGGATTTTATACCTGTCGCCAAAACGGTTGATCATGCGTGTAACATTCGATACATCTCTTGTAGATTCTTTTACGGCCTGGATATTAGCAAATTCCTGCAGCTGGTCGAATATCTCCAGGGTTACTTCAATTTTATAATCAACAGGATTATTATAAATCATGATAGGAAGATCGGTAGACGAAGCTACAGCTTTAAAGTAGGCAACGGTTTCACGTTCATCACTTTTATAACGCATAGGTGGCAATAACATCAGCCCCTTTGCACCCCATTTGGCAGCGTCTTTAGCCAGTTGCACCGCCTCGCGGGTAGCGCCTTCCGCTATATTCATTACTACAGGCACTTTGCCGGCAACCTGTTCTACGGTAAACCTGGTAAGTTTTTCTTTTTCAGTGTTGCTCAATACACTGGCCTCTCCCAGAGAGCCACCCAGAATGATCCCATCAATTCCAGCATCCAGCTGCACTTTCAGGTTTTTTCCGAACAGTGGCAGATCCAGTTCATCGGCCGATGTGAATTTAGTGGTAAATGCAGGAAATATCCCCTTCCATTCAATACTCATAGAATAATTTTTTCTCAAAAATATTTCAAACATAATCAGCGGGCCTAACTGATAATAATCAATTATAGGCTGATATTAACCTCTTTTAAGGGGATAAGGGATATTAAACAGGGAGGTTAACCATTTTTTCACCCATTCGATGATTATTTTATGAAATCCGAGTTAATATCCGTAAGTTTGATTTAAGAGAGGAAGAATAATTGTACGATTAACACTCATTGCCAAGAGACTGATCAACCAAAATACCCGTAATTAAAAAAATTTATAAAATGAAAGTGTTGCAGTTCACTATACCTGTTCCGCTGGACAAGTCCATCATTGTACAAAAAGATGTGCTCCCTTACTTTTATCCGCACCTGCACAGGCATCAGGAAATACAGCTGACATGGGTACAGCAGGGAGAAGGAACGCTGGTAGCGGATAATAATATGCACTCCTTCCGGTCTAATGAGATTTACTGGCTGGGAGCCAATCAACCGCATATTTTCAAAAGTGAATCCTCTTATTTCCTGCCTAAAAGCCGGAAGAAAATAGTGGCATTGGTGATCTTCTTTAATCCTTACGGGGAACTATCCGCCTTCTTTAATCTGCCGGAGATCAAGCTGCTGAAGAACTTTGTAGAGCAGCACCAGTCGGGCTTTAAAGTTCCGCCGGAGCATGCGGTAGAGATATCGGGTAAAATGCTGAAAGTAACCAACAGCACAGGTACAGAGCAACTGATCCACTTCGTGGACCTGTTGAAACAATTATCCTCCTACTCAGATATTACCCCGCTGGCATCCGGGCAAAAAACGCAGCTGGTGAGTGAACATGAGGGGATCCGTGTGGGCAATATTTACAATTATATCATGCAGCACTACGACAAGCCTATTACGCTGGAAGATGCTGCCAAACAGGCTCACATGACACCCCAGGCATTTTGCAGGTTCTTTAAAAAGCATACACTGCATACATTTGTCTCCTTCTTAAATGAAGTACGGATCAACGAAGCCTGTAAAAAACTAACCGACGGTTCATATGATAATATTGCTACTGTCGCTTATACCTGTGGTTTTAACAGCATTACCAACTTCAACAGGGTATTTAAGACAGTAACCTGCAAATCGCCCAGTGAGTACATTAACAGCTATTTCCAGAGCGTAGAACACGCATAATGATTATTCTATATATTTCAGAGCAATTATCCTGACTATGAAATATTTATTGATTGTTTTCGCACTGATTACATTAAAAACCAGTGCGCAGAAGTATGCTTTTGTGGAGTCTCCGGCAGAAGTAAAAGATTATCTGCATAAATTCTTTACAACTGATAACGGGAACTATGTTGATGTGCAGTATGCAGCTCCTCATGGTGCCTTTAAAGCAGACAGGGATGAAAAGAGCGCTATCATCTGGCGACAGTGACCATTGAATAATAATAAACATATTGAGGGTGCAAAAATAGCTTTTACACCCTCAATATGTTTTCAACAAACAGGGGCTTCCTAACGGAGCCTTTTTTAGTTTGAGACCCTTGAGTAAATCCCTCTGTCTACAGAAATATTTAATTTCTTATACATCTCCGCGGGGTCGAAGTTTTGCTTTTTAAACATTGCGAATACCGCTTCCTTTGCTTTATCCAGCACTTCTTTATTTGCCCATATCGCTACAGTTATAAAGATTAAATTACCACTGTTATCGGTATACTCATAAGCCGCATCATGTATAAATCCGGGCAATGTTCTGATAAAGTCCCTGTTGATTTTCACCCTTTCAAGGAAAGTAGCTTTTGCCGCGGCGGGGACAAGGAATTTATCAATAAAACTAACCTGATCTTTAGCATTGATATCAACGGGTAATACATCCAATTCCTGCAAAAAGCCAAGACGGTCTGTCTGAACATGAACATTTATTATTTTCCCGTTTGTAAACTCGTAAATGGCGATAGCGGTATTCGTGATCTTTTTACCGGTTGCTGCAATGTTTCTGAATTGGGCTGTCTGGGTTCCCTCCCATTTCCATCTCACTACTATTTTATTACCCTCTTCAATAAGATCTTCTATTTCCCACCGGATATCGGGAAAAGCATTGATAAGAGGTACTACATTACTGGCAAAGCCCTCAGGGCCTTTAGTGCCTTGTACGCCTGTAAAATCTGCTGAGACATAATCTTTAAATAATGCGAAGTTTCTCTTGTTAAGAGCCTGGTCGTACAATGTTCTGATGATTTCTTTGTTATTCATAATTTGTGCTTTTGATATCCCTGGCATTAATAGCATCAGGAATGCTAAAAAAGTTTTCATTTTTTTATACAAAAGTAGGTGAGAGCAAAAACGGGGAATTGTAAAAAATCATTGATTTAAACAGGAGCCTTATAAAATGCAACAGCAATAAATGCATGATAAGTATCATATATCAGGGATAAAAATAGAAGTGAATCTTCTTTTGCCCGTAATCGGTTTTAATGTTCGTGACCTGTAAACCAGATTTAGGATTAACAAAACAAGGTGTAAACCAAAACCAGGATTATCTCTCACAGGTGTAAACCTATATCAGGACGAGACACGGTGTGCGTTCGGGTCTTGAACATACTTTGACCATACTTTGAACATAGGTTGAACATACTTTAGTCGGGGCCGAAGCATCAAAGTATGTTCAACCTATGTTCAAAGTATGGTCTACCTATAGAGATTTCCCGAACTATCTTCCTGCTTACGGGTTACATACATCTGTAAGTAGGAAAATATATTTCCAAATATTGTTTACGAGTTGATAATGAATTACATACAAGACTTAACGTTCCTTTACAATACCTTTAACTTTTTATTTTAATACTATTGTACAACTTACAACCTCAACCTTATATTAACATTTATGATTAAAATCTGTACGATCGCACTCCTGGTTTCTTTTACTACTTTAGTATCTACACGCAGTCATGCGCAGGCGAAAGTTGCTTACATTAATATGCAGCAACTCATTTCCAGCATGCCGGAAGCTAAACATGCGTATGATACGCTGCAGGCATATGAACAGGAACTTAACAAAGACGGACAAATGCTGATGACCGAATTCCAGGCGAAAGTAACAGCCTATCAGAAGGACGAACCAACATTGAAACAAGATCTGAAAGATGTAAGATTAAAAGAGCTGGAGACATCAAAAGCCAATATAGAAGAGTATAAAGAGCGTATGGAGCAGAAGATTGCTGCACGTGAACAGAAACTGACTATTCCCATTATTGCAAAGGCGAAGAAAGCAGTATCTGATGTAGCAGCAGAAAAAGGGATTGTATGCGTATTAGATAATTCAAAAGATATTGTGGTAACAGCTACCTGCGAGGATTTGCTGGCACCTGCGAAACTAAAACTAGGGATAAAATAAAATTGTGTGATCCCACATAATTAAATTAAAAAAGAGGCTGTCAAAGATAATGAGCAGCCTCTTTTCATTCGGGTACCTGATGAAGACTGATCGCCATTTAGACGGTTCTCAGGCCCTTTATTTATTTTTGATATAACTTCTTTTGAAACCTACGGACTTTAAGGACAATAGTGTTTTATTATTTAACGTATTTTCCACGAACACAGGCTTAGGAGCCTTTTAGCGTTCTCTGATATTTTTAATATCCCTTATTCTTTATTCCTCTCAGGAGGCTCTACACCCAACAGATTCCTTACAAAGAAATCGCGTTTCTTCTTACGGCCATAAGGTCCGCCATCACTATGGTCCATACCAGGTACTACCAGCAGGTCAAAGTCCTTATTGGCTTTTATCAGCGCATCTACTACGCGGTAAGTAGATTCCGGTGGTACATTATGGTCTGCCTCTCCTACTATCAGTAATAATTTGCCCTGTAGTTTTGCAGCATTCGTTACATTCGACTGTGCTTCATAATGCGGCCCTACAGGATAACCCATCCACTGCTCATTCCACCATTGCTTATCTACCCGGTTATCATGGCATCCACAGGCAGACACCGCAGCTTTATAAAACTCCGGGTGGAACAGCAAAGCACCTGCGGAGTTTTGCCCACCGGCAGAAGTGCCGTACAGTCCCACACGGGAAGTATCTACATAAGGATATCGTGCAGCCAGGGCTTTGATCCACAGAATACGGTCCGGTAAACCTGCATCTGCCAGGTTATGCCAGCAGAGGTCATGGAAGGCTTTGGAACGGTTCGCCGTGCCCATCCCATCTATCTGTACCACGATGAAGCCCAGTTCTGCCAGACTTTGCATCTCTCCATAAGGCATGAAGGTTTTTGGCACAAAGGCATCCTGTGGCCCCGCATAGATGTTTTCAATCACCGGGTAACGGTAAGTACTATCGAAATGACGGGGGCGACATACCACGCCCCATATATCTGTCTGGCCATCCCTTGCCTTTGTATGGAATACTTCCGGTAAGCGCATTCCCATTGCCAGGTAATCCTTCAGATCAGCCCTTTCTACCTCCATTAACAGCTTCCCGTCGCTGGTACGGTGTAATTCCGTCACAGGTGGTAAATCAGGGCGGGAATACGTATCCAGGTAGTAAGTTCTGGCAGGAGAAAAACTGAGTGCATGCTGGGCATTGGCCGTAGTAAGTTTCACCAGGTGAGTACCATCGAAATTAATACGGTAATAGTGAATATTGTAAGGGTCTTCTCCTGCATTCATACCACTGCCACGAAACCAGATCTCCCGTTTCGTTTCATCCACACTGTCTACTCCACGTACGATCCACTGACCGGTAGTAATTTCATTTTTGATCGTTCCTTTCAACATATCTACCAGGTACAAATGATACCAGCCATCTTTCTCGGAAGACCAGATCATCTCATTACTATCTTCTATATAATGCGTGAAGATCCGTTCTTCATAAATGAACGTATTCGTCTTTTCATCAATGATATTACGGGTACTGCCATCAGATGCATCCACTTCTATTACACGGAAGCGCTGGTGCCCCCTGTCGGCCTTTTCATAGGTAAAATAACGGGGATCGCTTTTACGCCAGCGCAAATAAGGCTTACCCAGGAAATCATATACCTCCGTATTTACTTTAATGGTCTTCTTCTCTGCTATATTAAAAATAAACATCTCGAAGCTGGTGAAAGGATCTCCTGGCTGTGCATATTCTTCCGTATCCAGTTTAGCCCTGGTAGTATTGGGTAAGGAAGAAAACAGGTGATGTACGGATTGTATCGCCACCGGGTTGATATGATACCCTACCAGGTATTTACCGTCAGGCGACCATTTCAATGCTCCATAAGGCTTCTCTTTTGTTCCATCCGTCGTAAAAGGGATTTCCGCTTCCCCTGATTTTACAAATACATTGCCATCCCTGATAAAGGCAGTCCGTTCTTTACCGGGAGAGATGCTATCTCCGGCCGTATTATCATCATGGTATTCCCAACGGCTATGATATTCAAATCCACTGTTATTAACGGGTAATACAGGTGTAGTTGTTTCCGTACAGCTATAGGTAGATAAGTTACAACTATACCATTTGTTTTTTACCTGTACCAATACCATATTCCCTTTTGCCGGATAAACAAGATCTGTGACCGGTAACCGGTCACTTTTAAATGTTGTATCCATTGCCTTGGATAAACCTGCCGCCATTTTCACATGATCAAAAGCAGGCTTTTTAACCGCTTTAGTAACATCTGTTAGTATAAATTCGCAGGTACTGTCTGCCAGGATGTTCTTATAAAAGAAACGGCTCTCTCCTGCTAACCAGCGGGCCCTTACACTGGCTTTATACACTTTGTTACGGATAGTGGAGTCCAGCAATGCAGCACTGCGGTAAGCTGCCTTTTCATCTTCCCGGGAGGGATGATAAGAAGGCAGCTGAGCTAATAATCTGTTAGTAAATAAACATCCGAAGAGAAAAAATAAATAACGTCCTGACATAAATGAATTATTGTTGTTTTCTGACCACATTACTTAAATGTATTGTGACCGTATACGTTCCCTGCAATAAATATTTAATAGTAAATACGGGATTGATGTTCATTTTTATATCAGTGAACTTACCCGCCACACGGTAATAACAGATATAATTACTCCAGGCACTGGCGCCTATAAAACACTGGGAGAAAACAGGGAATTCAGGTGCTACCGGGTATTCATAGATAAACCCTGAATCTGTTTTTATCTCGGGGAAATAAGGGTCCCAGTTGGATAAGGTTGGCCTGTCCCCCCGCTTGATGATCTCTCCGTTAGCCGGACTAAAAGGCGTTCCATTCTTATCTACAAATTTAAGAATGATCTTATTGGGCCCTGCTACCCGTTGAACATCTATCACCAGTGCAGAAGCATCCATACCCGTAAACACTTCTCCCACTAATGTAGACGTACTCCATGCCTTATAGGTAAGATCAAAAGCGGTGGCCGGATTGATCACTATATCACAGGCATTCTTCAATGTCCTGCTACCCCGCATATTAAACACGTTCACATCAATGGTGTATGTACCTGCTTCCACGTAATTCGTTGCCTGCGTCAGTTCCAGGCGTCCGCCTGTATGATTGATATTAAAAGGTTTCACCAGGCTATCTCCCAGCTTCTTACTCAATAAAGCCACTGTAGAGTCTTCAAAGGTAACAGCAGAAAGGTATACAGGCACATTCTGCACCGCAGAAAAAAGACTGTCTACAATTTCACCGGTCGCTTTATTCCTTATCTGTAGTAAATCCGCATATAAAGGATTGGTAGACCCGTCAGACTCTATGGGGTCTGAGTAGGTAGCGATACCCTGAGGCACGTTGAACGGATTATTCCTGTAATAAATATTCTCCCCCAGATATCCTTCTACCGGCTTTTTACAGGCGCAAAGCAGGAAGATCAATATGTAAAACCGTTTCATAAGTTAGCTGTTAAGTGGATTAAAAACGAACAAATACATGCTGGTTAGTGAGTACATGCAACACGCCACCACTGGAAGTAAGAATACCTGTAGTCTGACAGGCTACCCGCGTATCCGCATCCGGATCATTAGGGTTTGTTGTACTATTATCCAGTGCGCCTCTTACCTTGGTGTAATACAGCAGGTATACCGGTGTTTTAGACCAGGTATAATAAGCAGGATCTGTTTGTTTTATTTTGAGGACAGCAGCAGACGTACTGCCCAATGTAGTATACATTACCGCCGTCTCACTGGCATCCGGCACCGTGATCGTTTCTTTGAAAAGATATTGCCTCACGGAATCTACGGTAATATCATTGTACATATCATCCAGCGAATAACGGTTGTTCTCATTGATCTGCCGTACAGAGTCCAGCTTATGCTGCAGGAACCTGGCTACGGAATAGTCTGTAGGTGCGAAGAATGTTTTGGCATTATTCACTTCATCTTTTAGTTTATAATGATCGATGATCATGATTACTGTATCAAACAGCTTGAACTGTTGTTTGGCCAGATAGTCATATGTAGAGAGATCGGTGTGTGCAGAACTGAGTCCACCATCTGTAAGATAAGGTTCTTTCTTACAGGCAGTAAACAGCAACAGGCATATTATCAGTATACGTGTCATACATTGAATGATTTAATCGTTTACAATTTACCTTTCCAGTAAGGCGTTTGTACCAGCAGGGAATTGGCAGTGATCAGCACCGGGTCCAATGGCCAGTAGTACTTCCCCTGCTGAAACTGCGTGGCAGAGATCTTATCCTCTCCAAACTCCACTTTGCCCGTCTTTTTAGCCAGGCGTACAAGGTCGTAGAAACGATGGCCTTCCAGGAATAACTCTCTTCCCCTTTCATCAATAACGTTCTCAAATAAGTCTGCATCATCTGCTTTTGAATGAGGTAACCCGGCCATAGTCCTGATCGTGTCCAGTAATACACGGGCTCCTCCATAGTTACCGGTGGCAGCTAATGCTTCTGCCCTTAACAGGGTAATATCTGACAAACGAAAAACGATGATGTTATTAAACGCTAAAGGATCCGTATTGCCGGCACCGTTATACGTGATATTATCATACTTGATGCAGATAGGGTCTGTAGAGCTCAGATATGCAAAGGCGCTATTCCTTCTAAGGTCCGTAGTATCGTTATATAGTGCTGATAAGGTGGTTAAATTGAGCGGTAGGTAAGCGTTGCCGGTATTGATGGACAGATATTTATCTGACCTCAGCGTATAAAATGCAATGCTGTTATAAGAGGCCCCTTCATTCGAAGCGTTCTGCGCTATCTCAAAGATGCCTTCAGAAGATTTGCCATCATAAATGGAGAGGTAATTATTCCTGTTCACATAACTGTAAAACCCACTGCTGATCACAGAGTCTGCAATAGGCGCACACTTAGCGTAATCTCCCTGCCAGGCGTAAATATGTGCCAGCAGGGCATAAGCAGCGCCTTTATTGGCACGCACTACTTTATCAGAAGATACACCGTTTGACCAGGGAAGGGAAATGATAGCCTGCTTTGCGTCTGCGATAGCCTGGTCCAGGATCTCTTTTTCCGTAGCGCGGGCTACATTGGTGGATGTAGCTACATCTTCTACCGCCTGTAATACTAATGGTACCCCTCCCCATACACGCGCCATATAAAAATAACTGAAAGCCCTGTTAAAATAAGCTTCTCCCAGGAATTCCTGCTGACGGTCCGTAGGGATAGACGGAATGTGTTTGATACAACGGTTCGCCTGATCAATGGTGCGGTAGAAGTTCTCATACCGGCGCAATTTCATTACCGGTTCGTAGGTGTTCGCGGCAGGAATAGGCTGCGCCCATTGCCCGTTTTTAATGTAGAAGTAAGCATAGTCGCCACCACCATAAGTAGAACTGAATTCATCGGTAGGCATATCCCCATAAGCGTAATACGCCATACCATCATTCAGCGCCATTCTCAGCAAAGCATAACAGGCGGCCACTGCAGAATTGGCATCATCTTCTGTACGCCAGAGACCTCCGTCAGTAGCAGTGCTGTAAGGTTCTTTATCAAGGAACTTACTACAGGACGTGATGGTTAACGCAAGTAGTAAATAGAATATATACTTTTTCATAAAGAGCTGTTTCATAGTGATCATAACTGTACCTGTAGGCCCAACGTATACTTCTTGGGAAGCGGATAATCATTACCACTGGAATACCCTGCGGCATTGATCAGCTCCGGGTCGGGTACGGTAGCATTGGACAGTACAAAGATGTTGTCCAGCATACCATAGATGCGCAGCCCCCCTATTTTCAGATGTTTTACAAGTGCTGGTGTGAAATTATACCCCAGCATAATATTCTTCATCCTGAAAAAACTGGCATCTTCCACGAAAACGGAATTGGCAATATTCCATTTGTCTACATTATTACTCAACAATGATCCATACTGTGCATTATCTCCTTCCTGTTGCCAGAAAGTGGCGCCTTTGAAATCGGATGCTGGTCCCGAGTTGGGCCCCCAACTGCTGGCAATGCTACCACTGGATCCATTGAGTTTATCCGATAAATATCCGTTCCATAATTTCCTGCCTTTAATGAACGTGCAAAGCACAGACACAGAGAACCCTTTGTAAGTAAAGGTGTTGGTCATACCACCAGTTACATGCGCCTGCGGATCGCCGTAAGACACTTTATCCAGCAGATCGATCTTGTAATCCCCGTTCTGGTCTACCAGGATAGGATCTCCTGCACCGTATGGATTACCTCCGTCAAAGGTTAAGCGTTTGCCTGTTAAAGGGTCTGTAGGTACATCAGCATCTTTTGCGTATACGCCTTTCACCTGCCATACCTTGTAGGTGAACATAGGACGGCCTACGGTAAGGGTCTGCTGCATCCAGGGCGGACCGGCAACCAGGTCGCGGTTGTTGTCGGGCAGGCGGGTAATATAATTCTTGTTAAAGGCTACGTTGAAGTTGGTATTCCATTGCAGCTTCCAGCCGGATGGCAGATTGCTGGTATTTAAAGTAATTTCTATTCCCGTATTGCGGAAGTCTACCAGGTTACCGGAATAGAAAGAATAACCGGTTGTTCCACGGGCCAGTACATTATCCAGGTATACGTTTTTACCATCCCGTGCATACCAGTCGGCCGTCAATGAAATACGGTCATGTATAAGATTCACATCCATTCCTATATCTGTTTGCGGATAGCTTTCCCAGGTAATATTCCTGTTAGCAGCAGGTGAATTGTAATCAGGATATACCACCGTGGTGCCGTTGTAGTTACTCATATTACCGATCACATTGCCTCCCAGTGAAGAAGAGTAATAACTGGCATTGGTAGTGAGTGCCTGGTACTTTGCATAATAACCGGCAGGGTCATTACCGGTAACGCCATAACTACCGCGGAATTTCAGGAAGTTCACGATCTTCTTAGCCGGTTCGAAAAAAGGTTCTTCAGAAACGATCCATCCTGCGGAAGCAGAGTAGAAATTACCCCATCGATTATTGCTGCTGTATTTGGAAGAAGCATCCCTTCTATAACTTCCTGAAACCAGGTACTTCTCTTTGTATTCATAATTGAGACGGCCAAACCAGGACAACCGGGAACGCTCTTCCAGGTGCGATTCTGCATACAGGTTATTACCGCGGGAAATCCCTTCGATCGTCTGTAGTCCTCCTACTGTTAAATTATTCCCTTCTGCATAGGTAAATTTATTTTGCTGGTTCTCTGCTCCCTGCCCCAATACTACGCTTACACTATGTTTGCCCATCGTCTTTGACCAGTTGATGTAATTCTCTACTTCCCAACGGGCCGTCAGGTTATTATAGTTGTACGCGTCATTCCGGTTGAGGGTATTAATAGATTTATCTTTATAATAATCCCTTCTGTTGTTATTATAATTATGCGAGAAGGAGCTGGTAAATACGAGATGCTTCGCCAGTGTATCCGTTAGCTTTACATTACTGGTGAGGTAGAAAAAATTATCATTATCCAGTACGTTGCTGTAATTTCCCTGGTATGCAGCCTTCTGCTGAGGGGATACATTCCAGAAAGAGGAAGGGAAATTCCAGGTATCGAACGGATAACGGGTACCATCTCCGGTACCATGTTTCACCTTCACAAAGGAAGGTAATACATCTATAGAAATATTGATTTTCTTACCCGGGTTTAATGACAGGAATAAGTGAGGCGATAAACGTTTCATATAGTATCCTCTCATCACTCCTTCCTCATTATATCCATTTACAGATAAACGATAACTGTAACCCTGGTTGGCTGCACTTACGCTGGCATCTATATTATTGATAGAAGCATTTTGCAGGAAGATACCCTGCCAGTCAGTGTTATTATTAAATGCCGGGTTCAGGCTATCTGTTAAGAATACGCTGAGGTTAGCGAAGTTATTATACCCGCTTTTATACAGCATCTCCATTTTCATTCTTCGCTCCGCCGCACCTACCAGCATAGGTTTCATGGCAGGTTTCTGTGCAATGCCTGTATAATAGTTTACAGTGTACTGAGGCAAACCTGATTTGGGCCGTTTCGTTTTTACAAGGATAACACCGTTGGCACCTCTTGCACCATAGATAGCTGCTGCGGACGCATCTTTTAATACGTCTATCGATTCGATATCATTCGGATTGATAGCGGTCAGCGGATTGTTATTATACGAGCCGTTATTAGAGGGCAGCATATCGTTTACGTTATAGATGATGCCATCTATTACGTACAGCGGATTACTTACACCTCCTAATGTAACGCTGTTGCTGCCACGCACATTCACAATGCCGTTACTGCCCGGCTCTCCGGACACGCTTAATACAGAAAGACCGGCTACACGTCCTTGCAGCATCTGGTCGAATGTAGCATAGGGAATGTTTTCAATGTCTTTACCTTTTACGGAAGAGACGGCGCCGGTCGTTTTACGCCGCTGGATATCCTGGTAGCCGATCACGACTACATCATTGAGCCCTTTTACGTCTTCTTCCAGTTGAATCTCGAGAACGGATCTGTTGCCGACTTTGATTTCCTGCGACTGAAAACCTACGAAGCTCACCAGCAATGAAGGGTTGGCGGTTTTCAGTTCGAGGGTGAATTGTCCTTTGTCGTTGGTAGTAGTTCCCTGCTTGGAACCTTTCTCCCGAACGACCACTCCGGGCACGGGCGTATTAGATTTTTTGTCTGTCACCTTCCCTGATAATTTCACCTGGGCAAACAACACGTAAGGTAGCAGCAATAGACATATGCCAATAAGAGGCACTTTCAGATGGGTAAACTGATAGCTCATTGTTGCAATTAATTAGATGTAAATGGAATACCACAGTAGTCACAGGTGCTGATACTTCTTACTATACCATTGGTTGATAATTGTCCATAACCTGAAAAAAATAGCGCTACTATGTGACAGCCGGCATGTACACAACAGGTAGCTTGTAATATTATAAATCTACACCTATCGCCCTCTTCCGGATTTGCAGATTTTACCTTTTTGTTTACAAATAACAACTATCTTGGTCATCCTAAATATTCATTATTATGAGCGCTTATGTACCAGCTACCGACCGGTATGACTCTATGCAATATAACCGCTGCGGGAAAAGCGGTATCCGGCTTCCGGCTATTTCACTGGGCCTGTGGCATAACTTCGGTTCTATAGATTCATTTGATAATGGCCAGCAGATCATACGCCGTGCTTTTGATAAGGGGATCACTCATTTTGACCTTGCCAATAACTACGGACCTGTTCCGGGATCTGCGGAAGAAAACTTCGGTAATATCCTTAAAAAGGATTTCAACACGGGTACACTCCGTGATGAGCTGATCATTTCTTCCAAAGCCGGTTATTTAATGTGGCCTGGTCCTTATGGAGAATGGGGTTCCAGGAAGAACATGATTTCAAGTCTCAACCAGAGCCTGCGCCGTTTACAACTGGATTATGTAGATATCTTCTATTCCCACCGTCCTGATCCCAATACGCCTATTGAAGAAACAATGGGTGCGCTGGATAGTATTGTACGGTCCGGGAAGGCTTTATATATAGGGTTATCCAATTATTCTGCAGATGAGACCAGGGCTGCCTTAGCGGTGCTGAAATCACTGGGTACTCCCTGCCTGATCCATCAGCCTAAATATTCCATGTTTGAAAGATGGGTAGAAAACGGTTTGCTGGACGTACTGGAAGCGAATGGTGTGGGATGTATCCCCTTCTCCCCGCTTGCACAGGGATTGCTGACCGACAGATATATTAAGGGTATTCCGGAAGGGTCACGCGCCAGTAAAGCCAGTGGTTTCCTGAAAGCTACCCAGATTACGGATGAGAAAGTGAGTAAGATCGTTCGTTTAAATGAGATTGCACTACGCAGGGGGCAATCGCTGGCTCAGATGGCGCTTTCCTGGTTACTGAAAGATAAGAGGATCACTACCGTGCTGATAGGGGCAAGTTCTGTTGCCCAGTTGGACAATAACCTGGGAGCATTGGAGAATGTGCATTATACAGCAGAAGAATTGCAGGAGATTGAAAGTATCTTAAGAAGTTAGTTAGCATTTTTTTGTGATGGTGCTTTGCACCATCACAAAAAAATCAAAGGGGTTTTTCAGGGCGAAACCCTGCACCCATAAATATGTTTTAGTCGTTCAGATAGAATTCGAAACTGTCACCTCTCAGGCCTACACGCATTGCTTCCAGCGCAATGACCTCTTTAGAGGAGATATTACCGAGGTTTACGTTACACCCTACTAATTGAAGGAAATACAGCTGCTGATCTTTACGGGGAGTTTCCCAGATGATCTTCTCAGAAGGGATCTGTGTAAGAATTTCCTGTACCAGTCCTTCACGCACCTCACCGGAATCCCTGTAAAGGCCCACATTACCCGTTTCACGGGCTTCTGCGATGATATATGAAGAACCTGCCTCCATTTCTGCTTTCATCAGCTCTATCCACTTATAAGGCGGTGTAATATGTTCCCTGTCTTTATCCTTGGAACCTATTTCACTTAATACCGTACCCAGCTTAGCCAGTTTCTCTATATAACCGCATTTTTCTGCATGCGGGATAGTAAGAGATCCGTCGGAGACTTCCATATAGTTGATACCATAATCTTTAATGATACGCAGGTAGTCATCAAACTGGTTACGAATGATGAAAGCTTCCAGTAACAGGCCACCAAAATAAACCGGGATATTATGTTCCTGATATATTTTAATCTTTTGGTCCAGGTCAGGCGTTACATAAGCGGTACCAAAAGCCAGTTTCACCATATCTACATAAGGAGCGGCACCAGACAGAAAATCTCTGGTATCCTGCAGGCTCAGCCCTTTGTCAGTAACCATTGTAATACCATATGAACGGGGACTTTTTGTACGTTCCGGGATCTTTTCCAGGTTAAAATTCATTTTTCTACGGATTTAGCTTCCGGAGCAAAGGTATTCAAAAAATACCTTATTCCTGCGGAGGACATTCTGTAAACGGGATACATCATTTTTGAAAGCCAGCAATACCAGCCATGCAGGTGCTGACCGTGTAAAAGATGTGTTCAATGGGTCAATTATATGCAAGTCAAAATGTTGATCATCAGAAAAACCGTGCCGACCACTGTCTTTCGAAAACCTGCCCTGCCAGCAGCTTGTTGATACCTTCCTTTTCTGACAGCTCTCCGCTGGCATCTACACTGTCTGCAATACCGCACCAGGGTTCTATACAAACGAAATCAGCATCTTTAGCCGCCCAGATGCCCATGAAAGGGAATCCTTCAAAAGTCAGTTCCAGGCCATGCGGGGACACGTCACTCTTCAAGGAAATGGCTGTAGATGCCAGATGTTTGAATACTAATGCGTCCTGGTAAAACAGCGCATGTCGCAAAGGAAGTTTATCTGTGTTCTTTATGTAAGGAACAGGTGTTTTTTCGATCAGGCCACTATCGGTTAAAGGCCATAGATCAGCATTCTCTTTTTTGCTGAAAGAGAGATAATAATCCTCATAAGTACCTTCCGTAAGCGGTACTTTAAATGCAGGATGGGCACCTACGGAAAAGTACATTGTATCTGTGCCTGTATTTTCAACAATGTATTGTACAGTGAGCAGTGCTCCCTCTAAAGTATATACAACACTGAATCTAAAGTTGAAAGGATATACGGGTAAGGTATGTTCGGTATCAGTCAATGTAAAAACTACACGTGTATTTGTTTGTTCCTTTACGGTAAACACATGGTCCCTCGCAAAGCCATGTCTGCCAAGTGTGTAGTTTTTTCCTTTATATGTGTATGTGTTATTTTTCAGGGTTCCCACTATCGGGAATAATACCGGGCTTTTTTTTGCCCAAAAAGCAGGATCTGCATTCCAAAGATATTCCAGTTGAAGGTCCTTACGGATGATATGCTGCAGTTCCGCGCCTTTTTCGGCAATAACTATTTGTAACTGATCATTGAACAACTCAGGCATACGTACTAATTTGCATGCAAAGTACTATCTTTTTTTGTCAGTCAGTACAAGGATAAGACCTACCACTGCCACAGCGCCGCCAGCATAAGTAGGCCAGCCGATCCACTTATTTTCTTTCTTATTGATTTCCACTGGTCCGATATCTACTACCTTTTTTTCTGTTGTTACAGAGAAGCCTCTGATAAGGATCATAAGAATGCCGGCAATAAGTAGAATAAAACCCAGTGTTTTCATAATTGTTGATTTAATTACTGATAAGCAAACAATCCACATGCCATATTATAAGTCTGTATGAGCAGGTAACAGTTCTGAGAGAAGCTGCTGAATAGTTTGTTTGGAAAGAGGTTTTACAAGATAACCTGCCAGCACAGGAAATTCCTTTGCCTTCTGCAAATCGCTCTCGTGGGTAGAACTGGAAAGAATATATATTTTGATCTTTTTATCAGCAGGGATATCCAATTTTACGAATTCGCGCATAAACTGCCATCCGTCCATATACGGCATATTCACATCCAGCAGTATAAGCTCCGGTAATAAATCCGGTTGCTGAAGATTGGATTTGATATAAGTCAGCGCTTGTTCCCCATCGCTGAATTTGTGTATATTCTCCACCATTCCAAGGCGTTCAAGATGCTGCCGCATTACGAACTGGAACAGATCATCATCATCCACAATACACGCATTTTTAATCTTATTCATCTTGCTTTAATATGGATTCCCGGTTATTATTGAAATATACGAAGAAGCTACTGCCTTTACCCTCTTCACTTTTTGCTTTAATGTTGCCACCAAATGTTTTGATCTGGTTTCTTATCATGAATAATCCTACTCCTTCTCCGCTTAAGCCTCTGTGAAAGATCTTTTTGTATCTGAATATCTGCGTACCGTGCTTGTCAAGATCAATACCCATGCCATTGTCCTTTACTTCCAGCACTATTTCCGTCTCTTCCTTCCGGGAGGAAATATATATCTGGGGAGGTACATCGGGGCGGGTATAAATCAATGCATTATTAAGTAAGTTAAACAATATATTCTCCAGATAAGCCTTGCCGTAATAAATTGTATCTACCTGCAGGTCCAGGTGTAATACTGCTTTTTTCTTTTCTACCAGTGGTCTGAGCAAGCTCCATTTCTGTTGAATAAGTGCTTCCAGATCGCACTCAGTAAATGGCACTTCATCATTCTCTTTCAGGTCCAGTACCAGTTTCAGGTCTTTCAGCGTATCCAGTATAGACTCTGCAGTGCCTTTCATGTGCTGTAACAACAGGGTCCTGTCATTTTCTTCGGTGATCTCGGGCAGCAGGTCTGTAGACGCTACCAACGCCGTTGCGGGCCCGCCGAGATTATGTGCAATGATCTTGTTGAACTCCTGCAGCTGTTTGATTTTCTGCCGCAGGTCTACCGAAGTAGCATGCAGGATAATATTTTTGGTCTGTGCTTCCGTATTCAAATGCTTCAGTTCGCTCACATCCAGCAGCTGGATGATAAAAAACCGTGGGGTGCCATCAGCATTCCATAACAACGAAGCGGCCAGGTATACCCAGATATAATGACCATCCTTATGTATATACCTCCTTTCCGCCCGGTAAGTATTGATCTCACCGTTCAGCATCATGGTGATCTGGTTCACTGCACTTTCATGGTCATCCGGATGGACGATATCTGCGATATTCTTCGCTCTCAATTCCTCCCGGGTAAACCCAAGGGTAGTCGCCAGGGATTCATTTACATCCATCCATTTACCATCAGGGCCTATCAGCCCAATACCGGTAGGAGAATAATTGAATACGCTTTCAAATACCTTCTGACTTTCCTGCAGCTTGTTCTTTGTATGTTGGAGTTCCCGTTCAGCCTTACATTCCGTAGTGACGTCTTCCAGGCTGATAATAATGCTGTTATTGGCATTATCGGATAATAACAGTCTTGCACGATACCAGATATCTTCCCCCCGGTGCAGTGGATCGTGGTAAGTGATCACCTGTACTTTTCCGGTCTGATATACGTTCTTCATTAATTTCCGGATGTCAGTAATCAGTGTTTCGGGCAAATAATCGGGAAACTGTTTTCCCTCCATCATTTTCCATGGAAGAGTAGGTCTTGCTCTTTTATTCATCCATACATGCAAAATAGTACCATTTGCAGCAACTTCCAGCATAATATCATCCAGCGATGAGATAATAGCACTTAAGGATTTATTGGTATCTATCCATTTTGTTATATCTGTAAATGTAAGGATATATCCTTTATCCGTACCCGTTATAAGATGTCTCCCATTGATTCTCAGCCAGGTGATATCATCTTCATGCTGAAGACTGATTTCCTTGCCGGAAAAGTCCTTACGTTCCCGCAGCATAACAGCAAATGGCTGTATGGCGGCACTTTTCCAATAAGCAGTATCCTGGATCTGAGTTTCGGAGATACGGAGGATTTTGAGCGCACATTGATTCCATGCCATCACCTGACCATGCAAATCTATTGCAACGTAGCCTTCCTCAATAGCGTTCGCTATTGCGCTCCACCAATGGTTCACATGATCAATCATAGTCGGTTATATGGTTATACATCATCCTGCTTCCAGGGAAAAGATGAATATTATAACAGCAATTTAACAGAAAACTTCAAGTTTGTAGCTAAAAAACTGGATTTCATCTCAATATTTTCCTTTCCTACTCAAATTTTTAGTTCTTTTGACCGGTTAAATTGTTTGATATAGGAATGAATATTGTACAAAACGATACTAAACAGGCATGGTATTCCGGGAAGTGGGCGCAGATATTCCTGCATACAATTATATGGATTATCTTATTCAGCCTGCCTTTCCTGTTACGTCCCTCTGAACATAACCGTCCGGAACCTGATGACCAGGTGAATCTCATTCATTATTTCATGAATGCAGCATTGCTGATTCTTACCTTTTACCTGAATGCCATAGTACTCATTCCTAAACTGGTTTACCGCAAAAAATATCCGGAGTTTGTGACGATATTATTACTGCTTTTTGCGGCCCTGGTAGGATCAAGGTGGGTATTTAGCGCCATTTTCACTACTTACAAACAGTTTGAACTGAAACCCAGCATCATGTTCAATTTCTTTTCCCTCACTTTTATGCTGGCATGTAGCACGGCCTGGCGGATGATCAGGGATAAAATGAACAGTGATAAACTAGCCAGTGACCGCGAAAATGAGAACCTTAAAACAGAGCTGACGCTGCTAAGGTCCCAGGTAAGTCCTCATTTTATGTTCAACGTACTTAATAATATGGTGGCACTGGCCAGGAAAAAATCAGACCAGTTAGAACCTTCACTGATCAATCTTTCCTCTTTAATGCGGTATATGCTGTATGAAGCGGATGAAGATAAGGTACCGCTGGATAAAGAGATTGATTACCTGCAAAGTTATATAGACCTCCAACAGCAGCGTTTTGGTGCAAAAGTACAGGTAAATGTAAATTTACAACTCCCGGAAAACGGGTATGAGATAGAACCCATGCTGCTGATCCCTTTTGTGGAAAATGCGTTTAAACATGGTACCGGTCTGATACAGGAGGCACGTATCGACATAGAACTGCGTGCCAGGCAGGGTTTACTGCAGTTTTCCGTGATGAACAAATACAATACGGAATACGAGGAAGTAAAAGATAAAACGTCCGGCATTGGTCTTACGAACGTAAAGCGCCGCTTAAACCTCCTATACAAGGATAATTACCAGCTGCTGATCAACAAAAAGGACGGCTGGTTCGTTGTGTCTTTACAGTTACATTTGCATTAATTCCTTATTTTATGACACTACGTTGTATAGCTGTTGATGATGAACCGCTGGCACTTGAGCTGCTGGAAGATAATATCCGCCAGGTACCCTACCTGGAACTGGTGGCCAGGTGTACAGATGCCTTCGAGGCGATAAAAGCATTACAGGAAAATACGGTAGACCTCATTTTCCTCGACATCCAGATGCCTGGGTTAACAGGATTACAGTTTATACAGAGCATGGCGCAGAAACCCATGATCATTCTCATTACCGCCTATGAGAAATATGCACTGGCAGGTTTTGAACTGGATGTAACGGATTACCTGGTAAAACCGGTATCCCTTCCCCGGTTTATCAAGTCATGCAATAAAGCCCGCGAACTTTTCCAGTTAAAGCAAAACAATCTGCCTGCTGCTCCGGCTGCCAATCCGGAATTTTTCTTCGTAAATGCCGACTACAGCCTGCTGAAGATCACCATTGCAGATATCATCTGGATAGAAGCCCTGAAGGATTATATCCGTATCCACCTGACAGGCGATGCGAAGCCCGTTGTGACCCGTATGCCACTGAAACAGATAGAGGAACAACTGGCCGTGGCTAAATTCATCCGCATTCACAAATCCTATATTATAGCGGTAGCCCATATTACTGCCATCCGGAAAAACAGCGTATTTATCGGTACAATGGAATTGCCGGTAGGTGATAATTACCGCGATGCAGTGGCAGCCCTTACTGGCACAGGTAATAAATAAAACTTTATCCTTGATCTGCGCCTTTCGTCGCATTATTTTATATTGTTGCCTCATTTTACTATGTATAATCGAAATACGCAATTAGTTTTGCATTATCTGAAAAGGAACTTATGCAAAAAATTATATGGCTTTTTTTCGCCCTGTTGACCTGTTCTACTATTGTAAACGCACAAATGCCCGGTGGTGGGTTTCCCGGTGGTGGAATGCCCGGTGGCCGGCCGGCCAATATCGGACACCTCTATGGAAGAATTCTGGACAGTGATGGCAAACCAATGCCTTATACTTCAGTGATCGTTTTACAGAGCCGTTTCGACTCTGCCAGTGGCACCAAAAAGGATGTGTTGGTGAAAGGTGTAATGACACAGAATAATGGTGATTTCAGTCTGGAAGAATTACCCGTATTCGGCCCTTTACAACTGAAAATTACCGCTACCGGCTATAAAACTTATACCCAGACAGTCGCTTTCTTAACGAAGAAACCTGCTCCCGGTACCATTCCTTCATTCGATAAGGACCTGGGGAATATCAAACTGACAGGAAGTATCAGTCAGCTGCAGGCAGTGACCGTTACCGGTACCAAACCACTGATGCAGATAGACGGGGATAAAAAGGTGTTCAACGTGGAGAAGAACATCTCCAGTACCGGTGGTACTGCCCTGGATGTGATGAAAAACGTGCCTTCCGTAAATGTAGACATTGACGGTAATGTTACCATGCGTAACGCGGCTCCCCAGTTATTTATAGACGGACGGCCTACTACCCTTACCCTGGAACAGATTCCGGCGGACGCAATAGAAAGCGTAGAAGTAATTACCGCTCCCAGTGCTAAATACGATGCTTCCGGTGGTGGTGCTGGTATCCTTAATATTGTACTGAAAAAGAACCGCAAAACAGGTTACAATGGTAACCTTCGTGCGGGTATTGATAAACGCGGGGCTTTAAATGGTGGGGCTGATTTCAACCTTCGCCAGAATAAAGTGAATATCACGGCCAGCGCCATGATTAACCAGAACAAGGACCGTACTACCGGCATGACCGACCGTACCACCATAGAAACAGATCCCATACATACCCTGCAGAACAATGTTTCCAGGAATGGTGGCGGATTTGCTTTCGGTCGTCTCGGACTCGATTACTTCGTGAACAACCGTACTACATTATCCGTATCAGGCGTAAAAGTACATGGTAGTATGAAGCCGACCAGTACGCTGGACATCAATTCAGATACGACCTTTACTGCTGCCGGTACTACTTCTCATTCTTATGGCCAGCGTTTAACGAACACCCATCGTGTTTTCAACGGTACCGGCCTGGTACTGGGGATGAAACACCTGTTCCCGCATGAAGGAGAAGAGCTGACCGTAGACGCCAACTACTTCGGAGGCGCTTACAAAAACAATGCTGATTACAATACGAATTACTATACTGCAAGAGGGGGTACCGCTACCGGTGATGAACTGCAGAAAATACAGGGAAATGGTAAAATGAGGAATATCACTATCCAGACGGACTATGTGAAACCATTCAATGCCACTACCAAATTAGAAGCTGGTTTAAGGGCAGGATTAAGACATACAGAGAACAACAACTACAATTATATCTTTAATGATGCTCTTGGAGATTATAAGCTGATCCCCAACCCCAGCAGCAACTATGAGAATAATGAAAATGTATATGCCGCTTACGCTACTTTCAGCAGCAGCATCCGCAGCTTCAGTTATAAACTGGGATTGAGAGTGGAGAAATCCAACTACGACGGGAAACTGGTACAGAACAATGAGAAGTTTGGGAATGAATACCCCGCCAGCCTCTTCCCTACCCTGTTCCTGAGTCAGAAACTGAAACATAACCAGGAATTACAGCTGAGTTATAACCGTAGGATCAATCGTCCGAATTTCTTCCAGCTGATCCCCTTTGCGGATTCTACCGATAGGCTGAATATCACTAAAGGTAATCCCGGCCTGGTACCCGAGTTCACACATTCTGTTGAACTCTCTTACCTGAAAACATTTGCGGGTAATCATACCTTACTGGCATCTGCATATTATAAATATACAGACCACCTGATTACCGGTTATACCGAAAGACAAACAGATGAAGCCACCGGCAGCAAAGCACTGATCAATACCTATATCAATGCTAACAGCAGTTATACCACCGGTGCGGAAATAACGGTACAGAACATTCTTACCAAATGGTGGGATATCTCTACCAATATTAACATCTATAATTCCAGGATCAACACCGATAGTGCCAGTGCTGTTCAGCAGGATGCACTGTGGAGCATGTTTGGTAAATTCAACAGTAATTTCAGGTTACCCGCTAACTTTGATGTACAGTTAACTGCTACTTATCAGTCTAAAACGAACTTACCGGTGAATACCCAGCGCCAGTTTGGCGGCGGCCCTCCGGACATGCAGGCACAGAGTTCTTCCCAGGGTTATATCCGTCCTTTCTATGGAATTGATATTGCCATCAAGAAGAGTTTCCTGAAGAATAGAGCAGCGAGTGTAACATTGAGTGTAAGCGATATTTTCAGGACCCGTAAAACGGACCAGTACTCATCCAGCGCTTACTTTATACAGAACTATAACCGCCTGCGCGATCCCCAGATGGTGAAGCTGAACTTTGCTTATCGCTTTGGAAAGATAGATATGAGTTTGTTTAAGCGCAAGAGCCAGGGAGCGAATGGGGCTAATATGATGGATGGCATGCAGTAATTATAAGAGAATGTGAAGAGATTAAATGCGAATGATCAGCCGATCATTCGCATTTGTGCTTTATATATCTTCTGCATCATATACGATCACTTTCTTCCATAAGGAAGAGCATTCTTTTATGAAGTTTAAATGTGCGGGATCTGTCTGATAAATATCCTGTTCTGCTTTGTTCTTAAAGAATAACATCCAGGATACTGCGTAAGAGCGGTCTACCACGTCCCTGTTGGTAGTGGATGGCAACCCTATATGGTGCTGCTGGATGGTTTTGGCCGTTACGGCAAGCTTGCGTAACCCCGCAATCAGCTTATCCTTATCTTCCTGGCTATCCGGATTATTTAACCAGAAATATACATGATGTATGAACACTTTGGGCGTTTCCTTCGCTGTTACGGCGCCACCTGTAAGTGTTGCAATGCCCGTAACAGCAGCTGTTTTAGCTGCGGTTGACATGAACTGGCGTCTTGATTGTTTTGACATGGGTTAATTTTTTATACAGGAAAAATAGGAAAAATATCAGAGAAAAGGCAGCTATCCACCACCAATAGACAGGTATGGGCGCTGATAAAGTGATTGTTTGCGGAATACCCATATATACCCAGCCCGACCAATAATAAGGCAGTTGCAATACCGGATTGGTCTGCTGCTGCAACCACTGTAGCTTGGCCGAGTGCAATGCGGCCCCTATCTCCTGACCTTTGCGCAGATTCCCATAAAAATGGGGCATAAAAGTCGCCGCCCCGGCATCATTCACGTTCCATAACCCTGCTACCACTCCCGGGATGCCTGCTGCGGCAAATCCCCAGGATAAGCTCTGTACCCCTTCTCCCTGCATCAGCCAGCCGTCTGCTGTTCTGCAGGCGCTGAGCACTACCAGCTGAGGGGCGTGCAAACGGGCAGTGAGAGACGACAGGGCAAAGTTACCATCTGCCATTTCCAGGATAGGCTCCTGGTTTACACCGGCATGTGTGCTGATATGCAGGACACCTGTTTGCTGTAATGCCTGTTCCAGGGCCTGCAATGTAGCGGCCTTGTTCTCTTCATATTTACCGCTTACAATAGTTTTGAGCTGGCGTTGCTCTTCTACCACAGCGGGGATGGCCCGGCTGCTGCTGTCGTGTGTAATGAAAAAGCCGGTGAAGCCGCTTGTTTTTTCTTGTGGCCTCTTTCTTAGTTGCTGCCAGCTTAATAATGAATAGGCATAACTGATCGATGCCTGTTTTACCAGGAAAGGCCAGGCGTTGATATCCGGATGATAAATGCTGTCTGTGACCAGTGCATCGAATGGTACATACCCCAGTACATCATCTGTCAGAAATAAGTACTGATAATTTTGCTGCCATTTTTTACCCCCCAGTATTTGCCCGTATAATTTATATGCATCTTTACAATAGGCTACCGGGTCATTCATCATAGCGCCGGGGCCTTCTTTGAAATAATGCTGTACAAAGTACCGGCATTGTGTGGCCAGGTTATCTACGGTGCGTACTGCTTTTACACCATGTTTATCTGCTTCCAGCAGGAACCATTGTTTTTCTCCTGCGAAGCAGGCTATCACTTCCGTATTTTCAGGCAGATCATTCAGTTGGGTACTGGTAACGCGATTACTTTGTAACAGTGCCGGGTAACGCTCCTGCAGTTTTCTTTGCAGGCCGCTCATTTCATATTCCAGGGAAGAGATCATGTCTGTTTTGTCGGCTGCTTCTCTGTTGTAATAAGCGATGGCTTGTTCCAGTTGCTGCATACGATGGAACAAGGTGTCTTTTTCATGCATAGCGGCATAACCGATATTCCTGCGGATCTCTTCCAGCAGCCATTGCGCTTTCCCCTGTTCTGCGTATTGCAGCATACGGTTGGCGTATTGCTGTTCTTTAGTTGTGGTATACAGGCTGTAAGCGATCTTCATCGCCAGTTCCACACGGCGGCGGTTCTCCTGTTGCTGTAAACGGCGGGAGTCCATCCCGGCAAATTCATTTCTTAATTTAGCAGCTGCGGCGAAGCAGAGGTCTATGACTGCCAGTGCCTGTTGCGAATGCCCTTGCTGATGATATGTTCTGGCGAGTCCTTCCAGGGCATCCTGTAAGATATATTCACCGTATAACCAGCGTTCTTCCGGCAGTTTATCGGGGGTGTAAGACGGCAGGAGTATTTTAAGTGCCTGCTGGTATTGTTGCCGGGCGGCATCCGGTTTGTTTTGACCCAGCAGGGCCCGTCCCATCAGTACATATACATTGGCTTTTTCACGTTGCCTTCCTCCTTTGAAGTATTGTGCTATCACCTGCAGGGCCAGTTGGTATTGCTGCAGCGGATTGCTGCTGGTGGCTGCTGCCTGCACATAAGCGCTTTCCAGCCAGTAAGGGTTCGTTCCCTGTAGTATTTTTAAGGCGGCGGTATTTAATAAACGGGCGCTGTCATAACTTCCCCTGGAAGTGGCGAGGTCTGAGAGGGTGTTGAGTAAAAGCCCTCTTACCGGGGCTTTTTCACCGGCGTATGTCAATCCCAGTTTTGCCAGGGCGGTGGCTTGCAGCCACTCCCCCTGTGATCTTCTCAGCACGGCCATATTTGCGTAAGCAGCGGCGATCAGTGCAGGGTCTTTTTTCTTTAAGGCCAGGGACAGCATCTGTTCCTGGATATACAGGGCGCTTTCATAATCTCCCAGGCGGGTATAGTTATTCCCCAATGGCTTAAGGATGTGGTCTTCCACATCATAAGGATCGGGTAATGTTTGTTTGTAAAAAGAGTAGGCCTGCTCATAACATTGGATCGACTGTAATATATTCCCGAGGTAAAGCTGGTAGTAGCCCTGGTTCACGAGCAGGTCCAGCCAGGCGAGGTAGTCTTCATCTGTACGGATAGGACGCCAGGCATCCTTTTTACAGTCCATCAGTACATTTATACGGGCTGCAGGGTCGGCGGCGACGTATTCCATCCGCTCATATAACCAGCCCGACAGGTCATCTGCCTGCTGCAACTGCTGTAAACGCTTTTGCAGCGTATCAGGTAGTGCAAAGGATTTTACCGCGAGGAAGCAGCACAGTACAGTGATATAGAGTTTCTGTTTGATCGTTGAAGATACAAACATTCCGCTTTGCCGCAAGTAGTGCCTTAGTTTGAATATTATGGCAGATATTGATGATCGATAAATACACTGCATCTGACTGTTTCGTTCTCTGATGTAGCTTTGGAATATGGGCTCAGGGTTTGATTTTCAATTTAACTTCACCTGATAGTCACGTCAGATAAGGTGTATTTATCGATCATCAACATCTGCGCGAAGATGACGTAATCAAACGGAGGTATTACCCTCCATTTTACTTTTTTAAACCATACTTACGGGCAAGGAATTTGTAATTTAGCATCCTTAAAATCACTTTTATGAAATACCTAGTACTATTACTCAGTTTATCTTTATCGATCGGAAAAACCCAGGCGCAGGATACCCTGAAAACCAGCAGTGGCCCGTTAATTATTCAACCCATTGAGCATGCGAGCCTTGTTCTCAGCATAGGAGACAAAACTATTTATGCAGATCCTAATGGTGCTGCTAATTTTGCTGGTGTTGCCTCTCCGGATATTATCCTGATCACAGATATTCATGGTGACCACTTTGATTCTACTACACTGGCTGCTGTGGCCAAACCGAATACTATTTTCATTGTACCGAAGGTAGTGGCGGATAAAATGCCGAATAAGGATCATGTGGTAGTATTGGCTAACGGCGGTACTACCAAACAACTGGGTATATCCATCAGCGCCATCCCGATGTATAATCTCCCCGAAAGCCCTACTGCTATGCATACCAAAGGACGTGGCAATGGCTATATCTTACATATCGGTGGTAAGAATATTTACATTTCCGGTGATACACAGGCTATTCCTGAAATGCGTTCACTAAAAAATATTGATGTGGCATTTGTATGTATGAACCTTCCTTATACCATGGATGTAAAGGAAGCAGCGAGTGGCGTGCTGGCGTTTAAACCCAAAGTAGTATATCCTTATCATTATCGTGGTAAAGGCGGCCTGAGCGATATAAATGAATTCAAACGTCTTGTAAATGCCGGTAATCCCACAATTGAGGTAAGATTGCGGAACTGGTATCCGAAGAAATAACTAAAAAGGGGAGAGATTGGAAATATTCTCCAACCTCTCCTTTTATGCAAATTGAAGATTAAATCTATGTAAATTGAAGATATTTTCTATGTAAATTTAGAATTAAGACCTAAATTTACTCTAATAAAGTAATAATAAACCTGCCACTCAGGCTTCTTCACTCCGCTTTATTAAATCGAGCATAAAGTTATTATATTCATCTTTCATCGGCAGCTCCTGTTCTACGTATAATTGTCTCTTTTTGACAGTGACAGTTGTCTGTGTTTTAGGATTAAATCCTTCTTTACTGACGTCCTTCCAGTAAATACCGATCCCCCTTTTTTGCCAGGCGGGAAGTTCATTAAAGTTAATACCGTAACTGAAAAGCAACTCGTTTTTCTCAGCCGTACTTAATTTACTGATACGTTCTGTTGCTACAACAGCAGATAGCCCGATCTTTCTTAATTGCCAGTAACAATGAGCACTCAACGAATTCCGGAATGCATCTTCATTCCTCCATCTGAAATAATCTGTTACTAATGCTTTATTAGGCAGTTCACAGATCCTGCAATCAAAAACACCGATACTCCCAAGAAGCAGAGAGAAACGGGCACTGGCTTCCCCGGCCAGAATAGCGTTAATTTTACGGTGTTTCCTCCCGAATGAAGTTTCGTTTATATGAAACAGTAATGATATCTCGTCGCTCTGTGTATACCCGTACACGATATTTAAACCCACGTTCATCAGGTGCATGACCGTTTCCTGCATGTAACTCTTGAACCTTTCATCAAAAGGTTTTTCGAAATCGTGTAGTTCTTTTGTAAGCCGGGTAAAGTTCCTCCCATCAATTCTCACTACAATATATATTTCGGGTAATACGAAAGCATCACTAGCCGTTTCATAAACCCGCATTTTTTTGTCCAGCTCATTAAATTTCATCGTTCCATTCTTTTATAGTGAATCCGTTATCACTTATTGATACATAATAAAGTTCATCAAACCCTTCATCTTTTGAGGGCAATTGCAGACGGTTGAATGTTCCTTTAATACCAATTTCCGGTATGAGTGCATCACCGCTTCGTTGATTATTTCTCAATAAAGCATCAGTAATTACCGATTGAAAATAATATCCTATAACTTTAAATCTATGCTCCTTTGCCTGGGAGATATATTTCTGCCGTTCTATTTTAGAAGGGTTCGTATTATCAATTACAAACTTTTGCCAGCTTTTAAAGCAGGCTTCCATAAAAAGGTCTTCCCGGTTACGTGTTGTCAGCAGGTCCATGGAGATCCTGACGTGCGTGGAAAAGAAACGTTCCTTGAAGAATGTAGATTTGCCCGTTGCCTGTATCCCGCAAAATATAACCGCTTCCATATATAGTACAATAATAAGGTTTAGAAGATAGAAATGCAAACCGGCAGGTTTAATGCTACCCCGTTAAAGATCTGTCAATTTGAGATTACGTCCTTCGCCATCGGCGGTAGTTATTATATTCTATCTATTATTTATTGTTGCACTTATAATACAATCAATTACATTTTCAGCTTTGCAGTTGTTTAATCCGGCTCCCCAGCAAGCGTTAAACTCAAGAATAAACCAGCCCTTCTGCTCATTATAGGCAATATCAACCACTACGGCATCAGGTAACTGATCTTTATTATTATTTATAAAATCTGCTACAAAATCTTTTCCTGTATTAATATCTGCAAAGCCCTCATATAGGGCAATATCCTTTACTATTCCATTTAATACAAAACTCCTGGCTTCTGCCTGTATGGGTTCAACAATGGAGGAAGTAAGGATTTCTTCAGTAGCTTCCAGACCTTCGGTTGCCTGTTTAAAATCAGAGATGGTATTGAAAATAGCGGCAAGGAATATTTTAGGAATAACGGGCTTAATAAAAACGGGGAAATCACTTTCAGTAATTAGCCCAATTTTTTTTAGTGTAACAGTTCGTTTTGTCCATTTGTTATCCAGTCTTGCAATCAGTGTATCGTCTGGCGACAGGAGTTCAACTTCATAAATTTGTGCTAATACCAATGCGAAGGTTTGATTCCCATAGATGGCAATTTTCCGTTTGGCTAGTTCTTCGTCTTTAATCCAGTATTTACCCAGTCGTTTTATCTCTCTGATGCTATTTGCCCAGGTAGCGTAAATCTGTTCAAATTCAACGTCTGTTTTTTCAGGAATAAGAAGTGTAGTAGAGATATCCATGTATAATAGCCAGTTTACGGGAGTGAAAACTAATAAAAAAGCCGCAGATTGCGGCTTTTTTATTAGTTCAGTTTATCTGTAGTATCCACCATGTCCATGATAATAATAATGAGGATGGTGACAATATCCTGGTCTGTCCCGGACAACCAGGCAACTACTTAAACCGGAGATAAGTACTGCTGTGAGAATAAGATATTTTAACTTTTTCATGATTGTTAGGTTTGAAAATATGTGATGTATAGCCGGAAGAAACCGTCTGCAGTACGTTTACTTCCTGTTCACATATACTAATGACAAAACTGTGCCAGATTAGATATAGAATTGTTATCTACTGTTAACGTGTTGAATTAACAGATCTTTAACGGGTGGACATTAAACCTGCAGTTTTTTTTCTCTCTCATCGCAAGCCAGTTAAGACTTTCACAGTAGTATTTTAAATAATGACATGTTAGGTGTATTTTGTTGCAGATAAGGGTGAATTATTGTTAATATTCGGGCACTAATAGCAATTAAACAAAATGGAAAATATTCCGGTAAGGCATATCAGGGCAACCTCAAAAGAACCAGACTTTTCTGAAAGTTTTAGCATACGGGATATCGGAGATTTACTTGCCGGAAAAGATATGGTGCAGGAGCTTCATAGACATGATTTCTTTTATATGCTGGTCTTGAAAAAAGGAAAGGGTAATCATGATATAGACTTTGTATCGTACAACGTTTGTGATAATGCTGTTTTCTTCATGCGCCCCGGTCAGGTGCATCAGCTTACATTAAAAGCGGGGAGTTCGGGGTACCTGATAGCATTTAAAACGGATTTCTATAAACTATCAAATCAGCCATTACGGAAGGCAACCAATATAAATTTTTATCGTCCCGATACCAGTAGATTTAAGAAGTTGCTTTCTATACTGACTTATATATTTCAGGAGTATACTGATCAACAGGAAGGGTATCAAAAGATCATTGAAGCGAATCTAAGTATTTTCTTTATCGAACTTGTCAGGCAGAATGGCAAAAACCCCCTGAATAGTGTTAACACTTACACACAAGAGCGACTTGAAGCATTTTTGGAACTTTTAGAGACGCATATTTCTGACTATAAACAAGCGTCTCAATATGCTGATATGTTGAATCTCTCTCTTTATCAGCTGAATGCAATCACTAAGTCTGCGTTGGGTAAAACGTGCTCGGAACTTATTAATGAATATATTATCCTGGAATCCAAAAGATACCTTTTTGCAACATCCAGCCAGGTAAGCCAAATAGCAGATCATCTGGGTTATGAAGATGTATCTTACTTTATCAGATTCTTCAGGAAGCATACCGGGTACTCACCGGAAGTATTCAGGCAGAATTTTGGTTAAGGCCTGTTAAACTACATTTTTATCCTATCCTGCACATCCCATGAGCATTACTTTCGAAGTAAATAAAATCGAATCATTATGAATCAGAAATGGGATGAACGATATAATGAACAGGGATTTGCTTGTGGAAAAAGCAGCTAACGTGTTTTTTAAAGAATGGCTTTCAAAATTTGAACCCGGATGTATATTAGCTACATTAGGAGCTACCTGTTTGTAGAAAATCAATCTTCTGTTATCAGACTCCGTAGAAGTCCCCTTCTATTCGCGACTTAGGGGATTCCTACGGAGTCTGTGTTTTGTTGTTTAATATGTTTTCTACAAACACAAGGCTCCTAACAGAGACTATTATGTTTTGTTATGAACACAGATATTACAATACCGTATTATATTACGTTTATAACAAGCGCTTACTTAGTTATTCAACCCTTCTTCCAGCTGTTTAACAGAATTCTCAATCATCAATAGCTTCTCTTTCACCAGACGGGTATGCGGGTAATTCGCAACCAGCTCTTTCAGCAACTGATACGCTTCCGTATTATTGCCTGCATTCAATGTCTTGGCCGCCCGTTGAAACAAGGCTACCGCCGATTCCTGATCAGGATCCTTTACCGGGAAATTTTTGTAAGAGAATTCATCCCATAACTCCGCTGTCCAGGGCCAATGCTGCTGCAGCAAATCCTTGTTCATGTTTTTGAGTACATCCGGATACTGCTTACCATTAAATGCCGGATTGAACTCCTTCAGTTTTTCACACACCCCTGCATACACCAGGGTTGCGGTGTTTACCAACTCCTGCGATAAGGGTTTGCCATTCAGCAGACCAACGTATTCATTCCACTTTTTCCAGTAGGTATATAACATGCGGTCGCGCAATGCATTGTTTGCAGGCAACTGCTCAATATTGCTTTTCAACAGCAATAAAAATGCTTCGAATTGTGCAATGTCCTTATAAATGGATTTCGCCCAGTTACCACTGCTGTTGCGGAACAAATGCTCAAGTACAAGGTATTGCAAGGTGCAGGAGGCGTCTTCTGTGGTGACTGGCTTACTGAAAACACGGGTGATCAGATCGCCTGGTTCCACGGTAAATATCAGCTGCGCCAAAGGCCATTGGCTATAAGGACAGATCCATCCTGCGTATTCCCAATCGTTAAGAGTAGTGATACGTTTCTTCGAATGAATGTCCGGCACATTGTACTGCCTGTAGCGGTCGAAATTTTCCTGCGTAAAAAGGCTCACCAGCCGCTGACGGTATTCGAGGTCCATGAATCCGGTCTTCTCCAGGTATTGACGTACTTCCCAGATGCCACTACGGTCCTGCCCATTGAGGATATAATCCAGGCTCACTTTCACCAGCTCCGGGGTTACGAGTTTCCCCTGCTGCATAATGCCCAGCAGCAGTTGAATCAACCCTACCGATTTGGGCATGCGCAACAGTATTTTATATAACTCGGAGATTTCGCTTTTTTTGATGGTACGGTTATTCCATGCGGTTGTAATCAGGTTTTTCATCCCCATGAAAGAGGACGCACTCCCGTCTGTAAGCATAGCGTTTTTGAAGGTTGGCAGGAAAGCGCCTGTCTGATCGCTTTTGTCTGCGTTTTGCAGCAGCCAGTTTGCTCCCGTTACGGATACGAGATATGGTAACCCCGCGCGTATTTCCGCGTGCTGATCTGCCAGTTTGCCGATCATCTGTACCCAGTCGTGCAGGGGTTGTTGCGGATAAAAGGCAATATGGCGGTATAGTACACGCAACAATGCCGGCGCCAGTTGACTAAAATCCGTTTCCAATGTTTTAAGTACACCGTAAATACGTTCCAGCTCATAGATATCTTTGGCCTGGTCCAGCATCAGTTCCAGGCTTTTCTTCAATGCGGGGTCATTGATGTAGGCGAATGTTTGCAAACGTGCAATTACATATTGTTTCAGGTCTTCCGGGTACCAGGGACTTTCCAATACTTCACTGAATAATTGCAGTAAGGCATGTCTGTTCTCATTATTGGCCACTACCTGGCATACTGCGTATACCATCTGCATTTTCAGCTGATGGTCCGTTTCAGTAACAGCCAATTGTACCAGTTTATCGTCTGTCTGTGCCGATTTACGACCTGTATTCAATATCACACCCACCTGCGCATAACGCAATGCAACAAGAGGTTCTACACTGAGCGCCTGCAACAATACAGGTTCCAGTACGCCCTGCCATTCAGAGAATTTATTCGCCAATAATGGTAAAGCCGCCTGCCGCACATAAGGATTAGGATCTTCCATTGCACGGGTAATCAGTTGCAGCATGTTCGTATGCTGTAACAACGACAACAGATTGATCTTTAAACCCGCAGATTGTGTTTGGGTAAATAAGTTGACGAAATCGTCCTGTAATCCGGGATTGGCCGTAAGGCGTTCTGCAACAAGCGTCAGTAACATTGGCTGATCAGGCATTTGCTGCAGGGCAGCAAACAGGCGTGTAAAGAGCGCTGCATCTATCCATTGCAGGCCCGCCAGCAATTGAATAATGGCATCCCTCACTGGCAGAGAGGTTTCAGTAGCCAATGCTTCCGCAATGGAAGTCTGTACTTCCGGTAACAGGAAAGGCATGGCCGCCAAAGATCTTACCACTTCCAACCGCAGGGACTCCTGTTCCAGCGGATCAAGGAAGTGCAGCATCATTTGTGCAGGGTGCGGATGTACCAACTGCTGTATAAGGCCCAGTAACGGACGTCTGCATATAAAAGGTGCCAATGGCAGGTAAGTATATAACGCTGCGATCGTTGCCTCTGTTTTGTATACTACGTTCTGAAGGCCCTGAATGCTGGCCAGCTGTACATCTGTGTCCATATCATACACAAGCGTGAGGGCCAGTATCTCCTGGATCTCATGATTATGCGCTGCGATGACAGCCAATCGTTTCACTGCGGTATAACGTAAATCACGTTCCGCTTCCAGGCAGGCGACAGATGCCAGGGTATCGATATAAGCCTGATGATTCTTTATGCGTGCAATGTCAATTTCACAAAGCATTTGCAGCATAGCCTGTTTTACCTCTTTGCTCTCTTCCGCACGGGTAGCTTCCGAAAGTTTGGTGATCCCTTCTGCTGATTCAAGGAAAGGACGTAAGTCTGCCAACGCTTTCAGGCGATCGCTGGTACTACGTTCTGCTGATACAAGTATGTCGAATAAAGCAATGTCTGTTGCCATATTTTTATTTAAAATGATGGTTAAAATTTAATCCGCGAATCCAGGGCCCTCTTCCACTTCTTTTGCCGGAGGAGGAGTAGACGTCCGGACAAGGGTATCAAAGTCAATATTGGCGCTGTAACATGCCTCTTTGAGCGCTTTTTTAAAGCTCTCATTATCCAGCATACCAGGCATCTTCACTGCATCTTTCAGTAAAGATGGTACCGGCTCCCAGGTATTGTTCACGCCGAGATATTTCAGGAAGGGCAACAGACCGTTAACCGTTTGCTGTTGCAGCATGCGTTGCCTGAATTCCGTTTCCAGTGCAGGCCCCCAGACTATTCTCAACAACTCGTCCAACTGTATGAGTTTAATATAATTACCACGGGTTTCCAGCAATTGCCATAACGCAGGTTTCAGTTCCGGCGCAACAGGATTACTTTTGATGATCAGCAGATAGTGGTAGAACATCCCTTCATAACCAAGGTCGGCCTGTAATAACTTGTTCATCGCATAACGCACCAACTGATCATCAATACCATCATTCACCATCAGGAACTCCAGGATCTCCACATCAGATACGCCCTGGGAATACAGGCTGTTGGAGTTGGCCGGGTTCAGACAGGCATACAGGATCTTTTTGGCCATCTTCGGGTTCTCCTCGTAAAACACCCAGAGGTGCGGGAATATCCCATCCGTTTCGTGAGAGACATCCGCTTTGTATAACCACTGTTCCCAGTTGATGTTGGAGCCACCGGTATGTGTGATCGCCTTTTCCTGTACATAAGTGGCGATGCTCACCATCTGATCACTTGTATCATGATCTACCAGATGGGTAAAGATCTGCACGGTTTCGGCAGAGAGTACAGGGATCTTACTGATTTTACGGGCGAGGTTTATCCGCAGGTCGCGGTCCAGTTCCTGTTGTAATAAAACAGGCGCCGCTGCGGCTACTGCATTGGTATTTTCAGGCGTAAGCGGGATCATATTAATACCCCGTATCGCCCATTCGCGGATAGCGGGCGAGGGTGCCTGCAACGCTTTGAGATAGAAGTCGTTCCATTCCCCTCCTGCATTCATTGCTGTGCTGATCGCTTTTAAGATCACCGCTTTGATATCATCTCTTTGCTCTTTCTCATATGCTGCCACGAATTTATCCAGGAAGGATATATTTACCGGTACCTGCTTACCAAGGATATCATAGATGCCAATGGCCACATTTGCCTGCAAAGACTTATCCAGTAAACCCCATAAGGCTTCTGACAGGATGATGTTATTGGCTGAATAAGGGGCCAGCAACTGTAATAACTGTAATGCCAGCTGCGTGTTTTTCTCTGCCAGCAGGCAATTACAGAGGTATTCAATATTGGCAGGTGTCAGTGAAATGCTGTAAGTGAAGATCATCATGGCCGCTTGTCGCACAGCGTCATCAGGGTCCGACTGTAGTGCTTTCAACAGCGTGTCCATGACAGCGGTATCACTGATAGCGTGCAGGGCCAGCAATTGTATACTGAACCTGCGTATACCGGGGTTCTTATCAGCACGGATCAATTCGCATAGCGGTCCACTCAGTACCAGTGAGCGGTCCAGGCAATAGCGCAGCACCATTTCCTTGATCGTATCCGGTGTGATGGGTTGCAGTAACCGGGCAATCTGCCCGCTATCCATTTTATTCTGCAACAACAGGCGGTTTACCAGCACCCGTTTATTGACAGTATCCGTCTCTTCCAGTACCTCCTGGTAAAAGAGGCTGTCTTCTTCACTGGCCTCTACCGGTATCAGTAACCATGACAGGATCTGCCGGCGTGTATCCGCGTTATTATGTTCGCGGTAAAAGTCCATCAGTTTCTTCCGTGCAGTAAGATTTGTGATGGAACATCTTCCCAGCAACGGCAAAATGATATCTCTTGCTTCATTCTGCTGTAAAGCATCAGACAATAGCTGAATAAAGGCCTCTTTATCCGGAATAGCCTGTAAGCCGCCCGCTGCAAGACGTTGCAGCATATCGGCCTGCAAGCGTGTATCTGTTTCTACAGCAATCAGGCTAATCCATTTGCTGATCACTTCCGGATCGTTCAGATAATGGGCAGCAGCTGAAAGCAGGTTGTATTTGCTGTCCGTATCGGAAAGTGGCACCATGTCCATCATGAGCAGGGCTTGTTCCCGGGTGTTGGTCCGCCTTGCTTTAATTTCTTCAGTTATTTGCATTCTCGTTAATTTTTATCAGCCATCTGGCGTAAAATAGTAGGGTCCTGTATTTCATTGTCCCGGGCCAGCAGCAGTACTTTAGACAGTAACTCTGCGGTGCGCGGATCATCATCCATAAAAGGAAGGAATAATCTGCCTCTGTGCTGTGAATGCACCGGCAAAACAGATAAATAACCCGATAGCATACGATGCACTACTGCACTTCCCAAATGCACACTATATTCCCCCAATGTTCCTTTTATCAGGGCATGGCTCCCTTTCACCGTTACATTATCCAGTTTAAATAACCGCACTGTTTCCTGTAATAAAACACTGCGCATTTCAATAGAAGAATGGCTGGCTTCAGGATCTACACCGCCTGCATGTGCCACACTCACTACCAGGTCTATATCCCGCATTACTTCGCTGAAAATACGTGGATGTACTTTATCGAAAGGAACATGCTTATACGTTTTCAAATCCATAAACGCCACAGTCTCCAGTGTAGGGTTTTCCATTTCAGCCGGAGAGAACCAGTCTGCCATTGCATACATACAGGCAGCGAAACCTTCCTTATGGTAGACCTTCTGCAAGCCCTGTTCATAATTCGTTTTCCAGCCACGGGAACGCAACAGCGCCAGTGTTTGTTTAGGTTGTACCTGGTGACCGGCATAACGGCTGGACACGGCTACTTCCTGACGCTCATCATCCGTGATCAGATATAATTCGCGGAATATCTGTTTAAAAGGCTGCTGCAACCCTTTATCAAAGGCATCATGCTGATAAGCAGGCCAGGAACCATTACTGTAAAGATCTGTACAATGCGCAATACGCAACTGATCGTTATCACTTAATGCGGATACCTCTCCCTCAGCATTCACCAATGTTCCGTCCTTGTAAAAGCCATGTTTCTCTTCTGCTATAAATACCAGCTTTTCAAGATGCCGGGCAATGACCGGATGCGTAAATAATTCCTTTATTTCACTCATCAAAAATAAATCTCCTCTCAGCATGGCTTCTTCCAATCCTGTACGGGAACGGCGGAACTGCTCACGTAATGTTTTCTTAAAGCCATTCAGTTCCTCTACCTTTTTATCTTTTTTATACTTAGATGGAATATCCTTCAGTGCTTTATCCCCTTTAAAAGATACGATGTCAGCTTCTCCATTTTCATCAATGACCAATCCTATCAGCACATCATCATACTGCACCTGTGTTTCTTTCGAGAGGATGGCCTGTACCTGTTTTGTCTCCATCGCCCAGGTAAGCCGTATAGGATCGGGATAACCGGCATTACGGGCCAGGTTTTCCAGGGAGATCTGTATAGATAAGGCTTCGGAACTTTGTTTCTGTGCACCGAATTGTTTACTTTCTTTTTTAAACTGTTGCAGGAATTCATAGCGGGCCAGGATATCCTTTGCCTTATTGGTTTTATTCAGTGGCGCCAGTCCGTAAATACGTACATAATCCTGATCGCGTTTCCCGGCTATTTTCTCTGTAACTTCTTTCAGGTTTAATACGCCTAACAATACATCGGCATAAATACGAGCACGGCGATGTCCGTTACCATCTGTAATATATTTTGCCGCATCATATACCATGGGCCAGCGTTCTGCACCTATTTCCTTATACGCCTTTAAGAACCATTCTTTATCTACTGCGCCATTCTTGAATTCTTCCACGTCCAACGAAGAGTAACGGGCTATTGCACTTTCGGTTATTGAATTTATTGATTCGTAAGCAGTCGTTTTAGTATGTGCATGCATCCACCAGATGGCACTGTCAAGACCTTTCCAGCCCAGGTAATTGCTAACGAACCACTGCCATTGAGGAGCATACATAGCAGCATCTATTAGCCGCTGTTCATTGGCCTTTATCTGTTGCATGGCTTCGTTAAACTGTTCCTGCGTATCCGTAGGTAATGCAAGACATTGTCTCAGTAAATCACTAAAGGAAGCCGTTTTACTGGCATCGCCACTACCCCAGTAATACCCTTTCTGAAGGGTTGTTTTACCAAGCCCCCCAATGATCTGTGCAAAACGGTTCACACCATATAAGGACTGGATCTCTTCTGCTATAAAAGTTACGGATGTTGGCAGATCCCCTCTTTTCAATTCTATATCGAGTACATGATTACGTGCCTTTTCAAAAACCGCTTGCAGAAAAGGGAAACGGCCCATATAATCAAACTCCCGTTCATTGCGCCTGGGGGAAGATAATAAACGCATATGTTCAGGCTCCATGAGACCACGTAACAGGTCAGGCTCTCCTATTATCCCTTTTTCATATGCACGGCCATACACCATCAAGGGCGTAATATGATGAGGAATGCTTTCTTTGAGTCCGGAGAATTGCCGCCAGTGATACAAATTCCAGCAAAGCCCTACCAGTTCGTCAGGCATAGTTTCCGGCTTTACCATTTTGAGGAATAAGAACATACCGGGCAACTGTTGCCAGCCTTCGCGGAAATCCTGAGGTCCGTCGGCCTTTGTCCCTTTTTGTAACACCTCCTCACCCATGGACGCGAACATACGGGTAGTAGCGCCCAATGCAAATTCATCCGCATTCTCAAACGGATTGAATCTGTTCAGAATACTTAGCAGGGCTAAGATCGGGTTGTTGTACCTGTTTAGTTTCGCATAGCGGCCTGATACGAATTCTCCTACATCCGGCAGTTGTTTTGACATTATTTTAGCATAGGCATTGATGGGATAGATAAAAGCCTGTATCATCAGGAAAAGATCTGATGATGTCAATCCCCATTTCTCATACCAGCCCTGCCATACTTCATATAAAGGAATATCATCCTTCACCGGCATATCCTTGTGCGAGAACCGCAACAGTAAAACATTCCCCAGTAATACTTTCCTGCGTACATTATCAAATCCTTCTTCCTCGTATTCTTCTTCTTTATATGCTTCGAATAACTCACACAGTTCGGCGATAGCTTCTTTTAAAGTCGCTACCGGTACAGAAAACGCATAAGGATGTTTCGCCAGCATTTTTTCATACTGGTTATTCTTATCTATTACCGGATCTGTAACAGGTACACATTGTGCAGGATCAAATAATCCATAGCCGTTCTCCGCAGAAACATCATTTGTTTTATCTCCTCCCAACTGCGACAATAACACTTCTTCTTTAGAAGAAATGCTTTTCCTTTCCCTGAAAGCCTTGATCCATGCTGCGCTTTCACTGGCCAGGCGGTTTTTCTTTTTCAGTTGTATCAGGATATCCAATGCGGCCATACGCTGTTCTGCATCTCCTTTTAGGATCTCCTGCATAACAGCTATCAGGGCTTTATCGGTTTGACGCAATAACAGGGAAATGATATTCCCCCGGAAATCCGCTGCTTTTCTTTTCAGCAATGCGGGAAAGGTAGATAGCTCTTCTGGCGTAAACTGCGTATGATATAATACTTTGCAGGCAGTATCGAATTCAGACCTGTCTTTCAGGATCAGCATCGCATACCGGTGTTGAAAATCCGTCAGTTCTGCTTTATCACCCTTCCTGAAATCCATGTCGTAAGCTGCATATTCAGGCAATACCCTCAGCGTCAGCATTCTCTTCATCAGGCTGTCCATCTCATCCATGTAACCGGTTAAAATTTCTATCCTCTCGGGGTATTTACCCACCAGCATGATCATGGCCATTAAGATCCGGCCCCTGGAAAATTCTATCTTTAACCAGGAAAATACTGCTCCGGTGAAGGTTATTTCCTTTACCGTTATCCGTTTATATACTTCGTGCAGTTTATTGAAAAGGTCCGGATAAAGCTGATTGTAATGATTCGCATTATCATGTATACCGATAGTACTATGCAGGGCATTTACCGCCAGGGCCAATGGCATTAGCTCCTTATCATCCAGTGCTGACAGGTGAAGGGGGAAACTGATTTCATTCAAACGGGTGTTATCCGCGAACAGCAAGGTCAATGCACGTTTCTGCACATTCCCTTTTTCGTATAGCTGTTTCAGGTAAGGTACTGTTTTCTGTACATCGTATACTCCCTGTGCCCATAATCCCATGAACACGTCTGCATTATTATCCGATTGTATCGCCGCAGGAATCATCCCGGGATATTCGATGTATTCAATCGCCTTCTGCATGAATTTCTTCACGGCAGGTTCACGTTCACTCTCCCACCCCATGCCTACCCACACATCTATCGCACGTACTACAGATGAAAAGCGTACCAGGTCGTTGTCCACTATCACACGCAGCAGATGTTTCATTGCACCAATACTGGTTTCGTCCAGCGATTCCAGGATCACCTGCCGCAGGCCTTCCTGCCGTTGCGCAGAGAGCAGCAGTTGTTCTATCAGTTTCCAGGCAGCTGGTTTATCACTGTTCAGCAGTGCTTTTATAATATTCTGGGTAACCTTCCCTTCTGCATCTTTATTGTAAATGATATCTTCCAATACCTGGAAGGCATCCGTGTGGTCCATATCCACTGCGGCCGACCACAACCTGAAAATCTCCGGGTTTCTATCTGCCATTAAATAATTGCAGCGGATCTGTTCTGCAATGGTAAGGTCATAGAAGGTAGATATGTACTCAAAATTATCATCATGAGCCGATGTGTAGGCCTGAGGTAGCAGATGAATGAGATTATTGATCTGCCTGCGCAGATAGTTATGAGGGCTGTTGGGCGAACGGAAAGACCGCCGTGCATACCCTTCCTGGTACATCTGGTAAGGCGCCTGTTTCCAGGCATAGTGTACATAAGCAGCTTTTTCTGCTCCGAAAAAGAACGGCAGCAGGTCATAATTTTCTTTGTTATCCCAATGCTGATCGCCCAGTAATACGGCTATACGTTTATAGCGTTCGCTGTGACGTTCTACAGGCCATACCGGCCAGCGGCGGCTATCTCTTCTCCGGGATCTTTCTTCTGTATCGTTCAGTAAGAGTAGTCCCAGTTCTCTGGCATTGGCAGAGAGGGAGATCTTATCTGATTTCAGGGCTTCCGTGTAATTGTCTAAGGGGTTTGGGATTACCTTTGCTTTTAGAACTTCTTTCAGCATAATATTTGAGGTATGGATGAATTTACCAGTAACTACCGGCAAGAAATGTCAGACGTATGAAAGTGATAATAGTATCTTCCTGTAAATGAATAACTTGTTCCGGTTTTGTATATTCCTGCTCATTAGCAAAAACAACGAACAGTCCGTCCTGAAATGCCAGCAAAGCGGTTTTAACCGCTTCTGACGTATCGGCTTTGGTATCATTATACACATGACCAAAACTGATTTTACCGGAAACTAACTGATCGAGCATAGGAAGGATAGTTACTCCATTGGGTCTGCTGTTAAATTCCCTGACCTGCTGGATTACTACAGCGTTGATCAGTTGGGCCACAGTAGGCTTGTCCCCCATATCTTCAATCTCTATTACCAGCTTGTCGATTAAGTCCCTTTTACGACCAAGCTGTCTGGCTTTGACGGTTAATTGCATAGGATGCGCTAAATGCGCCAGCAAAGTAATGAATAGGATTTAAACAAACAAGATGGCTATAATAATGGATTAATTATTAATTTAGTTTTAAATGATGCAGGACACTATTAAAAAGTTAAAGTTCAAAGACAATGGCGTTGTGCTGAACGCACCAGCCACAATTGAAGCGGCGCTTGTACAACTCGGTTTCAAAACAACGCTTGATAAAAAGAGCAGTAATACTTTAGTGTTTGTCAATAACAATAAAGAATATCTCCATTTTCTCAGGAATAACCTCAAAAACATTGAACCAGACAGTGTTTTATGGTTTGCTTATCCTAAAGGGACTTCAAAGATCAAAACGGACATCAACAGAGATACTATCCGTGTAACCGGAGAAGAATTCGGCATCACTACCGTCACCGCTGTTTCTATAGACGATACCTGGAGTGCCTTACGTTTCAGGCCCATTGAAAAGGTCGGAAAGTAATTTACAATCTCCAGGTAGCATACACATACAAGCGCTGCTGTGAAGGATTGGTATAATACTGGTAACGGATACCTGCTGCTGGTCCGGTACGCACCCTGCCTATCTGCAGGTCTCCAAAGAAACCAGGGTTATATTCAGTAAACCAGGATTGTTTATTATCCAGTTCTCCTGTAAGTAAGGTAGCATTGCCTCCGTTTGCGTTCTCGCCAACAGTATTCAGGGTATGCTTAATACGTGAACTCAGGTTTACGTTCGCCATCATCCCTACTCCTGCTCCTATCCAGCTGTTCAGATTATACCTGAATTCCAGCGGTACGGCTTCAATGGTCACTACCCGTACATTTTCATATGTATCACGATAACGCACTTTATAACCTACCCCGTTAATGACGGTATCCCCACCTGTACGACGGCCCAGGTATTGTGTATATTCATTAAAAGCACTGGCATATAACTCCAGTTGCAGGTATTGATGATGCGGGGCATAGGGAGAAAGACTGGCTCCTATCGTAAACCCTTTATCCCCCGTTTTCCAGCTGCCGGAACTTCCCAGCCTGCTGGTATATCCCATAATGATGCCAGGGGAAATACCGGGCATAAAACGGGCGGTAGAACGATTGGTCACCACCGGTTCATTGTCATCAAAGACAATGGCTGCCCGGCTGGTAAACGGCTGTTTCGCCGGCTTACGGCTAAAGTGGATGTTATATTTGATAAATCCTTTGGTAGAATCTTCATTGTGTACGCCATCCTGCTGCATACCCGGCAGGTAGATATTGCGTAAAACGAAATGTACGCTGTCTTTTGTTCTGACAGTATCCACGCAGCTCTGATGTTCGTAGGCTTTAGCGCAGGGGATACATTTGGGCTGAATTTCCACCAGGTCGGCAGAGCCGCCATCCAGGATATCCGGGATACGGATACCTACATCTATTTTAGTAGCAGGACCGGTACCTGTGTTCTGGAATTGTATTTTGTAAGTGAGTGTTCTGTTTTTACCAGTAAAGCGATAGTTCATGTGCCGGTTGTGCATAATCATGCGGTTGGGATCATGAGAGGCTACTATGGGCAGTTCCAGTACATATTGTTCCGGTTCTGCGGAAGGATCGTCGGGGACGAATAAAGCGGTAAGGTTCACCACGGCATTGGTATCTTTCACCATCTCCGGTGTGGTTTGCAGGGAAACGAACATAAATTGTTCTGCCCCCGGCTGGATGTTTTCCATACGCCATACATGGTTCTTCCGGAACTGGTGCATCTGGTCCGTCACCATCATCTTTACCTGCTGGTTGCGGAGCGGGTTGGTGATGACGTCTTCATCGGCCGGACCGTTCTTTGCCAGCAACAGCGGCATGTTCAAAGACTGCTCCTGCATGTATGCCCACATAGAATCTGCAGGGATATCCCTTTCCCGGTGATGGGAACGTACTTCCTTCCAGGCAAAATTATCCTGTTTAAAATCCTTTTCATTATATAGCAACATCAATGATCCACCGGTAACTGCCTGTTGCCGGTATCCTATCAGTAATACCATCTCCTCTCCTGCCCTGGGCATCCTGTTCACCTTCATTTCAATAGCACCCCCGCCTTTAAAAAATCCGGAAGGCGCAACCGCATCCGCGAAGGACTTATTTTTGATCCTTACAGGGCGGGGCCTTGTTGGCGGTGGTTTTCCATCGTCATAATTATTTGTCGCGTATAATCTTATTTCATAATTCCCGGTATCGCTATAAACATGCTGAGGTGTTTTTTCAAAACTGAAGGTACCATCTCCGAATTCCCAGAAGTAGGAGTAAAAAGGAGAAGGTGCCCCTGCGATGGGACGCAAGGCTCGTAAATCAGATGAAAAACTAATTTTGTTATCTGTCTCCTGCGTATTCACCCGGGCAGGTATGCTGTCTGTGGACTGCGCATAACTCTTCACACATATTATACATAACAGAAGGGACCAGTATTTCATAGTGCTACTTTTACAATAGGGATCTATAACACAAGGTAATATAAATCCTTAAATATAATAATAATCCATATAATTAAAAATAGGATGCTCCGGCTGAGGAGCATCCTTTTGGGGTTAAAGCAAGAATCACTGAACTATTGTACCGTATTGAGAAAAGCTGATACCGTTGCTTCTGAAGAGCGGGCAATTGGCGCATCAAGGTGCATGTCTGCAGCGATGGTGATGTGCTGTGTACCAAACTCTAACAAGCCGTTTTCATCTTTACCGATCAGTACCAGTTCGCCTTCTTTACCGATTGGAAGGGAGTTTAGGTAAGACTGGAACTGTATTAAGGTATAGTTGAAAGGCAGCGTAATGACAGTTGTAATATCTTTGAACACGATCATCACCTGTAAACCAGCAATAGAATCTGAATCCATGAAATGAGGAGAAACAGTGATAGTGGTTTTAGGAGCAGGATCGTTATAAAAGCGGTCGCAGTTCACCCATGTGAAAGCAGGCAATGTGAAGATATAAGAGCTGGGACCCATACCGAATGGAGCGTAAGGTGCTGGCATCCAGGTGTTTTTGAAATCCGGAGGAATGTTGCCATCATTAGCCTGTTTCCTTGGGGCCTGAACGAACAGGTTCATATCACCCGCTTTCATTACCTGTGGCACTTCAACCTTAATGGCAGAATCGCCTGGAATTAATACTGCTCCATGCAGTTTAGCAGTTACTTTAATTTCTCCGCCTGAAATCAGCAGCTGACCATTGGATTCGGTCATAGGGCCAGATAACAGGATATCTTTTTTGCTTAGTACTTCTGTTAATTTGATCTCTACGTCCCCGATGTTTACCGGATCACCTGTAATAGAATCCTTAAAGGCATGGAGGGGGAAGGTGATTTTAGTACCTTTTTCACCGGTGATCGTAAAGCCCAGTGCAGCGCTACCTTTAAAGGTTTGTTCTTTTACCTGGTACTTTTCAAAGAAATCAGTTGCTTTGATTGAATCGGCAGTTGCAGGAGGTGCAGGTGTTACAGGAGTCACAGTGTTACAGGCTGCGATCAGTACTACAGAAGATAAAACTAGGAACTTTTTCATAATTATTAATTTTGGAAGTGAGTTAATTTTTTAATTTTTACAGGCATGCATGAGTGTTACCAACAGTATCGCTATTAACAACAGGCAAGCGTCTTTTACTACGGGATTTACATTCATAGTTATCTGGTTTATAATAGTTGCTTACTCTTTTCTGGCTTTTCAGCTACCGCCTTTCTACAGGTATATCAACCGGTCATTCCTTTTGTTACCCCCCTTCTTAAAAAAATTTATTATATATTAGCAGACCTACAGAAAACAGACAATGAGTACCGTCACGCATATTGATCAACGTTATATAGAAGGCCTGTTACAGAATGATAGCCGGATCATCCGGCAGATTTATGAGCAGTTTGCCGATAAGATTAAAGGATACATTATTAATAATAGTGGTACCGGACAGGATGCGGCGGATATTTTCCAGGAAGCCCTGACCGCCATCTACCAGCAGGCCAGGCACAAGCAATTGCAACTGACCTGCCCTTTTGAGCCCTTCTTATTATTAGTATGCAAGCGGAAATGGCTGAATGAATTAAAAAAAAGATCGAATGACCCGGTAACAAATCACAGTGCGGATGTATATGATAATGTAGGGGAAGATGTTTTTGCCATGTCGGAGCAAATTGCACAGCAGGAAGGCCAGACCAGGTTGTTTTTGCATGCTTTTCGCCAACTGGGAGAAAAATGCAGGGAGATCATTCAGCGTAGTTTACAGGATGAACACCAGGAGAAAATAGCGGAGTCTCTGGGTGTTACTTATGGTTACCTGCGCAAGAAGAAGTCCGAATGTATGGCTACCCTGTTAAAAATTATCCGTTCACAACAATAGATGAATCGTATGCACTCATATACTGAAGAAGAAATAGCGTTGTATGTTAGCGGCGATATGGCCGGAGAAGAACAGCAACAGTTTGAACAGGTGTTGCAACGCGACAAAACCCTCCAGGATAATGTACGGCAGTACCGGCAGGTACAGGCAGCATTACGCACACAGCTGGCGCCTGATGCACAGGATAAGGCGTTATCACAAACATTGCATTCGCTGAATGAAGAATATTTCGGCAAAACAGAAGCGAAAATAAGGCCGGTGGGTATTTATATCAAGTGGGCATCTGCGGCGGCAGCGGTAGCGCTGATATTGGTGGTGAACCTGTTCCATCCCTGGAAACAGCACGACCTGTTTAAAGAATATAGCAGTTTGCAGATGGTAACCTCCACGGAAAGAGGAGATCATACAGATACTTTGTTGCAGCAGGCCACAACTGCCTTCAACAATCAGCAATTTGCCGCAGCCGCGAAAGATTTACAGGTAATATCTGAAAAGAGGCAGGATGCGATGATCACCTTCTATTATGGTGTTTCATTGATAGAGACAGGTGATATGCAGAAAGCGAGGGAAATGCTGGAACAGGTGTATGAAGGGAATTCCGTTTTCAAATATGATGCTGCTTATTTTATGGCGATCAGCTTTCTGAAAGAGAAAGATTATGCAGGTTGCCGTAAATGGCTGTTGAATATTCTGCCCGGAACACCAAGGTATCCACAGGCGCAGTTGTTACTGAAGACTATCGGCAGTTTATGACTTTCATCCCGCTAACATAATTATTCCTTTTTTACATTCATTGCCACAAGCTGTTTTTTGCCGCAACCAGGTAGAGTTAAGTCCCTACAGGTTGCGGCATTCCTTTGTAATATCCATCGCAGCAGATGAAGGGATCTGGTATAGTGGTAACCGTTATGGCACATTGTGCTCGTCCTTTTTAGCAACTGAGGGATAACACCCCGGTTACGGGACAGATTTTGACATGGTCTATAATAAATGAGTATTTCATGTTAACTCCTTCATTTCTATTCAATCCGTAGAAAGAGTACTATAGCGGGTTTCTAACCTAAATTAAATTAAATACTTATATATTAAGAATTAAGACAAAAACAACGTAATAATCGAAAAAATAATTAGTTATCGTCCTAGCGAAGTAAATGTGCTATACCGACCTTTACCCGCAAATAAATAAGAGCATGCCGATGATGTTTCAGCTGCCTGAAGCATTAGTGAATCAGGTAACAACAATAACCCTGATACCTTTGCGACACCGAAAATTCCAGTTACCCTTTAATGATGTCAGTACTATATATACTCACGGCGCTCCGGGTACTTTTATTCATCAGCATGTACAAATCAGCGATTACTTATATGGTGAATACTATTTCGAACCTTTAGTCAATACCGAAATACATATTACCGTTACCGTTCCTATGCTGGTACTGTTGGGTATGCTTTCAGGAGATCTCACTATACGCTATCCTGACGGCCGCATATTCCCGCAATCTGACAAGCGGGCTATGCATTACTTAAAACCAGGCGTTATTTACGTTATTTACCTTTCTCCCGGACAGAAGTACCATTCGGTATATATCTCTCCTTCTACGGTCTTATTACAGGGTTTGGCGAGCAGTTATCCTTATCTCTCTCAACTATTGAAATCGGATACCTCTTTTGTGCTTCCTTACGGCAAGTTTGGCAAGAAAGCCCATAAAGAAATACAGAACCTTAAAAACTGGGCCATTCCCGGGCAGGCAAGCGTGCTGTATTATAACAGCCGGCTCAGTGACTTCGTTCTCTCTTATCTTGAAGAAATTCACCGGGATAACCGTATCAACAGCATCGCCATTGCCCAGATAGAAGAACTCATCTCCCTTATTCAGCAATTCCCCGAGAAGCCTGTTAACGTCATCGAACAGGCGCAGCGAATGGGCATGACGACATATGCACTGGAAAATGCGTTTAAATCTAAAAAGGGGGTTACCGTGTTATTGTTTGTGCAGCAGCAACGGATCGAGAAAGCCAAACAACGGTTATTGTCTACTAATGATAGCATTTCGGAGATCTCTTTTGAGGTTGGTTATACAGATCATTCCTACTTTTCCCGGGTGTTTAAACGTACTACGGGGAAAACACCACAGGACTTCCGTAAAGAGAACTAATACTAACCTGATTTATTGTCTGGTGGCTGTTTCGCAAGAATAGCCACCTTTATATTTTGGATCAGGTTCAAAAGATGGGGGATACTGTCCATAGATAAGATATCATAAGCCTGAAAGAGGGAAATTAAACCTGGCAGGAAGCTAAAAATTTAGTAACTTAATAAGGCTTTGAATAAACCCTTTTATGGCAAAACAAGTTAGTTTTTTTCGTATCTCAGGCAGATTAGGAAACCAGGTGTATTACTACCGGAAAGATAAAAAAAACCGGAAGCAATGCTTAGTACGCCGCGCTCCGGAAACGGTGAAGCAAAGTACTGCTACAAAAAGAGCAGCAACAGATTTTGGCATCGCCAGTAAAAGCAGTGCGCTGATTCGTAATGCACTGCATGAACATACCCAACACTGTTATGATAACACGCTCCATTACCGTTTGAATGCCATAATGGGAAAGATCTTACGTGCAGATGGCAGCCGGATATTGACGGCCGCCAATATGCAATCGTTGAAGAACTTTCAATTCAACAAGGGCGCCAGTATTGATCAATTGTTAAAAGTCACGCCTGTCATCGAAAAAGATGATCAGGGTGATCTCAGTATATCATTTCCAGGTACTTTCTGTAATAACCGGAACACCACTCATTTATCCATAAAAGCAATTGGCTTATCCATCAATTTCACAAAGCATACCACCCAACAGGTACTAAGCGAAACTGTCATAATCAGGAGAGGAGAGATGCATTCTCCTGTTACCCTTAAGCTGAATAAGAACAATAGAAATAGTACGCTTATCCTCCTTGAAGTACAATCCTTTTATGAGGTGAACGGACA